>Ga0209155_1000369_pt1 | contig 21153 bp, 15 predicted proteins | sample GraSoiAngelo_122_FD_185879 | JGI IMG/M metagenome (GOLD analysis project Ga0209155, IMG submission 185879) | Grasslands soil microbial communities from the Angelo Coastal Reserve, California, USA - 14_0927_02_20cm (SPAdes) (version 2) | ecosystem: Environmental > Terrestrial > Soil > Grasslands ... | reverse complement strand
CGCCCTTCCGGCCGAGCGACACCTCGAAAAAACGGCACCGCTCGGCTAGCCGCTAGCTCACCTAAGGTGCGGTTTTACGGCCACTATTTGCCCGGTGCCGGCCCCGGTCGCGCCGCTTGGTCGCCATCGCCTCGACTGTAACTTTCGCGGCGCGTCAAATGTTCGGCGCTTTACATGAGCACCCTCGACGGGCGACTCTCCGACCCCCTTCCTCGCCGCCCTGGGGGCCGACGTGCAGCCCAACAAAAAGGTTTTCGCCATTGGCGCAGGCACCGCTTTGCTCGCCGCAAGCCTGCTCGCGCCATCCGCGGCTCGGGCGTATCGGGCATGGGAGGTGGAACGCAGGCAAGCGCTGATCGCGGCGGCCATCGACGCCGCGCGTCGGGGCGACGATTCGCTTCCGTCGATTCCGCTCGCCGACCCGGACGCCCAGGTCGCCGGCTCCAGCGACGGCGTCACGGACTCAGCGGATCCCGAAGCGGGCGAGCGCGACGACGCGGCGCTGCGCGCAGCTTACGTCGCCGCCGAGCTCGGTATCCGGACGCCGCAATTCAACGCCGAGCTCGGTCGCATCGCGCAGCAGGAGACGCAGCGTTGGCTCGGCCTCGGCAACGACGCCTCGGTCGCTCCCACCGACCAGGACCCCTTCGCAGTGAGTCCCACCGTCCAGGGCAACGCTCCGTGGCGCTCGATGGGCCCGTACTGGGCGCGCACGCAGTTCAACGGCACCTACTACGACGCAGCCGACACGGGCCGCGTGATGACCATCAAGGTCCATCCGACCAACGCGAACCTCGTCTACATCGGCACCTCCGGCGGCGGGATCTGGAAGAATGCCAGCTTCAACAACAGCAGCCAGGCCGCGGGATCGACACCGACCTGGGTGCCGCTCACCGATTCGCTGGGGTCGCTCGCCATCGGCGCCTTCGACATCGCGCCCAGCAATCCGAGCGTGCTCTATGTCGGGCTTGGCGACGCCTCCGACCAGCAGTTCGGCGGATGGGCGAAGAGCGTCGACGGGGGCACGACCTGGACCACCGCGCAGATCCTCACCGCGGTGCACCCGGCCGACAACGTGACCGTCTTCGCGCAGCAGGTGCGCGAGGTGACCGCCGATCCCAACGACGCCAACCACGTCTTCTTCACCACCGATGCCGGGCTCTTCGTCACGACCGACGGCGGCGCGACGTTCACCATCGCGACTCTTCCCAAGTCGGCCCCGTATACGACGTCGCGCGAGGGCACCTGGTCGATCGCCTGGCTGGGCGGAACGAGCTGGATCGCCAGCGGTGTATATGCCTGCCCCGGTTTCAACGGGCCCAACAGAGCGCTGCAGATCATCGGCGCGACGGTCTGTCCCGCCCCGAACCAGACAGTGCCGGGGAACCTGGGCGACATCTGGCGGTCGTCGGACAACGGGGTGAACTGGACGTCGGTCCGCGACTCCGGCCAGCTCGCCACCCTCATTTCCGCGGCCGGCGCGTCGGGTATCGGCCGCATGGATGTGACGGTCGCGCCGGCGACGGATCCGGCCACCGCGCGGGTCTATGCGCTGGCCGGATCACAGAACGAGAACACCGGCAACAGCTCGACGATCGGGATCGTCCGCAGCGACGATGGCGGCGGGACCTGGACGTTGAAGGCGCGCGTCTCCGCGCCGGCGACGGTGTTGCTGAACCCGACCAGTCGCAGCACCGATTGCACGAACATGAATCTCGGTCACGGGCAGTCGTATTACGACCTGGCGATCGCGGTCGATCCGGGAAATCCGGATCGGGTGATCGCGGCGGGCGATTTCTGCAGCGTGCGCACCCGCGACGGCGGCGCAACCTGGGAGAATACCAGTCACTGGCTTCCCAGCAGCGGCCGCGGCACCACGAGCCGCGGCATGCCTCCCATGATCAGCGGTCCGCTCCCCTACGCGCATGCCGACTGGCACACGGCCCTGGTCAGCCGCGTCGGCGGCCAGGCAGTCGTCTTCGGAGGGAGCGACGGCGGCCTCTTTGTCTCGCGCGATCTCTTCGACCGCGACTTCGGCGAGCAGGTGCATTGGGACTTCCCCGATTACGGAATCACCACGCACCTCATGTATTCGGTGGGGTCGGGAGATCCCACCACCGGCAACCCGTCGTTGCTCTATTCGGGCCTGCAGGACAACGGGACACGCTGGCTGCTCAACAGCGACGACGAGGGGATCGCCACCTCCGTCGAGCTGAAGGTCTGGGACCAGCTCATCGGCGGCGACGGCATCGGTACGGCGGTCGCTCTCGACCCCACAGGAAAGAATCCGACGCTCTGGGCCTCCGTTCAGGGCTCGCGCCGGTTCTGTCGGCCCCGCGCGCGCGACTGCGGCAAGGCCACGCGCGTGGAGCGAGGCACCGAGCGGAGCAACTGGCTTGCGCTCCAGCCCCTGGGCGACGTCGAGCCGTTCTTCATCCGCTATGCCGATCTCGGGGACGGCTGGGTGCTGAGCGCGTCGAACCAGAACCTCTGGCGTTTCCGCCCCACTGACGACGACGCCGTCCTGTCGGTGCGCCTCACAACCTCGCCGCCCGGCGTCCCGAGCATCACGGGTTGCGGTTCGACGGCGGCGCGGACCGTCCGCGGCATCGGCCCGACCGCCTCGCCGCAATACACGTTGGACGGAGTTTCGGCGCGGCTCTACGGGTTGCCGCTGAACTCCGGCTGCTTCGCGGTCGTCACGGACAAGACCCAGCTCGGCGGAACGCTCGCGACGACCACCGTCGGCGTGCCTGTCTCGCTCCGGGCCAACGATGCGAACGGCAATACCGTCCTCGTTTCCTTCACCAGCTCGTTGGCGTTCCCGCGCAATGCATCGAGCCTGGGCGGAACCGATTCCCGGCAGTCGTTCGTCGTCTCCAGCAACGCTCCCGCGGGACTCGATGCCAATTCATTCGCGGTGATTCCGCTTCCGGCCGAGGTCGGGCGGATCTTCAAGACCACCGACGGCGGCAACACATGGATTCCGTTCCACGGCAACGGGACCAGCGATCTTCCCAACGTCCCCGTCTACGTCGTGCGCTACGACTACAGCGACACTACCGACCAGACCCTCTACGCGGGCACCGAGCTGGGCCTCTATCGTACGACCGACGGCGGCGAGACCTGGGCGCGGGTCGGCATCGGCCTGCCGCTGGTGCGGATCACCGACGTCTACATCTCGAAGAACGGCAGCGACGTGCGCGCCTCCACCTTCGGGAGAGGGATGTGGGAGATCCACGTCGGCAGCGAGGCCACGCAGATCGCCGGCAGTGGCGATTACGACCGCAACGGCGTGATCGACTGGTTCGATCTGTCGGCGCTGGCGACGCGGATGGGTGTCGCGCCGCTGGGCAATCCTCCGTTGTCCAATCCGCCCACCGCGCCTTGGTACGACAGCAACGTCGATCTCGGCGGCGCGAATCCCGCCCTCATCCAGGAGGACGACCTCACCGCCCTCCTCGCCAAATTCGGGAGCACGCCGTGACCCACCGCATCGCAAGTCCATCCATCCGGATCGTGCTGACGTCGGCCGTCGCGGTGCTCGCGGCATGCGGAGGCGGCGAGAAGGCGAACCCCGATACCGCGACGGTGACGGTGACGAGCACCAGCGGCTCCCCCCACGGCCTCCTGGTGACGATGGCGCGCACGGCGACCGCCGGCCAGCCGACTGCGGTGACGATCCTGGCATTCAATCCTTCCGGCGGGGCCTTCGCCGGGTACAAAGGCACCGTCACGCTGACCACCGACGATAAGGCCGCGTCGGTGCCCGCGCCGTTCACGTTCACGGCCGCCGAGCGCGGACAGAGGACCGTTCAGGTCACGTTCAGGACGGCGGGCCTCCACGTCCTCCAAGCCACCGACGAGAACGCCGCGACGGACACCGGCTTTACCGTGGTGGCTTCAGCGGCCGCGGCATCGCTGGCGCTGGAGGGCATTCCGGCGGCAAAGGCGGCGGGAGACACGTTCGCGGTGACGGTCGCCGCGCGCGACGCGTTCGGGAACACGGCGACGGGCTACCGAGGCACGCTGCGATTCAGCAGCAGCGACGCTGCCGCGGTCCTTCCTGTCGATGGTGCCTTCAACTCCGTGGACAGTGGCCGGAAATCGTTCGCCCTCTCCTTCCGGACGCAAGGAGCGCAGACGTTCACGGTGCGGGACACCGCCGTCTCCGGGCTCATGGTGACCTCGGCGGCCATCGCCGTGCGGTCCGGAGCGGCCGCGCGCATCCAGCTCCGCCTCAGCGGCAGCTTCAAGGTCGACGATCCGCACACCCTGACGGCGCAGTTCGGCGACGCTTTCGGCAATGCGGTGACCAATTTCGCCGGCACCATCTCCTTCGCGACCTCGGATCTGGCGGCGCCCTCCATCCCCAATGCCGTCCTCACGGGCAGCGAAGGGGGCGTGGCGACGGTGGGGAACATCCGCTTCTACACCGCCGGGCTGCAATCGATCGTGGCGACCTCAGGCTCGGCCACGGGAAGCATCGAGCTTGCGATCTCCAATGCACCGGCACAGGCCTTGTTGCTTTCGCGCGCTCCGTCCGCGGTGATGGCCGGCGAGCCGTTCGGCTTGAGTGTCCGCGCGGTCGACCTCCACGGCAATCTCGCCGTCGACTACGCCGCGTCGGTATCGTTCAATTCCACCGACATGTTTGCCCGCCTTCCCGCGCCCGGACCGCTCTCGCAGGGAACCCGCGATGTCGCCGTCGCACTGGCGAAGGCCCCGGCCGGATCGATCTCGGTCACCGACGGAGCATTGTCGGGATCAACCGGCCAGATCACGGTGGAGCCGGGCGACGTCGTCACCTTTGCGCTGCAGGGCACCGTGACGGCCACCGCCGGAGCACCCGCGGACGTGACGGTCGTGGCATATGACGGCTTCGCAAACACGGCGACGGCCTTCCGCGGCGCCGTCACCTTCAACTCGACCGACGCGAAATCCGACCTGCCCGCGGTATACACGTTCACGCCCGCGGATGCCGGCCAACACGGGTTCCAGATCACGTTCAAGACCGCCGGGGCGCAGGGGCTCACGGTTGCGAGCGGCGTCCCGTCCGGCTCGATGAGCTTCACCGTGGCCGCCGCCGGAGCGGTATCCTGCGCCGTCTCGCAATTCCCGGCCACCGCTCCGGCGGGCTCGCAGGTCCCGCTGCGCGTCACCGTGTACGATTTGTTCGACAACGTCTCGACGGGCTTCGCGGGCGTCGTGCAGCTCACTTCCAGCGACGCGCGGGCGCAGCTTTCGCCGGCCTCGGCCTTCGACCCTTCGAGCGACCGCGGCTCCCGCGTGTACAGCGCGCGCCTGCTCAGCGCCGGACCACAGATGGTGACGGCAGCCGAGTCGACCAACACATTCTCGTGCCAGGCGACCGTGACGATCGACGTCGGCCGGGCGCAGTTCGTGATCACGTTGCCCGTGGACGTCAACGCCGGCGCCGATGCGACCGGAACCGTCACGGTGAAGGACGGATTCGACAACGTCCTCACCGACTATGCCGGCGCGGTGACGTTCACGAGCAGCGATTCCCTCGCGACGAGGCCAGCCGATGTGACGTTCGATGGGACCCAGGGTGGCTCGGTGACGATCAGGGCCAGGTTCATTTCACTCGGCGTGCAGAGTCTCACGGCCGCGCAGATCGGCGACGTGACGATCACCGGCAGCGCGACGACCAACGTGCACGGATTCGTCTACACGGATCCGGCGGCCGGCGGGAAGGTCCGCCTCGTCCTGAACGCCGCGAGCTCCACTCCGGCCGCCGTGCAGCTCGACCTCGTCGCGGGCAACGGATTGGTGGCCGCCTACGGCGCCGGATTCAACCTTCCGCTCGCCGGAGACCGCGCCGTGGCGGGCACCCCGCTGCTCGTCGAGCCTGCCGCGGTCGCCGGCGTCACGAACTTCGCGCTCGGCATTGCTCCGAAAGCGGTCGCCGCGGCCCTGCCGACGTCCGGGCCTGCCGCGGGCACGCTGTTGACCGGGGTCAGCCAGAAGGCTTCGGGCGCGGGAGCGAAGACGACGGACACCACGTTGACCGTCGGCGCTGTGATGTACTCCGTCCGGTTGGAGCTCGCTTCCAACGCGACGACCGGCACGATCTTCGACGGCAACGCGTTGCCTGTCGGTTACCGCGCCGCCGTCCGCGATCGGCTCGGGAAAGACATTGCGGAAATGGCGGACTTCGCGATCGGCCAGCTCGCCGTCCGCTGAGACGAAATGTCGAAGGCGCGCCGGCCGATGCAGCCAAGGCGCAGTGCGTCTTGACGCGGAGCCGCCGAGTCCTAGGGTACGCGCCGCAGACCATCACGGCCTGTGAAGGGGGATGTCATGGCATCGGACTCCGCTCTGTTCATTGGCTGGAGATTGCCCGTCGTCGGACGTGAAGCGGACGCGCTGGAAATGTTCGGATCGTTCGTTGGCTACCTGGGGAAGCAGCAGGCTACGGGGACGGTGGACTCGTTCGAGCCATGCCTCCTCTCGCCACACGGCGGCGATCTGGACGGCTTCATCATCGTCCGTGGAGATCGTGCCAAGCTCTCCGCGCTGCGGTACTCCGACGAGTTCGAAGAGCTCGTCTCGAAGTGCCTGCTCAGCGTCGACGGCTTCGGCGTGGTCGACGCGTACGTTGGGGATGGCGTCGGCGTGCAGCTTCAGCGCTACGCGAAGAACGTGCGCCGCTGACCTGGCGCAAGCCGGACGTCAGCTCGGCTGTCCCGAGAGGATTGCGCGCGCGGCATCCACCGCTTCGTGCGTTCCGGCAAGCGCGAGCACGTCGTCGACGCGCAATTCCTCGTGGCCGGTGGGAACCAGGACACCTTCAGGATCCCGCGCGATGGCGAGCACGGTTGCGCCGGTGGCGCCGCGGAGGTTGAGACTTGCCAGTGTCCGACCGACGGCGGGGCTCCCCGCGGAGAGCGTGAACCGTACCGGGGATCCGAGGCCCGGCAGGACTTGCGCGACCTGCCGCTCGGTATCGCCATCGGCGGGGGGCGCGCCGCGCGCCTGCGAGAATGCGGCAGCGAGCACTTGCGCTCCGGCCCGGACGTGCCCTTGCAGCTGCGTCACCGAAAGCCAGAGCCGGACTCCGAGAAAGAGAAATGCAGCGGCGAAGAGGATGAGCGTCGGACCCATGGGAAGAAAAGCCCGCGCGACGGCGAAGAGCGGCAGGCCCAGCGCGACCGCAGCGACGAGCTGGAGGGAGACGATCAGCGCACGCCGCGGCGCCGCCGCCAGATCGACCCTTCCCGGAGCCCCTTCGGGCAAGGCTTGCGTGGCGAGCGCGAGGGCCAGCGCGCCGACGAGCCTGACGATCCCGACGAGAAAAGGCGCCGAGAGGGCGATGGCCACTGCCATCGCCACGATCTCCGCCGCAATGGCACCGAGTCCCGCCCGCGTGCGGAGCCAGATGACGGCGTCCGCGAAGAAGCGCGAGGCGAGGAACACCACCGCGGCGCCCAACGCCGCATCGACGAGCAGCAGTCGCACGATGCGCTGCGCGCGCGTCCTTCGCGGTCCAGGCGCCCGCAGGCCGTCAATCCACGATCCGTACAGCGCGACGAAGGTCTGCAGCGCGTGCGGCAGCTTGCGGTCCACCCAGGCGGAGAACGGACCGGAGGCACGGATCATCCAGGGCGTCGTCAACGCCGTCACCGCCGAGACGCTCACCGCCACCGGGTAGAGGAAGTCGCGCACCGCTCCCGTCGACACGCCAAGCTGCGCGATGAGAAAGGAGAACTCGCCGATCTGCGAAAGGCTCATGCTGGCGGCGATCGAGGTGCGCACGCCGGCGCCGGTGAGGAAGGCCGGGATCGAGACGCCGATCATCCTCCCCGCGACCACCACCCCCGAGAGCACGAGGATGGGAATCCAGTTCGCGCGCACCAGCGCCGGGTCGATGAGCATGCCCACGGAGACGAAGAAGACCGCGGCGAAGAGGTCGCGCACGGGCTCCAGCAGGTGCTCGATCCGCGGTCCTTCGCCCGATTCGGCGACCAGTGAGCCGGCGACGAAGGCACCGAGCGCGACCGAGTAGCCGAAGCGCTGTGCAAGCAGGGCGAAGGCGAAGCAGATTCCCACGCAGGCGATGGCGGTCGTCTCCGGCCGGTCCAGCTTCAGCACCGCCCGGACCAGGCGCGGGACGACGAGCACGCCGGCAGCGCCGACCACGGCGAGGAAGAGGCCCAGGCGGCCCGCGGTGGTGGCCACCTGCGCCGCGGTCAGCTTCCCGGCGGCGAGCGTCGCAAAGGCGGCGAGGAGGAGGATGGCGACGAGGTCCTCGACGATGAGGACCGCGAGGACCAGCTCGCGGACGCGGCCACCGATGCGAAGCTCGCTGAAGGCCTTGGCGATGATGGTGGTGCTGGACATCGCCATCATCGCGCCGGCGAACAGCGCCTCGCGCGACGTCCACCCGAACATCTGCGCGCTCAGATCGCCGAGGATGATCTGGACGCTGATCTCGACGACGGCGACGACGGCGGCTGCCGCGCCGACCCGCAGCAGCTTCTTCAGCGTGAACTCGAGCCCGATGCCGAAGAGCAGCAGGATGACGCCGAGCTCGGAAAGTCCCTCGATGGTCTCGCTGTCGGCCACCAGCGGGAACGGCACGTGCGGTCCGACCAGCAAGCCGGCGATGAGATAGCCAAGCACGACCGGCTGCCGAAGGCGCTGGAAGACGACCGTGGTGACCGCCGCCACGCAGAGGACGATCGCGAGATTGGTGAGGAAGACGTTGGCGTGGTGCTCCATCTCCCGGGCACAGTACGGGACGCGGGCATCGCGCGGTAGACTGCCTCGATGCCAAAGATCGCGAGCAGCGTGGGAATGCTCGGCACCGAGACCGCACTCGACGTGCTGGTGAAGGCGCGGGCCGTGGAGGCGCGCGGGCGGAAGGTGATCCATCTCGAGGTGGGTGAGCCGGACTTCCCCACGCCGGGGCACATCGTCGAAGCCGGGATCCGGGCGCTCCGCGACGGGTACACGCGATATGGCGCGCCGGGCGGCTCGCAGACGCTGCGGGAAGCGATTTGCGAGCACCTCGCCGAGCGGGGAGTTCGCGCCAGCCCCGAGCACGTCGTCGTCACTCCCGGAGCGAAGCCGAACTTGTTCTATGGGTTTCTGGCGACGATCTCTCCCGGGGACGAGGTGCTGATCCCCGATCCGGGCTTTCCCATCTACGCATCGATGGTGCGCTTCTGCGGCGCAACGCCGGTCTCGGTACCACCGCGCCTCGACCAGGGCCGCGCACTCGACCTCGACGCGCTGGAACGGTTAATCACGCCGCGCACCCGGATGATCGTGTTCAACTCCCCTTCGAACCCGACCGGCGCGATCGTGCCGGACGCGGATCTGCGCCGTCTCGCGGCGCTGGCGGAGCGGCACGATCTCTGGGTCATCGCCGACGAGATCTACCGGCGCATCTGTTACGGCGAAAAAGCGCCTTCCATTGCCGCGCTTCCGGGAATGCTCGGGCGCACGATCCTGGTCGACGGGTTCTCCAAGGCGTACGCGATGACCGGTTGGCGGCTCGGATGGGCCCTCTATCCCGCGGCGCTCGCGCCGCATGCGATTCGCCTGGTGATCAACTCGAACACCTGTACCGCGGCGTTCGTGCAGGAGGCAGGGACTGCCGCGCTGCGCGGGCCCCAGGACGTCGTCGATGCAATGGTCGCCCAGTTCCGCGGGCGGCGCGACGCCATCGTGGCGCGACTGGCGCGGATTCCCGGCGTGCGGTGCCACGCTCCCGCGGGCGCGTTCTATGCCTTTCCGGACGTTCGCGCCCTTCCGATCCCGGCCGCAGCGTTTGCCGATCGCCTCCTCGAGGAGGAAACGGTGGCGCTCCTCGACGGCGCCGGGTTCGGCGCGGGCGGCTCCGGGTATCTCCGCCTGTCCTTCGCCGCATCGCTCGAGAATCTCGAGGACGCAGCGGACCGCTTCGCGCGCTTGGTCGCGCGCCTGTAGTCACTGCAGAGCGCGCGGCCACCACCTCCAAGTGCAGGTATGAGCACCGTTATACGGATTTCGCTGTGTTTCCATGGACAGCGGAAGTTGTTGGATGATCGTTCCGTCCGCTCCGAGCGTGACGTCCCGTGTGTCACAGGTCCCGGCCGCGATCGGGAAATCGCGCGAGCCGCAGGACGTGCCGTCCGGCGCGAATACTTCAACGCTCTGGCTGCAAGTGACCTGTCGCGCTCCGAAGGGTAGTGCGGCGTAGGCCCGCCCGCCGCGGGCGATCTCGAACTGGACGTCGCGGCGAGAAATCATCCAAACGGGAGCCGCATTCACCGTGGGGGTGCCACTCTGGACGATCACGAGGGCGAGCGCGTGAACGCTTTGGTCCAAGTCCATCCGTCGGACGAGAAGCCCTCCGCCGATGATCGGAGAGGTCTCGAACGAGGTCGCTGCACCCGCGTTGAAACCCTCCACGACGACGAACTCTCCCGTGAGGGGTGTGCCATCGCGTTCGAACCATTGCGCAGAGACGTACCCGGTTCCGTATTTCTGTGTACCGTCCGTGATCACGAGCGAACGCCCGAGTAAGTCCACGCCGGTACCGAATACCGTACCTGCCGAAGCGAGCGGCTTGGGCCCCCACTTCACGTTGAAAGGCTCCGCGCCGCCCGTGAACATCGTCGCGACGTGCTGTGTTGCGCCCTCGAGGCTCGTCTTCAGATCGCCGGCGACCACGATACCACCTGCCGGATCAGCACCTGCCGCGATGTGCTCGCCCAAACGCCAGCCGCCAGGGACAGTATCGCCAAGGGTGTTCCAGCGCGGTACCCCCACGAAGTCTTGCGGGGCGACGTAGCCTCCTCCCGTCGTGACGGCGACGAATCCGACAGGCTGACGAAGCGGATTCGTTTCCCACTCCTCGGAGGAGTAGCTTTGAAGCCGCGTACCCGTCGGTGTGACGAAAGAGATCGTTGAACCGTGGCTGTCGACCAGGCCGTATGAGATCGGGAAGGCCAGTGTCCCGCGCCCGTCGGCGGTGCCAGGCAGACACACATCGCCCTGCTGCACGACATACTCGAGCATCGGTCCTTGTGCAGGAGGCTCGATCCCCACGCATGGATTTGTCGCACCATCGCCGTTGCTGCCGGTTCCACCGTCGTTCGTCGCTGAGCCCGCAGAAGGCGAAGTGGTCCCGCAGCCTAACGCCGCGCTAATCGTCAGTCCGACAATCATTCGGCGCATGCCCGCCCCCCCCGGCCGCAGCATCTCGAGGGTACGCACGACCCTGGAGCGTTCCAAGCCCTGGGGCGGCAAGTCAAAGCTTCCGTTGCCCTGTTCCAAATCCGACTGTCTTCTTCCGGCGAGTGCTGCGCGCCAGCGCGCAACCTGCTCATGGCCGTGGCGGCCGTGGCCCCCAGGTTCGCCTGCGTGAGAAAGGGCGCCACGCCTTCTCGAGCTCGCGCGCGACGTCGTCCGGGATGCGGATGCCGGAGACCTGCGTGTCCCAGTACATGCGCGAGAGTGCGCCGTGCGAAAGAGCCTCCCGCGGCAGGATGGGTTCGCGTTCCGCGTCGAGCAGGACGTCCAGCGACAGATCGACATAGTTGCAAGGCACGCCGGCCCGTCGCCAACCCGGGCCTTCGTACCAGTCGCTGGTCGCCCATCCGGAGGCGACGATGCCCCGGGGCTCCTCTCCCTGGCGGAGGAGAAACACGCGGTCGCCGCGGCGGATCTGCTTGCTGCGCGCGCAGCTCCAGTCGCTGGGGAGCGTGCCGGCGCGCCTCAGCCGCGCGACGTCGCGACGCAAATCGCGCCAGGCGTAGACCCGCGGGTTCCACGTAAGCAGGAACGTCCGATGCACTCAGGCGGCATCTTGCCGCGCCCGCAACCGGTCGTGCAGCTTGATCCGCTGCACCTTGCCGGAGGCGCTCTTCGGCAGTTCCCGCACCGCTTCGATGAGCTTCGGCCGCAGCGCCAGCGGCAGCTTCGACTCGGCGAACTCGCGCAGGCGCGCAGCGACGGTCGGGTCGCCTGGGTCGCGCGCCACCACGAACGCGGCGGGCGCCTCGCCCATCACCTCGTCCGGAATGCCGATCACGGCCGCCTCCACGATGTCCGGGAACGCCAGCAGCGCTTCCTCGAAGCGCTCCGCGCTCGTCCGCGTACCGCCGCACTTGAGGAAGCTCTTCGCCCGTCCCAGGACGGTCACGTATCCATCCCGGTCGACGGTCGCCAGATCGCCTGTGTGCAGCCGCCCGTTGCGGAAGGTGACCGCGGTCTCCGCGGCATCCTGGAAATAGCCGCGGGCGATGTTCTCCCCTTCGGCGACGATCTCTCCGGTCTCGCCGGAAGCGACAGGGCGTCCCTGCTCGTCGAGCACGCGCAGCGTGACTCCGGGAATGCCTCTTCCGATGCTTCCCGGCCGCGCATCCACTTGCGCGGGATCGAGAATGGACAGGCGCGCCGTCGCCTCTGTCGCTCCGTACATCACGTAGAGCCGCAGCGCTGGTTTCGCTTCCCGCAGCTCGCGCACGAACGGCGCCTGCAGCTTGCCGCCGGCCTGCTGGATCCAGCGCAGGTCGGGAAACCCCATTTCCTTGAAGCGCGATTTGCGCAGCAGGATCTGGTAGTGGCTCGGCACACCGGCGAAGCCGGTGCAGCGGGTCTCGATCATCCGCTGCAGCACCTTGTCGGGGAAGAGGAACCGCTTGTCGATCACGACGGTTCCGCCGACGGCCAGATGCGTCTGCAGGACGGAGGCGCCAAACGAATAGTGGAACGGGAGCACGGCCATCGCCCGATCCGAGGCGCTGAGGCCAATCGCCTCGACGATGGAGCCGGTGTTGGCGATGAAGTTGCGGTGCGAAAGCATCACGCCACGCGGCTTGCCGGTCGAGCCCGAGCTGAAGAGAAGGGCGGCGAGATCGTCGCCGCCGCCTCGCGCGAGCGCATCGCCTGGCTGCGCCACCAGCTCGCCAAGCGTGCAGATCGATGCGCCGTCGAACGGCGCGGGGCCGGGAGCGTCGAGGATCACGCGCGCCGGTCGGGACAGCCATCGTGCGCACGACGCCGCCATCCGCGTCTCGACGAATGCGATGCGCATGCCGGTCTGCTCGACGACCGCGCCGCAGTCGGCCGGCGTCAACCCGGGGGAGACCGGGACGGCGACGCAGCCGGCGCGCATCGCCCCGAGGTAGGCCGCCACCCAGAAGAAGGAGTTGTCGGCGACGATTCCCACGCATTCGCCGCGTTCCGCGCCCGCTCCGAGGAGGAACGTGGCGACCGACGACACCGCGGCGGACAGCTCGCCGTACGAATGCGCCGCCTCGAGCGTGATCAACGCCGGCCGGCTGGCGTCCTTGCCCGCCAGCAGCCGATCCGCAAAGTTCACGACGCCGCGCCCCGGCGAAGGAGGATCTGCTCGATGGCTGCGAGGTTGTCCATCCGGGCAATGTCCTCCACCTCGAACTCGACGCGGAACTCGCTCTGCAGCGCCTCGACGAGCGCGAGGTGACCGAACGAGTCCCAACCCTGGACGTCCGCTGGCGATGCCGTGGGCGGAAGCGTGGCCGGATCGATCTGGAAGACCTCCGCGAAGACCGCCTTGATCCGCTGTTGCACCATGGTCGCCTCCCTAGCTGGTCGTGAAGGCGCCGGGGACCTCGGGCGCAGGCAGTACGTCGCGCACGCCCGTTCCCGAGCCCAGGTAGATGAAGTCGCCGCTGCCGCGCGTCGAGATGATGACGCCCGGGATGCCGAGCACCACGCCGTTCTCCGGCACGTCGTCGACGACCACCGAGTTGGCGCAGATCGCCGCGCCGTTCGCGATGCGCAGCGGGCCGATCACCTTCGCGCCCGATCCCAGGTAAACGCGGTCGCCGAGCCTCGGCGCGTTCATCGCCGGATAGGCGCCGGTTCCTTCGATGGTGCACATCTGCCCGACCGAGCAGTTCCTGCCGATGCGGACGCCCGGGCCGATACGGAGCGAAACGAAGTGCCCGACATAGAAGCCCGGCTCGATGTGCGCGTCCAGGTCGATCGAGATCGACGTGAGCACGCCCAGGATCACCTCGGCGATGGAGTACAGGATCCAGAGAAGCGGGGTGACCGACGGGCTCATCGGGACCGTCTTCAGCCGGCGTCCGAATCGGTACACCGCCATCGCCCACGACCCGTCCAGCGTCAGCGCATGGCGCAGGCGGGTCAGGACGCCGGCGCCGGGGTGGTACACGAGGTGCCGCTCGAGGTCCGCCTTGTAAGCGGGCCAGAAATATTCGGGACGCATCTCCGCCTCCTCCTCGTCCACGGGGGTGTCGAACCGCTGCGGCGCCGGAACCGGGATCCGCTCCGGCGAAACCGGCTTCGGCGGCAACCCTGCCCAGCCGCTCGATCGCGGCAGCGATCGGCCGACCACGCTGTTCGCTGCGATCACGCAGCCGTCGGGGATCTGCACGGGACCGATGGCCGAGGCTCCGGGTGCGAAGACGACCCGCTCCCCGACCTGGGGATGCCCGCGCGCGCCGGCCCTGCCGCCGATGCCCAGCGTGTTGCCGCCGTGGAGCATCGAGCCGCGCCCCAAGCGCGAGCCGAAGGAGACGAAGACTTCACCGCGTGGAGCGATCCAGACCTCGCGCTCGATCCGGGAGCGCACGCTGAGGCTCGTCTTGGTGATCAGGCGTCCAACTTCGAACGACAGGACGTAGAGGGCGCGGAGTACCAGCGTCTGCGGCCGGCGGGGGCGTGCATAGACCCAACGCCCGAATCTGTAGGTGGCAAGCGCCCAGAATGCCCGCGACGCGAAGAGAAACCGCAGTCGCTCGCCGAAGGCGACAGCGCCATGGATGCCGCAAAAGTGTGCGAAATCGGACCGGATGCCACGCCATCCACTCGGAACGTTCCCCTCGCTCGCCACCCCACCCTCCGATGCAAGGAGGGTAGGTATCCGCCTTGAGGCGGGCTAGGCCTTGCGCGGGTAGCCGAGGTGCGAGAGCACGCGGCTCATCTCTTCGAGCGACGCGGGATCCTCGATGGTCGCGGGCATGGCGAACTCGATTCCATCCGCGATCTTGCGAATGGTGCCGCGGAGAATCTTGCCGGAACGCGTCTTGGGTAACTTTGGAACAATCGCGGCCTGCTTGAAGAAGGCCACGGGACCAATGCGCTCGCGCACCAGGTTGCAGAGCTCGTCGACCAACTCCTTTTCAACGCGCTGCACACCGGACTTGAGGACGACGAATCCGACCGGCACCTCACCCTTGAGCTGATCGTTCACACCCACCACGGCGCACTCGGCCACGTCCTTGTGCGAGGCGAGGATCTCCTCCATGGCTCCGGTGGAGAGCCGGTGGCCGGCGACGTTGATGACGTCGTCGATGCGGCCCATGATCGAGAGGTACCCGTCCTGGTCGTAGAATCCGCCGTCGCCGGTCAGGTAGTAGCCCGGATACCTCGCGAGATAGGCGCTCTCGAACGTCGCGTCGTCGTCGTAGAGCGTGGGCAGGCATCCCGGCGGAAGCGGAAGCCTGATGGCGATGGCGCCGTTCTGGCCGCGCGCGGCGTCGTTTCCCGTCTCGTCGAGCACGCGGACGTCGTAGCCCGGGACGGGCTTCGTCGCCGAGCCCGGTTTCACCGGGAACGCCTCGATGCCGATCGGATTCGCTACGATGGGCCAGCCGGTCTCGGTCTGCCACCAGTGGTCGACCACGGGGATCCGCAGCTTCTGCTGCGCCCACTGCAGCGTCTCCGGATCGCAGCGCTCGCCGGCGAGGTAGAGCGCCCGCAGCGATTGCGTCGGATGATGCTTCTGGATGAACTTGCCTTCGGGATCCTCGCGGCGGATGGCGCGGAACGCGGTGGGCGCCGTGAACAACGTCTGCACGCCGTGTTGGGAGACCACCCGCCAGAACGCGCCGGCATCCGGGGTCCCTACTGGCTTGCCTTCGTAGAGGATGGTCGTGTTCCCGTTCAGGAGCGGCGCATAGACGATGTACGAGTGGCCTACCACCCAGCCGATGTCGCTCGCGGCCCAGTACGGCTCGCCAGGACGCGCGTTGTAGATGGCGCCCATGCTGTACTTGAGGGCGACGGCGTGTCCGCCGTTGTCGCGCACGATTCCCTTCGGGCGACCGGTGGTGCCGCTGGTGTAGAGCACGTACAGCGGGTCGGTCGCGGAGACCGACACGCAGGCCGCCGGTTCCACGCCTGCGACGGCGTCGTTCCACTCGACGTCGCGTCCCTTCTGCAGCTCCACCTCGAGCTGAGGTCTCTGCAGAACGATCACCTTCTCCGGCTTGTGCTTCGAGATGGAAATCGCCTTGTCGACCATCGGCTTGTAAGGCACCGTCCGGCCCGGCTCGAGACCGCACGAGCCGCACACGATCGCCTTCGGACGCGCGTGCTCGATTCGCGCGGCGAGCTCGTGCGCGGCGAATCCGCCGAAGACCACGGAGTGGACTGCGCCGAGTCGCGCGCAGGCGAGCATCGCGATCACGGCCTGCGGGACCATCGGCATGTAGATGACGACGCGATCGCCCTTCCCTACGCCGAGGCGGCGCAACGCTCCGGCGAAGCGCGCGGTCTCCTGGAGCAGCTCACGGTACGTGTACTTCAGCGTCTGGTTTGCGACTGCGCTGTCCCAGACGAGCGCGAGCTGATCGGCGCGGCCCGACTCGACGTGGACGTCGAGCGCGTTCTCGCACGTGTTCAGCTCCCCGCCCTGGAACCAGTTCGGGCGTTTCGGGTCCTTGCGATCCAGCACGCGTTCCCACGGCTTGCGCCAGCGGAGAGCGCGCGCGGCCTCGCCCCAGAATGCCTCCGGTTCCTGCAAGGACCGGCGGAAGACCTCCTGATAACGGCCCATGGTGCCTCCGTGGGAGCACACTGTGGGCGAGCCGCACCTGCGAAATCAAGGCCGGGCGTCTGCCTGGATGCCCTGCCGCTCGAGGCTACGAATCTACGAATCGTGTCCGGTCGGACGGAGGCTCCCCGAGGGAAACGCGATGGCACGGGAGGTGAAACGAACCCTCGCAACGAAGGAGACAGACCATGACGACCCTGGGAAAGACGCTGTTCGTCAGCTTGAGCCTTGCCGCCCTGATCGCGGGCACTCTGGTGCTCCGGTCCGAGCCGGAGCAGGCGGCCCATGCGCAGCTGACTGCCGCGCAGCGGGCCGAGATGCAGCCGGCGGCGAAGCCCGCAGACCCACCGAAGGCGACGGTTCCGCCCGCCGACGACGACCAGAAGATTCCAGACTGGGACGAGCCCGAAAACGGCAGCGGATCCTGAGCACGAAAGTCGACGGTCGCCGGACCGCCCGGTACGCTGCGGCGATGGACGATCGCCGCAAGTTCCACCGGGTCAATGCACCTGTGTTCTGTCGGCCGGTCGGGCAGCCGCTGTTCAGCAGGCGCAAGGCCGTCGACGTCAGCCTCGGCGGCCTGCGCGTCTATGCAGACGACCCGCCCATGTCCGGCGACCGCCTCGAGCTGGAACTCTTCCTGCCGGACCAGTCCGAGGTCATGTGCACCGTCGAGGTCGTCTGGGTCGAAGAGCTCCCCGAAGGATCGCCCGCCCGCTACGACGTCGGCGTGAAGTTCGTCACCATCTCGCCGGTTGACCGCGAGAGGCTGTCGACCGTGCTTCAGTCCGAATAGCCTGCACAGCACAAACCGTAGCCGCACAGCGGCTAGCGCGCGTCGCCGAATCCGAGCACGCGCTGCGTCCATGCAAGCTCGAGCGACGGATCGGCAAAGGCGACGAAGTCCCCGTCCGCGCGCCGCGCGAGCTCCGCGAGCGCAGCGTCGGACACCGGTCCGGTCACTCGCGCGCCAGGCAGATCGGATCCGAGCCTCTCCGCCTCGCGCAGCGCCTCGTGCACGGGTTGGTCGCGGAAGACCTGCGCGCGCCGGTGAAGGGCATCGATCCAGTCCTGCGGGTAATGTGGCTCGCGCACGACGACCACGATGCGGCGCTGCAGGTTTTCTCCGCGATGCTCCAGCGCCCGCGATGCGTAGCTCGCGGGCGCGTCGTCCAGGCGCCGGCGGATCGCGTCGACGAGATCGAGCGGGAACGGCGCCAGGGGCCGGAGGACGATGTCCAGCGTCGCGTAGGGATCGAGCCGCAGCCGCGCATCGATGGCGCGGAGGATGTCGCTGCGGCGCGCGAACAGATCGCTTGCGTCGAACCAGAGGGCCACGTGCTGCGCGCCCTCCGCCTGGGCCGCGAATCCGTCGATGCCCGGATCCACCAGATGCGGCCGGGGCCATTCGTCCAGGCGGCGCCCCAGGCGCTCTTCGGCTGCGAGAACCGTCTCGACCAGCTCGTCCTCGCTGAACGTTGCCGTCCGGTGGACGCGGTAGGGCGGCGCGGAGTCGAAGACGACCCCGTCGTCGACGGCGCTGGCGCGCATCGCGGTGCCGGGAAGCAGCGACAGCGGAAACACCTGCGCCTCGCTGGCGAGGCCATGCTCCTCGAGAAAGTCGATTCCGCGCAGCACGTCCTCGGGCGTGTCGCCGGGAAGCCCGACGATCAGATCGACGAGCAGCTCGATTCCCTCGGCGTGCAGCATCCTCGCTGCCTCGGCGACGCTCGAAGGCGATCCGCCGCGGCGCACGCGCTTGAGCGTTTCGCGGTTGACGGACTGCAGCCCGATCTCCAGCCGATCGAATCCCGCCTGCTTGAGCTTTCTCGCCTGCTGCGCCGTGAGCCCCTCCGCCCGGACTTCGGCAAAGAACGTCAGCGCGCGCGACGGGTTCTCGCGAGCCAGCGCGTCGAGGAGGGGCTCGAAGCCGGGACGGTGGTTGAAGGTCGGATCGAGGAAGACCACCTCGCGGGCCCCGCGGTCGCGCAGCGCGCCGATCAGCGCGGCGCTCGCGTCGACATCCAGCACGCGGAGCACGCTCGAGGAGCGGGGATAGAAGCAGAACGTGCAATGCGACCGGCAACCCCGCACGGTCTCTACGTACGTCGAGCGATGCGGTTCCACCGGCACCAGATGCGCGAGGTAGGGCGACGGGTAGTCGGCCAGCGGGAAGCTCGCCGCCGCCTGCGGCGCGAACGCGGTGAATCCCAGCGGTCCCCGGACGGCGACGCCGGGAAGTCCGGCAGGGTTGTTGCCGTCCAGCAACGCCGACATGACGCGCGCGAAGGTATCCTCCGCCTCGCCGGTGACCGCGATGTCCGCGCCGGGCTGCTGGAGGATGAAGGCGTTGTCGGGACCGACCTCCGGACCACCGATGAGAATCTTCGTCCGCGGCGACCGTCGTTTCACCTCGCGGGCGAGATGCAGGCTGCGCTCGCTGTTCCACAGGTAGAGCGAGAACCCGACGAACTCCGGCTCTTCGCGCGCGATCCGGTCGGCAAGGAGCGTATCTCCGAGCACGTCGGTCGCCGCCGGCTCGAGGACCTCGATCTCGAGACGCCTGTCCAGCCCGTGGACACGGGCGGCGACGCCGAGGCATCCCGCGGCGAGAGGAACGTTGCCGGTGGCTGCCAGCGCAGCCGGCGGAGGCACCGGGAGCTGGACGAGGCGGAGCTTCGGCACGGCGGCAGTATAGTGGAGCCGTGTTCGCGCTGACGTTCGACGACGGTCCCGGGCCGTCCACCGAAGCGTTGCTCGACGTGCTCCTCGCCTTCGGCGTCCCAGCCACGTTCTTCCTGCTCGGCCGCAACGTCGAGGAAGCGCCGTGGTGTGGCGATCCGGGGCGAGCACGGGCGATCGCGCAGCGCGCCCGGAGCGAAGGACAGGTGCTGGGAAACCACACCTATTCGCATCTGCGGCCGGATCGATGGCGCGAGTTCGCGGCGGACGTCCGCCGCGGCGAGGCCGTGCTGCGCCTGCTGCGCTCCGGCCCCATTCCGTTCCGGCTGCCCTACGGAATTCAGCGCGTCGCGGGCGGCTTTCCGCTGGGAAGCGCCGGCGACCAGATGGACCCCCGGCTCTCGGTGATCGCCTCGATGGGGATGACGCACCAGCACTGGACGAGCGACTTCGACGACTGGACGCTGGGCCCAGCCGACGGACCGTTGCTCGCCCAGCGGATGGCGGCGCACGTCGAGCAGTGCGCCGGCGCCGGCATGGATGCGGTTCTCGACCTGCACGACTCCGGCACCGGATCGAGCTTCGGCTACGAACGGCCCGCGACGGTCGTCGGCGTGAAGCTGCTGCTGGAGGAAGCGCGGCGGCGAGGCTGGGAAACCTTCGCGGTGGGTCACCCGTAGCGCCGAAGGCACTCGTCGAGCTCGATCCGCGGCATCCGGATGGAGCCATCGCTGTCGCGCGATGCATGGTCGGGATCGACGAAATCGATGTGGAAACGGAATGGCCGCGAGGGCTCCCGGTTGTCGACGATCGCGTCGATACGGCATCCCTCACCTCCGCGACAGGCGCGCAGTCTTTTCGAATCCGTCGTCGAGCACGCGGAGGCTCGCGGTGACCGTGCCGTCGGCGCCGCACCGGTAGGTTTCCTCTACTTCCGGCCCGTGACCGAGGCGCTGCACGGGGACGGCCGCCAGATCGCGGTCGCGCAGCGAAGGGTCGAACGGGAACAGGAGCTCGTCCCAGGCCGCGAGGTTGCCCTCGGGGCGTCCTTCGTCGATGCGGCCGCACTCGACGAACCGGTAATGGCCGACGTTGTGCGCCGCGCGATACCGGCGGGACACCTCTGCCGGCAACGGAGTGTCCTTCGGCACCAGGACGTCGAAGGAGATGCGGCCGCCGTGCTCGTCCTCACGGAAGACGCCGAAGTGGCGCGTCAGCCTCTCGGTCAGCTTGTATCCCGCCCCTTCGTCGAGGTGGATGGCGAGACCGATGGCGCAGGACCCGAAGGGGTGCGGCGAACGCCGCACGCGGTGCGCGCCGAACTTCTCGCGCAGCCGCCGGTACACCGGCGGAAACGAAGAGGCGCCGCCGACCACGTAGATACCGGCCAGCTCGGTCCAGGCCACCTCGTCCTCTCCCCTGCGGGGATCGCGCATGGCGGGTTCCATCGCCGAGAGCGTCTGCTCGATCAGCGGGGCGCAGGCGTCGTAGACCTCGTCGACGGGGACCACGGTTTCGTCGACGACGAACTTCCGCGTGTTCGGATTGAGCGACTCCTTCTGCTCGCGGACCTCGTCGAGCAGGTGCGGAGTCAGCGAGCGGCCTCTGCGCTTTGAAAGGACGAGGTGCGCGATGGCCTCGTCGAAGTCATCGCCCCCCAGACGCGA
>Ga0209155_1000368_pt1 | contig 21158 bp, 17 predicted proteins | sample GraSoiAngelo_122_FD_185879 | JGI IMG/M metagenome (GOLD analysis project Ga0209155, IMG submission 185879) | Grasslands soil microbial communities from the Angelo Coastal Reserve, California, USA - 14_0927_02_20cm (SPAdes) (version 2) | ecosystem: Environmental > Terrestrial > Soil > Grasslands ... | reverse complement strand
CCGCTCGAACGGCACTAGGTTTTTCTGCGGGTCGAAGTCATAGAGGTTGCTCAGCACATAGCGGAATAAATTGTTCCGAATGGTGCGATAGTTTTCCGCGACCTGCCGCATGACTTTTTCCGAGCCGACAACATCTTCGCGGAAGTCCACGGATGCAGCCCACAGACGCACAATCTCGCCGCCGAGGCGGTCGGCAACGTCCACCGGATCGACGTCATTGCCGCGCGACTTGGACATGGCGCTGCCGTGCTCGTCGAGCGTCCAGCCGTGAGTTGCGACCATGCGGTACGGCGGACGACCCTGAGCGCCGATCGCGCAGAGCAGGGAAGAGTGGAACCAGCCACGATATTGGTCCGCGCCCTCGAGATAAATGTCGGCGGGCCACGGCAGGTTCGGCTCGTGGCCGAGCACGGCAACGTGGCTGGAACCGGATTCGAACCAGACATCGACGATATCGGTTTCTTTGCTGAATTTCGTTCCGCCACACTTACCGCACTTGGCGCCCGCGGCGAGCGCGTCGGCTTCGGGTGTATACCAGGCATCGGCGCCGAAGCGGCCAAAGAAGTTAATCACTTTGCGATTGAGCGCCGGATCATTCAGCGGCTTGCCGCAACCTTCGCACAGGAACACGGCGATGGGCACGCCCCAGACACGCTGGCGCGAGATGCACCAGTCCGGCCGTGTGGCGATCATGTTGGAGATGCGCTCTTCGCCCCAGGCCGGATCCCACTTCACTTTCTTGATCTCATCCAGCGTGCGGCTGCGCAGCGTACCGCCCGGCATCGGCGTTTCCATAGAGATGAACCACTGCTCGGTCGATCGGAAGATGACGGGATTGTGGCAGCGCCAGCAGTGCGGATACGAGTGCTCGACTTTTTCCGCGTGCACCAGTACGCCGCGCTTTTTCAGCAATTCGACGATAGGCTCGTTAGCGGCAAAAACCTGCTTACCGTCGTACTCGGGTAAGCCGTTGCGCATGATTCCTTTTTCATCCACGTTGCCGGTGAGGTCGAGCTTGTATTTAACGCCGGTAGCAAAATCCTCTGCGCCATGCGAAGGCGCTGTATGGACAACACCCGTACCCGTGTCCATCGTGACGTAGTCCGCCACCACACCCAGAATTGCGTGGTCCAGAAACGGATGGGCAAAATTTAAATATTCAAGCTTTTTTCCGGGAAAGTGGGCAAGCTTGTGCGTGGCAGCGAGGCCAGCTTTGTTGCTGAATTCCGCGGCGAGCTTCTCAGCGACGATATACACTTCGCCCGCGGGTTCGGATTCCAGCGCTACATATTTTTCATCAGGGTGGAAGGCGACAGCCATCGACGCGGGCAGCGTCCAGGGCGTGGTGGTCCAGATTACGGTAAAGACCTTCTTTCCCTTCAAAACGGGATCGAGCTTCGCCGGGTCATCCCTAAGCTGATACTTCACCCATACAGTCGGACTGGTATGGTTCTCGTATTCGACTTCCGCTTCCGCCAGCGCAGTTTCATCGTGAATGCACCAATAGACAGAGCGCAGTCCTTTATATACCGACCCTTTTTCGAGAAACGCATAAAGCTCCGCTACAACGGCTGACTCGTACTGCGGAGTCATTGTGGAATATGGCTCGTCCCAGCGTCCGAAAACGCCGATGCGTTTGAACTGCTGACGCTGTAGATCGACATATTTCTCGGCGTACTTGCGGCATTCCGCGCGCACATCGACCGGCCGCATCTGCAGCTTTTTTCCGCCCAACTGTTGGTCGACTTTGATCTCAATCGGTAGGCCGTGACAGTCCCATCCTGGAACATAGGGGGAATCAAATCCGGACATACTCTTAGATTTGACGATAAAATCCTTTAGACATTTGTTCATCGCCGTACCCAAGTGGATGGGCCCATTGGCGTAGGGTGGGCCGTCGTGCAGCACATACACGGGCGCGCCTTTGCGGACTTCGCGGATGCGCTCGTAAATTCTCATCTGCTCCCAGCGAGCCATGATCTTGGGCTCGTTTTGCGGCAGGTTCGCCTTCATGGGGAAGCCGGTGTTGGGCAGATTGATGGTAGATTTCAGTTCGAGCGGCACGAGCGTGCTTTCTCCCAAATAGTTGATTTTTTTCATTATAGGGAGCCTGGAAACGAACGTCCATTGGCCCACAACGCAATCGGAGGTCATTGGTCTGCGGGATGTCAAAAATCACTGTCACACAGGTAGAAATAACGTTACAATTTCCCCTAGGTTACGTTTCCCGAGCATTAGCATCTAATTGCGTGAACTGGAATAGCTCAACTTCTTGCACACGGTCAGTTTGCACAGAAGGTGAGCGGCAAAGTTTCTTTGTCAAGAAATGCAACTTGGCAGGGAATGTGCTCATCAAGTTCTAGAGGCAGAACTGAATGCCTCAAACAGGACCGCACTCGGTTGAATTTATGGCAACACTCGATTTCAAGCCGCCCCGCACCAAAGCCGAGCCCGAACTAAACCTGCTGCTGCCCAAAAGCGCCGAGCAGCCGTTGTGGAAGTCGCTGTTTCAGAACCTGGACGATTATTTCTTTCCCAAAAAGCAGCCCCCGCTAGTACTCACTTCGAAGCCCGTTCCGGTCAAGGATATTTGGGGTTTTTACGACTATAAGAAGAGCGGCGTCGTGGGCTCGACCGTCGTCCACATTTTGACTATTGCCGCCATTGTGGGACTCACGATAGCGGGACGCCACGTGGTACAAGAGGTAACGAAAAAGCAGGAAGTCGTTACCTATGTCGCTACGGATGACATTCCTCCTCTGCCCCCGGCGAAGACGATCTCAGGTGGCGGCGGAGGAGGCGGCGATCGTGACAAGTTCCAGGCTCCGAAAGGCAAGCTGCCGAAATTTGACATGCAGCCAATCACCCCTCCCGCGATGGTGGTCCGCAATGAGCACCCCAAGTTGACGGCTGAACCGGCTGTAGCAGTTCCTCCGCAGATTCACATTGCCATGAACAATCTGCCGAACCTGGGTGATCCCATGTCGCGCCTGCCCTCCGGGCCGCCGTCGAACGGCACCGGCTCGGGCGGTGGCATTGGCTCTGGTTCCGGCGGCGGAGTTGGTGTGGGCACCGGTCCTGGCGTAGGCGAGGGCCGCGGCGGTGGTACGGGTGGCGGGGTATTCCGGGTAGGCGGCGGCGTCTCCGCGCCCAAGGCGATTTATCAGCCTGAGCCGGAATACTCGGAAGAAGCCCGGAAGGCCAAATATCAAGGAACCTGTGTGCTGTGGCTGATCGTCGGCCCAGATGGCAAGCCGCGCGACATTAAAGTAAGCCGCAATCTGGGAATGGGACTGGACGAGAAGGCCATCCAGGCAGTCAAGACTTGGAAGTTCGAACCGGCCATGAAAGACGGCAAGCCGGTGGCAGTCGAGATAAGCGTGGAAGTGGAGTTCCGATTGTACTGAGACGAACTTTGTTTGATGAACGGCCGCGAGTGTTCGCGGCCGTTTTTTATTTCAGTGCGAATCTTTTCCGCGCGGAAGAGAAGGCTAGAACCTGTCTGGCTCTGTTGACATCCTAAGTTTCACTTCACGCGGACAGCGCGGCGAAACCAGGCTATGCTGCAATCAGCGCTGGCGAAACTCGCTACTGGCCGAAGTGGGTTTGGGGCGCTTCGCGCAGGTGGCTTTGGATGTGGCTCAGGTCATGCCGCCCTACCGCACCTGCTTTAGCAAACGCCAATTCTCGCAGCCGCAACTGTTGGCTATCTTGTGCTTCATGCGCTACGAGGACTGGACCTTCCGCGAAACCGAAGTTCGTCTGAGCGAACACGGAGAGCTGCGCCGAGCGCTCGCACTGGCTTCGGTTCCCGACTACACCACGCTCCAGCCGTTCTTGCGACGTCTCCTGGAACCCGACTTGGAGCACGCCCTCGAGGATAGTCGTGCGTCGCGGGGTGCCGGGGAGGCGGCGAAGGCGAACCACGGTGGCCGTCGATGCCACCGGGCTTGCCCAAGGCGCGGTGAGCACGTTCTTAGTGCGGCGCATGTATCACCACACCCAGCAGCGCTGCCTTGGCGGCGTTGGTTGAAATGGTCGGCCGTCGTCGACGTGGAGAGACAACTCATCTTGTACCAATCGGCACGGCAGGCCCCGGGGAATTCTTCGGTTGCCCATTTGGGTCCTTTAAGTCATCAAGGCTGATGGTGGCGTCGGCATTGGTAAATACTTTCGATTCACCCAAGAGAGTCAGCACTTTGAGGATGGTAGTTTCCGAGCGACGGCTGATGATGTATCTGCCCGAAACCAGCTGTGCATCCCTTGCCCCGTCCACTGCACTGACAGGCGCTGGTTCATACGGGCAGTAGCGGTCCAGAAAGGCATGCCGTACTGCTTCGCGAGCCCTGGTTCCGCTCTTGCCAGCACTGTTGTAAGAGAGGAAGAGGCCTACACGAGCGTCCAGTATCAGATGCAGGTCGCTATGGAGATATTGTGTGTCCCCCGCATGGCCAATGATTCTGTGCCCGTTCGTGGTCTCTTCATAGAAACCGAGCGCCATCCCGTTCATGTCCGGCAGATTGGGCAAAGTGGCGCGAGTGCATCAATCGCGCAGTTCGCCTCAAAGGCAGGAAGCGGCCGGCGGCCAACATGCTGGTCTCCGATTACCTGCGCGTGGCCGCAAACAAGGCGGAAGTCGTGGCCCCGCTGCGCACCCTCGGATTTCACACTTTCCGGAGGACGCTCGCTTCGGTCCTGGTCAAGATGAAGGTTGATCCGAAGCTGGTGCAGGAAATGCTCCGGCACCAGAACCTGAAGACGACACTCGAGGTGTACGCCAGGCCATGACCAAAGACAAGCTCGAAGCCCAGGGGATGTTCCTGGAGTTGCTATTCCGCGGCAGGAAGGACTTGGAGAAAGCGGCTCCGGTGACGGTTGTGGTGCAATCGGCGTCCCGTGACAACGCAAGGGCGACATTCTCCGTCGTTGGAAACGGAACCCCTAACACTCTCCCCCGTACACGGTGGGAAACCTCCAAGACGTATCCGTGGACCGGGGCGTAGGGGTTGGGAATTTCGATATCATTACTTTTAAGATTGGAAGCAGGACGTCTTCAAACGTCTGTCGGATCCGCTCGTTGGCATCCATCCGTTCAGGAGGATAAACCGCATAGTAGTTTCCGGTTACCTCTAGAACGGTCTTACCGTTCAAGGTCGCAAAACGCAGAGAGCGCTGGTCCAGGTGCTTTTGCGTTCTTTCACCCACATCAAGCGCAGGGCTCAAACAGAAGCGGTTAGGAAATGGAGAGCGTTTATCTGGGCACCTACATCGGTCAGCTCTTTAAAGTATCTTTGCTGCAATGTGCGCAAGGTCGGATCAGAAATAGAGGACGGCGGTGCTGCGTACTCGTGGAAGGACATCTTGGTCGAATGCGGAACGACGGTGGGCATGAGCAACGTCCGTGCGGTCGCAATGAAAGAGACGTCTTCGTCGGAAAACTGAAACCCGGGTGTGACAAGTGTTGCAGGAAGTGTTGTACTGCCGCGAAAATTGGGCCGTGCCAGAAGCCTCTTGAGGAACGACTAGAGGCATTGCGATGGTTGCAATCAGGACCACAAACCCCAAGTCAGCCTGGCCGATTAGATTGCGCATGTTGGTTTTCTTCCCAGAGCGCTCGTAACTAACGGAGTGCTCCCGGCGGGCCTGTGCACGGAGCTCGGCTCTGCTTGTTTTGAGTCTGGGGGCTACGCTGCTTCCGACGGCTACATTCTTCTCGTAGAGTATCGAGGGGCCCACGTGGTCTTGAGTCTGAGTATAGAGTGGATAAACCTCCTGCGGACGTCTGATATGGTGTTCGACCGAAACGTGTCGCAGTGGTCCAGTCTACTCCAAACTTTTCGGTGACTGACCAGTTGGTGGTATGCGCTTTGACTGGGCAACCCGAATCTCCCTCGACAATCTGCGCCCATTGTTGAGCTTGTTCTCTGCGGACCTGGCAATTGACTTGGGTACAGTCAACACGCGGGTCTATGCCGGGGAGAAGGGCATCGTGATCAACGAGCCCTCGGCCGTTGCCCTCGACAACCGTACCGGCGAAGTCCAGGCAGTCGGCAAGGAAGCCAAGGAGATGTTGGGCCGTACGCCCGGCAATCTCAGGGTTGTCAAGCCCATGAAAGACGGCGTGATTGCCGACTTCAAAGTCACCGAGAAGATGCTCAACTACTTCATCCAAAAGGCGCACCAGCGCAGGACGCTCGTGCATCCTCGCATCGTGATCAGCGTCCCTTCCGAGATCACGCAGGTAGAAAAGCGTGCCGTGACAGATGCGGCCTACCGAGCCAAGGCCGCCGAAGTTCACCTGGTGGAGCAGGCGATGATGGCTGCCATTGGCGCCGGTCTGCCGGTCACCGAGGCGGGCGGCAACATGGTGGTGGACATCGGCGGCGGCACGACCGACGTCGCTGTCATCTCGCTTTCCGGCATCGTCTATTCGCGCTCGCTGCGTATCGCCGGCAATCACATGGATGAAGCCATCACGAATTATCTGAAGAGAAAATACAACTTGCTGATCGGGGAGCGCACAGCAGAGCAGATCAAGATCGAGATTGGCTCGGCGCATACGCTGGACAAGCCGCTGACCATGGAGATCAAAGGACGGAGTCTCATCGAGGGTAGGCCCAAGACGATCACCGTGGACGACAGCGAGATCCGCGAGGCGTTAAGCGAGTCCGTTTCGACCATTGTGAGCGCGATCCGCATGGCACTGGAGCGCACGCCGCCGGAACTTTCGGCCGACATCAGCGACTGCGGCATCGTGCTCGCGGGAGGGGGTGCCTTGCTCAAAAACCTGGACAAGCGAATCCGGGAAGAAACTGGGCTGCCGGTATGCATCGCCGACGACCCACTGTGCTGCGTGGTGCTCGGCACAGCGAAGACCCTCAACGACTTCAAATTCTTGCGCCGGATTTTGATTGAGTAGGCTTCCTTGTCCACATGCGGGCGCATGATGAAGCGTTGCCAGGCACCGAATATAAGATGAGGATGTGGGACGCGGGTCTTGCGCGTCTAGGTCGCGGGTTTTTCGGGAGGTTTGGGTCGCGGATTTTGCGTGGGTCTTGAGGGGGAAAAGGGGCGCGTGGGGCAGACTGTTACGAAACCAGGTCGCAATGTTTAGAAAGAGGCGATGTTCCGAGATCCGGGACATCGCTTTTTGTTTGTGGTTGACTGAGGCGGGACGGTGCGAAGCAGCCTGAAGATTACCTGTTCCCCGCTGGCCGTCCGTCCGCCGTGCCGCACATCAGATATCCGCCAAACTCTGCGCAATCGCGCAGATTAAGGGCCCGTGTCCTTCACCGCTGCGGAATCCACACGTAGGCTTTCCGGAGCGAGAACATTCGGCTCGACGTGGTTCTTTACCAAATATACGAACTGAAACCGGCCGGTAAGAGCGCCTTCTGCCTACCACAACTTGAGCACCTCCAAGAAAGGCAAAGGCCCGAGGATAAATGAAAAAGGGGTCACCATGGTTGCTGGTGAGTTTGGGAGTCCTTGCATAGGTCCCAGCGATTGGTCGATCTCAAGTTGCTGCACAACCCAACACCGGCGGAACTGGATGCACGATGGGGCGAATTAATAGGTGGTCAGAGGCCGCATTGAAGTCAGCCGTTGAGATGTTGGCACCGACGAATGATCAAAAATTCAAAGCGAATCTGATCAGGACCATTCTCGATTACGAAGTGCGCCAACAGGAGCGTGCCGAGAGCAACAAAGCCGCACGCCGCAAACGGGCCGAGAACACGGAACTGGCTGAACTTCGTTCGAAAGTTGCTGAGCTGAGTGCTCAGGTTGATTCTGTGAAAAATTCCAGGGCAGAGGAAATATCCAAACTACGGGCATGCCTTGAGGAAACAGACCAGATCGTTGGTGAACTGCGGTCCGATCTCGGCAGTGTGAAGCGAGAGGCAGACACGGCCCGCAGAGACATCAACAGAATGCAAGAATCCCTCAAACTCACAAATGGCATCATAGAACAGCTCGCTACCGCGCTACCGGCAGAAAAGCGTAATGCGTTCGCGGCGCAGCTATTTCAGAAATTCAAGTCGGACCAACCCGAACTGCTAGCTCAACTATTCAAGTCCATGAAACTCGATCTCAAACGCTGGCATTCGTGGGACAGGGAGTATGGAGACAACCCTCAGTCAATGGTACGAGAGTTCGAGTGCCCTGCAAAACATGGACCAGAAAAGCTATCTCTCCTGCGGTCGAAGCTCTTGGCCCTGGGCATTGAGGTGGACGCGATAGATGCAGTGCGGGACTACCGCGACCTAAAGATTGGCTTCGCCGAGCTGGAGAAGCGTACTCAACCCCACATAGCGTTTAAGCGGCAAATTGTGGGATTGTCTATAAAGAGCAGCATTCCTTCCAACCTGCTGCCGCCGCTCAGTGGAGAAGCCCTGCGGATAGCCTCAGAAGAGCTGAAGAGCCACCCGCAGCAAAAGTTGGACTGGCTGCAGGTTGCCGAGAAGTTGCTGCAGCCCGATTATGGAATCGGTGTCCTGCTCTTGATGGAAATAGCCGCCACTAAGCGTGCAGCAGAGAATTCTTACAGTTGAGACGGCGGTTTTACTCACAAATGGCATTGCTGCGATTTCTTCAGAGGGCCGGCGCGCCACGCGAATAGTTTGCCCCAGATTCCCCGTTTCTGCTGACGGCCGATCATTCGTCTTTCCTCTTTGCCCGAAGATGCGGCCGAGGAGAGAGATTGCTTGAGCAAATTGCCGGCCTCAATGCTGTCGTTTGTGGGAAGCGACAATGAAGCCTACCCGAACGATGATTACCCTCACCGGATTGGCGGCCCGATCAAAGGACCGTATCACGAGACGGCCGGATTTCATGTTCTCGATGTCGGTACAAATTACTTCGGCCTCTGGACCGAAGCCGATAATATTCGCCGCTAATACGAGAAGTACCCCTATTCGCTCTGTGCTATGGAACAAAGACTAGGGTATCGCGTTCGCCCATCTTTCAACTGGCAAAGAGAACGCTACGGCACGATGGAACTGATTTTGGGTATAGCCAACGACGGTGTGGCGGGCGTGCCTGGAGTTTTAGGAATTTACGCCGAAAGTCTAGACGGCAAAGTTAAAGTTGGAGGCAATCTCGATGCGGAAGAACCACGCGCCGGCCAGATTCGCCAAGCGTCTCTCATTCTGCCGAAGGGCATGGATGGACAACAGATCGTTCTTCGCGCTGAATTGGAAGTCAAAGGTGTGCGTGCCGGCAGCCGACGAACCCCGACGGTTCGCTGAACAATTCGTCTGAAAAAAGGCAGCGACTCGGATTGGAGAAAAGGAGTGTAGGCTTCCGCTATTCGCTGCTGACAACCTAAGTGTGCCGAAATAGTTCGTCGCGGAATCCGGGGAGTGAAATAGGAGACACACCTTTGCTAGAGAAGAGTGACAGGCGGGACAAAGCGCTCGGCCTCAATCAGCCGATTTGCCGGCGTGATTTCTTAAACTCGACTCTGTTGGCCGTCGGTGGCGTGCTGCTTGGCCCTCTAAGCCCACAGCAACTGTTGGCGACCGCCGACGACGACTGGACCGGTTACGGCGGTGTCGGCGACTACGCCAATTCGAACGGAAACACACTCGAAGTAATGAGCGCCGGGCACCAGATTCGAAACGGCGTTTTTAATTCACTGCCACCAGACACGATTGACACGGGCGAGGTGTTCGATTGCGTTGTCGTCGGCGGAGGAGTGAGCGGCCTTTCCGCGGCCCTGTCCTTCAAGAAGTACGCCGGCCCGCATCTCACGTGTCTCGTTCTCGACAATCATCCGGTTTTCGGCGGTGAGGCCAAACGGAACGAGTTCATCGTGGACGGCCAGCGGATCATGGGACCGCAGGGGGCTGATCATTTCCAGATTCCCCTGCCACATAGTTTCATGGCGAGACTTTTTGAGTTGATCGGACTCGACTGGCGCGAATTCAAGTATCAGGAATGGAGTAGTTCTTCTCCAGAAATTCCGCTGGGAAACAGCTTCGAAGATATGAGGTCTCCTATTGGTTTTTACTTCGGAGCGAAATTTGGTCAGAAACCCGGCTTGTGGTTGGTCGATCCGTGGAAAAAGAAACTGCAGGGTGCCCCAATTTCCGAGGCGACACGTTCTGAACTGCTCAAGTACAACGAACAACAAAGAGCGGGCTTGCCGTTTGAGTATCCGGGCGATGAAAAATCGCGCCAGTTAGACAGCGTCACGATTGAACGTCATTTGATGGACAATTACGGCCTGAGCAAAGAGACCATTCAGACGTTCATGGCTGACGAAGGTGGTGGTTTCGGCGCTGGACCGGACGTGCTTTCCGCCTACTGCATATATGCCTTCGACGTTGATCGTTCAATGGACGAGCCCTCCCTATCGTTTCCTGGCGGAAACGACGGAATCGCGCGTCACATTGTGAAGACGCTCATCCCCGACTCAATTCCCGGCCCCAACACGCTCGAGGCAGTCTGCCTCAACAACATTGACTTTCAGGCGCTCGATCGCCCTGGCCAGACGGCGAGAATTCGTTTGAGTAGCACGACAGTTTGGGTGAAGCACGAAGGAAATCCTTCTGCGTCGAATTTTGTTACCGTCGCCTACACGCGTGGCGGCAAAGTTTATCGCCTCAAAGCACGTTCGGTTGTCATGGCTGGAGGGTGCTGGACTTCAAAACTCGTGATTCGCGACCTAACCTCTGCTCAACGACAGGCTTATGATCAGTTCTACCGTTCGCCCTGCATGATGGCGAATGTCGCGCTGCGTAATTGGCGGTTCTTATACAAGTTGGGGATCTCAGCGTGCCAGTGGTTTGAAGGACTAGGCAGCTTCACGGCGGTTCGGAAGCTTCCAACGTTTTCCACCAACAATAAGACAATCGGCCCAGATTCTGCCGTCGTGCTCACGCTCAAGGTTCTTTATCCTCATTATGGTTTGCCGGTTCAGGAGCAGGGAGATCGCGGGCGCGCTCAACTCCTTACGACGCCATTTCGCGATTACGAACGTCAGATTCGAGCTCAACTGACTGATATGTTCTCTGCTTCGGGATTTGACGCGGCCCGAGACATCGCTGGGATCATTCTGAACCGCTGGGGACATGCATACGTGAGCCCACAGCCAGGATTCTTTTTCGGTAAGAACGGAACCCCGCCACCACGTGCCATTCTGCGCGCCGCACCATTCGGACGAATTGCATTTGCAAATACGGACCTCTCGGGCACACCAGACCATCGCACCGCAATCGGAGAAGCGCATCGGGCGGTAGGACAACTGCTCGACCAGGTGTTAACGGAATAGCGAATTGAGGTAGTTGAACAGGATCGTGTCGGGCAGATTCTTAGACGCAGTGAAGACAACAGGAGGAACCGTGCTCAACCGTCGGCAGTGGCTCCATCAGTTGGGCTTAGCTCTCAGCGCCTTCGCCCAACCGAAGAACGCGCTTGCTGTCCCGAGCTCAAACGAGCAACCGAAACCTCAGGCCAACAATAAGAAACCAGCATTAGCACTTGCCGATTACGAGCCGGGGAGCATGCTTCATGCGCAGGAAACTTTCGTCGAGCGCGCGGCTTTTGCCGTGGTCGATGTGCATACCCACATTACTGTGTCGGCAAAATCGCAAAACGGAGTAGCGCTCGCCGCGGAACGCAGTTACCTTGGCAAGCCGGACGAGCTTCTTTCGGTCATGGACCGTAAAAATATTCGCGCCATGGTCAATCTTACCGGTGGCTATGATGATGGCCTTGTGGAAGTGATTACGAAGTATGACAAGGCCTTTCCAGGGCGTTTTTACAGCCTCACCGAGCCTTGCTATTCGAGATTCCTGGAGCCCAATTATCCACGCATTCAGGCGGATGCCATTGAGCGTGCACAGCGCGCGGGAGCAAAGGGCTTGAAAATTCTGAAAACGCTCGGGCTGTACCTGCGCGAGAACATTACGTCAGGCAAATTGGTGAAGATCGACGATCCGCGGTTTGATCCCATGTGGGACACCTGCGGGCAGCTGAACATGCCGGTGGCAATCCATGTTTCTGATCCGATTGCATTCTTCACTCCGACCGATCGCTTCAACGAGCGCTACGAGGAACTGAGCAACCACCCTGACTGGTCTTTTTACGACCGCGACTTTCCAAGTAATGCGGAGCTGCTGGAGGCGCGCAACCGTGTATTAGCCCGCCATCCGCGTACGCAATTCTTGGTTCTGCACGTTGGGAATTTCGCAGAGAACCTGGACAATGTTTCGGAGAACCTCGACCACTTCCCCAACATGACGGTGGACATTGCCGCTCGCATAGGTGAGTTGGGTCGCCAACCGCGGAGATCGCGCCGATTCTTTGATCGTTATCAGGACAGGATTCTGTTCGGAACGGATGCCACCCCGCACGGAGACGAATTTCCGCAGCAGGTTTTCAACGACAAGTTGTACGAAATTTATTACCGGTTCCTCGAGACCGGGGATGAATATTTCGACTACGCGTCGGCTAAAGTGCCGCCCCAAGGGCGTTGGCGGATCTATGGTTTAGGCTTGCCCCAATCGATTCTCGAAAAAGTTTACAACCAGAATGCAGCACGGGTGTTGCAGATCGACATATGAACCCGCCGTATTGTCGTTCGCTGTTCCTGATTCTGATTCCGGTTCTTGCGTCACGAAGCTGTGTAGCCGTCGCAGCGCCAATTGCCAAGAGCATCTGGGCTGAAACGGACGTTTCTCTCAACACAAATCCAGAATCACAATTCTGGTGCGTGCTGCGCAACCCGTGTATATGGAAACCGATCCTCACGGCAATCCTGTGCCAAAGTATCGAACTGAGGTGCGCACAGGTTGGACGGCTCAGAATCTCTACTTCTTGTTTGTATGTCCATACGAGCAGCTCAATCTGAGGCCGAATCCAAAGACTTCAACCGAGACGTACGGATTGTGGAATTGGGACGTGGCCGAAGTCTTCATCGGTGCCGATTTCAAGGATGTCAAGCCTTACAAAGAGTTTGAGATTTCGCCCAGGGAGAATGGGCAGACCTGGATATTGATCTCCATAAACCGCATCACGAGGAAGGTTGGACCTGGAATTCCGGCTTCCAGGTTTCGGCACGAATCGACCCTGCTGCTCGCGTTTGGTACGGCGCAGTGAAGATTCCATATTCCGCTATCGACACGCCTCCGCCAGCCGCTGGCAATAATCTTGCGTATAAATCTATTTCGCAGCCAAGGACCCGGCCCAAACCGCCAGGAGATAACATGGCAGGTTCCAATGGCCAATACCTTCCACGTCCCGGAGCGCTTTGGACTGTTGGAACTCACCAAGAAAAATTAACGCCGAAACTAGAGCTTCGGAGCACACTCATAGCGTTTCGCCACACGCCGTAGCGTACTTGTGCAGCACTGCTCGGATGTGATGCCGAATCATCTCGGATGGCGAGGCATGAAGAGTTCCCGCACGAATAGCCTCGTATTCGAGTGGCAAATACTGGCTGACCAATGTTAAGACTGGGGAAAACGCGGTGAGGTTCTCGATGAGAAGCTCGATCTCCGCGTTCACCTCCGGCTCATGCCAGTAATATCGGCAACGATCGCTATAGCTGTAGGAGCGAGAAGCGCGGAGTTGATTCTCATCACCATGGTAGTAATCGCGCCAGTAGCTCGGGTTGCGCAGCATGGCTGTATCGAGGGTTTCGCGAACGTTCGAAACGCGAGCGGCCTTGCCTTGTAGCATTTCGTGCTCAATTGCTGAGAGCGCAAAAACTGCCTCGCGAAAGGCGAAGGTCAGCTCTGGTCCAACCTTGAGAATTGCAAAGTGGTCCTCAACCATCTGCTTGAGAGATGAAGCAAGCTGATAATCGGTGGAGTGGGCTTCATATACGAGCTGCGGGCTCGCAGGCAGGGCCACACTCAGAGCTTTCGTCTTGCGACGGTCATAGTCGAAGACGTTGCTTTCACCGAACTCTACTCCGGGTTGGACCACCAAGCCGATTACCCGTTCCCAGGCATCCTCTAATCTGTGCTTATCAAAAGCTCGCTTGAATGCGTCCAGAGTGCATTGGACACGGCCAGCAGCAGTGACCGAAATTGATTGCTCGGAACTTGATTCGCCACCTGGCGCGGGTACTTCAGTTCCCACAACATACAACAAAGGTGGTGAATTTGGGGCGAGTTCACGAAAAGCGTTCTCAGCCGTTTCGCACAATACGGCAGCGCGATCCGCAACGGCTCGTTCATCGAGTCCAGGCTTGGGGTCATCGGCACAAGCCATGCTGGCGTCGAGGTGGATTTTCTGATAACCAGCCAGGACACATGCGCGAACAAGCGCGCATGCTTTGTCCATTGCGACCGAGGCAGATTCACTGCGCCATGGAAATGGGCCGAGATGATCACCGCCCCGCAGGACTTGATCATCGGAGAGTCCAGCGTCCCACGCCACGGAACGGACAAAACCGGCAAATTGCTCAGGATTCTGTCCCGTATAGCCGCCGAACTGATTTACCTGGCTGGAAGTTGATTCCACGTGCAGAACCGACCCGTTCTCATGCGCCTCGCGCGCCGAGGCAGCGATCACCTGCGGGTGTGCCGAACACACGGCGTATAGGCCTAGCGCCTCGGACGAGCGGTTCCGCCGAATTATGTCTTGCAAACGGCCGCCCGCGTGCTGCGATTCAGCCAAATTCTTATCTTTAGTGCTCACAACTCGTACTTTCATATAAATTCGCGGGGATCTACAATAATACTGTCATCGCAGGGAGCGCGTCCGGGATACATTTCCTGCTCGCCCTTCTCCCTCATGCCCTTGATAACCTCTTCTCGGAACATCTTCACATCATCATCTGTCTCGGACAACCTCCGGCCTTGCACCCTCGCGCAGCATGAGACTTGAGTGCATCGTGCGGAAGCTCCGAAAACCTAGGGCCTTCGAGAGTCCCAGTTTGGTTGCGGCGGTTTGATATGGCGTAGAAGATTACGCCTCTCCAAAGGTCCGCCCTTCCGCGTACAGAACACCAGATCATCGGGTTGGCGGTGCTTGCTGGCGTTCCATCTCCCAATCAGGGCGCTCTTCGTTAACCCACGCTTGTCGAACGGTACTTCGCGTTCGCCAGCGTCAGTTTTTACATCGTCGAACTCGCCTTTCGTAGACTCGCTCTTCAACGGTGATGCAGTCTGCGTGGATATGACGCCATCGCAGGGCCAGCCTGCGGACGGCGAGTCAAGCAACTGGAAGATGCCGGGATCATTGAGCGCTATGTTGCAGTTCTCAATGCGCGGAATCTCGGCCTGGACCTCGACGCCTTTGTTGAAATTCGGTTGAGGAACAAGACCAGCCGCACCACGGGAAACTTTGAGAAAGCGAACAAGCTGATGCCGGAGGTCGTGGAAGCATATTTCCTAACGGGAGATAGCGATTATCTTCTCCGTGTACGCGTGAAAGACCCCGATCACTATCGTGACTTTCTGCGAGATCATTTGCTGAAGATCCCAAAAGTTGGGTCGCCGCAATAGTTGTAGCGTTGAGATTGCCGATTGTGGAGTGCATGGTGATTGGGGATGCCGCTCCCCTCTGTTTCGATAGGCTCTTTCCGGTTACCCATTCTTATGGCTGGGGAGAGCAGTGGCTGCCGCACGCCGCCTGGTACCTGCTGGCGGCATCAATTGGTGGGAGCAGCGGTTCCTGACGATCACGGATTTCCGAGCAACTCCGGTCAGTGTGGGAGCGCGAAACTGAACACATCACTTCCGCCGGAGATTGCGATGTACTGAATCCCATCCACCGCATAACTCATGGGAGAGGCATACAGGGTCTGACCGGTATTGAAGTGCCAGAGTGGACGGCCGGTTGCGGCTTCAACCGCTTCCAGAGACCCGGCATCGTCGCCAAAGAACAGTACTCCACCGGCGGTCGCGAGTGTTCCGGCCCAGGACTCACCCTGTCCAACCTGGGGATAACGCCAGACCCGCTTTCCATCGGGCACGGAGAGAGCCAGCAGAATTTTCTGCGCGTGCTCGTCCGGCGGACGCTTCGTGCCCGTGGCGTAGTATGTCGCTCCCTTTGTGAATGGTTCCGGCTTTGCGAAAAACAGATTGCAGCTTTCGAGAGCCATCACAAAGAAGAGCCTGGTGTCTGGGTTGTAAGAAGGGGAAAACCAGTTCGTTGCCCCATTGATGCCGGGACAGATCTTCGTGCCTTCCTCAGTCGGGATTCGGCCCGACAGTATAGGGCGGCCGGAGGCGTCGATTCCGGTGGCCCAATTGATCTTCTCTACGAAGGGTGTCGCTTGCAGGAACTTACCGTTGGTCCGATCGAGAACATAGAAGAAGCCGTTACGGTTCGCCTGCAGCAAAAGATGGCGGATCTTGCCGTTGTCTTCAAGGTCCACGAGCACCGGCGTTTCATTCGCGTCATAGTCATACACGTCGTGCGGGGTGAACTGGAAATGCCATTTTATTTTTCCGGTATCGGGGTTAATGGCGAGAACGCAGGCGGTGTAAAGGTCATCGCCGGGCCGGGAGTCACCGACAAAATCGGGTGCCGCATTGCTCGTTGTCCAATACAGGGTGTTGAGTTCTGGATCATAGGTACCGGGCATCCATGTCGTGCCCCCAGCGTGTAAGTAGGAATCTCCGGGCCAGCTGGAGGAGCCGAGTTCTCCCGGGCCGGGGATCGTCCACCGATGCCACTTCAAGTTTCCTGTGATCGCATCGTAGGCGGCGAGGAATCCGCGCACGCCTGAATCGCCGCCGGAAGTGCCCACGATCACCATGCCCTTCACCATAAGCGGAGCGCTTGTTGCCCCGTAGTGCTTCGTCTTGTCGGCGTAGGCGACGTCCCAGCGCAGGCTTCCGGAGCGAGCGTCTAGACAAAGCAAGTGGGCGTCGTCGGTTTCGGTGTAGACGAAATCTTTCCACACTGCCACACCGCGATTTTTGTGAGCTGCGGCATCGTCGAGAAGGCCCTAACTCACCGGCCGCTGGTAATGCCACAAGGCACGTCCGGTTCGGGCATCGAGCGCGTACACGTCATTCGCCGCAGTGACGTACATGATTCCGCGGATGACCACAGGCGTAGCTTCGAGCCATTCGGAATTCCCGGGATGGAAGATCCATGCGGCGCGAAGTTGTGCGACGTTGTTGAGATTGATTTCATGCAGGCTGCTGTAACGACGCCCGCTGTAGTCACCGTTGTACGACGTCCAGTTCGAGCCCGGCGGCTGGGCAAGCAAATCTTGTTCGCTCACGGTGCTCACGCCTGTAAGAGGGGACTCGCCTTGCTGCCACGTCGTTGGCTTGCCCATCGCGGCAGCCGCTAACAACAGGATGAAGATCCTGCAGGAAGGGCTCATTCAGCGATTGTCTCCCGTGGCTATCTGCAGTTCCTGGAGGGCACCGCGGTCCAGCCCATTTTCATCTTCAAGGTGAAGTGAGAGACGTGCAGGCTTTGCGGGTGGAAGAATTTCCGTTTCGAGCGAGACTACTTCAGTTGGGTTCACGTCCGCTAGCGGCATGGTGCCGATGCTTGCACCGTGTTCATTGTAAAAATGCGCGACCAGGCGACCGGAGAAAAACACTCCGAATGAACCGGAAACTTTGATTTTGCCATTCCCAAGGCGGATGGCGCGAAGCGGGTGAATTAGAATTCCGGCGTCTGTTGCACCATGGAATTCGTCCCCGGCTCGCGTTGGGAACCATTCCGTTTCGAAGTCGCAGGCTTCTCCCGGACGCAACCGGTACGTCGGGCTATTCAGTTCGGCTTCGAGGTAATAAGGTCCGGCATCCGAATCTTTAGTCAGGGAAGCTGTTCCATCATTGTTCAATCTCAGCTCAGGACCGTTGGTCCAAAAAATGACGGACGCCTTTCCCGGATATTTTTTGCTTTCCTCGTACTGAAAGCGTTCGACCATGGCGTACTTGCTGCTGCCGTCGATGACAGCGAGCCAGCCGTCAGTCGAGTCGAGCCAGAGTTCGGCGGCCATGTGCACGTAGTGCACGGTGAACAGGCCGTCTTCTCTTACCGAAACCGCGGGATTTTCTGCCGGACCGAAGCGAACGTGATAGCGGTTCAGATAACCGCTCGATGGATTTGCCGGAGTAAATGTCCAGAAATCGTGATTGAAGCCCGAGGGAGCGGCTGGGTCCGACGTCTCGTATTGCGAGACCGACTGCATGGACCATTCGACAACGTGCCCGGCTACATTCTTCAGGGAGGCGTGAAAGCGTATGAGCGGCGAGTCGCCGCCAAGGCGGATGGTGCGTTGAAACTGGATTCCTGTCTGAGGATCCGCAGGGCCGGTAAGTTCGATCTCGCACTGTTGTCCTTCCGAAATTTTTCGAAAGGAGAACTGCCCATCGTCGATTAAGTCAGAGCTGCCGGGCCAGTGGTGTTCGTCGTTGTTGCCTTCAGGTAAGAGCCACAGTTTGTCCCCCCCGTAGTTGAACCATTGGCTCGAGGAGGGCGGGAAGTATTTACCGGCTAGTTTAGGGTTGACGAACAGATAGGGGTGACCGGCGAAAGTCACTTGCATGAGGCGCCCGCCATTTTGCGGCACCACGATCAATTGCACCCATCGATTCGAAAGTTGCTGAGCCTGCCATCCCTTGTAGTCCACGGCCTCGACGTGACATCCCGCATTCTTGGGACTTGACTGGTTTCCCTCCTGTGCGAAACCAAGCTTCAGCGAGAGTAAGCCAAGGAGAAACACTAATGCGAAATGTCGGACGTGATCTGGGAGCGGAAGATGCGGTGCGGTGATTGCGCCTTTCCCTGGTGCCATGGTCGACGCTGGCGCACACGCTTGAATCCTCAACTCACAGCCTCCGTCCGAAGCGAAATGAATCCCAATAAAACGAAAGATTTCGATTTGCGTCAAGCAATTTCTGTGGTATACCGACATCGGCGAACGGGCGAGCACGTGCGCCACACATTACGGGATCAAGTTGAGAAGTCTGCTGCTGTTTCTGCTGATCGTGCCGAATTTGCTGGCTCAGGACAGGAAAGTCGATGCCACCTGGTTGCATCGGTACGTTCCGGGTCTACGCGAGCACGCCGGGTCTCTTGCATTTTGGACTTGCCACTACAAGCCAATCTTCGGTGAAGGTGACACAGACAATCGAATTCTGCGAACTGTGACCCGTTTCGGGGAGGCGACGGTCGATGCACACGGCAGCTGTCAGACCGCCCTCTACGATCGTGAAGAAGAGATCTATTTCGTTCTGCAAGGCAATGGCGCACTGCATTACGGGGAACAAACGTACGCGATGCACGCCAATGATTTTACTTATTTGCCTCCTGGTGTAAAGCATGCGATGGAGAACAGCTCTGAAAAAGTGTTGCGGGTCTTGATCATGGCTTTCAGAATCCCACCATCAATTTCCATTCACGCGGCAATGCCCCGTCCTCAGATTGTCAATCTGGACGATCTCAAAGAGGAAACCGTCGAGGGTCACCCCACGTCGGTCCTGTACAAGCTATTGGTAGGTCCGCGGAGTGGAAAGCGCGATGCTATCGATCAAGCGTACGTCGTGACCAGCCTTTTCTGGATGAACTTTGCGCCGGGAGGCACGAATTTTCCGCATCATCACGAAACGGCAGAAGAAATCTATCTGGTTCTCCACGGGGCTGGCGAGATGGTGGCCGGTAGTGGGCTGGACGGTATCGAAGGCCGTTATCCTGCCAAAGCGGGAGACGCTTATTACTTCCGTCCCAACTGCACCGTGGGCTTCTACAACCAGAACAAACCCGGAGCCGAGGCCCATATTCTTGCGGTGCGGTCGCGGATTCCTCTGCCCGCAGATGCGGATTAGAGCTCGATTTCTTTGAGAGTTTGGGATCAAGTCTTCGTATTATCACCACATTTCTTGGGGGTGTCCCATGGGTATCCGGACTTCCAGCCGCCGATCATTTGTGAAATTGTTAGCGGCGGCGCCACTGCTGAGCCAGATCGCAGCACGCGAGCTTTACGCCCATGCCGCCACGGCGATCGGTAAGGATCCGCGACAGAATGTTTACTCTCGGCTGGGCGTGAAGACGGTCATCAACTGCCGAGGCACGTGGACCTATCTGAGCGGATCGCTGGAATTTCCGGAAGTTCGGCAAGCGCAGGTGGAAGCAGCGCAGCATTTCGTCAACATGCTCGAGTTGCAGCGTGCGGTGGGCAGGCGCTTATCGGAATTGACGGGCGCGGAATCCGGATTCATCACTTCTGGCGCCGCGGGCGCGATGGCAGCCGCCACGGCCGCGTGCATGGCCGGCGCCGATGACAAGTACATCTGGCAACTTCCCGATACGACCGGGCTGAAGCATGAAGTGATCATGGTGGGAGGACGGAGCGCATTCGACAGCGCCATCCGCCTGACTGGCGCAAAGCTGGTTCTCACTTTCTCCCCGGAAGAACTCATTAACGCGATCAGCGAAAACACCGCCATGATCTACACCACCGATCTCGGGGAAAAACTCCAGCGAGAATTGGCGATTGCGAAGGAGCACAAGATTCCCATGTTGCTGGATGACGCAGCCGGGATCCCTCCCGTCGACAATTCCAAGCTCTACGCGAAGATGGGAATTGATCTCTACTGCTTCTCGGGCGGCAAGGGACTGTGCGGACCACAGTGCAGCGGTTTGCTTCTCGGCCGAAAGGATCTGATCGAGGCGGCGTTGCTGAATTCCAGTCCGCGGGAGGGAGCCGTGTGCCGGCCGATGAAAGTCGGAAAGGAAGAAGTGATCGGTTGCCTCACGGCGCTCGAGACCTGGCTCAGTCTGGATGAGAACAAGCTCTATGCCGAATGGAATGGGCGCGTGGATCGCATCCGGAAGCTGGTGGAAACTGTGCCTGGCGTGAGAACCGACATATTCATTCCCCAGGATGGCAATCGCTATCCAACGCTGCGGGTCTATTGGGATCAGGCGGCCTGGCGATACAGTGTGTTCGACTGCGTGCAGGAATTGCGTGGCGGAGATCCAGTGATCGAGGTGCTCGGGGCGGACAATCCGAGTCTGGTGACCGCGGTTCGCGAAGGTAAGCCGAACCCAAAAGAACGCAAGGAGCCCGACCACATCGAACTCGTTTCCATGACCATCAAGCCCGGAGAAGAAATCGTGGTTGGGCAAAGGCTGCGTGGAATTCTGGGCGCAGCCCAGAAGAAAGCTGCGGCGTAAGAAAGGCAAGGTGTTCCTCGCTTGAGAACCGTCCATCTAATACGATGGCT
>Ga0209155_1000367_pt1 | contig 21166 bp, 21 predicted proteins | sample GraSoiAngelo_122_FD_185879 | JGI IMG/M metagenome (GOLD analysis project Ga0209155, IMG submission 185879) | Grasslands soil microbial communities from the Angelo Coastal Reserve, California, USA - 14_0927_02_20cm (SPAdes) (version 2) | ecosystem: Environmental > Terrestrial > Soil > Grasslands ... | reverse complement strand
GGTTTTGCTATTCCAACTCGCAATGGATCATGTATTCCTGCGCCTGCTCGTCCCATTCCAACCGCAATACGTTTGGCTGGCAACAGATCTGGCAGTCTTCTACATAGGTCTGCGATCTTCCAGCAGAATTGTCGAAGGTGGTCTCGTTCCACTCTCCGCAACCGGCGCACTGGAAACCGGAACTCATCGCTTTGGCCGCACTGTAACACCGTTTTCACCAACTATTCATCTCGCATTAACCTGCGTTGACGCGTAGACCCGCTATGCTGGCCAACTTTGGGGTGTGGAATAGGAGGCAACTTCTCATGAAAAACAGATTCGCAGTGGCCTTGGCCGGCGCTCTTATGCTTGCAGCACTTGTGCCAGCATCAGCGGCCTCTCATATCAATGAACGCGATCACATCCGCCACGTCCTGCTAATCAGCGTTGACGGGTTACACGCACTGGATGTGGCGAATTTTGTTCAGAGCCATCCCAACTCCGCATTGGCCGAGTTATCGGGCCATCGCGTCACCTATTCCAATGCGCGCACGCCATCACTCTCGGATTCTTTCCCCGGCCTTCTTGCGCTCGTGACCGGCGGGTCACCGATCAGCGACGGCTTGTTCTACGACGTCAGCTACGACCGCACCATCTTCGATCCCACCAACATCACATGCGCAGGTTCTCCCGGCAACATGATGGTGTTCGACGAGAGCATCGATCTATACAACTCGTCAAACGTCTCGCTAAATGTGATCGATCCCACCAAGCTGCCCCGCATACTGGATGCGCACGGTAATTGCGTGCCGTTATTTCCCCACAGCGCGCTACGGACCAACACCATCTTCGAAGTGGTCAAGTCCGCTGGCGGGCACACGGCTTGGGCCGACAAGCATCCTGCCTACGATCTGGTCAACGGTCCGTCGGGTACGGGCGTAGACGATCTTTACACGCCGGAAATCACTAACGTCAATGGATTCGATGCGACCGTGAGCGTGGTTTGCACGGCCCAAAACGATCAGCTAAAAGTCAACGCGATCATCAACGAAATTCATGGCCTGAGGCATGATGGAAGTCCGGGACCCGGCGTACCGGCGGTGCTCGGTATGAACTTCCAGGCGGTGAGCGTAGGGCAGAAGCTGGCCAGTGACAATTTCGATGGAAGTTGTAATAACGACCCGTTGAGCGGCAAGCCCGGCGGTTACCTGGGCGGCTCCGGTGCGCCGACCGAAGTTCTTGCCTATGGGCTGCAGAAGACCGACGAGGCTCTGGGCAGCATGATCCAAGCGCTTAAGGATCAGGGCATCTATGATTCAACCCTGTTCATCGTCAGCGCCAAGCACGGGCAGTCGCCAATCAATCCGGTGAAAACAAACAAGCCGGGACATTTCGCGGATTTGGTTGCGGCGCTTCCTGACGCTGGTACCAATCCCGGAGGCATCACGATCGCCAACGCGGCGGCATGCGCCACCGGCTCTTGCGGCTTCGTTCAGGATGATGACATCGCGCTGATCTGGCTGCAGGATCAGAGCCAGACCTCAGCAGTTGCTACGTACCTCAACACAAATGCCAATGCGCTGTTCATCGATGAGGTGATGGCCGGGGCGGAGCTTAAGCTCAAGTTCAACAACCCCGCCAGCGACAGCCGCACGCCCGATATCATCGTGCAGCCGGTGTATGGCACCATTTACACCGGCCCAAAAAAGAAAAATGCCGAGCATGGCGGTTCAGTTTCGGCGACACCAACGTTGGCCTGATCGTCTCGAACCCGGAGCTGCACGCCAGCGTGGTGAAGACTCCGGTGGCGACGTCGCAGGTGGCGGCGACGATACTGGAGGCTTTGGGACTTAATCCTCAGACCCTGAAGTCAGTTAAGGTCGAGAAAACCGATGTACTGCCTGGCCTGCCTCTCGCGGTAGAAAAGTAATCCAGATTGTTCCGGTGACAGTAATGAAAACGGGGGGCGTAGGGCTCCCCGTCTGGAATGAAAGCCGCCGCTTGAGGAATATTCAGGCCGCAGATTTCTCGATTTCACGGCCGATGCGTAGCACCTCGCGCAGAAATAGGTCGAAGTCTTCTCTCCGGCTGCGATGGTTACAGATTGACACTCGGATCGCAAATCTTCCGTCGAGAATAGCCACTGATGGCGCAGCAATTCCCTGTTCCTGCAACCGCATCAGCAGTTCGCGATTGAGTGCGTTTAACGCCTGCTCATCCCGTACCCTGCCGCTGTAACGGAAGCAAACGATGTTCAGCTCGCCGCGAGCGATCAGCTCAAGTTCGCGGCTGGATTCGACCAGTCCGGCGAGGTAGCCGGCCTGTTCAATATTTTGTTCGAATAATTCCCCACATTTTCGCAGACCGTGCTCTTTGATGCACATCCAAACTTTCAGCGCGCGAAAACCCCGCGACAGTTCCGGGCCATAATCGGAGAACCATCGCTCCCCCGAGCAGAGCCCGCGTGGCATGCGGGAAAGATAACCCGCCGCTTCGCTGAATGTTTCGCGATGCTGGGCTTCGTCGCGCACCAACACGCAGCCTACGTCATAAGGCATTTGCATCCATTTATGCAAATCGAAGGCGAGGGAATCGGCGCGCTCCATGCCGCGCAGCATCGGCCGCAATTTGGCTGAAATTGCTAAAGGAGCGCCGATGGCGCCATCTACGTGCAACCATAGATCGTGCTCTGCACAGAGATCCGCAAGAGCCGCGAGGTCGTCGACTGCGCCTGTGTTCACCGTACCTGCATTGCCGATCACGCAAAGCGGCTTCAGACCCTCCGCTTTATGACGCCGAATCGCGTCGCGCAAGGCTGCAATCTTGATCTTGAAGTCTGCACCAACCTCGATGGAACAAAAGGATTGCTTCCCAAATCCCAGCAACTGAAGTCCCTTGACGATGGAGTTGTGGGTTTCGTTCGAACCATAAAACATCATTCGGGCCGGGGAAGCGAACAATCCGTTCTCCTTCACATTGATCCCGGCCTTCACGTGCCGCGCCACCGCCAAGCCGATGATGTTCGCCATAGAAGCGCCGGTGACCAATAAGCCGCTTGATTCGGCGGGGAAACCGAGCGCCTGTTTCATCCAATCGATCACCTGCCGTTCCACCAGAGCTGGTGCGTGATCTCCGCTGCCTAGATTGGGATTGATTCCCGCGGCGAGCATATCGGCTAACATGCCGAGGCCCGAGCCCGCCCCGATGACCCACGCCCAGAATCGCGGATGAAGATTACCTTCGGCGTAGGGCAGCACGTATTGCTGGAAGTCCCAATAGACCTTCTCCGCTCCTTCGCCATCCAGTGGAGGATCACTTTGAAATCGCCGTCGCACTTCTGCTGGCATCGCCTGCCACACCGGGCGCTGAGCGACAGTGGCCAGATGGTCAATCATGTCATCCACCATACGGTGGCCGAGTTCCCGCAATTCTGACCAGTCTTGCGGATCGAGTCCTTGTTCGGTTTTTGTGATCGGCTGCAAATAAGTTGAGGCTTCCATGACCCGAATCCTAGTATGGAGCCGCCAGGCCGAACAGATTCAGAAAAGCGAAAAACGGGGGAGTACAGTTAGCAAATCGGACAAACGTGACACAGCAGCGCCGCTTACTGCGCATGATATCAAACTGATTGCGATGCTTGAGCCTTCTCGCAGAGCCGACCAAGCGTCAACAGCGCCCGATCATAAATTTCCGACCAAACATGCCCACAATTAATCCGAATGTGATTTTTGTATTGCCCAGTTGCTGAAAAGATCGTCCCCGGCAGGATGCTGATGTTTTCCGCAAGCGCGGCGCGATAGAGCTTGAGGGCATTGATCCGCGGCGGGAACTCAATCCACAGCATGTAACCGCCTGCTGGACGGCTGATCCGCGTGCCTTGAGGAAAGTATTTTGCGATCGCCTGGCGAACGCTCTCGACTTGCCCGGCCAATCGTGTGCGCAGCCGTTTGAGGTAGCGATCGTAGCCGCCAGTCGCCAAGAATTCCGCAATCACACTCTGCGGCAACGATGGGCTGGCCACAGAAGTCAGCAGCTTCAGCCGTTCCACGTCCTCCCGAAAACGGCCTGCCGCCACCCACCCTATCCGATATCCCGGCGAGAGGATTTTTGAGAAGGACGAATAAAGAATCACCAAGCCATTGCGATCGAACGACTTTGCTGTGCGCGGACGTAAATCCTGGTGCGCGAGATCGCCGTAGGTGTCATCCTCGATCAGGGGAACATTCCAGCGCGCCGTGACATCCACCAGTGCTTTCTTGTAATGATCCGGCAACACATAGCCGAGAGGATTATGCGAATTGGTCATTACTACGCAGGCCTTCACGCGATGCTTGCGAATGGCCGCCTCGAGCTGGTTCAGATCCATGCCAGACTGGGGGTTCGTGGGAATCTCAATGATTTTCATGCCCAGTGATGCCGCACTCTCCAGAATGCCGAAGTAGGTCGGGCTTTCCATCGCGATCACATCGCCGGGCTTCGCGACGGCGCGAAGGCTCAGACCAAGAGCTTCGAGGGCACCGCAGGTCACGGTTATGTCGCGGGGCGAGAAGTTGCAGCCCATATCCGGCGAGCGGCGGGCAATCTGACGCCGCAGCGCCTCTACCCCGGGCGGAAAATCGTAGCGCGCGCTGTGCTCGGGCTCGCGGCGCACGATGCGGCGCAAAATCAAATTTAAGCGCCGGTTGGGATACAGTTCCGGGCTTGCGCATCCCGCGCCTAACGGAATATTCGTCGGGTTGTTCGCAGACTCCATTAGTTCCGCCAGGATCGCGTTCGTGGTTACCGTCTTCGGCTGTGTTTTGGGAGATTCAAACCGAGGCTCGGGAATCAGCGCGGAAAACGGAGTCCGCACATAGAAGCCGGATTGCGGCCGCGCCTCCAAATAGCCGCGGCTCTCCAGCCACAAATACGCCTGTAGTGCTGTTGACATACTGACGCGTCTTTGCCGGCTGAGCCGGCGAAGGGAAGGAACACGGTCGCCGGGGCGAAGCGCTCCGCGGGCGACTTGCTGCGTCATGCTCTCGGCAATTTGCAGGTAAAGGGGAGACTCGGCCCGTGCCACGGTTGCCATGTGCGGATGATAACAGATCAGCCGATAACGCTACTGTACTGATGGTAGTTGCACTAATCTGTGCTGGTATAGAACAGTGTAGCTACCGAGCCCGATTGCAGTAAATTTTCATTCGATGTTCTAAAAAAATGGCCCATCTACCATACTCGGCAGCGATTCTCCCGCACCATCGGTGCGCCTGCCTTACAGTGAAACGCCTTCTGAAATTCAGGCGTATTCGAAACCACGCCGTTGGTTCGGTACTTGTCCGGTGAGTGCGGGTCAACTGTCGCGCGCAGCCGCTTGGTTTCATCTCGCGTTTGTCCACACCAGCTTTGGCCATACGCGATGAAGAACCGCTGCTCGGGTGTGAATCCTTCGAGCGGCTCAAGCTTCTGATTCTGTGTCTCATCCTTCCAGGCCATATAAGCCAGCATCAGCCCGCCCAGATCGGCCACATCCTCACCGAGTGTCAGTTTCCCATTGATCTTGACGTCATCAACAATCACGTACTGCGAATACTGATTGGAAATGCAACTGGCCCGCTGTTCAAACTGTTTTGCGTCCTCGGGCGTCCACCAGTCGCGCAGATTGCCCTGGGCGTCAAATTGGCGGCCTTCATCGTCGAAGCCGTGAGTCAATTCGTGCCCGATGGTGCCGCCAGTGTTACCGTAATTCGGTGCGTCATCGGATCCAGCGCTGAACAAAGGTGGCTGCAATGTTCCCGCAGGAAAATTGATGTCGTTCATCTGCGGATCGTAGTAGGCATTCACGGTGGGAGGGGTCATCTGCCACTCGCCGCGATTCACTGGCTTGCCAATCTTTGCCAATTGGCGGTGAAATTCAAATTCCCGCCCACGTAGCACATTGCCCAGTTCATCATCGCGGTCGATTTTCAGCGTACTGTAGTCCCGCCACTTATCTGGATAGCCGATCTTGTTGGCGATCGCGTGCAGCTTCTCCAGCGCATGCTGTTTTGTGGTGGGGCTCATCCAGGGGAGGCTGGTGATGTCCTGCTGCATGGCGGCTTCGATCTGCTTGACGATTTTTAGCGCACGCTGTTTGGCTTCCGGGCTAAAGTTGAGTTCCACGTATGCCTGACCCAGCGCCTCGCCCATTTGGTTATCGACCGCACTCACGCAGCGCTTCCAACGAGGTTCAAGCTGCTCTGTGCCTTGTAACGTTTTGTCAAAAAAATCGAAATCAGCATTCACGAAAGGCCAAGATAGAAAGGGAGCATTCGCGTGCGCCAGATGCCAGCGCAAATATGCTTTCCAGTCCGCCAAGTCTTCCCGCTCGAGTTCACTATTCAGAGCCTTGAAGAAATCCGGCGTCACCACGTTGAGTGACTGCATTGAACCCAAATCCACATGGGTGAAATACTCGCTCCAGTGGAACGACGGGCTGAGCGCTTGCAACTCCGCCCGGCTCAGTTTGTGATACAGCTTGGTCGGATCGCGGCGCTCCACGCGAGTGAGCGATCCTTTCGCAAGTGCAGTCTCGATCTTCATCACAGCTTGTGCGTCGACCGCAGCGGCTTCCGGCTTGTCGCCCAACAGCTCGAACATCTTCTGGACGTGGACCAAATATTCCTTCCGCAGCTCCTGCGATTTATCGTCATCTTTCAGGTAGTAGTCGCGATCCGGCAGTCCTAACCCTCCCTGGTCTGCCGTAGCAATAACCTGAGTTGAATCTTTGAAGTCTTGCGAAGAACCAAAGTCGAACAGCACCGTCTCCTGCCGCAAATAGTTCTCTTTCGCCGGCTGCATGGAGACGACGAGGCTAGCCAGTTCCGCTTTCGATTTCAGATTCTCGATCCGCTCCAGTTCCGGCCGGAGCGGCGCGACCCCAGCCTTCTCAATCGCGCTCTCATCCATGCAGGCGGCGTAATAATCGCCAATCTTCTGATTGGTTGCAGCGCGGCTGGTATCGGCTTTGGCCGCGCGCTCCAGAATGTCGCGCAGGATTAGCTTGTTGTCATCCTCCAGCTTCGAATACACGCTCCAACTGGTCTGGTCCGGCGGGATGGGATTCTTCTTGATCCATCCGCCACACGAGTACTCGAAAAAATCCACGCAGGGATCGATGCTTTTGTCCATAGAACTGACATTCAACACCGGCAACGAATTTTGCGGATTTTGAGCACGAATGACTGTAGATAGGAGTGCAACGACGATGAGCCCAAGCGTTCGATAGATTTTCATTCGATTTCCTGTTCGCTGAGCGCCGAATTCGTAGCGCCGCCGTCGCGACACTGTGGCGGCAGCGTACTCTGCTCCCACAGCAGAGGGCCGGCGCGCCCTGAATCCTGGCAATCTGCCGCGGTTAATGCGCCGTTTTACGATTTCTGTAATTTAATTGATCCATCGCCAGTATGAATCGTCAGCAGATTCCCCCCGCCGTTGAGCTTTCCGTGAATATTGTTTCCGCCGAGCCGGCCCTCGACGGTGACCGGCATATCCAGGCTGATGTGCCCGTCACCCGTGTGCAGGTCCACGTCTGCGGCAAAATTCTCCGGCAGCTCGAGCGTGATGCTGCCGTCTCCAGCATGCAGGTCCCAACTTGATGCCATGGTCGAACCCGTAAGCGCGCGGATTTCGATACGACCGTCCCCCGTGCTGGCGTCCAGTGAATCAAACCGTCCTGCGGCACGAATGTGGCCATCACCAGCATGGGTTCGCAGGGTTCCATCGACTGAATCAATCTCCTGGCTGCCATCGCTACTCTCAAGCTGCATGTCGCCCTTGAAGTTGCTGAGGCGAATGGACCCATCCCCGGTACGCAGATTCACCCGTCCCTCGCGCGGCATATGGATTTCCACGTTTACGCGGTAGCTATGGACATTCACGCAGATAATGCAGATGTGATGCTCATGCGGCAGGCGGACTTCGAGCTCCACTGAGTCTCCCATCTGGCGCTCGATCACTCTGACGCCACCCTCGCCGATTTTCCAATGTTCAGAGGTTACCCGGGCCTCAATTGTGTTCTGGCCCCACGTATCCACGCGAATGTTGGCGTCGCTGGTTTCGACACGAAGCTCCGGCTTCCCCGTGATGGCATAAGTCTTCGACCACTCATCAGCGCGCGCGAGGGGCGTAAGCGCAAGCAGCACGAACAGCAGCGTCGCGGTAAGCCTCATATCTCGCTCCTCACCTCGCGGACACAACACTACTCGCGAGTTACAGACGCAGATACGCAGCTTCGGTGAGCACGGTTCCATAGAAATCGCTAGGAGTAGGCCATCCGCACCAGCGTCCGCTCGGAAAACGGTACATAGAGCAGCGCCGCGGTCGCCGCGAACGCCGCCCCGAAGCCGATCTTCTGCGCCATCAGAAACGGCGCCACCGCCCATAACTGATCCAGCACCAAAATCGCCAGGAACAGCTTCTGGAACTTCTCACCGAGTCGGCGATAATCGAAGGCGGATGCCGTGAACAGATAACAGCGCAGTGGAATTCCCACGCCCGCCGTGGTGATCACAGCTACCAGGATACCGGTCGCCGCCCATCCCGGAAGAAACGAATTCGTGACCCGATCGATTTCCCCTAATCGAAAGAGGGCTACCAGATAGAAGACCAGGTACATGATCTGGATCAATCCAAACAGGGCCCGCGTTAGACTCCGGCGTGGTAGCGGGATATCAAGCTCAGGATGCAGCGGCGAGCCGTTGAGCTGAGTAACCAGAGGTTCGGTCCCGGCATCCTTTGGACCGGAATGCGCGCTTTCAACCGGCGCCAAGAAGCGGTATCCGCGGCGCGCCAGCGTTTCCAGGTATCTGGGGCTGGAGGCGGAATCTCCCAGCGCTTCTCTCACCTTATTTACTGCGGTGTTCAGGCTGTGATCGAAGTCGACGAATGTATCCGCCGGCCATAACTTCTGACGCAGCTCTTCGCGCGTAACGATTTCTCCCGGATGCTGCAACAGGTAAGCGAGCACCTGAAACGGCTGCTCTTGCAGGCGGACCCGGGCACCGCCTTTGCGCAGCTCTCCGGCCGCAAGATCCACCTCAAAGATTCCAAAGCGTACGATTCTTCCCGCTTGATTAGTTTGCGGCAACGGCATGGCAACGCCGCCGTAGTTTAGCACTGCTTGCACTGTAGCCTTTTTCCGGTCCATTACTGGCGATACAATATCCGAATGGCGATCCTCCCTCCATCGCGCCAATCGGGCTCTCCCCATCATCCTCGCCCGCATATCTACACCCTGGAAGCCGCCGGCCTTCTGATCATCGCCGCGCTGATCATGATCATCACCCTCGCGCGTTACTGGCACCACATTTCCTGGAGTGCCCGCTGACGTGGGCTGCGACCCGCTGCTCGTTGTTGTGCTGGGCCCCACTGGAAGCGGCAAGACCGCCTTATCCCTTAGCTTGGCAGCACACTTCCATGGCGAGATTGTGAACTGTGATTCGGTCGCCATGTATCGTGAATTCGAGATCGGCACCGCGAAGCCCACCGCGGCCGAACGCGCCCGCGTGCCTCATCATCTCTTCGATTTCGTCGATGCAACCGGCTACATCACAGCAGGCGAGTACGCGCGGAGAGCACGTGAGGTTTTGCGCGAAGTCAACACTCGCGGCAAGCTCCCTATTGTGGTTGGGGGAACCGGCCTATATCTCCGCGCGCTGCTGGAAGGGCTCTTCCCCGGGCCGCAGCGTTCGGAAGGACTGCGTGAGCGCCTGCGCCAACGCGCCACAGAAAAGGGATCTTCGCACCTGCATCGCATGCTGAAGCGACTTGATCCCGCGGCAGCCGGACGCATTCACGCGAATGACGCGCCCAAGCTCATTCGCGCCATCGAAGTTTGTTTGGCCTCCCGGCAAAAAATGACTGAGTTGTGGAAGCATGGGCGGCAACCGCTCCAGGGCTTCCACATTCTTCGGCTCGGTCTCGATCCGGATCGCGATGCGCTCTATGCGCGTATTAATCAGCGTGCCGAGAAGATGTTCGCGTCGGGTCTGGTCGAGGAAACCGCACGCCTCCTGGAGAAATACGGCGATTCTGCGGGCCCGTTGACTTCGCTGGGCTATAAACAAGCAGTCCAACTTCTGCGAGGGGAAATCGATGGGAAAACCGCATTGCAAGCAGCTCAGCAGGCCCATCGCAACTACGCCAAACGCCAGATGACCTGGTTCGGCCGCGAGCCGGAGGTGGTCTGGATGCGTGGATTCGGTGACGATGCTCAAGTACAGGAGAAGTGCGTCTCCTTCGTTGCTGGTGAACTCCGCCAACCGGAGCATGAATAAAGCTCACGAGTAGCAGACGCGGTTAAGCACAAAAAAGGCGCCGTCAGAAGCGGCGCCTTTCGAGGTGAGCCCAGATTTTACTTGCCGTCCAATGTTCCAGTTGCGCCCAATTCCCGCCGTGACGCCACTGTTCTAGTCGCGCGCGCGACCGCACTCACGCCGGCCGCTGCTCCGTAGCGCTCAAGCAGCATCGGCACCATTGCGTTCTCAGCCTCTTTCACAAATGTCAGGCGGCCTTCCGGACTGAGATCAATGCGCACGAAGTCCCCCAGCTTTACCTGGCTGGTTGCCACCAGGTTGGCCAACTGAAAGACTACGTGCCGCTCGATGGCACGCTTCAAATGCCGCGCCCCGTACTTGGGATCTGTGCCTTCGTGCAACAGGAAATTCTTCACTCGCGGCGTGCAACTGAAAACGAACTGATTGGTGGCCGAAGCCATCAGAATGCGCTGCTGCACCATGCCCAGTTCGATTTCCAGAATCTGCTGCAGGTGCTCCGAACGCAGGGTCTTGAACACCACCGTCTTATCAATTCGGTTCATGAACTCGGGCGTGAACTTGCGCCGCGCCGCTTCGGTTGCCGTACGGTTGATCTTCTCGTCGAACGTCTCATCCACTTCAGTCGGCTTCTGCGCAAACCCCATGCCGCCCTCAACCAGGTTGCTCATCTCTCCAGCCCCCAGGTTTGAGGTCATAATGATGATGCACTGCGAAAGGTCAACCCGGCGATTGTCGCCCAGGGTCAGGGTAGCCTTATCCAGGATTCCGAGGAGCAACTGCCACAGCGCATCCGAGGCCTTCTCAATCTCGTCGAACAGCAGGATCGAAAGCTTGAGCTTGTCAGTTTGCCACTGGTTGAGCGCTTCCTGCGTGAGAAGAGGGTGCGTCTCGCGGTGACCCAGATAGCCCGGAGGCGAGCCGATCAACTTTGCGATCTCGTGCGAGTGCTGGAACTCGGCGCAGTCAATCTTGATGCAGGCGCGCGAATCACCGAACAGCGCCTCCGCCATCGACTCGACTACACGGGTCTTGCCCGAGCCGGTCGGACCGAGAAATAGCAAATTGCCTACCGGGCGACCGGGCGGGTTCAGTCCCGCCAGGAACATCTGGTAAATCTCTACCACTTTTTCAACCGCCTGGTCCTGGCCAACGATCTTGCGGCGAAGAGCGCCTTCAAAATCCTTGGCATCGGTGCTGCGGCGGGTCGGATCAAGCACTGCGTTAAGGACGGTTTTCATAGGGTCTGGCCCTCGCCTTTCCTTACTTGGGGCCGCATTCGCTTCCTGGGAGGCTGAGTCATGGGATTTGGCAAAATTTGTCACCTTCCGTGTGCCTGAACATCCCGATCAAGTGCAAACGACTCGCCATCGCCGGGCAACAGCCCATCATCTACTACTCACTAGCGTTAGATGACACAGCTGCCAAAAGAGTGTCAGGTACAAGCCAAAGTGAGATCGTGTAAAGGGAAAACGTTTGCGCAGCATCCTGGAATTTTCCTATGGCGTCTAACTTGCCGGACTCAGCAATCGCCTGGCGTTGGTCACTCGTAACTGGCGTTGACCTATGGGTCTGTTTAGCATCACAGAAGCATCTCAATGGAGAACGACTTGCACCGGCTGACATCGATCTCGCTGCCCGCCATCCTTTGCTCCCTTCTCTTTTCATGGGGTGCCGGCGCGGCAGCGCAATCGGTGCAACCACAACTGATGCAGGCTTCCAAACCTGCGATTGCCGTCCCTTCGACGGGTGCCAGCGTCACGCCGGTTGCCATGATTGCGCCCCCGGGGACCACACTGTATATAGCTAAGCGCGGAGACAGTATTCCGCTTGTTGCTCGTCATTATCTTTCTCAGACTTCATACCTGACTTCCACCGAATTAGCTCAGGCAATTCGCAAAGCCAACGCAGATACACACAGCACATTTCTAAAACCCGGTCAGCCGATAATTATTCCGGGGATTCTAGACGCGCCTATCGTGGAGAAATCTGTCCCCGTGACGCGCGACTTCGAAGTCCGCGCAGTGTACCTGACCGGAGTGATGGCAGCAAGCGATCGCGGGCTTCGCATCATCCGGCGGTGGCGCGAGGTCGGCGGGAATGCGGTCGTATTCGATATAAAAGACAGCGACGGCAGCGTGAACATTCATTTCGAGCACCCCCTGCTCGGAAGTCATCGTGCGCCGATTCACGATCTGCCGAAGTTCGTGCGCTTTCTTCATTCACAAAACATGCATGCTATCGCCCGAATCGCGATTTTCCGCGACGAGCGCCTGGTTACCACCCATCCCGAGCTGGCCGTGAAATCACGCAGAACTGGGCAGGCATGGCGGGAGAATGGCAAGCTCGTCTGGACCGATCCTTCTCAACCCAAGGTCCAGGAATATGACATTGCCCTAGCCAGGAGAGCAGCCGAAGCCGGAACGGACGAGATTCAGTTCGACTATGTTCGCTTCCCAGCCGAGGGCGACCAGAAAGATGCCAGCTTTGTATTTCAGACTGCACATCCCGAATGGCGCCGCACCGACGTGATCGCCGATTTCCTGAAGCACGCCTATGCCGAGCTACACCCGGCAGGTGTCCTGTTGTCCCTGGATGTATTCGGAGTGATGGCGTGGCAGCGCCAGGTTGACCTTGCGCACACCGGGCAAGACATCGTGAGCATGGCGAAATATTGTGATGTGATCTCGCCGATGATCTATCCTTCGCACTTCTTCGGGATGGACGGCTATGCCCGCCCAGGCGATGCGCCCGAACACTTCATCTCCGAATCTATGGACCGTTTTGAACTCATCACCAAGGGAAGCGGAGTTGTGATCCGCCCGTGGCTGCAAGCCTTCCGTTGGCGAACGAAAACCTATTCGCCCAAATACATTGAAGTCCAAGTATTAACCGCGAAGAAAAAGGGCGGGATTGGATTCTTGTTTTGGAATGCTGGGAACGACTACAGCAAACCATTCGTAGCTATGCCGGAGATGAGCGCTGCCAGAGGCGAATACTTCCGCGGCGATGAACTGCCGAATCCCATCCATGCCGATCTTAGGCCAGCGGCACCAGCGGCAACAACGCCGTCCCGATAGCGCAAGCTCAGGCCTTGCAGTATTGCCCCCGCCATTCAACGATTGGCTAAAGTGGAAATCTCTCCCAACCCGAGCAATTTTGCGTCGGCGGTTACGAGCGTCAGTCTCAGCAGCTTTGCCGTGGCGGCAATAAATCGATCTGCCGGGTCGGGATTGGGCAAAGTAAGCTGCTGCGCAGCCAAGGAGATTTCATGCGTGAGAGGAGCTTCCCGAAGGGGAGCAGTCGCTTCGGCAACCCACTCGCTAAGATCACCCTGCAAGCGGATTTTGCCCTTGGCATAGAGCGTCAATGCCTCCCACGTGCTGATCGCAGACAGCCATATCTCGTTGGCCGGACTTCTTAACTCCTGCTGCACTCGTCGCCCCAGCTTATTCGGGTCCTGCAAGCTCCACAGCCAGATGTGGGTATCGAGCAAGAGTCTCAATCGCGCAACGCCTCCCAGTCATCTGGCTCGGTTGCCGGAGAAACGATGTCTCCCAGGATTTCCATTTTGTCGCGCATCGAGCCGATCCAATCGCCGGACGCCGCCTCGGGAGAAGGTGGCACAACTTCAGCCACTGGCCTGCCGAATCGCGTCACTCTAATCGGCAGCTTGGTCTTGTGCACCTGTTCGATCATCGCCAGACACTTGGCCTTGAACTCAGAAATGGCAACTTCTTTCATGGTCCATTGATTAGATCATAGTCATTAAAAATGGTCAATACTTCGTTTCGACTCTTAATGGATTCCGAGCCTCCGTTTAATCCCCTAGGGTGGCCCGCCCCTAAGTTCCAGAAGCACCAGATTCAGCGCATTCCTAGTCCTTGCTCCAGGAATACGGCGCCAGCAGATTTTTCTGCTTGCGAGATTCACGCATTTGCTTTTGCTGGTGAGTGCGGATTCTCAGAGCCGAGCGCGGCTTCCCGGTGCATAGCAACACGAAACCAGCTTCGCGATCTTCCGGGAAGTAGACCAGCGAATCGGACTGATCCACTTCCGCTCCGTTCTCGAGCCTGCCGGCACAGGTTAGGCAATATCCCTGGTGGCACATCGCAGGCAGAACAATGCCAGCGGCGAATGCTGCGTCCCAAATGTGCTCGTCCCTGCCGACTTCAATCGAGCGCTCTTCATTGGGCAGCAACAACGCGACTTGGAATTTTTCTGGCTCTGGCGTCATAAGCCCACGGTAGTCCTGCCTGGCGGGAAAGCCAAGCAGGGCCATGGAGCGTCAGTTTTACGGATTGTAGAATTTTGCATTCTTGCTGTATGGGGCGTGTCCCGGCTCGCCGCGACGGAAGTGTCCGGAGGGGACAGTCTTGCCATCGCGTTCCTTCGCCAGCAATTCAATGAACCAGGCCTCGTGCTCAATCTCTTCGTTCAGGATGCGCGACGCCATGTCATACGTGCGCGGATCCTTCCCGAAGGTCATATCGCAAATCTCAATCCAGCTGCGAATAGCGCAGCGTTCCGACTCCATTAACAGAGTCAGAATATTCACCACCGTAGGCGGATCCGGCAACTTGGCAGCGCGGCAACCCGCCTGATCATGGAATGCTGGCAGATCGTTGGGCAATTCACCGCCTAGTTCGTAAATACGAGGGACGATTAGCTCCCAATGGGCGCGATCCTCCAAGCGCGCATCCTCACAGATTTCTTTGTAATCTTCGTGGCCGGCCAGGTGCATGCGAAGGATGGTGTAGTAATAATAGGTGCTGGCAAACTCTGCGGCTGCGTTGGCAATTAGTTTCTTAATTAACAGGTCAACATCGACGCCTCGCGCCTTGATTACTTCCACTCCCACTCGCTGCGAGACATCGCCATGTTTGACGACCTGAACGTCTTTCTTCTCAGGCATGGAGCCTCCTTTTTTAAGTCTCCACTCTAGCGCCCCGCCGCAGCATAGGTCTAAGATATAGTTTCTATTCGAAGCATAGTATTTTCCTTTGGGAGGCTGCGCGCAGAATTTGCCGCCGGGAGGAGATTCGGAACTGACATGGCTTCGCTTCGAAATAATTTTGAGTGCCAGAATCCCGGAATGATCTCGCGATGAGTGCTTGCGGGCAAATGTGCCCGGAAAGAATTTTCCAGCAGCGGTCGCTAACAACGTTCGCGATCCTTGAGAAACCTAGATCCAAATGCAAATTCATCAGCTCCGTTATTTTTGTGCCGTAGCCAGGACCGGCAGCTTTACGCGCGCCGCCCAACATGAACACCTCGCTCAGCCTTCGCTCTCGCAGCAGGTCCGTAAGCTCGAGGATGAACTCGGAACCAGACTATTTGATCGCTTAGGACGCACCGTGCGCCTCACTCAAATGGGCGAGGCCTTCCTGCCCCGCGCCGAGGCCATCCTGCGCCAAGTCGGCGCCGCCAAGCTGGAAATCCAGGAAATGGCCGGAACGGAGCAGGGCAAGCTTGTGATCGGCGCCATCCCGACTATCGCGCCATACTTCCTGCCCTCATGCCTGGCCAGCTTCGCTCGAAAGTTTCCGCGCGTTCAGGTCAGCGTAGTGGAAGAAATAACGAACGAACTCCTCAATCGAATGCAAGCGGGCGCAATCGATCTCGCACTGCTCGCCCTACCGATCCCAGCCACGCATTGTCTGTCTCATGAACTCTTTCGCGAACGACTCTACGTTGTCCTTCCAGTGAATCACCGTCTCGCGTCGTTGCCCAGAGTTCACCTGAAACAGATCGAGAACGATCCGTTTCTCTTGCTCAAAGAAGGCCACTGCTTCCGCGAAAACACCCTCTCCGCCTGCGGACGCGCCCGTTTGCAGCCCAACGTTGTTTTTGAAAGCGGACAGTTCACCACGATTCTGGCCATGGTGGCCGCTGGCACAGGCGTCTCCGTGGTCCCCGAAATGGCAGTCGAAGAACGCGAAGGCTGCCGCTTCGTCCCGCTCGCAGATGACAGCGCCTACCGCCGCGTCGGAATCGTGCAACTCAAGCAACACTTCCGCAGCCGCGTCCACCGCGCCTTTCTGGAGCATTTACGGCAGGGTCAGGAGCAGCGCGATGTGCCGCTACGGTTCAAGCGCGTGGCGGTTTGAGACGTGGCGGACATGTACAAATCAAAAGCCTGCACCCAGCGAGGGGGCATGCACCGTCGAATTCATTCAGAGCCTAGTCTTACGCCCGCTTGGACTCATCCAACATGCGTTCTCGCAAAATGCGGTTCGCCCGAGTCTGATATCCCTTGCCTCGCTTCTTCAGCCACGCGATTACATCTGCGTCGAGGCGCATGGAGACAGCCTGCTTGACTGGGCGATAGAATCTGCCCCGGACAGCATTTTTCCAGGCGGCGGGAGGAAGTTCCGGAATCTCTGAAGTATCGATCTGATCATCACGAACCGAGGTCAGATGCGCGAGCTCTCGCTTCTGCTTCGCGGTAAGAGCCCGCGTTGATGGTTGATTACTTCTTGCTTTCTTAGTTTCCTTCCGCATAGATACCCCGCTCGCGCCGCGTCGCCCTTCGCGCTGAGATGACTTCGAAGTGGCCGGAGGCAGGTCCTGTAATCCCCAAACAGCCCCCTATCTGTACTCTTTTGCCCTTTTTACCCTCAGCTATAATTGATTGTAATTCGCAGCTTTCGTCCTTCCCCGTTTTCGCCGATAAAACTGGGGAGGAAGAAGGTGCATCTCTGATTCGCGCCACTGAATCTGCCCTTTTAAGGAGCGCCGATGGCCATCCAACAGACCGAGAAAATCTGGCACAACGGAAAATTGATCCCGTGGGACGACGCCCACATCCACGTCATGTCGCACGTGGTGAACTATGGCTCCTCTGTTTTTGAGGGAATCCGTTGCTACGCGCTCCCCAGCGGCCCGGCAATTTTCCGCGCCAATGAGCACATGCAGCGCCTGGTGGATTCCGCCAAGATTTACCGGATTGACTTGGATTACACGCGGGATGAATTGGTTTCCGGTATGGTCGAAGTGGTCAAGAACAACGGCGTGTGGCCGTGCTATATCCGCCCGATCGTATTGCGCGGATATGGCGAAGCGGGCGTGAATCCTTTCAATTCACCGACTGAGGTTTACATCTGTAATTATCCCTGGGGAAAATATCTGGGCACGGACGCCGAGCAGGGCGTGGATGTCTGCGTTTCTTCGTGGACCCGCATCGCTCCCAACACGCTTCCCGCAATGGCCAAGTCCGGCGCCAATTATATGAACTCGCAACTCATCAAGATGGAAGCCATCGTGAATGGGTACGCCGAAGGAATCGCGCTCGACGCCGAAGGTTATATCAGCGAGGGATCGGGTGAGAATGTATTCATTGTCCGCAATGGGACGCTGCAGACGGCGCCTCTCGGCAACTCCGTGCTTCCAGGCATCACGCGTGACTCAGCGTTGCAAATTGCCCGCGATCTCGGCATCCAAATTGTCGAACAGGGAATCCCGCGTGAAATGCTGTATATCGCTGACGAGGCTTTTTTCACCGGCACCGCCGCCGAGATTACTCCCATCCGCTCCGTTGACAAGATCAACATCGGCAAAGGCATGACCGGGCCGATCACCAGGGCCATTCAGAAGGAGTTCTACGCCATTATTGGTGGCGAGAAGCCTGACCGTCATCACTGGCTGACTCCTGTCCCGGTACCCAGCAAGCAGCCAGTCGGTGTTTGATCTTTCCTGTGCCGCTCTGTGGTTTAAAAGACCAAACATGAAAACTATTTCTTTGCCCAACGGTGCCCGTTGCCGCTGGATTCCCGTCTGAGTGCCCGCGGGATCGCGTTTCGCTCCTGTACAATCACCGCAAATGAAGCCTGCCGGGCGCACAATCCTGCTCGGGATTCTGATGCTTTGGATCTCGGTACTGGTGTGTGCCGAGCCGGTGTCGCAACTACACCCGACTGATTATGTCAACGACTTCGCCCATGTTCTTGACCAAACTACCATCGCGCAGCTCGACAATATTTGTCAGCAGATAGACCAGAAAGCCCATGCCCAGATTGCTGTAGTCACGATTAACTCACTTGATGGCTCGGATATCGAGAGCTACGCCGTGGACTTGTTTCACAAGTGGGGGGTTGGAAGCAAAGCGACCAATCGCGGGGTATTGATTTTGCTGGCGGTGAAAGATCACCGCTACCGGATTGAAGTAGGCTACGGGCTCGAACCGATTTTGCCGGACGGTAAAGTCGGCGGCTTCGGCCGCGAGGCGGTCTCATTGCTGCGCCAGAATGATTACAACGGCGCAGTATTATTGCTGACTTCGCGAGTAGCGAATGTGATTGCGCAGGATGCCGGCGTGCAACTCACCGGCGCGCAGGCGCGAGCGCCGACGCCGCCGATGGGAATTTCCGTAGGAGGGATTCTCCTACTTGTAATAGTTATTTTGGTTGTATTGTTTACTCCGCTCAGGCGGTTGATATTCTGGTGGCTTTTGTTTGGCGGCCGCGGATACGGTGGGCACAGCGGCGGAGGATGGGGCGGAGGCGGATTTGGCGGCGGCGGTGGATTTGGCGGATTTGGCGGCGGCAGTTCCGGCGGCGGCGGAGCGAGTGGAAGCTGGTAGGGAGAAGTGATGCTGTCTTGTGAAGAAGGAGTTTTCGGTAATCGCCTCGCACAATCTGCGGCGATGTGGTTGACTGGCTCGCGCCACCGAACCTCAATATTGCAGGATCTTCAGAATTCGCACCAGCCCCCAATATGGTTACTCATTGTGGCCGGCATGGCCCTGGGCGTTATTGTGATCGTCCTCGTCCTGGCTATTCCGGTCAGCGGAGAGGATTTCAGATACTACACCGGCTATGGCTTTAACGGCCCTTTTGGCGGCGGCGGAGGTTTTGGAGGCCTGGGATGCTGGTAAGGAGGAGTAATGGCGCACGAGAAGCTGCTCAGCGAATTTGTTGAGAAGATGCGGACGGCAGCGGGCGAGAACCTCATAAGTGTGATTCTGTACGGCTCCGCGGCTGAAGGGGAATTTCATCCTGAATATTCGGATTTGAATTTGCTCTGCGTTCTGCGGGATACGTCGTTTGCTTCCCTGAGCAAGATTGCAAGCGCTGTGGAGTGGTGGCGCAAGAAGAAGTACCATCCGCCGCTGGTTCTGACTCCGCAGGAGCTGAAAGATACCGCCGACGTTTTCTCGATCGAATTTGTGGATATGAAGCAGCGGCACCGGGTGCTTTATGGAGAAGATGTGCTCCGCAATTTGGATGTCCCCGTGCATTTACATCGTTCTCAGCTTGAGTACGAGCTGCGCGAAAAGTTATTTCTGTTGCGGCAGCATATATTGGTGGCGGGAGCCCGGGAAAAAGACTTATGGGAAGTCATGCTCAATTCCTTGTCGTCATTCACAACTCTGTTTCGGCATGTGTTGATCGAATTGGGCGAGCAGGGCAGGAAGCATTCGCGGGATGCGGTCCAGGAGCTGGCATCGCGGCTGAACTTCGATTCGTCCGCCTTCGTACAATTAATGGACGTTCGGGCAAAGAAGTCTGACCGCAAGCAGTTCCGCGCTATGGATGTCGCTGGCCGATATTTAAGTGCAATCGGGACCGTGACCACAGCGGTGGATAAAATGCCGGGTTCGCCAGCACCGGGCCGGCAGTGACAATTTTGTTTCCAGGAGAGATTGCATGAGCAAGAGCTTGATTGTGATTATTACGTTGCTGCTGATCGCTCTGCTGTCGTTTGGCAAGTACGTGAGCGTCCGCAATACGCTGGTTAGCAAGAACGAGGCGGTGAAATCGGCATGGTCGCAGGTGGATGTCGTGCTGCAGCGCCGGGCTGATCTGATCCCGAATCTGGTCGAGACCGTCAAAGGAATTACTAAGCAGGAGCAGACTGTGTTCGGCGAAATCGCGCAGGCGCGGTCGCAGTTGCTTTCAGCAAGCACGCCCGCAGACAAGATTGCCGCCAACCAGCATCTCGATGGCGCCTTGGGACGTTTGTTGGCAATTGCCGAGAATTATCCGCAATTAAAATCGAACGAGAATTTCCTGCGCTTGCAGGATGAGTTGGCCGGCACGGAAAACCGCATCGCCGTGGAACGCAAGCGCTATAACGACACTTTGCAGGATTACAACACTTACGTTCAGCAGTTTCCGAATAACATCTTTGCCCGGTGGGCTGGATTCAAGCCGAACAGCGCGTACTTCGCTGCGGCGGAGGGCTCTCGCGAAGTGCCGAAGGTGAACTTCTCTGCACCGAATACGGCGCCGCAGCCAGCTCCGGCCAAATAATGTGGAAGCTGATTTTGCGGTGGAGCTTGGGGCTGACAGTGAAACGCTGGAATTTCCCTGGGCGGCCGCCGCGGATGGTCCCCGCTATTACGATCTGAAGCGTCACCCGGAGCTTCTGGCGCAGGTGGAAGAAGCACAGCGCGTGCCGGAGTTGGGCGAGTTTCTGAGGGCAATGAATGCGGCCTCCAGCATGCTTGAAACCGCCAAATGCGATGCATGGACAAGCTCGGAAATCAGCGCGGAAGAAGAAATCTTTGGAGCGGCTTGCAAATTTGGCTCGTATATTGATCTGCTCTTCTGCGCGGAAGAGCTGCGCTTCTCGTTCGCAGCGCATGAACAACTGGTGCAGCGGCTGACGCAGTTGTTGAAGCGAGCTCCTGAAATTCCGGCAGCCGCGGAATTCTTGATTCGACGTTGCTACTTCCATCAAGATACTGAGACTCGCGAAGGCTTCTACATTACTTTTTATTTATTCGGATATGCCGACGACCAGGAACACGCCCAGGATCAATGGACGATTGGATTGAAGCTGGTGGAAAACGTCATCCGCCAGATTTCGGCATCGTGGAAATTTACGCGCTGACTGGTTTGCGAAACCATCCCAGCACATCCGCACCTCGTCCTTTCAGCTTAGTGCGCATT
>Ga0209155_1000366_pt1 | contig 21206 bp, 20 predicted proteins | sample GraSoiAngelo_122_FD_185879 | JGI IMG/M metagenome (GOLD analysis project Ga0209155, IMG submission 185879) | Grasslands soil microbial communities from the Angelo Coastal Reserve, California, USA - 14_0927_02_20cm (SPAdes) (version 2) | ecosystem: Environmental > Terrestrial > Soil > Grasslands ... | reverse complement strand
TGAGTTGGGTGAACGGTTTTGCGAAGCGGTTGGCGATTGGAAAACTGACGGTACCAATGTGTTTCCGCTACTACATGTTTGGGCGGCGCTCAGGTGGGATCAAGCAGGAAAGGCATATTGCGGCGACGCTGGCGGCAACTATTTCGAATTCGTCGGCTACAAGCTGGCCGACTTGTTTTTGACGCATGCGCCGCGGTTGCCGATTTGGTCCGAATAGCGCGTAGGATGGGTTGAGCGCAGCGAAACCCATCGATCGGCATGAGCAGGCGCTGATCGCTGGTTTTCGCGTTGCTCAGCCCACCCTACGAGTTTCGGTTTCGATGTCGGTGGCCAACGGCTTGATCGCTGATCTGAACTGAGTCGGAATTTGCGGCGCGACGTCGCCGTAATCACGTGTCAAAAGCAGGTGACGTGGGCGTGGCAGTGCGAGCGCTCCAACAGCTTGCGAAGCTTTGCAATACGCACCTTGTCGTTTGGCTCCGGATAGAGGAGGCCCTGCACGAAAGCGCAGATGGTCGGTCAGATCGTCGCTGTCGACGAGCTTGTCGGTGGCGAGAAACCATATGCCGGTGCGGCCGCGCAATTTGCCCGCCTTCGGCCCCGCGACGAATTCCTCGCCCTTCTTATGGGCGCGCGTCGGTTTGACCGGCAGGATTGCGGAGATTTCTCGCGGGTCCAGTTCGTCGCCGGCAAACCGAAGCGTCACCAAGGCCTTGCGGTCGGCCTTCACCTCAGTCTTCGTCGTGGAGGTTGCCCAGCGGCTCGCCCTCTTTCCCGCGCCTCTCTCGGATTTCACGGAGCCATCGGCCGACGACCCTCTTGATCGCCGCGGTCGTTACCTCTTCGCGAATGCCCTCTTCTTCAAGGAAATCGTGGAGGGTCGAACCCCAATGCGGGTTTTTGGTCTTCGTCATTGCGTCAGCTCTCGCCGGAGGTTGTCAAACCCGGGGTCATTCCGGGACGGCCTAAAGGGCCGTGCCCGGAATCCATGAACACGAAATCAGGGGTCACATGCACCAGCGCTTGTCCACTTTTGGATGCGACAGTGTTCATGGATTCCGGGCTCGCGGCCCAGGCCGCGCCCCGGAATGACGCGCGCTCGCGAGGTCAGCAGCGGGTGACGTGCGCCGAGACGCAGAGCCATTTGCCGTTCTGGCATGCCCAGACATCGGTGTAGCGGCCGGCGCCCGGGCGTCCGTCGGCCATTGTGTAGCTCGTGCGGGCGTGGATGATCGCGACATCGCCGAATATCCGGATCTCGACGTCGAGCGCTTCCAAATTTGAGATCGTCACCGGCCGCGCGGTCTGCGCCAGAAAACCGCTGCGGTCGATGAGCGAGCCGTCCGGGTTGGAGCAGCGGAAATCCGCTGCGAGGATCTCGTCGAAGCGCCGGACATCGCTGTTCTGCACCGAGCGGATGTAGTCGTGATTGAGGCGCGTCAGCGTCTCCAGGTCGGCTGTCGACGTCGCAGAATCGGGCATGGCCTATCCCCATCGTGATGCCGCCGAGAGTGCGTCGATGCCGCGCGCCTCGCAACAGCGCACAGCTATCGCAGGGACTGATGCCGCGCATGAGCCCTCGGCAGGGAACCCTTGACAGCCGGAAGCATTTTGAGTACAAAACAAGAACACATCTCGTTGGTTCATCATAGATGCGGGGTTTGCAGCGTCGATTTTCAGCGAAAGGCAGCGGTTTGCAGCGGCGAATTTTGCTGCTCTTTGCCGCCTGTCTCCGGCCGCCGGTTGAAAAAAACGGCGGATTGCCTGCTGAACAGCGGCAGGCCGCAACCTCCGCGCGAATTTTTGCTGCAGATTCCCTGCAGATGCAGCAAACGGGACTGGGGTGCTCGATTGCAGGTTGTCGCTCGATCCGGCGTATCCGACGCCTATTGCCGCGCTGCCGAGAATCGGGGTAAGCGGGTCCGGGGACATCGCCTGGGAGATCGCCCAGGGGATCGGGCAGAAGGGGGCATCACATGAGCGTCATGGCGTCGGCATCGGGACAGCAAATCGACATCGCGGCTTCCGTTCGCGCCGCCTATCAGTTCGCCCGCGATAACGCGCGCCTGGCGGTCAATCTCGCGTTGGTGCCGTTCGCGATTGTCGTCGGCGCCGAGCTCCTCGCCTGGCTCGTCGGGGGCGGCGGCTGGTTTGGCATGATCCTGGCGATGCTGATCCAGGCCGGCGGTTTTGCGGTGTTCGGCACCGTGTTCATCGTGCGCTGGCACCGTTTCGTGCTGCTCGGCGAGACGGCAACCCAGAGCCTGTTCCCACCGGGCTGGGGCACGTTCTTCCTGACCACGATCAAAGTCGGGCTCGCGTTTCTGGTCGGCACGTTTGTGCTGGGGATGATCGCGGCCGTGCCGCCGCATTTTCTGACCGGCCTTATCGCGTTTGTCGGCTTTGTCGCGATGGGCTTCGCCTGGGCGCGCCTCTCGCTGGTGTTTCCCGCCGCCGCGATCGAGCGGCCGATGACGCTGCGCGAGGGCTGGGACGTCATGGCCGGCAATTATTGGCGGCTGTTCGCGTGCATCCTCGGCTGCTACCTGCCGTTCGGGATCGTGCATTACGTCGTCGACAAGATCGGCGGCGCAGCGCCGTCGATCCTATGGATCGTGTTCCAGGCGGTCGCGCTGGCGGTGTCGTTCGCCGGGGTCGCTGTCGTCGCCGCGATGTTGTCCGAGGTTTATCGCGGCTTCTACCCGCCCGAGCCGCAGGCCGCGGAGCGCCGCGCCTCCTGAATCCCAGCCCAATTGCAAGCAGCGGACTCATTCTGCGGTGGTGCTAGGCGGGCAATGAGCGACGCGGCTTCGCTATTGCCGCCGAAAATCGACGTTGCGGCATCGGTACGGTTTGCCTACGCGGCCGTGATAAACAATGCGCGGCTTGCGATCGCTCTCGCTTGGTTGCCGTTCGCGATCCTGGCGGTAGTCCAAATCGTCGACTCTATGTTGGACGATGACCGCGGGTTCGTCCGGATTCCGGTGGTGCTGATCGACGCTGCGGTTTGGGCGATATTCCTTGTTCGCTGGCATCGCTTTATTTTGCTCGAAGAGACCACGGCAAAGTCATTGTTCCCGCCTGGATGGGCAGCCTACGTTTGGACAGGGGTGAAGCTGTGGCTGCTGCTCTCCTTCGGTTTGTTAGTGGGCTTCGCCCTGTTCCTATTTATGGAGATCATTGCTCCGGTTTCGTCGACCGGCGCTATCGCGATCGGAGGTATGATCTCCCTTGTATTTGTCCTCGCTCTTATCTGGGCGCGCATATCGCTCGCATTTCCCGCAGCAGCCGTTGGGCGGCCAATCACGCTGTTCGCCGACGCCTGGGAGCTGGCAAGAGGAAATTACTGGCGGCTCGTAGCCTGCCTAATCGCTTGTTGTGCGCCTTTCGTGATTTTTACCTACGGCATCGGCTCGATTGCCGACGTGCTTCCATCGATGCTGCGCAGCACAAGCCCGTTCCTCGACTTGGCAGTGTTGTTTGCCGGCGCGGCGGTCGTGGCCTCGCTGTTGTCCCATATCTATCGCCGGCTATCTCCGGTCGAGCCGCAGGCCGCGGAGCGCCGCGCCTCCTGATTGCGGCGAGTCTCAGGTCTGCTTGAAGCAGCGCGCAGCGTTGTCCCAGAACAATTTGCGCGCCAGCTCGCCTTTGACGCTCGGCCATTCCAGGATCTTGTCGATCGAGTGCGGGAACCAGCTCTCGAAATGCGGGTAGTCCGAGCCGAACATCAGGCAGTCCTCGCCGAGCGCGCCGGTGACCATATTGAACATCGGCTCGTGCTCATGCGCCTCGATGTTGCAGAAGACGCGCCCGGCCGCGAATTGCTCGCTGGGGAGCAGCTTCAGTTTGGCGGTGCGGCCGACATAGGATACCTGCTCGTCCATGCGCCTGACCCAAAAGGGCAGCCAGCCGAAGCCGCATTCGAGCACGCATAGCCGCAGCCCGGGATAGCGGTCGAGGATACCGCCGGCGAGAAACCCGGCCATAAAGCGCATCGCGCCCCAGGGGTGCGAGCACAGCCGCGCCAGATACACATTGTCCCACATGTCCTGGTAGCCCGGGAAATAGGGCGGCGACCAGGTGAAGCTGTGATGCACGATCGCCAGATCGTGCGCCTCGGCCTCGCGCCAGATCGGTTCGAGATCGGGGTGATCGACCGGCCTGTCGTTGTCGAGGAGCGGCTGCACCGCGACGGCCCATTTCGATTGGCCCCAATCGCGGATCTCGCGCACGGCCTCGCCGACATCGCGGGTCGAGGCGACGATCGGTCCCTTCAGCCGGTCGGGATAGGGGCCGCAGAACTCGGTCATATAGCGGTGATAGGCGCGGATCAGACCGATCTCGAGCGATACATCCGGCAGGCCGACGACGCTCGTCCAGATCGACGGCACCAGGAAATGCACGTCCGAGCCCTCGGCATCCATATCCAGGACGCGATTGTCGGAACGGTCATCGACGACACCCGGGCCCGGCCGCCGCTCGCCGCGCCACACACGCCCGTCGCCGGTGCCGGGCCGCGCCTCCGCTTCGCCCAGCGTGCGCTCGTAGAGCTTCTGGTCGAAGCGATAGGTATTGCGGGTCCCGCCATCGGTGCTGCGCGACTTGATCGCGACGCGATACGGCGCGAGATCGTCGAGCCGTGTCCTGAAGCCCGGATCGACATAGCGCTCCAACACATCGGCGCCAGGGTCGATATGCGTGTCGGTGTCGTAGACACGGAACCCGTTCTTCATCCGATCCTCCGGCCGTCTGTCGCAGCGTGTGTCACTGCAATTTCATATAGAGCCGTTCGTCATAGAGCGCGCCCTGCAAGGGGACGAGCTTGGCGCGAAACGCACGGGTGTGTTCCGCCATTGCATGGGCATTTTGCGCCGGCGCATCGCGCCATGCTTCGAGAAGCGGCAGGTGGTTGGCGCGGCCGTCCTGCTGCAGCACATCGAAGCGTAGATTGCCGGCTTCCTTGCGGCTCGCTTCGGCGAGTTGCTTCAGCAGTTCGATCGTCTGGTCCTTCCCGGCCGGAAACACATCGACATGCGTCAGCACATAAACCGGGTTGCCGCCGCCGGGCTCGGAGCCGATCGCTGGCCCGGCGACCGACAGCCCCGCATTGATGCGGATGTCGAACGGGCTCGCGAAGGCCGGCTGCAGTTTGTCCCGCAATGCCGCAACGGAAGCGCCGTGCGCCTCGAGACCAGGTTTGTCGCGCCAGACCTCGACGGTTGCAAAGCGGGCTGGCCGCGCGATTTCCTCGAGAGCGACGAACCCGGTGTTGCCGTCCTCCTTCCGGGTCGCCGCCGCGAATTGCCGCAAGGCATCAGCGGTCGGTTTCGTAGCGGCGTCGCCGACTTCGAAATAGGTGATGATGTAGACCGGTCCGGTATTCGGCATCGGGCCGGTTGCGCTGCCGGGCGCCGGCATCTGCGCCCTGGCCGGGCCGATCATCGCCGCCGCGGCCAGCACGATCGACAATACCGGCCAAAGCCGCAGAGCCATTCCATTTCCTCGCCTGATTTCCCGCGTCTAATTGAAGTGCGGCATCACCTTTTCGCAGATCAGCTGCAGCGAGCGCATCATGGTTTCGGACGGGATCGCCGCCCCGAAATTCAGCTCGAACAGGATGCCGTCGATGCCAAGCTCGGCTTCGAGCTCCTTGAGCCGATCAACAACCCGCTCGGGCCCTCCGACGACGACCTTGTCGCGCAGCACCTGCTCATAGGTGATCGTCTTTACTTCTTCGACTTCGGCGCGGCGGCGCGCGTTGGGGGAGCCTTCGAGGCGGGTGATCAGCGATTTGTAGCCGGCCATGATGCTCGGCTCGCCCTCCTCGAAGGCCTGCTTGTCGTCGTCGCCGACATGCATCGAGAGCCGGAGATACACCTCGCCGTGACCGGGATGCCCGGCCTCGTCATAGGCGTCGCGATAGGCCTTCAAATCCGGCTTCAGACCCATCAGCGAACCGCTGCGCACCGATACGAACAGCGGATAGCCGAGCCGCCCCAGGGTGGGGAAAGTGTCCTCGCTAGCCCCGGCAATCCGGATCGGCGGATGCGGCCGCTGATAAGGCCGGGGCACCGCGCGGGCGTTGTCAAAGCTGTGATACTTGCCGTCGTAAGAGAAGGTCTCCTCCGTCCAGGCCTTCTTCACGATCTCGAGCGTCTCGTAGAAGCGCTCGCGGCTTTCCGCGTAGGGCACGCCATAGGCGGCATAGCCGCGCGGGTTGCCGCTGCGCCCGGCGCCGAGGATAAAGCGCCCGCGGCTGACCTGATCGATGGTCGCCGTTTCCTCCGCGAGGCGCAGCGGGTGATTCAGTGGCAAGACATGCACCGCCGTGCCGATCTTGATCCGCTTGGTGCGCGCCGCGATCTGGCCCGCGACATTCATCGGCGCGCTCAATACCGAGCGGCTCGCCTGCTGATGGATCTCGGCAAGCCAGAACACATCGAGACCCCAGCGGTCGGCCGCCTCGACCTGCTGGAAGCCCTGGTCGAACGCGTCGGCGTCGGATTGGCCCGGCACCTGTCGGTGAAACTCGTGATACCAGCCGAATTCCATGGCGGCTCCCTTCGACGCGTGGCTCTCAATAGTTTGCAAAGCCTAGGCCGCGCCTAGCGATTTCGCAAATGCCGATCTTTGATCGGTGTCAATGCCTCGGAAGCCCATCAGAAGGTTAAGATTCTCGACAGGTGTCCTCTATCTCGAGATTCCTGACCGGCGGCTCCGCTTGTGCTAGCTTGGAGGGCTGGGCGCCGGCTTTTTTGAAAGTAACGCGATGCGGGTGCTGGTGGTCGAAGACGAGGTCGTGACGGCAGCACGGATCGAGATCGTGCTGCAGGCGGAGGACTTTGTCTGCGACCTGGCGCATCGCGGCGCCGACGGGGTCCACTACGCCAAGCTGCACGCCTATGACATCATCTTGCTCGATCTGATGCTGCCCGATATGGACGGGTACGATGTCCTGCAGCAATTGCGGGAGGCGCAGGTCGAAACGCCGGTCTTGATCCTGTCGGGGCTGAGCGAGCTGGACGACAAGCTCAAGGGGCTCAGCTTTGGCGCCGACGATTTCCTGACAAAGCCGTTCGAGCATCGCGAGCTGATCGCCCGCATCCGCGCGATCGTGCGTCGTTCGAAGGGCCTGTCGCAATCGACGATCCGCACCGGCAAATTGCTGCTGAACCTCGATAACCGCACGGTCATGGTCGAGGGTCAGCCAGTCCGGCTGACCAGCAAGGAGTATGCGCTCCTCGAATTGCTGAGCATGCGTAAGGGAGCGATGCTGTCCAAAGAGGTGCTCCTCGATCACCTCTATGGGGATGAGGACGAAGCCGAGCTCAAGCTGCGCGTTTTTGTGCACAAGCTCCGCAGGAAGCTGTCGGAAGCGAGCGGCGAGGATTACATCGAGACCGTGCGCGGTCTCGGTTACACGCTGCGCGACCCCGCCGAACCCACGGCGGCGCCGCAGCGCGCCTGAGCACGGCCTTCGCCGGTACTCCCCATTCGTTGCACTTTTGGGTGTGGTGACGACCGGCGCCGAAGCCGCGTACACTCGCGCAATGCGCGACTGAGAACAAACGCGCAGGGGAGGACGGCATGGCGGATCGGCGCGGCGCGTCGTCGGATAGTGCATTGGTCATCACGCGCCGCGACGTCCTCGCGGCGGCCAGCGTAGGCCTGGCGATCGCGCCCGCATTTCCGGCCTGGGCCGCGGCCGGCGGGCAGCTCACCTGGGGCATTCATGTGTCGCTGGCGCCGGTCTGGTTCGAGCCGGCCGAGGCATCCGGCATCATCACGCCGTTCATGGTGTTTTACGCACTGCACGACGCGATGGTGAAGCCAATGCCCGGCAAGGCATTGGCGCCAAGCCTCGCCGAATCCTGGTCGGCTGCCGAAGACGGCCGCAGCTACGAATTTCTGCTGCGCGACGGCGCCAAATTCCACAATGGCGATCCCGTCACAGCCGAGGATGTCAAATTTTCCTTCGAGCGCTATCGCGGCACCGCCAACGAGCTGCTGAAACAGCGGGTCGCGGCCGTGGAGACGCCCGATGCGCGGCACATCCGGTTTCAGCTGAAGGAGCCGTGGCCCGATTTCCTGCTGTTTTATGCGACGATGACCGGCGCCGGCTGGATCGTGCCGAAGAAGTACGTCGAAAAGGTCGGCGCCGACGGTTTCAAAAAGGCGCCGATCGGCGCCGGTCCGTATAAATTCGTTTCATTCAATCCCGGGGTCGAGCTGGTCCTCGAAGCCTTCGACCCGTATTGGCGCAAACCGCCCTCAGTGAAGACCCTCGTATTCAGGGTCATTCCCGACGAGGCAACGCGGCTGGCGGCGCTGAAGCGCGGCGAAGTCGATATCGCCTATTCGATCCGCGGCGAGCTCGCTGAGGATTTGCGCAATACTCCCGGGCTGAGCTTGAAGCCGGCGCTCGTGCAAGGCGTCTTCTGTCTGTATTTCCCCGACCAGTGGGACCCGAAATCACCCTGGCATGACGAGCGGGTGCGACGCGCCGCGAGCCTCGCGATCGACCGCAAGGGCACGAATGATGCGTTGACCCTCGGCTATTCCAAGGTCACGGGTAACCCCATCGTCCCCGACGGCTACGAATTTTTCTGGCAGCCGCCGCCTGAGGCCGCCGCCTACGATCCTGAGAAGGCGAAAAAGCTGCTCGCCGAAGCCGGTCACCCCGGCGGTTTCGATGCCGGCGATTACAACTGCGACTCCTCGTACGCGAATATCGGCGAGGCGGTCGTCGACAATCTGGCGGCGGTCGGGATCCGCGCCAGGTTGCGTCCCGTCGAGCGCGCCGCCTTCATCAAGGAATACAACGAGAAGAAGTTCAAAAACATCATCCAGGCCGGACCGGGGGCCTTTGGCAATGCGGCCACCCGCATCGAGGCGCAGCTCGTCAAAGGCGGCACGTTCTCGTACGGCAGCTATCCCGATATCGACGAATTGTACCAGCAACAAACGGTCGAGCTCGATCGCGCGAAGCGCGAAGCGATCCTGCACAAGATCCAGCAGATCATGACCGAGCGGGTCATCTACGCGCCGATCTGGCAACTCGCCTTTATCAACGGCACCGGGTCGCGGGTCGGCGAGTCCGGGTTTGGCAAGATCGCGCTGTTTCCGTACACCTCGCCCTACGAGGACATCACGATCAAGGGGTGAGCGACTTTGCAAAGAAGCGATTAGGGAGGAGCATCGTGGACTCGTCTCGATCGAAGTGCCAGGCGGGCCGCGGCTTAACCCGCCGCGACGCGCTTGCACTCGCCGCGCTCGGCCTGACCGCCGGGATGCCAGGCATCTCGCAAGCCGCCGGACCTTCGGGCCAACTGACTTGGGCGGCGCATGTTTCGCTCGCGCCGACCTGGTTCGATCCCGCGGAGACCTCGGGGATCATCACGCCGTTCATGGTGCTCTACGCCTTGCACGACGCAATGGTGAAGCCGATGCCGGGGCAGCCGCTGGCGCCAAGCCTTGCCGAATCCTGGACGGCCGCCGAGGATGGGCTGAGCTACGAATTCGTCCTGCGTAAAGGGGTACTCTTTCACAATGGCGAGCCGGTCACGGCCGAGGACGTCAAGTTCTCGTACGAGCGGTATCGCGGCGCCTCACACGACATGATGAAGGCGCGCATCGCGTCGATCGATCTCGTCGATCCGCAGCGCGTCCATTTCCATCTTAAGGAGCCGTGGCCCGATTTCCTGACCTTCTACGGCAGCGCCACCGGCGCGGGTTGGATCGTGCCGAAGAAATATATCGAGAAGGTCGGGGAGGACGGGTTCAAAAAAGCTCCGATCGGCGCCGGGCCTTATAAATTCGTATCATTCAATCCGGGCGTCGAGCTGACCGTCGAGGTGTTCGAGGGTTATTGGCGTAAGGTGCCGAACGTCAAGCGTATCGTGATCAAGAGCATCCCCGACGAGTCGACGCGGCTGGCGGCGCTCAAGCGCGGCGAGGTCGACGGCATCTACTGGATCACCGGCGAGCTCGCCGAAGATCTGCAGCGCACTCCGGGCCTCAAGCTCGCGGTTGGCCATACCGCGTCGCAATGGCTATATTTTCCCGAACAGTGGGACCCGAAATCGCCATGGCATGATTTGCGGGTGCGGCAGGCCGCCAATCTGGGGCTCGACCGGTCCAACATTAATCAGGCGATCCAGCTGGGCCACGCGCTGCTGCATGACAACGCTTTCGTGTCGGCGCACTTTGAATTCTATCGAAAGGCCCCGCCGCCGCCCTTCGACCCGGCCAAGGCGAAGCAGCTCCTGGCGGAAGCAGGCCATCCCAACGGCTTCGATGCCGGGCCGCTTTACTGTGACGCCGCGTTCTCGAACATTGGCGAGGCGATGGCAAACAGCCTGGGCGAGGTCGGCATCCGGGCGAATCTGCGGCCGGTCGAGCGGGCAGCGTTCTACAAGAGCTTTTCCGAGAAGAAGTACAATGGCCTGATCATGGGTGGCAGCGCCGCTTTCGGCAACGCCGCGACCCGGCTCGAGGCGTTCGCCGTCAAGGGCGGAGCCTACGCCTATGGCAGCTACCCCGATATCGACGCGCTGTTCCAACAGCAGGCCGGCGAGCTGGATCACGCAAAACGTGAGGCGCTGCTGTTTCAGATTCAACAGCTTGTGCAGGAAAAGGTCATCGCGGCGCCGCTCTGGCAATTGGCGGCGCTGAGCGGCGTCGGGCCGCGGATCGGCGAAGCGATGATCGGCGCGATCGCCGGCGACCCCTGGACCTCGCCCTATGAGGACATCACGCTGAAAGGCGCCTGAGCGTCGCCCGTCTTCGCGTCACCTATCCCCGCGGATGGATGACACCAGCAGAGTCCCGGCCTAGACTTGTCTGCAAGGCTCCACCTCAAACAGGAGCCGCATGGAGCAGGATATGGCCACGTCTTCTGGAGACGCCGGGACCGGTGTGCCCGGCCGCAACGGGATTCCTTTCAGCCGCCGCGATCTGCTCGCCCTGGCCGTGCTTGGACTTGCCTCCAGCGCATCGCGCGTGGCCCTCGCCGCCGCGCCGCAAGGACAGCTGACCTGGGGCGTCCACGTCTCGCTCGCGCCGACCTGGTTCGACCCGGCCGAAACACCAGGGATCATCACGCCCTTCATGGTGCTCTATGCGTTGCATGACGCGATGGTGAAGCCGATGCCGGGCCAGCCGATGGCCGCGAGTCTCGCGGAATCCTGGTCGGCCTCGGAAGATGCGCTGATCTACGAGTTCGTGCTGCGCGAGGGGCTCAAATTCCATAACGGCGAGCCGGTCACCGCCGAGGACGTGAAGTTCTCATTCGAGCGCTACCGCGGCACCTCGCACGATCTGATGAAGGCGCGCGTCGCTGCGGTCGAGGCCGTCGATGCGCGGCATGTCCGCTTTAAGCTGAAGGAGCCGTGGCCCGATTTCATGGTGTTCTACGCCACCGCGACGGGCGCCGGCTGGATTGTGCCGAAGAAGTATGTCGAGAAGGTCGGCGAGGACGGGTTCAAGAAGGCACCGATCGGCGCCGGCCCGTACAAATTCGTGTCGTTCGACCCCGGCATCGAACTGACGCTGGAGGCTTTCGACGGTTATTGGCGCAAGCCCCCGGGCGTCAAGCGTTTAGTATTCCGCTGCATTCCGGATGAGGCGACGCGGCTCGCCGCGCTAAAACGCGGCGAGGTGGATATCGTCTACTCGATCCGCGGCGAGTTGGCCGAGGAGCTGCGCGCGACGCCGGGGCTGACGCTGAAGCCCTCGGTCATTCAGGGCACGTTCTGGCTGGCCTTCCCCGACCAGTGGGATGAGAAATCCCCATGGCATGACGAGCGGGTACGCCGCGCCGCCAGCCTCGCGATGGATCGCGACAGTATCAACCAGGCGCTGACCCTTGGCTATTCGCGGCTGACCGGCAATCCGTTTGTGGCCGACAGCTTCGACTTTTATTGGCAGCCGCCAAAGCCGGTCTACGATCCGAAACAGGCCAAGCAGCTTCTGTCTCAGGCGGGTCATCCGAACGGCTTCGACGCGGGTGAATATTATTGCGACGCGTCCTACGCCAATCTCGGCGAGACGATCGTCAACAATTTGCGCGAGGTCGGGATCCGCGCCCGGCTGCAGCCGCTCGAACGCGCCGCTTTCTTCAAGGGCTATGCGGAGAAGAAGTACAGGAACCTGATCCAAGGCGGCAGCGGTGCGTTTGGCAACGCGGCGACGCGCCTCGAACAGATGGCGGTCAAGGGCGGCATGTACGCTTATGGCAGCTATCCCGATCTCGACGAGATGTTCAAACAGCAGGGCGCCGAGCTCGACCAGAAAAAGCGCGGCACGATCCTCGAAAAGATGCAGCAGACCGTCTACGAGCGCACGATCTACGCGCCGATCTGGCAGCTCGCTTTTATCAACGGGCACGGGCCGCGGGTTGCTGAATCCGGCTTCGGGCTGATCCCGGGATTTGCCTATACCGGCCCCTATGAGGACATAACGCTGAAATCCGGCTAGGGCCCCGACGCGCCGCGGCGGGCCGCACGCACGCGTGGGCGGCTAACCCTTTGGTATGGGTGCGGCATTTGAGAATCGCAAAGACTTTCGCGGCCTCCTCCGCTACATTCCGGGCAAGGCTCCACGACGAGAGCCAGCACGGAGGAGTGTCTATGGAGTCACACGGTTTCGGCCGCCCGAACATCAATCTTACCCGGCGCGAGGTTCTCGCGGCCGCCGCGGCTGCCAGTCTCGCGGCCGGCGCGCCGCGCATCGCATCTGCCGCGCCGAGCGGGCAGCTGACTTACGGCGTCCATGTCGCGCTGACGCCGAATTGGTTGGATCCGGCGGAGACGCAGGGGATCATCACCCCGTTCATGGTGCTGTACGCGCTGCACGACGCGATGGTGAAGCCGATGCCGGGCAAGGCGGAGGCGCCGTGCCTGGCGGAGTCGTGGACGGCGTCTGCGGACGGGCTGACCTATGACTTCGTGATCCGAAAAGAGGCCAAGTTCCACAACGGCGAGCCGGTCACCGCCGAGGACGTCAAGTTCTCCTATGAGCGCTACCGCGGCACGTCGCACGACCTGATGAAGGGCAATCTTGCGTCGATCGAGACACCCGATCCGCAGCATGTCCGCTTCAAGCTGAAAAAGCCGTGGCCCGACTTTCTGAACTTCTATTCGAATGCGAGCGGCGCCGGCTGGATCGTGCCGAAGAAATATGTCGAGAAGGTCGGCGACGAGGGGTTCAAGCAGGCACCTATCGGTGCCGGTCCCTATAAATTCGTCTCGTTCACCCCCGGCGTCGAACTCGTGCTTGAGGTCTTCGAGGGGTATTGGCGCAAGCCGCCGAGCGTCAAGCGGCTGGTCATGAAGGTGATCCCAGACGAGGCGACGCGGCTTGCGGCGCTGAAACATGGCGAGGTCGATATCGCGTATTCGATCCGCGGCGAGCTCGCCGAGGAATTGGAGAAGACACCGGGGCTCGCGCTGAAGCCGGTCGTCCTGCAGGCGCCGAACTGGCTCTACTTCCCGGAGCAATGGGATCCGAAATCGCCATGGCACGATCTGCGCGTGCGCCAGGCGGCCAATCTCGCGATCGACCGCGAAGGCATGAGCCAGGCACTGTTCCTCGGCTATTGCAAGATCACCAACAGCATCATCCCCTACACCTTCGACTTCTATTGGCAACCGCCGGCCGCCGCGTACGACCCCGGGAAAGCCAAGAAGCTGATGGCCGAGGCGGGGTTTGCGAACGGATTTGACGCGGGCCTTCTCTACTGCGACAGCTCCTACGCGAACATGGCCGAGATCTCGGCCAACAACCTCGGCGAAATCGGCATCCGCACCAAGCTCGAACCTATCGAGCGCGCTGGCTTCTTCGCCGGATACGCCAGCAAGAAATACACGAAAGGCATCATCCAGGGTGCGAGCGGCGCCTTTGGCAACGCCGCGACGCGTCTCGCCGCGTTTGTCGTCAAGGACGGCGCCTTCGCCTATGGCAGCTATCCCGATATCGATGCGCTCTATCCGCAGCAGGCGGACGAGCTCGATCACGAGAAGCGCGCATCGATGCTGGCGAAGATGCAGCAGCTGGTTCACGACAAGGCGATCTATGCGCCGATCTGGCAACTCGGCTTCCTGAACGGCGTTGGCCCGCGGGTTGGCGAGGCCGGCTTTGGTCAGATCCCCGGTTTTGCTTACACCGCGCCTTTCGAGGACCTCACGATCAAGTCATAGGACGAAACTACAAGCAGCGCTTAACATCCGAGGACGCGATGAAACAATTCGTCATTAGGCGCATCGGCTACTGCGTTTTGTCGCTGTTCCTGTTGTCGCTGACGATCTTCTTTTTCGTTCGGGTAACGGGCGACCCGGCGACCTTGCTCGTCGAGCCGGGCGCCAGCCCCGCGGACATTGCCGCGATCCATCACCAGTTCGGCCTCGACCGCCCGCTCATTGTGCAATACGCCCTGTTCATGGCGAGCGTGCTGACCGGCGATCTCGGCCAGTCCTTTTATTACCGCACGCCGGTTTTGGAGCTTTACTGGTCGCGGCTCCCCAATTCGGTGATGCTGGCGACAGCCGCGATGGCTTTCTCGCTGTTGATTGGCATCCCGAGCGGCATCCTCGCCTCGGTGCGCGTCGGCCGCTTCTGGGATAATGCCGGCAAAGTCTTCGCGCTGCTCGGCCTGTCGCTGCCCTCGTTCTGGGTCGGACTGGTGATGATCCTGGTTTTTTCGGTGTATCTCGGCTGGCTGCCCTCCTCGGGCTCCGGGACGCCGTTGCATCTGATCATGCCGGCTTTCGCGCTGGGCTGGTATTTCGCCGCCTCGCATATGCGCCTGACCCGCTCCTCGATGCTCGAGGTTCTCGGGTCGGAATACGTCAAGCTGGCGCGGCTGAAAGGCCTCCCGCAATCTCTCGTCATCGCCAAGCACGCCTTCAAGAACGCGCTGATCCCGGTGTTGACATTGGCCGGCATCAATTTCGTCATCATGATCAGCGTCGCGGTCGTCGTGGAGACTGTGTTCGCCTGGCCCGGCGTCGGGCGGCTGCTCTATGAGGGTATTGCGTTCCGCGACTTCCCCGTCGTCCAGGGCACCGTTTTGATGCTCGGCGCGATGACCGTCATCGTGAACCTCGTTGTCGATGTTCTCTACGCCGTGATCGACCCCCGCATCCGTTTGGCGAGCTGAGCCGTCATGAGCACCACCTCTGAAGTCCTAACCCTTCCGTCGCAGGCGCCGCGGTTTGGGTTTATCCGCGGGCTGCGGCTGTCGGGTTTTCCGATGATCCCGACCGCGATCCTTCTCGGCATCGCGTTCGTCGCGGTCTTCGCCAATCAGCTGGCGCCGCACAACCCTGAGGTCGGCAGCCTCGTGGCGCGCTTCAAACCGCCCTTCTGGGAGACGGGCGGCACCACGAAATACCTGCTCGGCACCGACCAGCTCGGCCGCGATGTGCTGTCCCGGCTGATTTTCGGCGCGCGCGTCTCGATGGTGGTCAGCATCACGGCCGTCCTCTTCGCCGGGGTGGTCGGCACGACGCTCGGCATCATCTCGGGCTATCTCGGCGGCTGGGTCGATCAGGTGATCATGCGCCTCGTCGATACGTGGCTTGCCCTGCCGGCGCTGACCTTCGCAATCTTTCTCGCCGCGATCGTCGGGCCGAGCATGTGGAACATTGTCATCATCCTCGGGATCACCTACTGGACGCGCTACGCTCGCGTCACCCGGGGCGAGGTGCTGTCGTTGAAGGAGCGGGAGTTCGTGCGGCTCGCGATCGTTGCGGGCTGCTCGAAATGGACAATCATGCGCCGCCACATCCTGCCCAACGTCATCAACTCCGCCATCGTGCTCGGCACGCTGATGGTCGGTGTCGTCATCATCACCGAGGCGACGCTGTCTTTCCTCGGCGTTGGTGTCCCGCCGCCGCAGCCGGCCTGGGGGTTGATGCTTTCGGACGGCAAGCAGAGCCTGATGGTCGGGCGCTGGTGGCTGACCATCTTCCCCGGCTGCTGCATCATGCTGATGGTGCTGTCGGCGAATATTCTGGGCGACTGGCTACGCGTTAAGCTCGACCCCCAGCTGCGCCAGCTCTGAGCCCCGGGACAATTCATGCCGTCCACGCCGCTCCTCGAACTCGAAAATCTTTCGACCCATTACGTCTCGGCCCAGGGCACCCGTGTCGTGCGGGGGGTCGACGATGTTTCGCTGCGCATCCATCCCGGCGAGACCTTGGGCATTGTCGGCGAGTCGGGATCCGGCAAGAGCACGCTCGCGCTCACCATCCTGCGCGTGCTGCCGCCGGCTGCCCGCATCGTCAGCGGCCGGATGATGTTCGAAGGCGAGGACCTGCTGCGGAAATCCGACGAAGAGATGCAGAAGATCCGCGGCCGCCGGATCGCGATGATCCTGCAGGACCCGATGGCCTCGCTGAACCCGCTCTTCACGATCGGCAATCAGGTGGCCGAGCCGATCCGCGTGCATGAGGGGGCGAGCCGCGCCACCGCCTGGAACCGGGCCCGCGAATTGTTGAAATCGGTGCGCATCCCGTCGCCTGAAACCCGCGTGACGCAGTACCCGCACGAGATGTCGGGCGGCATGCGCCAGCGCATCGTCGGCGCGATCGGCATCTCTTGCGAGCCGCGCCTGTTGATTGCGGACGAGCCGACGACCAGCCTCGATCTGACGATCCAGGCGCAATATTTGAAATTGCTGCGCGATCTGCAGCGCGCGCATGGCCTGGCGCTGATCTTCATCACGCACAATCTCGGCATCGTCGCCAAAATGTGCGACCAGCTCGCGGTCATGTACGCCGGCCGCGTTGTCGAATCAGGCCCGGTGTCGCGCATCTTCAATGCCCCGATGCATCCCTATACCGAGGCGCTGCTGAATTCGATCCCGAAAATGGGCGACGACCGCCAGCGCCTGACCGCGATCGATGGACAGCCGCCCGACCTCTCAAAGCTGCCGCCGGGCTGCGCCTTCGCGCCTCGCTGTCCGCGCGCCTTCGACCGCTGCCTGCAATCGGCGCCGCCGGAAACGGCGCCGGAGGAGGGGCGCACCACGCGGTGCTGGCTCGCCGCTCCTGTCATCGGCGTTGCCGCTCCCGTGTTGCGCCGGGAGGCGGTCTGATGCCGGTTGTCGAGGCGGTCGGGCTCACAAAGCATTTCTCGGCAAAACGTGGCGCGTTCGGCGGCACCCGCGGCGTCGTGCGCGCGGTCGACGATATCTCGTTTTCGATCGAGCGCGGCCAGACCCTGGGTGTTGTCGGCGAGTCCGGCTGCGGCAAGACGACGACCGCAAAGCTTGTCCTCGGATTGGAGGAGCCGACCAGCGGCTCGATCCGCTTCGAAGGCCGCGATCTGCACGAGCTCGACGCTGCCGGCCGCCGGCAGTATCGCAAATCGGTGCAGGCGGTGTTCCAGGACCCCTACGCGTCGTTGAACCCGCGGATGCGGGTCGGCGCGATCATCGCCGAGCCGCTCGTCACCAACGAGCAGCTGTCGAGGGACGAGGTGCGGGGTCGCGTGCGGCGCCTCCTCGACATGGTCGGGCTGCCCGATCGCGCCGCCGATCTGTTCCCGCATGAATTCTCCGGCGGGCAGCGACAGCGCATCGCGATTGCCCGCGCTTTGGCGCTCTCGCCAAAGCTTGTCGTGCTGGACGAGCCGGTCTCGGCGCTCGATGTGTCGATCCGGGCGCAGATCCTCAATCTGCTATGCGACCTGCAGGCCGAGCTCGGGCTCTCTTACCTGTTCATAGCGCATGACCTCGCCGCGGTGGCGCATATGAGCCACACGATTGTCGTCATGTATCTCGGCAAGATTGTCGAGCAGGGAGAGGCGCGCACGCTCGCCCGCACCCCGAAGCACCCCTACACGGAGGCGTTGTTCTCGGCCGCCTTGCCGAGCCATCCGGACGAGCGGCAGGACGAAATCATCCTGGCTGGCGAAGTGCCAAGCCCGCTGAATCCGCCTTCCGGCTGCCGCTTTCATCCGCGGTGTCTGCATGCGATGCCGCGTTGCGCCGAAGAGGAGCCGGCGCTCATGACAATCGAGGGACGGCGGACCGCCTGCCACCTTTACGACGGCGCCGCGGCGGCGCCGCTCGCGATGCCCGAGCCGGTTGCTGCGGCCTCGTAGAGCAGCGGATTGCGCCGTGGATGCGACCGAAATCGAAGCGACGGCCGCGGCATTCGAGGCCGCCGCGCTGCGCGGCGAATATTTTCCCCAGGATTGGGCCGATCGGCTTGCGATTGACGAGGCCTATCGCATCCTGCTGACGCGGCTGCGGCTTCGCGGTGTGCAGCGGGCGGGCTGGAAAGTTGGACTGACCGCGCGCGCGATCCAGGAGCAGTTCGGCGTGCACGAGCCGGTATTCGGCTGTCTTTTGGCGGACGGCCTCAAGCCGTCGGGGCATGTGTTCAGCCGCGACGAACTGATCGAGCCCGGCTTTGAGAATGAATTGTGCATCGTGCTCGGCCGCGATGTGCCGCCCGGCGCGGCCCGGGACGAGGTCGCCGCGGCGGTGGCGCGCATTCACCCCGCCTTTGAGATTATCGAGACGCGCGGCGACCTGACCCGCCAATTGGCGCTGGCGCTCGCCGATAACGCACAGCAAAAGGCGTTTGTGCTCGGCCCGCCGGTCGGTCCCGAGGCGCTGCCGGAGCTGAGCAAGGTCGAGGCGCGCGTCTTAATTAACGGCGCGGAGGCTGCGACCGGCCGTGGCGACGCCGTGCTCGGTCACCCCTATAACGCCGTCACCTGGCTCGCCGGCAAGCTCGCCGAATTCGGCGAGCGGCTGCGGGCCGGCGACACCATCATGAGCGGCTCGTTCACCCGGCAATTCCCCTTAAACCGCGGCGACCGGGTGGAGTGCGCCTTTGCCGGGATCGGCTCGGTCGCAACCAGCGTCACCTGAGAGTCGGCTGGGCCATGCGCTAACATAGAGGCCGCCGCGCGCCGGAACGGGTTGTCGCACCCCGACGGATGCCATAAACCCAAGGTCGAGATAACAGGCGCGCCGGCTGCAGAGCCAAGGCAAAGCCCCGCGGGTATCAACGAGGGCGACGGCGCACCGACCAGCGGGAGGAAATGCGATGGCATTCGATCTGCTCATTAAGAACGGGCGCGTGGTCGACGGTTCGGGCGAGTCGGCGTTTCAGGCCGATGTCGCGGTCAAGGACGGCAGGATCGTCGGGGTCGGCAAATACAATGGCGCCGCCGCCGAGCGTACGATCGATGCCGAGGGCCGCGTTGTCGCGCCGGGTTTTATCGATCACCACACGCATTTCGATCCGCAAGCCGTGTGGGATCCCTATTGCGGCTCCTGGCTGCATAACGGCCACACGACGGTCATCGTCGGGCAATGCGGCCAAGTCATCGCGCCGGTGCGGCCGGGCGACGGCGAATGGTATCTCGAATTTTTCTCCGACGCCGAGCAGATCCCACTGCCGGTCCTGAAGGCCGGCGTCGATGTGACCTGGGAGTCGGTCGGCGACTACCTCAACGCGCTCGGCAAAAAGCGCGGCATCAACGTCGGCACGCTGGTCGGCCATTCCGGCATCCGCCGCTATGTGATGGGCGAGGCGGCCGCCGAGCGCGAGGCAACACCCGAGGAAATGGTTGCGATGCAGCGCCTGATCCGGGACGCGATGTATGACGGCGCGCTCGGCTTTTCGACCGCGCCAAAGGATCGCGGCGATCCCGCCGGGGTGCCCGACGACGCAGAGCGCTGGGCGCTCGCCAGCGTGCTCGGCGAACTCGGCACCGGCGTCTTCCAGGTCGCCGGCGGCGCGCCTGGCGGTACCAAGCAGACGCGCGCGGTCGCCCGCGAGTTGGCGGCGCGCACCGGCCGGCCGTCGATCTACAACTTGATGTCCGATCCGATCGGCAACCCCGACGAGTGGGTCGAGCACCTGAAGTGGCTCGAGGACGGGTTCAAGAGCGGCGCCCGCTGCTACGGCTCGTGCCTGTCGACCGTTGCCGGCGGTATCTTCAACCTGGAGCGCGGCCTTAACGTCCCGCAGGACGAGGACATTACCCATCCCGAGGGTTTCTTCCGCGGCATGCCGACTTGGGACGAGGTCATGGCGCGGCCCTATCGCGAGCGGATCCAGGCCTTCCGCGACCCGGAAATCCGCAAGGCGCTGTCGGCCGAGGCGGTCGAGGGCACGGTCGACCAGCAGGGCGGCATGACCGACCGGCTCGGTCGCGTCCGTGGCCTGTTCAACCGGCGCTGGGACCTCGTGCAGGTGTTCATGACCACCAAGGGCCAGAACCGCCACCTCGAAGGCAAGACGATCGAGCAGATCGCGACAGAGCAGAACAAGAGCATCATGGACGCCTTCCTCGACCTGTCGCTCGACGAGGATCTGCAGACCTGTTTCCAGGCGATCGACCGCAACCATGATCCGAAAGTGCAAAAGCACATCCTCGGGTCGGCGTACACGGTGATCGGCACCAGCGACGGCGGCGGCCGGCCGCATACCGCCGACCGGCACGAGACCAGCACCCACCTGCTCGGTCACTGGGTGCGCGATCAGCAGGCGATGACGCTCGAACAGGCGGTCTATCGGCTGACCGGCAAGACCGCGCTGATGCACGACATCACCGACCGCGGCTTTATCGCCGCCGGCAAGGTCGCCGACATCACGATCTTCGACCCCGACACGATCGCGGAGAAGCCGCGCGAGCCGTCGGCGACGCTGCCCGGCGGCGGCATCGAAGTGAAGCGCGAGGCGGTCGGCATCGACTATGTCGTCGTCAACGGCACGGTGCTCTATGAGGGCGGCCAGCTGACCGACGCGCTTCCCGGGCAAATCATCCGCGGTCCGCTGTACCAAGCGCGCGCATAAGCGCATAAGCCCTGAGCAATGCCCCTCTCCCGCACTGCGGGAGAGGGTTCGCTCAATATCGGTGAATTAGGCGGCAGGCCGCCTGATTTCGATGCGCAGGTCGAGTCCGGCACGGGTGGCCAGGCCGACCAGCGCGTCCAAGCTGAACTTGCCGATCCGGCCCCGCAGGAGGTCATTCAAGCGGGGCTGGGTTACCGCCAGACGCTTGGCGGCTTCGGCCTGAGTAAGATCCCAGGCCGCTACGACCTGCTGAATGGCAATCATCAGGTCTGCACGAATTTTCATGTGGGCCGCCTCGGCAAGCGAAGGCTCGGTGGCGTCCCAGACGGTTTCGAAAACTTGATCGGTACTCATCTTGCCCTCCGCGCCAAGTCCCGAAGCTGC
>Ga0209155_1000365_pt1 | contig 21223 bp, 10 predicted proteins | sample GraSoiAngelo_122_FD_185879 | JGI IMG/M metagenome (GOLD analysis project Ga0209155, IMG submission 185879) | Grasslands soil microbial communities from the Angelo Coastal Reserve, California, USA - 14_0927_02_20cm (SPAdes) (version 2) | ecosystem: Environmental > Terrestrial > Soil > Grasslands ... | reverse complement strand
ACGATCTCCTGAATCAGAGTTCCGTCTATCGCGGAGGGTTCAGCCCACGCAGCGTCAAGATGTACTGGCTCAGCCAGGAAGTGCAGTGTTTTCGCGTAGCTCCGATCAACAAACAGAACCACAATGCGGGTCGTTCGAAGATAAACTCCTAAAAAGGAACGAGCCCTACAGTTAGGGAATTGAGCTTAGAACGACGCCGAGATCACGGCCACCTGAGCTTATAACTCAAGACAATTCTCAGCCTGCTTCCTTGTTGGCTCGAAATTCCATTGAATCCCGTCGACTCCGATTCGAGAGTACTGTCAGTGGCCATACGCGCGTTTGTCGGTACTAATCCGACGCACGAACCGTAAGTTCCGACTTGCCCAGCAATCAGTCGAAATAAAACACAAAGAAATATCTAATGTTCTAGTTATCAGAGTCCTATCGTCAAAAGCAGAAAAAAGGGGCCTGCTAACAGCCATACACCGAGCATCAGTGGCCAGACCCAGGAACCCAGGACATGGCGGGAGCCACTCGCCCACCGACCCCTTAGGAGGAGATGTACGCCAAAAAGGCCCCGGATCAATACGTTGAGCGACTCCACGTCTTGCCAATCAAACTTGTATCCGCGTATCTGTAGAGCCCTTGCCAACGTGGCAACTTCGTTCTGTCGAAGTTCTGTCAAACGCAATAGAACGGCTCAAAGGGTCACCTGCGTCTCCTGGCCCGAAACGAGTCTTTAGAATAGTGGTTTCGGAACTGGCTAGGGGGTTAACTTGGCCGTGCAAGCCCGTAGGCCGTGCCAATGCACAAGCGGACGATAACGCCTGGTGCTGTTACCGGATTGGTTGTGCAGGTCACAGCAAGAGCAAACATGAGTATCGAGAATTAGCACATACGTTCATTGCAAAGATAGAGCTGGTCGCGCGCAAGAATGCTGCGGGGCAAAGGTAATTTCAATGCATTGGCCGCCGTAATGCCGCTTGTGGCGTGCGCGACGGCAAGCGCAGCCCATCGCGTTGTGCTCTCGCTCAAGGTAAGACTCAGCTTGCAGGTTTGCCGCTGCGAATTCTCTGCGGCGTTCCATGGGCGCCCAAACGAACGGGTCCTCCTGTACCAGCGCGCCTCGTCCTAATTCCGTTCCTAAGAACAGTTTACAGCGTCGTGCAATTCCGCAATCCTGTGACCAATCCGGGGGGACATTGCGGGCATCCAGCTCCATGTAATGCTCCGTTACACAAGGGGTGGATACTATGCGTTTCCATTCACTTCGCAGTGCGGTCTTGTTCTGTTTGGTCGCGCTTGCGCTGATGGCTAACGGCAGAATGCCTATTGCCGAGGCGCAAACTGCACCACCAGCGTCGCCGAGCGTCGCCCTGAGCGCCTCGCCGGCTTCCGCCCAAGCAGGCCAACCGGTCACGCTCAAGTGGTCGTCGACGAACGCCACGTCCATCACTTTGGAGCCCTCGGTAGGCCCAGTCGCGGTGAAGGGCTCTACCACGGTGAGGCCTTCTCAGTCGACCACCTATACCCTCACCGCCACAGGTCCGGGCGGCTCGGCCCATGCCAGCGCCCAAGTCACTATTACGCCCGCGCCCCCTCAGGCTGCGGTCCAGAAGCCTTCGGAGAAAGACATCTCGTCCGACCAAGAGCAGATGAGGGGCCTCGACGAACAGATCCAGGAGATCAAGTCAGACTCCCTCCGCATGTCGGCAGAGCTGAGCCAGCTGGAGGAGAAACTGCTGTACCCGTCAGGAACACAGGTCGCGATCTTCGTCGAGCTCGCCAAGGGCGACGCGATACGCCTCGACGCCGTGCGGCTCCAGATCGACGGCCAACTTGTTGCGCACTACATCTACAGCGCCAAAGAGCTCCAGGCCCTGCGCAAGGGCGGCGTGCAACGGATCTATGTCGGCAACGTCGCAACCGGGGATCACAAGCTGGAAGTGCTTGTCGACGGCAAGCTTGAGGGCGGCGCGGACTTCAGCCGCACGGGAGAGTTTACTTTCCGCAAGGAAGTGAAGCCAAAGCTGGTCGGACTAACTCTGGCCGGACCGCGGTCCGGCAACACTCCGATCGCGCTTGGGGAATGGTAGTCGATGCGAGCGACTCGCCAACTCATCGGACTCGCCCTGGCCTTGGGACTTGCTGCCCGTCCGGTCACGGGCGGCGACTTGAGAGACCCCTATTTCGGCGAGGCGCTCTATCACGCTTATCAAGGACAGTATTTCGACGCACTCCAACGGCTCGACACCGAACTCGCCCAATACCACGTTTTGGACGAACCCAAACTCGATACGCTTCACTATCACATCAACGACGCCGAATTTTCGGTCGGCGACTTCGAGCTCGACTATCGCATGCACCAACGCGCGGGGCGCGCCATCAAGGCGGTGCTCGAAGGCGCCGTCGATGAGGCGGTGCGAAACGAGGCCGCGTTCAGGCTCGCCCGCATTCACTTCCAGAAGGGTCAGCTCGATGATGCGCTGCAGGCGCTAGCACGGATCAAAGGTACGGTCCCGGAGGAGATCAAGGGTGATCTCGAGTTTCTGCGGGCGAATGTCTATATGGCGACAGGCCAGCCGGGCGAGGCCGTTAAGGTCCTCGCGCAGTTAAAGGGCAATGAGCGCCTGGCCGGGTTTGTTGCCTACAACCTTGGCATCGCACTGTTGCAGGACGGTCGACCACAGGAAGCGATCGAGCAACTGGACAAGGCCGGGCAACTGCCCGCCGGTGATCCCGCTGCTCTCGCGATCCGCGACAAATCGAACCTGGTGCTGGGCACCATGTTGTTCGAATCTGGCAATTTTGAGCGGGCCAGGCAGGCATTGGATCGCGTCCATCTCGAGGGACCGTTCTCAAACCAGGCTCTGCTGCGAGCAGGCTGGGCTGAGGCCTCGGCCCAGCAGTATGACCGCGCGCTCGTGCCGTGGAACATCCTGGTGGATCGTGAGCCGACGGACGCCGCAGTTCAGGAAGTCATTCTTGCCGCACCGCATGCGTACGCCACCTTGAAGCTTCACGGTCGCGCGGCGATTGGTTATGGACGCGCCCTCGAGCTGTTCAGCCACCAGATCGAGAGAGTCGACGCATCGATTCGCAGCATCAGGGAGGGGCAGTTTCTCAATGCGCTGATCCGCGAGGAGAGCCGTGAGGACGAAACCTGGGTCATCCGCCTGCGCAACTTGCCCGATGCGCCGGAGACTTATTACCTGATGGAGTTGATGGCGTCTCACGACTTCCAAACCTCATTGCACAACTACCTCGACCTCGAAGACCTGCGGTCGAGACTCAATGCCTGGAAGACCAGCCTTGATGCTTTCGACGATATCATCCGGCTGCGCGGACAGAACTACGAGCCGCTGCTGCCAGAGATCGACGCACAGTTCCGAGAACTGGATTCGCGGATCCACATTCGCGTCGAGCAGCGAAAGCACCTCGCCGAACGTCTGCAGGCCATGCTGACCGCACCGCGGCCAGATTATCTGGCGACCGCGGAGGAGCAGATCGCCGGCGAACGCATCGCACGCATCGAGAAACGGCTCGGTCACTCTGACGACCCCCAATCGCTCGCACTTCGGCAACGCGCGGGCCGCCTGCGCGGCGCGCTCACTTGGCGGTTGGAGACCCAGTACAACGACCGGCTGACCGCGGCATATGTACACGTGAACGAACTGAAAGCACCTCTTGATGCTCTCAGTCAGCGGTATGACGCCTTCGTTAGGACGAGGCAGGCAGCGACGCATAGCTATGTCGGATACGATGTCCAGATTACACGGCTCCGCGAGCGCGTCGACGACGCGTTGCAGCGTGTCGACATGTTGATCGCCCGGCAGGGGCACATGATCGAGACCGTCGCCGTAAACCAGCTCGAGGCCCGCCGGGAACGCCTGGTCGCCCAGCAGACCGAGGCGCGCTTCGGCGTCGCCGATAGTTACGATCGAGCCGCGCGCGCCCAGTCCGACGCGGGGGGACACTGATGCGTCGCCTCGCTATTCCGGTCGTGATCGCGCCGGTTTTCATGGTCGCCTGCGCCGCGCGTCCCATAAAGCCGGTGGGGACGCCGGGGACGCTGGCGGAGCTGCGGAATGTGCGTCCGGACTTGCAAGAAGTGAAGGTCCAACAGGGCCTCGATCAGGCCATGCAGCAGTATCGGCGCTTCCTCGAGGAGGCACCGGAGACCGCCATGACTCCGGAGGCGATGCGGCGCCTCGCGGACCTGCAACTCGAGAAGCAGTTCGGTATTCGCACGGGCAACGCCAAGCCGCGGGAAATGGCCGCTCCGAAGCCCGCCCCGATACTCGCGGGCTCGCGGACCGGCAGTCCTAATCCGGTCGCGGCAGCTGCCAGCGTAAGTTTGCGGGAATCCGATCAGGATTTCGAGCGCCGCACGACCGCGGAGGCCGGAATCCTGGTGGGCAGTAACGCTGGCGCTTCCCCGGCGGACACGGTGCGCGCGGGCGCAGATGCCGAAGGTCCACTGGAGGCGATCGCTCTCTACAATCGGCTGCTCACCGAATACCCCAGTTACAAGAACAGCGACCAGGTCCTCTATCAGATGGCGCGGGCGTACGACGAGCTCGGCCGCACCGAAGAGGCCATCGAGACAATGGAGCGCCTAATTCGCGCGAATCCGCACTCCTCGCACCTCGACGAAGTGCAGTTCAGGCGCGGCGAGTACTTCTTCACGCGCAGACGCTTCCGCGACGCCGAGAGCGCCTATTCGGGCATCGTCAAACTGGGAACCGCCTCCGAGTTCTACGAGCTCGCGCTCTATAAACTCGGATGGACGTTCTACAAGCAGGACTTCTACGAGGAGGCCCTGCGAAAGTATATTGCCCTGCTCGACTACAAGGTATCGATCGGTTACGACTTCGATCAGACGCATGATGAGGACAATGATCGCCGTGTCGCGGATACGTTCCGAGTGATCAGTCTGAGCTTCAGCAACCTCGGCGGGCCGGAGACCCTGCCGGAATACTTCTCCAAGTTCGGGAATCGCTCCTATGAGGACCGCATTTATTCTAGTCTCGGTGAGCACTATCTCGGCAAGCTCCGCTATGACGATGCGGCGAAGACGTACAAAGCCTTCGTAGCGCTTTATCCATTCCACCGCGCCGCGCCGCGGTTCAGCATGCGCGTCGTGGATACCTTCACCCAGGGTGGGTTTCCCAAGCTGGTGCTAGAGTCGAAGCGCGAGTTCGCTTCCAAATACGGCCTGAAGGCCGAATACTGGCGACACTTCAAACCGGAAGAGTCGCCGGAAGTACTGGCCTATCTCAAGACGAACCTGAAAGACCTCGCGACGCACTATCACGCCCAGTATCAGAACGCAAACGAACCGAACGAGAAGCTCACGAATTATCGCGAGGCAAGCCAATGGTACGGCGCCTACCTCGAGTCCTTCCCGAAGGAAGCTGATTCGGCATCCGTCAACTATCAGCTTGCCGACCTGCTTTTGGAGAACAAGGATTTTGGCGAGGCGGCCAAACAGTATGAGCGCACGGCTTACGCATACGCGCCGCATCCGCAGTCGGCAGCTGCAGGATACGCCGCGATCTATGCATACCGCGAGCAGCTGAAGATTGCCGACAAGCAGCACCAGGACCCTGTCAAGCGCGATACCGTCGCAAGCTCGCTCAAATTTGCCGACGCATTCCCGCAGGACGAACACGCCGCGGCGATTCTCGGAGCGGCCGCCGATGACATGTACGAGATGAAGGACTACAAGGCTGCCATCGAGGCCGACCAGCGCGTCATCGATAAGTATCCGGGCGCACCGCCGTCGATCCGGCGTTCCGCGTGGATTGTGGTTGCGCATGGCTCGTTCGAGCTCGCCCAGTACCCGCAGGCCGAGCACGCCTACACCCAGGTGCTGACGGTCACGCCGGAGGGCGACGGGTCGCGCGCCGCGCTCGTCGACAACCTTGCTGCCTCGATTTACAAACAGGGTGAGCTCGCAAACGAGGCGAAGGATTATCGCGCGGCAGCCGACCACTTCCTTAGGATTCGCACAGCCGCGCCAACCTCATCTATCCGTGCGACCGCTGAGTACGACGCGGGCGCCGCGCTAATCCGCATGCAGGACTGGAAGGCGGCGGTGGATGTGCTTGAAGCGTTTCGCACCGCCTTCCCGAAGAACAAACTGCAGCTCGAAGCCACGAAGCAGATCGCCTACGCCTACCGGCAGAGCGGCCAGTTGTCGCACGCCGCCGGCGAATACGAGCGCATCGCATCCCAGTCCGACGATCCGGCGCTACGCAGCGAGGCGCTACTCGATGCGGGAGATCTCTACGCGCAATCCAATTCCCAGGATCACGCCCTGGATGCATACAAGCGGTACGTTAAAGAGTTTCCTAAGCCGGTAGAGACAGCCATCGAGACACGGTTCAAGATCGCCGAGATGTACAAGGCGGCGCACGACGAGACGCTGTATCACAACCAGTTGGAAGAAATCGTAAGCGTCGAGGCGGGCGCCGGATCGGAAAGGACCGGCCGGACCCGGACGCTAGCAGCGCGTTCGGCGCTCGTCCTCGGAGAGCAGCTCTATGGAGATTTCGTCGTCCTGAAGCTGCGGCAACCCTTCGAGACCAGCCTGCAGGATAAGAAGCAGCGCATGGATGCCACGATTGCGGCCCTGAACCGGCTGGTGGATTACGGAATCGACGAAGTGACGGCAGCAGCGATGTATTACATGGCCGAGACTTACTCCAATTTCAGTCGCTCGTTGCTCGAGTCGGAGCGGCCGGGCGATTTGAAACCAGAGGACCTGGAGGAGTTCAAGAACAAGCTCGATGAGGCAGCGTTTCCGTTCGAAGAGAAAGCCATCAGGGTACACGAGAAGAACATGGAGCTATTGCACGCTGGCGTCTTCAACCCGTGGACCGAGAAAAGTCTCAGCAGGCTCACCGAACTGATGCCGGGCCGTTACGCGAAACACGAAACGAGCAGCGGCTTCCTCGGCGCCATCGACACTCATGTGGAGGGATCGCCGGTGGCGCAGGTCTCCAACAACCCGACATCCGGCAACGCGATCACCCAGGGTGCGGCCGTCACCGATGAAACGCGCGCCAACTACGAGTCGGCAGTGGGCATGCTGAAGGAGGAGCGGTACGAACCGGGCATTGCCTTGCTGCTCAAAATGACCGAGAAGATGCCTGCGTTGGCGGCGGCGCACATCGATCTCGGCATGGCATACGAGCGAACCGGCGACCTGGACCGCGCCGAGGCCAGCCTGAACAAGGCGCTGCAATCGGATCCAAAACAGCCTGTCGCCTATAACGAACTCGGTATGGTGCAGCGCCGCAAGGGACAGTTTGCGAAAGCGCGCGCGAGTTATGAGGCGGCCCTCGCACAGTCCGCCGATTTCCAATATGCGCACAGGAACCTTGCGATTCTGTGCGACTTGTATCTCGGGGATTACAACTGCGCGATGGCACATTACGAGGCGTACAGCCGGATCGTTCCGGATGACACCGAAGTCGTCAAATGGATTGCCGACCTTCGTAATCGCGCAAAAAAACAGGAGGGGCGATGAGGAAGACTAGCGTTTACTGGATTTTACTCGGGGTCCTTGTCTTGGCGCCCACGGCTTTACTCGCGCAGCAAACAGCGCAGCCAAAGGCGAAAGCAGCACAGGGACAGACCGCAAAACCGCAGGCAAAGACAGAAGAGGCAAAGAAGAAGGAGGCAAAGATACCGACGGAAGAGGCGCAGCCAAAGACGGAAGAAGACGGGAAGTTGACGTCCATCCCCGGAAGCAAGGCGCTCGGCATGTCCATTCTGGGCAATCAGGAAGCGCCTAAAGCTCTGGTTATCGTTCCCTGGAAGAGTTCGGAACTCGGCAATGGCCCCGGCGTCTCGACGTTGCTTGATGACTCGAGGCGACCCGTGGACAAAGAGGTGTTCATGCGAATGCTCAGTTACTACGAAATTCGGTCGGAAGCAGCGCGGCCCAGCGGTGCGACGACGAATGGGAGCACGGCAGCGCCCGCCAATGTGGCGCAGAGGAGAAAGCCATGAATTTCACTGAACTGTTAAGACATGTCGGTATGTTCGGAGGCGCGGTGATTGTCTCCCTCGCCCTGCTTTCTGTCTTTTCGGTGGGGATGATCATAGACAAGCACCGTCGCTACTCTTCAACCTTCCGCGAGTCGGTAAAGTTCAAGCCCGAGTTCAAGAAGTTCCTTCACGGAGGAGATGTCCAGAATCTGGTCGAAGCCGGGCGGCTGCACCCGAATTCTTACGTGGCGCAAGTGGTCTCGGCGGGCATCGTCGAGTACGACGGCGTGCGCCAGAGCGGAGGCGATCCGGTCGCTTCGCTCGAGCTCGTCGCGAGCGCACTCCGGGACTCTATTTCCGAAACGCTGATTCAGTTGAAGAGTGGTCTCGGATTCCTTGCCACAATCGGCTCCACGGCCCCGTTCGTCGGTCTTTTCGGCACCGTGGTCGGAATCATCAACGCTTTCCGGAGCATCGCCGCCACGGGGTCCGGCGGAATGTCTGTGGTTTCGGGCGGCATCGCAGAGGCCCTGGTCTCGACGGCCCTCGGTATCTTCGTCGCAATTCCGGCCGTCGTCGCCTTCAACCACTTCACGGGCAAACTTGAGACTTTCCATGTCGAAATGAATCGGGCTTCGTCCCAGCTTGTGAACCGCTTGTTCAAAATACCAGAGCTCAAGGGGCTTGAACTCGACGAAATGGATGAAGTCAAGGCGTCGAAGGTCAAAAAAGAAGGCCCGGCCTATGCGACTCGGTGAGCCAGCCCGGATGCAAGCAGCCATCAACATCACGCCGCTCGTCGACGTGGTGCTGGTGCTGCTGATCATCTTCATGGTGATGGCGCCGCAGATGCGGAAGGGGCCCGACGTCAACCTGCCGAACACGACCAAACCGAACTCGCAGGGCGACGAGAGAGGCCGCATCTTGGTCTCCATAGACGAAGCTGGGGGGCTGTGGATCAACGACCAGCCTGTCGCAGCCGAGCATTTCGACGAAACTCTCCGCGCTGCGGTGGGCGCCGAGACGAACCCCAAGATCGTGATCCGGGGTGATGCAAAGCTCAATTTCCGCGAGGTTCGAGAGGTCATGGTCGCGATCGAGCAAACCGGCTTCCGCGGCGTTGGGCTCATCGCCAAGCGCGCTGGCGCAGAAGGAAAGTGACATCATGCAGTTCAACAGCAACGATTCCGGTTCCAGTCTGCAGTCTGAAATCAACATCACGCCGCTCGTCGACGTGGTGCTCGTGCTGCTGATCATATTTATGGTCGTCGTGCCACTCCTGATCGAGGGCTACGACGTCGATATCCCTCGAGCCTCCGCCGATACGTCGGCTCAGGTTGCCGAATCCCAGTTGATCCTGAGTATCGGTGCTGCGGCGTGCCCCATCCTCACGCCCCCAGCAGGGGAGGGGATCCCGAAGGACTGTCAAGTGACCCTGGCGGATCAAAAGATCCCTGTAGCCGAATTGCCCACGCGCGTGGCGGAGATTTTGGTAAGACGGCCCGCGGAACAGCGTGCGCTGTTCCTGGCCGTCGACGATCGCCTGAACTACGAGGGGGTTCTGCGCATCATTGATCTCGCAAAATCGGGCGTTGAGGATTTGAAGATCGAATTTGTCGCGGCCAATTAAGGTGGTTGCTTGGTGACAACCATGGAAACAAAGAGCATTTTCAAAACATCCGGGGCTCCGACGGCCCGCAGCATGGCGAAGAGCCTGGCGATCCATGTCTTCGTGCTGGCCGTGGTGATGGTCATACCGGCTCAAGCGCTGTTTCGCAGCGAGTCCCCCAACAAAGAACTCGACATCGTCTTCTATCGTCCACCAGAAATCGCGGTCAACTCGCGAGCCGTTTCGCGTCCGATGCCGCGAGGGACGAGTGAGGCCGGGGCGCCTGCACCCGCTCTCAAACCGAAACCGAACGCCCCCGCAGGTCCAGACTTAGCAGGCAAAGCAGAACTCCCACCGGGTCCCGAGGTGGGCCCACCAGTGGAGGCAAAGTCGAAGGTAGAAAACGCCGGCATCCTGGCACTCAAGGACAAGATCGCGAGCCTAGCTCAGGACACCGTCGTGGTGCCTCTCGGAGCCGATGCGCGTCACATTGCCGCCGATGACGTAGGTCGGCCCTCGGCACGCTCTTTGTTGACGAGCAGTACGCCGGGATCGAGCGGTGGCATCAACGTCGCCTCCCTGAGCCGCAGTGTAGGAGGCGGTGGCGGAGGAGGCGGAGGTGGCAACGGGAGTGGGGGTGTGGGTGGCCGCGGCACAGGCGCTGGCGGTAGCGGAGGCGGGATTGGTGGTGTCGGGGTAGGCCGCGCGGTCAGCCCGATCGCACCGATCACCGGCGCCGACCGACCGAAGGCACGCGGCGGGCCAGGTCCTGCGCGCACCGACGAGGAAATACAGATCGTGTTCGATCGCTACAAGGCGTCGTTCTACCGGCTGTACAACCGGGAGCTGCGCAATAACCCAGCACTGAAAGGCCAGATGGTTTTGCGCCTGACGATCGAGCCGGACGGCAGCGTGTCGATGTGCGTGCTGCAGTCGACTGACATGGATGCGCCGGATCTCGCCACGCAGGTGGTTGGACGCGTCCGGACGATCAATTTCGGCGCGAAGGATGTACCGGCTGTGACGATCGTGTACCCGATCGACTTCCTTCCGGCGGCGTGAAGCCGGCGGCGGAATCGGAATTAGCACGGACACAAGGAGGTTTGGAGAAGCTGCGAATCTGATCCGTTAAGTTCGACGCGATTTTGACAAAGGCAAAGCCATTCGAAAGATGGCGACGCAAAGTCACCGGTCTAAAGGGCGGGGGCCCTACGACGGCGGGACCGCCGAAATCCAGTCCACCGCGCGGACTGCCTCGGTCCCGATGAAATCGCTTGGTGAGTGGGACGGGGGCGTAAATGACATCTAGCGGCAGAAAGCATGTGAGGGTGGGTTACAGCTGGATCGCAATCCTGCTCGACAAGCTGCGCCTCACTCTCCGCTTCCGCCTGCGACTTCCCGAGATCGATGATGTGCGGAACCCCCTCATAGCTCATGCGGCTATTGGCAGCCCAGGAAGAGCACGGCTGTTCAAAGGAGCACGCGCTAGGAAGAGGATTTTACTTGTTTTCGGCATCGTCGTTCTGATGGGAGCGAACTCTGCGTTTGCCCAGACCCAGACGTGCGCCATTGTTACCGGCGGCGGTGCCAGTCCAACAACGGGTGTTAATCCCGCCTATCTCGCTAATCTAGACGGACGCGCCAATGAGGGTTGTACCATTTTGATCACGCTCAACGCTAACGGGTCTATCACAACAACTCACCCCAATCCTGCCACCTCTTTCGATAGCGGCCTTGACGACAACCTGATTGGAGTCATAAACAACACCGCACAAACCATCACCGGCTTGCAGCTTAGTAGCGCAAGAATCCGTATTTTTGCTTTCGACAACGACGGAGTTTGTGCCGGCCCCCCGGGATACACTTTTAGCGCTCTTGGGCCGAACCCCAATTGCGCAATCGCAACGGACCCGCACACTTATGGTCCCGCGGGAATTGACTTTACAGTAATTAACGCGAACACTGGGATCGTCAATTTCGGCAACGGGGGCATTGCACCAAATAGTAATTCGTTTTTCAGCCTTGAGGGGGGGAACCTCACAAAGATCGTCGTGGTAGTGGACCCAGGGCTGGCAATTACCAAGCAAGTCACCGTAGTAGGCGGCGGCGCTGCGCTGCCCGGCGGACAGCTTGACTACTTGGTGCACGTGACCAATCTCTCGACGAGCCCTGCCACCACGGTCGTAATTACCGACGATATCAGAAGCGCGGGCGCAGGTCGTCTCACGTTTGTGAATCCACCAGCGCCAACGATGAACGGCTCTCCGGCCGGTGTCACAGTGGCGGGTACCGTACTAACCGCGAACTACTCCGCTATAAACGGGCCGCTGCAGCCCGGACAAGCCATCGACGTGCGCTTCCGGGTGCAGATTTCTGCGGGAATTCCCGCCGGCACGATTCTCACGAACACTGCGCTCGTAACCTGGAACACCCCTACACGGACGTCGAGCGCGAGCGTCTCGATTGCGATTGGAGAAACCTCCGCACCCAGTCTTGTACTGACAAAAACGGGACCGGCCACGATGAGCCCCGGGCAGTTAGGGCAGTTTGGTCTTAACATCCAGAATACGAGCGTGAGCGACGCATGGAACGCCACGATCGTGGATCGGGTCCCCCAAAGCACCCCCACCGGCGGCATGTGCAACATGACACCTCAAGTGCTCAGTGCTCGGGTCTTCCAGGCGGACGGCGTCACGCCGGTCGCAGGCAAGGGCCCGCTCACGGCTGGCACGGACTACACGCTCAGCTATACGGGAGCGCCTGCATGCACGCTGACACTCAACATGCTGAGCGGCGCGGCGGTAATCGGTCCGACGCAGCGCCTCATCGCCACCTACCAGACGCAGCTCGATGCGAACACACAGAACGGCGCCACGCTCACCAACGTGGCCGGTACGACGCTGTGGTACAACGGCCCGAGCAGTGACACCGGCCGCCAGAGCTACACCTGCACGCTGACCAACGGTACGCCCGGCGTGCTGGACTGTCAGGACGCGCACACGGTGACGGCCGTTATCCCGGCGATGACCATCACCAAGCAGGTGACGGTGGTGGGGGGCGGCGCGGCGGTGCCGGGCGCGACGCTCGACTACCTGGTGCACGTGACGAACACCTCCGCGAACCCGGTAAACCCGGTGGTGATCACGGACAACCTGAACGCAGCGGGGGCGGGGGCGCTCACCTACGTGGCTGGCACCGCGACCATGAACGGCTCGCCCAACGGTGTCAGCGTTGCCGGCAACGTCATCACCGCGAACTACTCGGCGACCTACGGACCGCTGGCACCCGGAGGGACGATCGACCTGCGCTTCCGCGCCACGCTCGGCAGCACGCTCGCTGCCGGTACGATCGTCACCAACACCGGCGTCGTAACGTGGAACACTCCCCCGCAAACAGCAAGCGCCAGCGTCTCGATCGCTGTCGGAGGAATCGTTGGTACGCCCAATCTCGTGTTCACTAAGTCCGGGCCGCCGACGATGAGCCCGGGGCAGTGGGGGCAGTTCGGCTTCAACGTCCAGAATAGCGGGTCGAGCGATGCGTGGAACGTCACGCTGCTGGACGAGCTCCCCAGCGGCGCAACGGGCGGCATGTGCAACATGACGCCTCAGGTGCTCACTGCTCAGGTTTTCCAGGCTGACGGCGTCACGCCGGCCAAGGGCCCGCTCGTTCCAGGCACCGACTTTTCGATCAGCTACATCGCTGCGCCTACCTGCAAGCTCACGCTGACTATGCTCACCGCCGCAGCCACGATCAGCCCGAATCAGCGTCTGATCATTACCTACCGCACCCAGCTCGACGCCAACAGCCAGAATGGCGCCCAGCTTACGAACGTAGCGGGCGCAGTTCAGTGGTTCAATGCCGACAGCAGCGTCACGACTCGCCAAGCATTCACACGCACGTTGACCGACGGGACACCTGGCATCCTCGACTTCCAGGATGCCCACACCGTCACAGTAGTGATCACCACGATTGCTATCACGAAGCAAGTCAGTGTTGTTGGTGGCGGCGCTGCGCAGCCGGGCGGGCAGCTCGACTACCTGGTGCACGTGACCAATGTCTCGACGAACCCGGCCCCCTCTGTCGTGATCACGGACGATCTCAGCACCGCTGGTGCAGGCCGCCTCACATTCGTTAACCCACCTGCAACGATCAATGGCTCCACAACGGGTATCAGTATCGCGGGCTCGGTGCTGACTGCAAACTACTCCGCTGTGCACGGTCCGTTGCAGCCCGGACAATCCATCGACGTGCGATTTCGGGTGCAAATTGCTTCGGGACTTCCAGCCGGCACGACGCTCACGAACACCGCGGTCGTGACGTGGAACAACCCTCCCCAGACGGCGAGCGCCAGCGTCTCGATCGATATCGGAGGAGTCCCCGGTTCCGGCAGTTTGAACGGCACCGCGTGGCTCGACGCAAACTTCAACAAGATAGCCGACCCCGGCGAGCCGTTGCTGCAGGGCTGGACGGTTGGGCTGTATCTCAATGGTGCGCTGGCGCAGTCCGTTCTCACGGATGTCAACGGCGTCTATCGGTTCAGTAACATGCCGCCGACCGACGGGACGGCAAACCGCTACGAGCTTCGGTTCACCGCGGCCGGAGCGGGTCCGAATACCCCCAAGCTCGGCAAAGCCGACTCGGCCTTTACCAACTGGCTGCAGCGGATCACCAACATCGCGGTGCCCTCCGGCAGCAACCTCCAGAATCTGAACCTGCCGATCGGGCCGAACGGCGTCGTCTACAACTCGATGACGCGCGCTCCTATTGCGGGCGTGACGTTGAACATGCTGGGCGCCGGTAGCCCCACACCATTGCCAGCAACCTGCTTCGACGACCCAGCTCAACAGGGCCAGATCACCCAGGCAGGGGGCTATTACCGTTTCGACCTGAACTTCTCGGATCCGGCCTGCTCCGGTGGTGGCAGCTACCTCCTCAAGGTGACCGGGCCGACATCGAACTACGTGGCCGGTCAGTCTCTGCTTATCCCGCCGACTTCGGACGCATCGACCGCTCCGTTTTCGGTTTCTACCTGTCCGACCGATGCTCTTCCGGCTATCCCCTACTGCGAAGCACAGGCGTCGGAGTTCGCGCCGCCACTCTCCGTGCCCGCGCGTAACGCTGGGACTCAGTACTACCTGAATCTCATCCTGGACGGCAGCGCGGTGCCCGGCTCAAGCCAGATCTACAACAACCATATTCCGCTCGACCCGCAGCTCGCGGGAGCATTCTCAATCACGAAAACGACGCCATTGGTCAACGTGACTCGCGGGCAGCTCGTCCCATACACCATCACGATCAGCAACGCGATAGGCGCATCCCTGCAAGGTGAGCAGGTTGTGGATCGCTATCCGGCGGGCTTCCGCTATGTCCCCGGATCCGCGCGCCTGGATGGTGTCCGCTCAGAACCCACGGTTGCCGCCGGCCAACTCGTGTGGAATGGCCTCAACTTCGGCAGCTCCACTCGCACGATCGTCCTGCTGCTCGCCGTTGGCGCCGGTGTTGGCGAAGGCGAGTTCGTCAACCGCGCCCAGGTCATCGATGGGCTGACAGGCAGGCCGGTGTCGGGTGAGGCGACCGCCAGGGTTCGTGTCGTCCCGGATCAGACGTTCGATTGTACAGACGTGTTTGGCAAGGTCTTCAACGACGTCAATCGCAACGGAGTGCAGGACAACGGCGAAGATGGCCTGCCCGGCGTGCGTGTGGTGACAGCAACGGGTCTGGAAGCGACGACGGATCAATACGGGCGGTTCCACATCACCTGCGCAATCACGCCTAATGAGAACCGCGGCAGCAATTTTGTGCTGAAGCTCGACGACAGGACCCTCCCAAGCGGCTTCCGGATGTCGACTGACCAGGTGCAGATCAAGCGTGCCACGCGTGGCAAGGCCCTGAAATTCGATTTCGGTGCGTCAATTCACCGGGTGGTCGCTATCGACCTCTCCGATGCGGCTTTCGAGGCGGGTAAGACCGAAATCCGCGTCCAGTGGCAGCCACGCGTCAACTTACTCCTCGAGGAACTGCGCAAAGCGCCGTCGGTGCTGCGTCTCTCCTACGTTGCCGACACGGAGGATGAGGCCCTGGTCGACCGGCGCTTGGAAGCGTTTAAGCGGCAATTGACCGAAGCGTGGGATGCGAAGAAAGAGGGCTATGTGCTGGCCATTGAGCCTGAGGTCTTCTGGCGCCGTGGCGGCCCGCCCAAACGGCTCGACGGGCGTATGCCGGGGAGCAGGTGAACGCTATGAGCAAGCAGCGCCACCTACTGCTGATCGCCGGATTGCTGCTGATGACCGCTCCCGCGGCCGTCGGTCAGGTCAGCACGGCCAAGCCCGGCGAGCCGGTCGAGCGGCATCTGTCCAGCGATCAGACGTTTCGTGAATGGTCGCATGACTCGAAGCCGACCGGTGAAACCAAGCTCATCAAGGTCTGCCGGGCGGAGACCGTTTGCAAAATGCGCTACCGGGAAGGCAACACGCCGCGGATGCGCGTCAGGAACCTCGTCGTGCCAATGCGGTACGAGGACGAGACCACTCCCATTTCCGACGCCTTCACCAAACAAATTCGGCAGGCGCTCGACAACCTGCGGGACAAGCGGGGCGTGACGGTCCGCTTCATCGGCTACACTGACGACGCGCCGCTGACTGGCCCCGATGAGAGCACTTACGGAAACCACTTGTCGTGGTCGAAGGCAAGGGCGCACCACGCTGCATTGGCCATGCAGGAAATCCTGGGATTGCCGGCCTCGGCGATCGAAAGCGACGGTCGCGGGGCCTCTCACCCGCTTGCCTCAAACGAAACGGCACAGGGACGGAGGCTGAATCGTCGCATCGAGGTGGAATTCTGGTACGACGATCCTCTCCAAGCGTTACCGGACGAGCCGCAACTGTGCCCGGACGATGCCGACGAAACGGTGACCAGGGTTTACGATCCCCCCTGGGGCAGCATCCCATCCCTCGCGCTCGAGAACGGCCAGCCGATCATTCCGCAGGACTACGTAGCAAACCTGCGTCGCGCGCTGACGGACATTTCGGATCGGACCAACGCGCGACTACGGTTTATAGGTTACACGAAGAACGAGCGACTCGACCGCCGCACCGCGTCCGTGTATGGCGATGACATCGGGCTTTCCGCGGCGCGGGCTCGGCGCGCTATGGATACCCTGATGCAGGACCCGCTGTTGTCGGGCGCGCGGTCCGAGCACGAGGGACGCGGATACGTCCAGTCCGACGACGTCGTAAACGCGGGCTTCATCCAGGGCCAAGAGTCGTTCGTGCGCGTGCAGGTCGTGTACGACGAGCGGTTACCTTTGGACAACTACGAAGGCGTGGATATTACGCGTCTGAACCAGGAGGTTCGTCCGAAGAGCCCGTATGAGCTGAATGTGATGCGCATCACCGTCGATGGCAAGCCGATCGATGACCCAGGCCGCAGCTCTTCCGACATCCAGCGCTGCACCGACGTCGCGCTCGACAACGCCAAGATCCAGTTCCGCTTCGACAATCTGGAGGCGCGGCGACGGCTCAGTGTCGCGGCGAATCCGGTCGCTGTGGCCGTGAGTAATTCAGGCGGTGGCCCTGCCGAATCGGTCGTACATTTCCGCATGTACAGCAGCTATGCAAGCTTTATCAAGCGTGCTGAAATTCGAATATTCGAGCAGCAGCAGTCCCTGCAAGCCGCGCCGCTCAAGATCGTCGCCGTCGACGACGCGGGTCTTGCGGAATGGCATCCAACAGCAGAAATTCTTTCGGGCCCGGCGCGCGAACTCAAGTACCTGCTACGCGCCTATGACTCGAAGGGTGATTTCGACGAAACGGACGCGCGGCCGCTGCGGCTGTACCGCGAGCCGTCGCGTGGAAGCGTCGTGACCTCTGACGGGTCGGCAACGCGCGAGCTACTTGCCGCCTATGGCGAGAATCAGCTGGCGCGCCAGCAGATTCCGCTCGGCAGCGGCACGGTGAAGGTACAGGGCAGCGGCATACCGGCCGGCCACACGGTCTGGGTAGCGGGCCGCCAAATTCCGGTCGACCCGCAGGGTAACTTCGCCGCGGAGGAGATCCTTCCGGCCGGCGCGCATAGCGTCGAAGTCTCGGTCCTGGACGATGCGGGCAACGGCTCACTGTATCTTCGCGACCTGGAGTTCAAACGCACGGACCTGTTCTACGTCGGCATTGCCGACCTGACGGTATCGAAGAACAGTGTGAGCGGGCCGGCAAAGCTGCAGGAAGGCGAGAATAATCCATACCCCTACGATTCATCGCTGGACGGCCGGCTGGCGTTTTACTTGAATGGCAATGTGCGTCAGAACTGGCGGTTGACGGCGAGCGCGGATACGCGCGAAGGCCCGGTGAAGGACCTGTTCAGCAACTTCCTGGCCAAGTCGCCCGATTCGCTATTCCGGCGCATCGATCCCGACTATTATTACCCGTCGTTCGGCGACGACGGTGTAGTGCAAGAAATGGCGCCAACCTTGGGCAAGTTCTACGTCAAAGCGAGCAATGGCGAGAATTACGGGATGTGGGGCAATTTCAAGGTCGGCTATTTGGATAACGAACTGGCCCACGTGGACCGAGGCTTGTATGGAGCTAACGCGCATTACGCGTCCGAACCCACCACCAGCTTCGGCGAGCGACGGCTCACGGTGGATGGATTCGCTGCCCAACCGGGAACGATGGCGAGCTATGAGGAATTCCGCGGAACGGGCGGATCGCTCTACTTCCTGCACCACCAGGACATCCTGATGGGCTCTGAGCGCGTGCGCATCGAAATTCACGACAAAGCCTCTAACATCGCCACAGGAGTGGTCAACCTGCAACCCAACGTGGACTACGACATCGACTACCTGAAGGGCCGGCTGCTGCTTTCCCACCCGCTCTCGTCGACTGCCAACGACAACCTGTTAGTGCGCACCAGCGGCTTAAGCGGTGACGAGGCTTTCCTGGTTGTGCGTTACGAGTACACGCCAGGTTTCGACAAGCTGGACCAAGTTGCCGTCGGCGGTCAGGGCCATTACTGGTTGAACGACCATGTACGGCTCGGCTTCACGGCCGATTCCAACGAAGGGGGCTCCGCCAGCAACAGCAATCTCGGCGCCGCAGACCTGACCCTGCGGAAGAGTGCCAATTCCTGGTTCAAGTTGCAGGCAGGCCGCAGCACGGGTCTCCTCTCTCCCTCGCTGCAATCCAATGATGGCGGATTCGGGTTTCAGGGTCCTAGCGACCAGTCGTTCACCGGCGCGAAAGCGGGCGCTTATCGCGCCGACCTGAGCGTCGGGTTGCGCGATTTCTTCGAGGGCCGCGACGGTCGCTTCACGTTCTATAAGCAGCACCTCGACGCCGGTTATTCGTCACCAGGACAGGCGACGATTAAGGACACCGAGCAATACGGCGGCACGTTCAGAATACCCGTGACGAGCAGCTTGAGTCTCGCAGCCAAGGGCGATCAGAAAATCGAGAGCCAGGGGCTCGAGACTCGGGCGGTCGAATTGGACGTGGCCTACAAGCTAACCGAAAAATGGACCGTCAGCACCGGTGTGCGCAACGACCTGCGTAAGGACAATTCGCCGGTTGTTCCGCTGACGCAGATACAGGGCGAGCGCACGGACGCAGTCGCGCAGGTGAAGTTCGATTCCAGCGCCTCCTGGAGCGCCTATGGCTTCGGCCAGCGCACGGTCGCGGCAAGCGGCGGCCGTGAAGACAATGATCGCATCGGCGTGGGCGGCTCCTATCGCCTGACGAAACGCTTCCGGATCGACGGGGAGGCGTCCGACGGACACCTCGGACCCGGTGGAAAGGTCGGCACGAGCTTTCTCGATTCCAAGGGGACCAGTTATTACCTGAACTATTCGCTGGAAAACGAGCGGACAGACAACGGGCTGCTGCTTCGCGGCAGCCAGGGCAACCTGGTCTCGGGCACGAAGGTGCGGCTTTCCGACACTTCCAGTGTCTACGTCGAGGAGCGTTACCAGAATGGCGGATCTCTAAGCGGACTTACTCACACCACCGGAATCAACCTCACGCCGAAAGAACACTGGAATCTCGGCGGCAGCGCGGAGGTCGGCAAACTGCGCGACTCACAGACCGGCGCCGAGACCGATCGCAAGGCGGCAGGGATCAACATGGGCTACGGCCTGGCTAAGATGCAGTTCTCGAGCGCGATCGAGTTTCGCCGGGATAACGCGGAACAACTCGACCTGGCGCATACCGAAACGACTACATGGCTGTTTCGTAATAATTTCAAGTTGCAACTGACGCCCGACTGGCGCCTTATCGGCAAGCTGGACCACTCGGTCAGTGATAGCTCGCTTGGCGAGTTCTATGCCGGCGGCTACACCGAGGCAGTGGTCGGCTACGCGTACCGTCCGGTAAGGAACGACCGGCTAAACGCGCTGATCAAGTACACGTACTTTTATAACGTGCCGACCACGGGTCAGGTGGGATTGCAGAACACAGCGGCCGAGTTCCTTCAGAAGAGCCACATCGCGGCGCTGGATGTGAACTACGACCTCACGGCGAATTGGTCCCTCGGAAGCAAGTACGCCTACCGCATGGGACAGGAAAGTTTGGATCGCGTGCACCCGAACTTCTTCGCCAACCCCGCGCAGCTCGCGGTCTTGCGCGTGGACCGGCGGTTCTTCAAGGAGTGGGACACCCTGGCGGAGGTTCGAACGCTTTACCTACCGGGTATAAGTCAACGCCGCAGCGGCGCACTGGCCGCGATCTATCGTCATATTAGCAAGAACCTGAAGGCTGGCGTCGGCTACAACTTCACGAACTTCTCCGACGACATGACCGATCTGAAGTACAACCACAAAGGCGTATTCGTCAATCTCATCGGGACTATGTGACGCCCGCGTGGCTTCGCTCGGCAGCGGGCTTGCTGGAATCCAGCTTCCGAACAGCAAACGTTCCGTGAAACGCGAATGATCAGCTTGCGATTACCTGCTCCGCCCTTGCCAATAGGCGCCAAAGCTTGCTGAGATAGCGCGCATCATTTCCCGTACTGCGCTATTACTTCCCAGTCTGTTCCGCTCCCTAGCCTATACTGCGCCAACGGTTGACGTGCGTGAACTACGCCCCCCAAACCTGAACCGGCAACCGACAGCTGAAAAAAAGGTTCGGATTAGTAATGGGAAGTCGGCTTGTGGAACGTGATTTCTGGATTGCCCTGGATCACGAACAACTCTGAAGTAATGTCGCTCGTTCCTCGCGGCGATGTTGTGTACATTTTGTGTACAAGAAGGCGGGTTTGAAGGGCCTGAAAATGGACCTAAGCAACGCAGAATCAACAACAGACTCTTGAGCTACAGGCCCCAACATCGCGGGGGAACCACTCACAACTCTCTCATTGTACGGTGGTTTAGCGTATTTCGCAATTGTGCGGAATCTGCGCAATCTGCGCTTCGGTACAAGACAGCAACTTCTCCGGTCCACTTACTGTGCACGATCTGGTGAATCAGAGTTCCGTCTATCGCGGAGGGTTCAGCCCACGCAGCGTCAAGATGTACTGGCTCAGCCAGGAAGTGCAGTGTTTTCGCGCAGATCCGATCAACAAACAGAACCACAATGCGGGTCGCTCGAAGATAAACTCCTAAAAAGGAACGAGCCCTACAGTTAGGGAATTGAGCTTAGAACGACG
>Ga0209155_1000358_pt1 | contig 21412 bp, 24 predicted proteins | sample GraSoiAngelo_122_FD_185879 | JGI IMG/M metagenome (GOLD analysis project Ga0209155, IMG submission 185879) | Grasslands soil microbial communities from the Angelo Coastal Reserve, California, USA - 14_0927_02_20cm (SPAdes) (version 2) | ecosystem: Environmental > Terrestrial > Soil > Grasslands ... | reverse complement strand
GACGCCACGACGTCGGAATTCTTCATGGATATAGACGCTGATCTCCGCCGTGCCGCGATACGCACCCCGTGGCAGGAATTTTTTGAAATCAAGCCAGCCAATTACCCGGCCCTCAGACTCCGCGACCCAGAACGGATATTGCTCCGGCGAATGTTCACGGAACCATGGCAAACGTAATTCGACCGTAGTCGGCTCAAGCTCAGCTGTCACCATCCGCGTCGGTACGGTGGCGTTGTAGATTTCGACAATCGCCGGCAGGTCCGCCTCAACAGCATCGCGGATAATCAGATTCACGGCTTCCGCTTCTTGATTGGACTTCGGGTAGCGGCGGGGGAATTCATGGACGCGTGCGTCGAATTAGCCGGGGCGGTCGCTGCGGGACTCGAAATGGGAAATGCAAACGCCGGCGATGGGAAAACAGATGGCGTGCCCGACGCGCTTGGCGAAGGAGACGCTGTGGCGTTGGGCGACGAGGAAGGACTCGGCGTTGGGCTCGGAGTCGGCGACGGGACCGGAGTCGGATTCGGCGGGAGCGTTCCGGGAACGATCGTCCCGGTGATCGCCGTTGCCGTGACGGTTCCGGCGGGGGCGATCGTCGCGCTGCCGGCGGTCGCGCTCGGCTGGGGTGACGAAAGCGTCGCGGCGCCACCGCACGCGACGGTCGCGATGAGAAGCAGGAGCGCACAGACGCGCATGTGTCTAGGAACGGTGGGACCTGGGATCCGGTTCCTGCAACGGCGGGCGCCGGCGGCGAACGTAACGGGTCGCATAGACCTCTTGGCCCAGCGACAGGATCTTGTTGTCGACCCAGCCGGTCTCGAGCATCGCCTGCTGAGACTCGTCCCATCCCGATGCGCCGTCCGGCAACAAACCCTTCTTCCAGACGACAAACCAGATCGCGCCGTCGGGGTGGGCCACGCGAACGAGCTCGACGGCAAGCTCCTCCAGCGGAATGGCCGCGAGGGCGAAACAGAGCACGAGACCGTACCGCCTGTCTTTCGATCGGATCGGCAGACGCACATCCAGCACGTCGAGCTGTCCGGCGAGGTGCTCGATCGGGCGGTCGTAGGTTGCAACGCCACCGATACGAAGCGCCGGCATGCCCGATTTGACGCCCAATTTCGGGACAACCTCGACGGCAGTGCGCATCCCGCGAGGTGCTTTCACCGGTCGTTGAAGTTTAGGGAACGCCGTATGCACAAAGGCTCGTATGGCGTTCGGTATGACTTCGCGGCCACGTCCGGTGCTCATCGTCGACGACGATGTCGAGACGCTCTCCGTCGAGCGCGAGCTTCTCGCCGAGAGCGGCTTCCGCGTGGTCGAGGCGCGTGACGGCGCCGAGGCTCTCCGCGCGGTCCAGGAGGATCCACCCGCCGTCGTCGTGCTCGACGTGCAGATGCCGGGCATGGACGGACCCTCGTTTGCCCGCGAGCTGCGCATGGCACTCCGGCGCGTACCCCTCGTGATCCTCACCGGCGTCGCCGATCCCCGCCGTGAGGCCGATCGCTGCAACGCCGAGGCCTACCTCTCGAAGCCCTTCGACGCGCAACAGCTCGTCAGCGTCGTTCGTCGCTTCGCCGCCTGACCGCCGGGCATACTGCGAGACGTGCCCGCGCGCCTCCTCGTTAGAGAGCCGAACGCCGTCGTCGATCGGCCCGCCGACCAGCTCTCGGAGCTCCGCGGCGAGCACCCATGCTGGCTCGACATCTCGAACCCGCTCAGCGAGGAGTTCGAGCTCGTTGCCAAAGAGCTCGAGCTTCATCCGCTCGCCGTCGAGGATGCGCAGCATGGTCACCAGCGCCCCAAGATCGATCAGTACGAGACGCACTACTTCATCGTCTTCTATGCCCTCGAGACACCGAGCCCGGGCGTCGTGAACTACCACGAGATCTCGATCTTCGTCGCCCATAACGCGATCGTCACTGTGCACCCGGGCGACTTCTCCGCCCGCAAGCTCGTCGAGAAGCGGTTCGTCGAAGGACACCTTCAAACCACCGGCCTTCTGCTGCACGCACTCCTCGACACGATGGTCGATCAGTACTTCGAGGTCGTCGACCAATTCGGCGAACGCATCGAGCTTCTCGAGCAGTTCGTTGCCGAGGAGGCCGGCCCGAACCTTCACCGCGCGCACGCGCCGCTCCGCGAGCTCTTCCTGGTCAAACGGGATCTGCTGCAGCTGCGGAAGACGATCGCCCCTGAGCGCGATGTGCTGCAGGTGCTCGTCCGCGGCGACCTCCGCGAGCTGCGCGAGATCGGGAAGCGCGCGTACTTTCAGGACGTCTACGACCACATCCTTCGCGTCACCGACGAGATCGACACCTTTCGCGAGCTCACCTCGAACGTGATCGACGCGTACCTCGCGGCCGCTTCGAACCGGCTGAACGAGGTGATGAAGGTCCTCACCAGCATCGCCACCGTTCTTCTCGTCCTCACCGTCGTCACCGGCTTCTTCGGCCAGAACTGGAGCTTCATTCCGTACGGGTCGCTCCCTCTGTTCTGGGTGTCGATGGCGGTCACGGGTCTGATCGCGGTCGGCCTGGTGATGTACTTCCGGCGCCGCGGCTGGCTCTAGCGCTCGGTTCGCCTACCCGAAGTTCCTCGGCTAAACTGACCGTGCCCCTGGCCGCACCCCGCAACCCCGGGTGGAGCGCGCTCGCAACGCGGCGATCCTGGGCCAGGTCGGATCCAGAAAATCGCGGCGTTGGGCGGAGCGTGACGTATCGCAACTGGTGACGTGCTCAAGATGGGGCTGCAGGTCGCGGTGGCGATCGGTGTTCCTCTGCTTGCCGGTACGTTCGGCGGCAACGCGATCGACGATCGTCTCGGCAGCAAGCCCTGGGGACTCCTGATCGGAATCCTCCTCGGCCTCATCGTCGGCGCCGGCGCGATGGCCGCTTTGCTGCGCGACTACCTCTCGCGCCCAATGGGAACGGCGACAGAGTCGGCTCGGGCGGCAGGCCAGCGCTGGGACAGCGAGATACAAGAGCGTGAGCGGCGCCGCGAGAGCGGTGAGGATGAGGAAGATCGTTGATGCGGACGATCGATAGGTCGCTCATGTCACTTCCGCCCATGACCCTTCTCGCGGGCCTAGTCGCCATCGACTTGGTCATGGTCGGCGTCGGCTGGATCGTCTTTGGACTACCCACCTGGCCAGACATCACGCCCCAGCGGATTCTCCGCATGCTGTCCGGCGAGCCCCTCTTCCACCCATTTGGTGAGGACCTTTCGATCTCGAACTCGCACCTCACGATGTGGATCGTTATGGCGCTCCTTATTGCCCTCTCCTTCGTCGGCACCCGAAGGTTGACGCTGGTACCCAGCGGACTCCAGGGAGCCCTAGAAGTCACCGTTCAAACGCTTCACGACTTCGTCGTTGACACCGGCGGGCGAGCAGCGGCGAAGTACGTCCCCCTGGTTGGGACGCTCTTTCTCTTCATCCTTCTTTCAAACTGGTTGAGCGTGGTGCCCCTCGTCGGGCAGATCCCTCTGTTGCATGCGCCCACAGCCGACTACCACATCACGCTCGGTCTCGCCATCGTCGCCTTCGTTGGCTATCAGGCAGAGGGCATTCGAACGCTCGGTCGAGGCTACTTCAAGCGCTGGCTGAACCTCGAATCGCTCAAGGAGGGTCCCTTTCTGGGAGGGCTGCTGATATTCGTTGGCTTCATCGAGTTCCTCGCTGAGGTCATCCGGATCCTGACGCTCACCGCGCGACTCTGGGGAAATGTCTTTGGCGGCGAGGTGATGCTCGTGGTGATGGCCGCAGTGCTCTACGTGGTCGCGATTCCCGTTCTTCTCCTGTTCGCCGGGTTCGAGATGTTCATCGGTCTGCTCCAAGCCGTCATCTTCTCGATACTGACGCTGCTCTACTTCGTCCTCGCGACGGAATCCCACGAAGCGCATGGCGAATCGGGCGAAAACCACGCGACAACGACAAAGGAGGAATCGCACGCATGAATCTCGGTTGGCTGGCCGCCGGCATCGCCGTCGGCTTCGCGGTCCTTGGGGTGGGTATCGGTCTGGGCATCGCGACAGCGAAGTCGTCCGAGGCGATCGGCCGCAATCCGGATGCGGCGCCCCTCATTCGGAATAACCTCATCCTCGGTGCGGGCCTGGCCGAAGGGCTCGGCGTGCTCTCGCTCGTCGTGGGGATCCTGCTCATCTTCCTGACGCACCCGTAATGGGTCCGTCTCGTTCCACTCGTCGGAACCAATACGTGCACCTCCTGGCGGAGGTGCTGTAAGTGCTGTTCAGCCCCGGATTCCAGGAAGAGGTCTTCGTACCGACCGTGCACCCGTTCTGGGTGCTGGTCTCGGTCGTCAATTTCCTCTTGCTCCTCTACTTCATGCGACGACTGCTGTGGGGCCCGATCACGACGATGCTCGCGACCCGCGCCAGCAGGATCCGTGAGGGTCTCGCGCTGGCCGAGCAGGCGAAGGCCGATCGCGAGAAGCTCAAAGCCGAGATCGAGCGTCTCCTCGCGGAGGCCCGGCGAGAGGCGCAGGCGATCGCCGAGCGGATGACGCAGGCCGCCGAGGTCGCGGCGGCCGATATTCGCACGCAGGCGAAAACCGAGGCCGATCGCATCCGCGAACGCGGCCGCGAAGATGCGAACCAGCTCCATGACCAGGCGCTCGCGCAGCTCCGATCGGAGCTCGCGGGCATGGTCGTCCTCGCGGCGAGCCGCGTGCTGGGCCGCGAGGTCGACGCCGAGCAGCATCGCGCCCTGATCGAGCAGTCTCTCGACGAAGCCGCCGCGAACCTTGTGGAACAGGGCTAATTGGCGCTCTCCGGATCCGCGGCGCGGCGCTACGCGGAGGCGCTTCTTGCTCTCGGGTCGGACGAACGCACGGTCGGCGACTTTCGCGCGTCGCTCGAAAGGCTCGCTCCGGTCTTCGACCGATTCACCATCGCGGGACTCCGCGACCCGTCCGTTCCGATGAAGCAGCGCGTCGATGCGCTCAGCTCCGCGCTTGGCGATGAGCCCGACATCGTCCGCTCGCTTCTGATCCTTCTGCTCGAGAGCGATCGGATCGCCCTCGTGCCACAGATCGCCATCGCGTTCGGTGATCTCGTCGACCGGCGTGAAGGGATCGCCAAGGCGCGCATCACGACAGCCGTGGCGCTTGACGAGCCGGCGCGCCGCGAGCTCGTCAGCCGTCTCGAGCGCGAGTCCGGGACGAAGCTTCGCGCGACGTTCGCCGTCGACCCGACGCTGATCGCGGGCGCGAAAGTCCAGGTCGGCGACCATCTGATCGATTCATCCGTGCATGCCAAGCTCGTCGCACTCGGGCGGCAGCTCGCCTCATAAGGGGGATACACATGGCCGACTCATCCAAAGAGATCACCGACATCATCAAGGCGAAGATCAAAGGCTTCAAAGGCGGGACCGAGTCCGTCGACGTCGGCACCGTGGTCGAGATCGGGGACGGGATCGCGCGTGTGTACGGCCTCGCGAACTGCATGGCGTCGGAGCTCCTCGATTTCGGGAACGACGTGTTCGGCCTGGCATTCAACCTCGAGGAAGACACGGTGAGCGCGATCATCCTGGGCGACTACACCGGCATCGTCGAGGGCGGCGAGGTCCGCACCACCGGCCGGATCGTCGAGACGCCGGTCGGCGAAGCTCTCGTCGGGCGCGTGGTGGATCCGTTGGGTCGGCCGCTCGACGGCAAAGGCCCAATCAACACGAAAACATCCTTGCCGGTGGACGTGGTGGCGCCAGGCGTCATCACGCGGCAGAACGTGGACACGCCGGTGCAGACCGGCATCAAGGTCATCGACGCGATCACCGCGATCGGGCGTGGGCAGCGCGAGCTGATCATCGGCGACCGTCAGACCGGGAAGACCGCCATCGCCATCGACACGATCCTCAACCAGAAGGGCAAGAACCTCACCTGCATCTACGTCGCGATCGGACAGAAGGAATCGTCCGTCGCGAAGATCGTCGCAACACTTGAAGAGCATGGCGCGATGGAGCACACGATCGTCGTGATCGCCGGCGCTTCGGACCCGGCGACCCTTCAGTACCTTGCGCCGTTCGCGGCGTGCGCGATGGGCGAGTACTTCCGCGACAACGGAAAGGACGCGCTCATCGTGTACGACGACCTCACCAAGCACGCTTGGGCTTACCGGCAGGTCTCGCTCCTCACCCGGCGTCCGCCAGGCCGCGAGGCGTATCCGGGGGACGTCTTCTACCTGCACTCGCGGCTGCTTGAGCGCGCCGCCCGGCTGAACAAGGAGAAGGGCGGCGGGTCGCTGACCGCGCTGCCAATCATCGAGACGCAAGCGAACGACATCTCCGCTTACATCCCGACGAACGTGATCTCGATTACGGACGGCCAGATCTACCTCGAGACCGACCTTTTCAATCAGGGTCAGCGGCCCGCGATGAACACGGGGCTGTCCGTGTCGCGCGTGGGCGGCGACGCCCAGACCAAGGCGATGAAGGCGGTCGTCCGGAGCCTCAAGCTCGAGCTCGCGCAGTATCGCGAGCTGGCCGCGTTCGCGCAGTTCGGATCGGACCTCGACAAGGCGACGCAGCAGCAGCTCCGCCGAGGCGAGAAGGTCACCGAGATCATGAAACAGCTGCAGTACCAGCCCCTGCCACTCGAAAAAGAGGTCGTGATCATCTTCGCGGCGACCAACGGTTTCATCGACGACGTTCCGAAGGAGCGCGTCGCCGATTTCGAGCGCGACCTCTACCGGTTCATGGATTCGGTAGGTAAGAACGTGTCGGCCAAGATCGCAAAGGACAAGGCCTGGAGCGCCGACATCGAGAAGGAAGTGCGCGCGATGCTCGACGAATTCAAGAAGTCGCATCCGTACACGGAGGAGAAGCCCTCGACCGGCGCAGCAGGTGCGTCGACTGACGGCCCGAGGCCGGCTACGCCACCCGCGAAGCCGCCGACGAAGACTCCCGCGACCGCGAAGGCCTGACCCGTGCCCTCAGAGCGCGAGCTCCGGCGACGTGTCCGGAGCATCAAGAACATCCAGCAGGTCACGCGCGCGATGCAGCTCGTCGCCGCATCGAAGATGCGCCGTGCCCAGGCCGCCGTCCTCGCCTCGCGCCCGTACGAGGAGCGGCTGCGGACGATCTTGAACGAGCTCGCCCCCTACGCGGATCCGGAAACAAGTCCGCTGCTCGCGCGGCGCGAGGTCCGGCGCGTCGGGATCGTGCTCGTCACGACCGACCGCGGGCTCGTCGGGCCAATGAACGTGAATCTCATCCGAGCGACGCTGCGCTTCGCGCAGCAACAGCCCGCTGCGTCGTTCGTGGCCGTCGGGCGCAAAGGCATCAACCAATTGCGCCGGCTGCGCGCACCGGTGACGGCCGAGTTTCCCGGGATCCCGGACCGGCCGAGCAGTACCGACACGAACGTGATCGCGCGCGTCGCGGTTGAGGAGTTCGTGACGGGGAAGGTGGACGAGCTCTATCTGGCTTTTACGCGATTCGTGAATACCCTCCGGCAGGAGCCGACGATCCGGCGGCTCTTGCCGTTCGTCCCTGAGGAGGAGGATCGCGACGATCAGCCGGTGCTCCAGTACATCTTCGAGCCGGATCCGGAAACGGTCCTGAACGAAGTCATCCCGCGGCTGATCGAGGTCGCCGTGTTCCAGACCATCCTCGAGTCGAAGGCGTCCGCCTTCTCCGCCCAGATGGTCGCGATGCGCAACGCGACGGACGCCGCGGGCGACCTCATCGACGACCTGACGCTCTCCGCGAACAAAGCCCGTCAATCACGCATCACCAAGGAGATGCTCGAGATCGCATCGGGGGCCGAGGCCCTCGGCAAGGGGTAGAAAAGTGGCCGTAGCGACGAAGGAACCCACCACGAGGAAGGCGCAGGACAAGGGCAAGATCGTGCAGATCATCGGCCCGGTCCTCGACGTCCAGTTCGAAGAGGGCCACCTGCCCCAGATCTACGACGCTCTCGTGGTCAAGCGTGAGGACGGCAGCGACGTGATCGCCGAGGTGCAGCAGCATCTCGGCAACAACTGGGTCCGCGCCGTCTCGATGGCCGCGACCGACGGGTTACGCCGCGGGATGGACGCGACCGCCACCGGCGGGCCGATCACCGTGCCGGTCGGGGAGGCGACGTTGGGGCGTCTGTTCAACGTCATCGGCGAGCCGATCGACGGGAAGGGGCCCGTGAAAGGTGACCGGCGGGATCCGATCCACCGCGATCCGCCCCCGTTCACCGACCAATCGACGCAAGCCGAGATCTTCGAGACCGGCATGAAGGTGATCGACCTCATCTGCCCGTTCCTCAAAGGTGGCAAGTCCGCGGTCTTCGGTGGCGCTGGAACGGGAAAGACCATCGTCATCCAGGAGCTCATCCGCAATGTCGCGTCAGAGCACGGCGGCTATTCCGTCTTCTGCGGCGTTGGCGAGCGCTCGCGTGAGGGTACCCAGCTACTCGGCGAGATGAAGGAATCGGGCGTCATCGACAAGATGTCGATGGTCTTCGGTCAGATGAACGAGCCGCCGGGCGCGCGTCTTCGCGTGGCCCTCACCGGCCTCACCATCGCTGAGTACTTTCGCGACGAGCAGGGCCGCGATCTCCTGATCTTCATCGACAACATCTTCCGGTTCACGCAGGCAGGGTCGGAGGTGTCGGCTCTCCTCGGCCGGATGCCGAGCGCCGTCGGTTACCAGCCCACGCTCGCGACCGAGATGGGCGAGCTGCAGGAGCGCATCACCTCGACGAAGAAGGGCTCGATCACCTCGTTGCAGGCGGTTTTCGTGCCGGCCGACGACTACACCGACCCCGCGCCGGCGACGACGTTCGCGCACCTGGACGCATCGATCCGCCTCGAGCGCTATCTCACCGAGCTGGGTCTCTATCCGGCCGTGGATCCCTTGACCTCGACGAGCCGCGCGCTCGATCCGAACATCGTGGGCCAGGAGCACTACGAGACCGCGCGCGAAGTCCAGCGCGTGCTCCAGCGGTACAAGGACCTTCAGGACATCATCGCCATCCTCGGGATCGATGAGCTCAGCGATGAAGACAAGCTGCTCGTGGCACGCGCGCGGAAACTGCAGCGATTCCTCGCGCAACCCATGTTCGTGGCCGAGCAGTTCACCGGCGTCCCGGGCCAGTACGTAAAGGTCGCCGACACCGTTCGCAGCTTCCGCGAGGTCCTCGACGGGAAGCACGACGACCTTTCGGAGCAGGCCTTCTACAACGTCGGCACGATCGAGACCGCCCGCGAGAAGGGCGAGCGTCTTTCCAAAGAGGGAGCTTGAGCTAGTGCCTCTTCACCTCGAAGTGATCACACCCGAGCGCAAGGTGTACGAGGAGGATGTCGACATGGTCGTCGCTCCGGCGACCGAGGGCTACGTCGGGATCCTCCCGCACCACGCGCCGCTCTTCACCACCCTGGGTCCGGGTGAGTTCAAGGTGAAGCGCGGCGGCGTCGAAGAAGTGCTCGCCGTGTTCGGTGGATTCATGGACGTTCGGAGTGACCGCGTGGTCGTGCTGACCGACGCGGCCGAACACGCTGAGGAGATCGACGCGAGTCGAGCGCAGCAGGCGCGTGACCGCGCTCAGGAGGTCCTCGCCGCGGGCCCGGCGTCCGCCGCGGACGAGCAACGCGCCAGGGCCGAGCTCCAGCGGGCGCTGGTCCGCTTGCGCGTCAGCGAGGGTCGGCGCCGACGCAGATGACGGCGAGTTAGACACACCTGCGCTCGCTGACCCGCTAGGCTGTGTGCCGCTGGGGACGTGGGGTGGAGTGGCGGTAAAAGTGGTTCGCGCCTTTGCGCTCGCGATCATCGGGACGATCGTCGTCGCAGCGTGCGGTTCGACGCTCGCTTATGCGCCGATCATCGATGACAGTGTCGCGGTCCAACCTGTCGCGACCCCGACTGCCACGCCGACGCCGATCCCCGCGCCATCGCCCGCACCGCTGTATTCGAAGCTCCGCATCTTCGTTGCCTCCGAAAGCACCGACCAGGTCTGGGTGCTCGACGGAAGACCCGGCGAGCCGTACGCCCTCGTCGGAAAGATCGCGGTCGGCAAGCTCCCGCACCAGCTCGGAGTCTCCCCCGATGGGAAGTGGGTCGCGGTCAACAACCGCATGGGCAACACCACCTCGGTGATCGATCCCCTCTCGATGAAAGAGGTCGTCCGCCTGATGGTGGGGAAGCAGCCCCACGGGATCACGTGGTCCCCCGACGGCAAGACGCTTTTCGTCGGTCATGAGCACGACACCTACATCGCGCGCTTCGAGGCCGGCACCTGGAAGTCCCTTCCTCCGCTCATGGTCGGCGTGCCGCAGCACGTGCTCACGATCGCGCCGAGCCGCCCGAACGAGCTCTGGTTCACGCTCACGAACACGTCGCAGGCCGACGTTCTTCGCGTGTACGACCTCGACACGAACAAGATCACGCAGATCAAGGTCAGCGACGTTCACGATGCGTACTTCACACCCGATCAGAGTGAAGTCTGGTCGAGCTCCTCGGGGTTCCTCGATAAGCCGTCCGACCGGATGGTCATCTACGACCCGGTCACGAAGACGGTGAAGAAAGAGATCCATCTCCCGGGTACCTATCCCTTCCACACCGAGAAGGTCGACCAGGACGGAGTCTTTTTCATGGCGGACAAATCGCTCATGGTCATCTCGGACCACCTCGGACCAGGCCTCCTCTGGGTCGATTGGAAGGAGCGTCGGGTCCTCTCGGAGACAAAGCTCGGTCAGCAGCCGTTTCACACGACGTACGACCCCGAGGGCGATCGACTCCTCACGACCACGAACGTCGACGGCATGGTGAATGTGATCGACGTGAAGACGCGCGCAGTCACGCAGAAGATCCCAGTGCCGAAGGCGCATGGAATAGGGGCGGTGCCGATAGGTGGGCCGTAATAACCAGACGAATCCGGCCAGCCGTCATCGGCCGATTTCTGCCGCGAGAAAGATGACCGCTAAACAGGCGACGTAGACGACCAACGCGAGCTTTTGGTGCCGCTCAGATTCGCGCCTGGCGGCCGCGAGCACCGGGTCAGCGTGGGTCACCCGATCCCAAGCTGTCTGCGCGCGCCAAAGCGCGCCGACCCTGATCGGGAATGTCCATGGTCGCCGGTAGGCTTCTTCAATGACCTCCCGTTTCGCAAAGGGCGGCACATCGCCGGATCTCTGCCGCAGGCGCAGGTATCGGATGCGAGAACGCAGCGACCACATGAACGTGAGCGCGCTGATGATTACCGCCGCGAAAAACACAGCGATCACCAACGGTCTATCTCGGCGGAGGTGACCATCTCAATGCAGCCGACCATCTGTAGCCAGCGAACATAGTCTGTCTCCGTGCTCTTTCGGCTCCTCGCCCTTTTCTATAACGCCCTTCCCGTGCGCTGGCAGCGGCGCATCTTGGACCGCACGCAGGCGCGATTTCTCGTCGGTGTCGTTGGGCTTGGCGTCGATCCAAACGGCCACGTGATCCTGGCGCGCCATCGCTTTGGTGCCCCGGAGTGGCGATTCCTGGGTGGCTTCCTCTCGCCGCGCGAGCGGCTGGAAGAGGCGCTGGCGCGAGAGGTCCGCGAGGAGACCGGTATCGACATCGAGGTCGGGCCGATCCTCGAAGCAAATCAGGGCTATCGCTGGCAACGCGTCGAGATCGTGTACGCGTACCGGCCGGTCGGAGGCATCGAGCGGTTGTCGAGCGAGCTCGTCGAGCTCCGCGCCTTCGACCCGGCGGATCTTCCGGACGTCCGCGCGGACCAGCGCGGGATCATCGAACGGCGTGCGGCTTCTGCGGCGGGCTGGGCGAAATCAAAGCGGTAAAGCGTGTCTCCGCCGTCCTCATCGTCCTTGCGATCCTTGCCTGGGTGCTTCTCCCGGTCGCTCGTGCGTACTCGCTTGTCTCGGCACAGCACTCGGAGCCGAGCGTGCCGGCCGGCCTCAGCGTCGCGGACGTCACCTTCGAATCGACCGACGGCACGCCGATCCGGGCGTGGCTCGCGCTCGCGAAAGTCGGCGCGCCGGCGATCGTTCTCGTCCACGGCTTCAAGACCTCGCGGGCGGAGATGGTGCCGTGGGCGCGATTCCTCCATGACGCCGGTTACAACGCGCTGCTCCTCGATCTGCGCGGCGCAGGGCGAAGCGGCGGTGCCACGATCGGACTGGGGGCGACGGAGCCGCGCGACATCGTGGCAGCCGTACAGACCGCGGGCGAAGTGTTCCGCACGGACCACGTGGCGGTGCTCGGGATCTCGCTGGGCGCCGGCGCAGCGATCCTCGCGGCCGCTCTGGATCCGCGGATCGCGGCGGTCGTCGCGGATAGTGCGTGGACCGACCAGGACTTCCAGCTCGCACGTCTCGGTGTCATTGATGTCGGGCCCTTTCGACTGCCAGTTCCGCCGCTCGGCGTCCCGGCGGTGAACGCGATGGTCGGGGTGGACGTAACGAAGGCCCGCCCGCTCGATGCGATCTCACGGATATCGCCCCGACCGATCCTGCTCATCCATTCCGCGGACGACGACAACGCGACGACGCCGCTCGATGGAGCCCGCCGGCTGTTCGCGGCCGCCGGAGAACCGAAGGACCTGTGGGTCGCGCCGCGCGGCGGCCACGTCGGTGCGATCAACGCGTTCCCGGACGAGTACCGCGCGCGCGTGCTCGCGTTCCTTCGCGACGCACTTCGGTAGCTCATTCCGGCGGGCGGTTCGCTCCAAGCGCGGCGACGATCTCCTTGATGTGCCCGAAATGCTCGAACTCGTGCTCGAGCATCCGCCGCATCACTTTCCGCGTCGTCCACCGCCGTCCCATCACCACGTGATCGAGCGCGGTGTCTGCTGGCTCCATCACGGTGAATCGCTGGAAGACCAGGCGATGGACGGCCTGCAGCGTGTTGTACGGGTCGGCCGGCCACTTCTCGAGCCGCGACAAGAAATCGGCTTCGGTGAGCATCACGTGCTCCAGTGCTTCGCGCACGCTCCACATCGTCTCGGTCGGTTTCCGCTCGATCTCCTCGGGTGAGATCTCGCGGACCAGAGACATGAGCGCGGCGCGCGAGGCCTCGAACTGGTGCAGGAAGTCGCGGAGCTCGTGCTCCTCGAGCAGCCCGATGTCTTCGGGCACGACGCGATCGGCTGGCAGCTCGCGCACCTCGAAGGTCGCGGGGTCCAGGTCTTTCCAGTGCTCGATCGACACACCACGCGCGTCGAGGAGCTCGAGGTACGCGCGGAAAGCGCGCCGCGCATTCGTGATCGCTCCGTCGCGCGTCGTCCCCGAGGCAATGCATCCACGGAGCACCGGAACGTGCGCGAGCCAGTAGCTGCCCTCGCCCTGAACGTATATCGCGGGCGTCTCTTTCATGCTCGTACCCAAACCTTCTGGCCGCAGTCCGCGCGGATCGTCCGCTCGGTCCCATCGACCATGACACGGATCGGCTCGCCGTGCCGCAGGTCGATGACCATGATGTCGACGCCGGGCCGAAGCCCTTGCGAGTCGAGGTACTCGAGGAAGCCGGGTTCGTGCTCGAACTGATCGGGGATGCGCTCGACGGTGGCCGTGGTCCCCGGGATCACGCGCTCGAGCGGCTTCGTCGGGCGCCCCATCACGCCCGGCATCGGATTTCCGTGCGGACAGGTCTGCGGATCGCCGAGCACGTTCTGGATGCGCTGCTCCATTTCTGGCGACATCGCATGCTCGAGGCGCTCCGCCTCTTCGTGGGTCTTCCACCACTCAAAGCCGAGCACCTCGACGAGGAACCGTTCGGCGAGGCGGTGGCGACGGACGACCGAGTCGGCGTGCCGCTTTCCTGTCTTGGTAAGATGCACTTCTTTACGGTCGTCGAGGGCGATCAGACCATCGCGCTCGAGCCGGTGGACCATCTCCGAAACGGCCGGGGCTGAGAAGCCGAGGAATTCCGCGAGACGCGCCGAGACGACGTGCCCGTTCTCATCGGCGAGCGTGTAAATAGCCTGGAGATACTCCTCCACGGCGGGCGAGGTGGTAATTGTTGACCTCCGCAGTCGGAAATCGTTAGGCTCACCTTAGCCGTTAGGGCGACCAAAAGAGGAGCGCCCCCGCGGCGAGTATCGCACCGGGAGTGGAAGAGAGCCGCGATGTCGATGGGCGAGATCCTCGCGCTCGGCGCGATCGCCGGCTTCACCGTTTTCCTGGGCCTGCCGCTCGGCCGTCTGCGCGGCGCATCCAACCGTATGCGGTCGCTTTTGAACGCCGGCGCAACGGGCATTCTCCTTTTTCTCTTCTGGGACGTCCTCGCAAAGGGGATCGAGCCGGTTGAGGCGGCGCTCGCGGAGGCCAAGGGCGGCGGAGCCTGGCTCCACTTTGGCTGGCTCGCCGTTGTCTTTGCGGTGTCTTTGACCGTCGGATTGATGAGCCTCGTGTACTACGACCTATGGCTCGCGCGCCGTGCCCGCGCGACGGTGCGCTTTGGACCGGGCGCGGCGGACGTTCGTGAGCTTCGGACCGGCCCGATCGCACGGTTACGGCCCGCCGAGCGCCTTGCCTTCTTCATTGCGCTTGGGATCGGTTTCCACAATCTCTCAGAGGGTCTCGCGATCGGCCAGTCCGCGGCTGGCGGACAGCTTCGTTTGGCCCTGGTCCTGGTCATCGGGTTCGCGCTCCACAACGCGACGGAGGGCTTCGGCATCGTCGGGCCCCTCGCCGGCGAAACGCACCTCCCAAGCTGGCGTTTCCTAGGGGCGCTCGGCCTGATCGCGGGCGGTCCGACGTTCGTCGGGACGATCATCGGTCAGTCCTTTCAGAACGAGTCGGTCTTCGCGGCATTCCTGGCACTCGCCGCAGGATCCATCCTGTATGTCGTGATCGAGCTGCTCGCCGTCGCACGAAAGCTCGGTCACAAAGACATGACGACGTGGGGCATCCTGGCCGGGCTCCTCCTTGGATTTGCAACCGACTTCGTTCTCACAGCGGTGGGTGCGTGACGAGTTAGCGCACCTTTCGGTCTTTTAGCCCGTTAGAGTTCACCGCGTGTTCTCCCGCCAGATCGGCATCGACCTCGGCACCGCCAACGTCATCGTTTACGTCCGTGGGAAGGGGATCGTGCTCACCGAGCCATCAGTCGTCGCGCTGGCGAAGGAGGATGGCTCGAACCGGCCCCGGATCGTCGCCGTAGGCGAGGAGGCGAGGCTCATGCTCGGCCGCACGCCGGGCACGATCACCGCGCTCCGTCCGATGCGCGACGGGGTGATCGCCGACTACGTGATCACCGAGTACATGCTCAGGTACTTCATCAACAAGGTGTGTGGCCAGGTCCGCATCTTCCAGCCCCAGCTCATGATCTGCGTTCCATCCGGCGTCACGAGCGTCGAGCGGCGCGCCGTCAAGGATGCCGCGATCCGAGCCGGCGCGCGCGAGGCGCATCTCATCGAGGAGCCGCTCGCCGCCGCGATCGGCGCGAACATCCCGATATCGGGGCCATCCGGGAATCTCATCATCGACATCGGCGGCGGGACCGCTGAGATCGCGGTCATCTCCCTAGGCGGCATCGTGGTGTCGCGGAGCGTCCGCGCCGCCGGGAACAAGCTCGACGAAGCGATCGCGAACTTCGTTCGCAAGCGCTACAACCTGATGATCGGCGAGCGCACCGCCGAGGACGTGAAGATCCAGATCGGCTCGGCGCTGCCGATGGATCCCGAGCTCACCATGGAGGTGCGCGGGCGGGACCTCATCGCCGGTCTGCCGCGAACGATCACGATCGGGTCGAACGAGATCTCCGAAGCGATGGATCCCGTTCTTCAGCAGATCATGGGTGCGGTGAAGGCCGTTCTCGAGGAAACGCCGCCCGAGCTCGCGTCCGACGTCATCGACAAGGGAATGGTCCTCTCCGGCGGCGGGGCGCTCCTACGCAACATGGACAAGCTCTTGACGCAGGTTACCGGCGTCGCCTGCTACGTAGCCGAGAACCCGCTCTACTGCGTCGCCAAGGGCACGGGTCTCGCGCTCGAGCATCTCGACTTCTTCCGCAGAAGCCTCGTCGCAGTCCACTAGCGAGCGAGCCTTGGCGCCGCGGCGCGTCGACATCCTTGGCGTGGGCTTCGACCGTGTCGACCTTGCCGCAGCAGCGGAGCGGATCATCGAACGTCATGCCGCCGGCCAACGGACCTTCGCGATAACGGCGAATCCCGAGTTCGTCATGCTCGCTCGCCGCGACACCGAGCTCGCGAAGATCGCTTTAGCGTCCGAGCTGGTCGTCGCCGATGGGACCGGGGTCCTCGTCGCCTCGCGCGTCCTGCGCGATCCTCTGCCCGGTCGAGTCCCCGGCCGTCTGCTCGTGCCCGCCGTCCTTCAGCTCGCGAGCGGGCCAGTCTTCCTGCTCGGCGCGGCGCCGGGCGTTGCCGACCGCGCGGCCGCGACGCTGGTGCGGCGGATCCCGTCGCTCCGCGTAGCGGGCACGTATGCGGGGTCGCCTGCGCCGGAGAGCGACGAATCGATCCGCCGGCGGATCGAGGACACCGGTGCGCGCGTCCTCCTCGTCGCCTACGGCATGCCGGCGCAGGAGCGCTGGATCGCCCGGAATCTGCCGCTCCTCCCATCGGTTCGGACCGCCATCGGGGTCGGAGGGGTCTTCGATCAGCTGGCGGGGCGCGTGCGCGTGCCACCGCGCATCGTCCACGCCATCGGCTTCGAGTGGCTCTGGCGGCTCGCCTTCGAGCCGCACCGCTGGCGTCGCCAGCGCGTCCTGCCGGTCTTCGCGGCGCTCGTCGCGCGGCAGCGCATTTTTGGCCGATGAGGCTCGCCCTGGCGCACGAGTATTTCGTCGCGCACGGGGGCGCGGAGCGCGTGGTCGAGACCTTTCACGAGATGTGGCCCGCGGCCCCCGTCTACACGTTCTTCCACGATCGTCGGCGCTATGGGGATTTGCCCGGTTGGAATCTTCGAACGAGCTATCTCCAATGGCTCCTGCTTGGGGAGAGCCATCGCCTGCTGCTGCCGCTCTATCCGAACGCCGCCCGCGCGCTGCGTGTGCCGCCCGAGACCGACGTCGCTCTCGTCTCCACGAGCGCGTTCATAAAGGAGATTGGTCTCGCGGATCGCACCGTTGCGGTGGCGTACTGCCACTCCCCGACGCGTTACCTGTACGACTGGAGCGAACGGTACCTACAGGAGGAAGTCCCACAACCGCTCGTGCCGCTCGTGCGCGAGCTGCTCGGCCGGCTGCGGGACGATGACCAGAGAGCGGCGCGACGCTTCGATCGATGGATGGCGAACTCGACCGTGGTGCGGGGTCGGATCGAGAGGTATTACGGCGTAGCGGCCGACACCATCGAGATCGTCCATCCCCCGGTCGACGTCGCTTCGTTCGCGGCGAACGACGAACGCGGTGACTTCTGGCTCTTCGTCGGCCGACTCTCGTCGTACAAGCGCGCCGACGTCGCGGTTCGTGCATTCAACGAGATCGGATTGCGCCTGCTCGTCGTCGGCGAAGGCCGCGAGCGCGGAGCCCTCGAGCGCATGGCCGGCGAGAACGTCGTATTCACCGGACGGGCCGACGACGCGACCCTCCGTTCGCTGCTGGCGTCTGCGCGCGGCCTCGTATTCCCGGCCGAGGACGACTTCGGGATCGTCTGCGCCGAAGCCCTTGCCTCGGGCGCGCCGGTCGTCGCCCTGGCCGCCGGCGGGGTTTTCGACATCGTCCGCGATGGCGAGGAGGGCGTCCTGGTCGACGTGCCCGAGCCGCGGGCCTTCGCCGAGGGTGTGCTCCGCGCGGAGCGCGCGCGTTTCCAACCGAAAGCCCTTCGCGACTCGTCGCGCCGCTTCGATGTGTCACGATTTCGCCAGCGCGTGCGCGCCGTCGTCGAGGATGCGCACGAAAAAGGAAGGGTCACATAGGAACCGAGGCCAAGCGGGTTCGCGTGGACATGCACACGCACTGCGAGGCTTCGCCGGACAGCCGCACTCCTATCGCCGAGCAGGCTCGCGCCGTGCGCGCGTCGCGCATCGACGTCATCTGCGCGACCGACCACAACACCATCGAGGGCGGCCTTCGGCTGCGGGAGCTGGCGGATGGCTTTCGCGTCATCATCGGCGAAGAGATCAGCTCGCGCGACGGTGAGATCATCGGATTGTTCCTCGACCGCGCGATACCGCGTGACCTGACCGGGGAAGAGACGATCGCCCGCATCCACGATCAGGGCGGACTCGCCATCGTTCCGCACCCCTTCAGCATCAATCGGCGCTATCACATGCGCCGCCCCGCGCTGGACCGACTCCGTTCGCAGATCGACGCGCTCGAGATCTTCAACGCTCGCGAGGCGATCTTCCTGAACAACCGCTCGGCCGCCGCGTACGCGAAGACGCACGGCATCGTCGGCACGGCCGGGAGCGACGCGCACCGCGCCGTGGAGATCGGGCGTGCCTTCGTGGAGATGCCCGACTTTGCGGGGCGCGCCGATTTCCTGGACTCGCTCCGTCAGGGCGTCGCCGAAGGGCGGCTCTCCGGAGGCGGGGTCCACGTCTTCACCCGGTACGACCGATTGCGGAAGTGGCTCGGACGAAAGAGCTCGAGCCCGACTCGTTGAAAGAGCGGCCCTCGACGCACGTCGAGGACCCGACGATCGAGCAGCTTGCCGCCGCGGCGGGGCGCACCGACGAGCTGGCCGTTCGACGCCAGCTGTTCGGCTGGCGCGAGCTGATCTCGACCGTGATCCCGATCGCGCTCATCGCCTACTTCGCCCGGAACGTCGACTGGTCGGAAGCGTTCGGCACCTTGCGACGGGCGGATCCGGTGTTCGTCGTCGCGGCGCTCGTCGTGTATTACCTGTCGTTCCCGGTGCGCGCCATCCGATGGGCCCGACTGCTGCGCGAGGGCGGCACGCGGATCTTCGGGCGCGACCTGCTCGAAATCCTCCTCCTCGGGTGGTTCGTGAACTGTCTGGTGCCCGCAAAGCTCGGCGATCTGTACCGGAGCTATCTGGTGAAGCGCCGGTTCGGCATATCGCTCTCGCGCACGGTCGGAGTGGTGGTCGCGGAGCGGCTTCTCGACCTTTTTGTGGTGTTCGGCCTGCTTGTCGTCGACGGCTACGTGGCGTTCGGACGCACGATCTTGCCGGACCTGAACGTCCTCTATGTCACGGGTAGCGCGCTCGGCCTGGTCATCCTGATCGGCCTGGTCGGGCTGTACGCGATCGGTCCGCGGCTCGGGCGGTTCTTTCCCGCGGAGGTCCGCCGCATCGGACGGCTCTTCCGAGAGGGAGTCCTTCATAGCTTTCGCGCACTGCCCGTCGCCGGGCCGATGACGCTCCTCGTTTGGTTCCTCGAGACGAGCCGTCTGCTGCTCGTTCTCCTCGCGCTCGGGCTCTACCTTCCGCCGTCGCAGGTGATCTTTGTGGCCGTCTCGTCCTCGCTCCTCACGACCGTGCCGCTCACTCCGGCGGGCTTCGGGTTCGTCGAGATCGCGATGGTGTATGTGTTGACGACCGGATTCGGTCTCGCCCAGAACGACGCGGTCGCCGTCGCCGTGCTCGACCGAGCGGTCAGCGTCTTCTCGGTGATCGTCGTCGGTGGCGTGCTCTACCTCCGCACGCAACGCGCCGAACGCATCGGTGCGGCCGCGTGAGCCGCGGGCTCATCGGCCTTTCGCTCGCGTTCGTCGCGTTCCGCGTGCTCTCCGCGGCGTTCGTCGTGATCCAACCAGGCTTTACCGACGCCTTCTACTACGTCGACGTCGCGCGCCGGCTCGCTCACGGTCAAGGTCTCACCGCCGATTTCATCTGGAACTTTCTCGAAGCGCCGCACCTGGACCCGCTTCCGATCGCGAGCCACCGCTTCTGGATGCCGCTTGCCACCGTCGTGCAGGCCACCGGCATCGCGGTCCTGGAGCCGCTCCTCGGAACGTTCCGCTCGGCTCAGGCCGCGATCGTCGCCGTCGCGGCCTTCGTTCCCGCGGTGGCGTACGCCGCGGCACGGTCGATCGGAGCCTCGTCCCGCGCCGCGCTGGTGGCCGCGGCCCTGGCGGGCCTCAGCGGAGGCGCGTTCGCGCCCGCGTGGGTCACGCTCGATTCGTTCGCCATCGCGGCCCTCATCGGGACGATGTTCTTCATCGTGTTCGCACGCGCGGCGACGGGTGACCTGCGTGCCGGCGCGATATGTGGCCTTCTGGTCGGACTTCTGTTCCTCGCCCGGGCCGAGGGCGCGCTCTTCGGCGTCGCGCTTCTGGCCCTCGCAATGCGGCCATCCTCTCGCGCGGCCGGCGTCGCGGGCAGCGCCGTCGCGCTCGCGATCGGCGCCGCGTGGCTCCTGCGCGGAGTCGCCCTCGGTGGATCGCCCGACCTTCTCGCGCGCACTCTGCTCCTCGCGCGGTACGAGGACTTCTTCGCGATCACGCCGACCGGCACCGCCGAGCTGGCCACGATCGTTACGACGCGGCTCGGCGCGCTCTGGTCGGACTTCATGGTTGCGCTGTTCGGACTCATGGCGTTCCTTGCATTCCCGCTGGCGCTCGGGCTGAAGGGCGGCTGGCAGCGCCCCTCCGTGCGCGCGTTCGCCGGTCTCGCACTCCTTATCTATGTGGCGGAGAGCTTCGTGTGGCCGCTCCACGCGACGCGGGGCTCGTACTTCCACTCGCTGGCGGCGTTCTATCCATTCGCGATGGGTCTCGTCGCGCTCGGCGGCGAGCGCTGGCTCGAGCGTCGCGATGCGGCGACTCGTCGCCTCGCCGTCGGCGGCACGGTCGCCGCCGCGGTCGCGCTTGCCGTGGTCGGACTCACGACGTGGGACGCGACGTTCAATGAGGGGTATCGCGCGCGGGTCGCCGCGCTGGACGCGATCCCGGCCGGATCGTTCCTCGCGATCGACGGCGCGGCCTGGCGCTGGATCGCGGAGCGGCCCGTCGTTGTCACGCCGGCGGACGGCCTGGACACCGCGGCGTGCGTGGCCATGCGTTACGGCGCGAAAAGCATCGTCCTGGAGGCAGCGCATTTTTCGGCGTACGACGGGCTCTATCGAGGCGATCCGGTGTCATGGCTCGCCCCGCCCATCGAGCGCGGGACGCTCCGGATCTACGCGGTCCGCGGCAACATCTTTTGCCTGATTCGCGCCTCGCCGGACACCGGCGGCGCAGCCGCCGTGCCCTAGGGTGACGCAATCCAGCTCTCGATCGTGATCCCTGCCCACAACGAGGAGGTCACGGTGGCCGGGGTCGTGAGAGGCCACCGCGACGCCGCGCGCGCTCTCGCCTCGAGCTTCGAGCTGATCGTGTGCGACGACGGCAGCACGGACGGCACCTGGGCCGAGCTCCAGCGCTCCTGCGCGGAAGTAGCGGAGCTCAGACTCCTGCGCAACCCGTCGCGAGAGGGCATCCCTCTCACGATGAAACGCCTCTACGCCGAGGCACGTGGCGAATGGATCTACTTCACTCCCGGTGATGGTCAGGTGCCGGCCGCGGCGCTCGAACCGATGTGGGGGATCCGCGATGGCGCCGCGC
>Ga0209155_1000357_pt1 | contig 21436 bp, 20 predicted proteins | sample GraSoiAngelo_122_FD_185879 | JGI IMG/M metagenome (GOLD analysis project Ga0209155, IMG submission 185879) | Grasslands soil microbial communities from the Angelo Coastal Reserve, California, USA - 14_0927_02_20cm (SPAdes) (version 2) | ecosystem: Environmental > Terrestrial > Soil > Grasslands ... | reverse complement strand
TTTCACGCCGCAGTCGGCACGAGCCGTTCGCGGGCAAGCTCGGCGGCGTACGCGATCGCCGCCGCCACGTCCTCAGGCTTCAAGGGGGGATACAGGCGAAGAATTTCAGCCACGTCTGCCCCGGCGGCCAAGTTGTCTAACACCACCGAGACCATGATGCGTGTCCCTGTTATGCAGGCCTTACCGTGGCAAATGTTCGGATCGGTGCTGATACGGGTTCGCCAGTCCATGAGAGCACTATGCGGAAAGTATGCGGCCGGTCAAGCAGCGCGACCTGATCCATTCCAGCGACCCGCTGTGGTAGGGCGCGTTCCGGAGGATTGCGGTCGGACCCCGCCAGCGTTCGCGGGCGAGGCTGTGCGACTGCGAGGGGCAGGTGGAGCTGGTGTTTGTCGACGGGCATGCAGGGTCTCCAGGTACGGTCGGTGGTCACCGCGTTCTATCCAGCTCGCGACTAACGTGCCGGTCGGGAAGATTGAGGTGATGGAAGTGTTTTCGTACGGGTGCATCGCCTGCAACGGCTTCCAGCCTGTGATGGAAAGGTTAACACGCAGTCTGCCGCCGAACGCACAGATTGTGCTTGTACCGGCCTCCTTCAACCCCGGCGAGGCCTGGCCGATCTTTCAGCGCGCTTACTTTGCCGCATGGACCCTGGGGATTGCGGATCGCACGCATCAGGCGATGTTCGATGCCATTTGGAAAAACCGGCGAGCTCGCCGTCAGCGACCCTGCGACCCACCGCCTTAAGACCCCGCAGCCGTCGCTCGAAGACGCTGCGCGCTGCGATGCGCGCATTGCCGGGATAAATCCCGCGACGTTTCTTGCGACGGCTAGATCGTTCGCGGTAGGTATGAGAATGAGGGCCGCGGACGCGCAAATCGCTGCAATGCAAGTTCCCAGTACCCTGTGCATCGCAGTGAACGGGAAGTATCGGGTGAATATGGACTCGGTGGGAAGCAACGACGAACTCATCGACCTCCTCAGATTTCTCGTGACCAAAGAGAGCATCCACTAAATAGTTCGTATCTTCTGGTCTTGCCAAGGTCGGGGTCGCGAGTTCGAGTCTCGTTTCCCGCTCCAGTTTCACAGCTTCTCGCGCAGCCGCTGAAGCTCCTCGACCGCGAGCCGGAGTGCATTGCCGATGTTTTCCGGATGGGCGTCACGATTCCGCAGCAGGCGCTGCGCGGCGACATCCACGAGGTCCTTGATGCCGTCGACGAGGTCGATCAGCTCCTGAGAGTCCGGCAGCGCGGACCCGTTCACGGCATCGCCCGGCGCTGAACCCGAGGCGGTTTCCAGTCCTGCGCCGGCGCCGTTGTCGGGCCGGAACTTCAAAATGGGGATGACGTCATCGCCAATCATTGGGCCCCTCCGTTTGTCAACTCCCTTGCAGGCAAGGTTGAGCCCACAACGCCCGCTGATGCAAGCCGTGGTTTTTGTGCACCGCACCGGGGGCGCGCTTTGCCCGGCGAGTTACGTCAGCCCGAAGAGCTTCGCTGCCTCCCTGAGGGTCACCCACACGCCGATCGCGATCGGGATGCCGACCGCGAGCCACGCGACCGTCACCACCCAGGCCGACGAGGGTGCACCGTCTCCCCCGGGGTCCGCGGGCGCGGTGACGAAGGCGGCCCGCGTACCCGCCGCATCGAGCTCTCCCTCCTGCTGCGGGGTCATGAAGTGCTTGTCCGCCACCGGGCGGACCAGGATGTTGCAGATGAGCCCGATTACGAGGATGCCCGCCTCACGGTCGGCTGAGTCCTCGGCCAAGACGAAATCGAGGATGCCCACGAGTTATTTCAGCGAAGCGGCTTTCGATCTACCGACTTCGAAATCCTCCAGCGGAGCGACCCCTCGATACCGCACGTGGTTCCGGTCACCCGAACAGCTGTTGTGATTCGAAGGAGCAATCGCTTCGCCAAGACCTATGTAGCAGGAAACCTCTCATCAGCGGAATCGCCGCCAGCCGTGTCCCGATCTTCGCGAAGCGTCCGGCGCCGAGGATGGCTGGGAACAGCTTTTGCAGACCCTCCGGAAAGAACACCACGAGGCCGACGCGAGAGGCTGGGTTACTCCCAGCGGTTCGCGTTCTTCGGGAAACCCGGACGTTGCACCGTAACGACGCAGAAGCGTTGGCCGGTCGGAGCCTCCATCACCACCCAGCGCTCGAGGCGTTCCACCACCTTGGCTCCCAGTTTTGTCAGGCGCGCCACTTCGGCAGCGATGTCGTCCGTCTCGATGTCTATGTGGACCCGGCTTTCGTGCTCGACGCGCTGGATCTCCACGATAGGCTCGTCGGGCGGGGTGTGCAGCATGCGGTAGTTGCCGCGGCTGCCCGGATGGCCGGGATCCACGGGGCGACCCAGCGCCTCGCCCCAGAAGCGGGTGGCGCCGTCCAAATCGGAGGTGCGGCAGTCGATTAGCACGGCACAGAGACGGGAATGGTGCATATCAGTGCCCTCAGATAGCGCTGCGAGGTCTTGATGGTCTATTCCACACTCAGTACGACCTTCCCTCGGGCGTGCCCTGCTTCCAGATACCGCAGCGCCTCGGGGGCCTCGCTGAGCTTGTAACGCCTGTCGATGACAGGCGTCACCTTAGCGGACCGCATGAGCTCGCCCAAGGTGGCCAGGTCTTCCTTGCTGAGGTCCGCCAGCATCATGCCGGCCTTCTGGCTCATGAACGGCGACAGCACCAGGGCCTGGAGCGGCGTCGCCAGCCACCCGAACCAGTTACCGGGGGTGGTCGAGCCGATCATGACGTAGATGCCGTTGGGATTCAGGACGCGCTTGTATGCCAGCAAGGAGTGGGTTCCGACGTTGTCCACAATCAGGTCGTAGTGTTGCGCGCCCTGGGTGAAATCCTCCCGGGTGTAGTCGATGACGTGATCAGCGCCGAGCGACCGGACCATATCGACATTCCGTGTGCTGCATACGCCGGTCACCTCTGCGCCGAATGACTTGGCGATCTGCACGGCGAACGTACCCACACCCCCCGAGGCACCGTTTATCAGGACCTTCTGGCCGGCGTGAATATGTCCCTTGTCGCGCAGAGCCTGCAACGCGGTGATTCCTGCGATCGGTACGGCAGCTGCCTGCTCGAATGAAACGTTGCTCGGTTTCAGCGCGACCGCCCGTTCCTCGCGGACGGTGACGTACTCGGCAAAGGCCCCGGACCTCCCGCCGAAGACTTCGTCGCCTGGCTTGAACCGCTTGACGCTCTTCCCGACCGCCTCGACAGTCCCTGCGAAGTCGACGCCCAACCGCGGGTTTTCGGGCTTTCCGAAGCCGGCGTCCATGCGCACCATGTACGGGGTGCCCTCCAGGTAGTGCCAATCGAGCGGATTGACTGACGCCGCGTGCACCTTGACCAGGACTTCATTGTCCGCGGGGGTAGGCTTGGGAATGTCCTCATACCTGAGGAGGTCGGGTGAACCGTAGCAACGATGCACAATGCCCTTCATCAGGGTGACGCCAGCAGGAGGTGAGGGCGCCGGGCCGCACGCGGACGTGTGGCTCATTGCAAGCGCCAGCGACAGCGCCCCCAGTGCCAAGAGCATTACCAGAACGCCCAGGATTTTATAGCGTAGTTTCATGGATCCCCCGGCGCTTGTATGGAGGATCAGGATCCTTGCCGCGCTCCCGCGGGTCAGTCCCGAGCTCCCCGATCAGAAGTGTACCGCAGGCCGTGGGGTGCGCGGGATCGCTCGACCGCAAAACAGACTCGCTCCGCGGCGAGCAGAGCGAGCGCCGTGCGCGGTGCGCTGAAATGGGCGCCTCGTATTACGGGCTCATACTATCGGCGCGAACGCGGTCAAGGCGGCCTGTGCCGCCGCCGAGCCCAGACCCTGCATCGGCAACAGCGTGGAGAACTGGCTGCTGGTCCCGAGGAGTCCCATGTAATTGAGAATGACCACCTGCACCAGCTGGTTCACGGCGTTCGCTGCCGGACTCGAAGTCGGCACGACCGAGCCGTTGGCGCTGAAGTAGCCAATCTGTTGGCTCGCCGCGCCGTTGAGGAGCTGTGGCCGGCCCCTCGGGCTGTAGACCAGGAAGAAAGTCGATGCCGTGTCCTGGTTGTCGTCTTGCCACCCGAGCTTGCCGCGGCCGGCGGTGCTGCCGTCGATCGAGCTGGTCGCGCTCAGCGAGCCGTCACTGAACACGTAGATCATCACCGGGGAGCCGACCCGCTGCGCATACTCGAGGACGGCGCCGATCATCTGGCCCGCCTTGAAGTTGCGGGTCTCGCCGGTGGCCCGGGTGCTGTCATGGTAGTCGAAGCCGCCCAGGGTGATGGTGCCCGCACCGGCATACCCGTTGAGCACCAGCTTCATGACCGTGGCGGTCTTCGCCACGTCTGAATCCGAGAAATCCGCCGCAGTAAAGATCGGCGAGGCACCGCCGATGATGTTGACATCCTGCGTCGGATCCAGCGCCGAGGAACTCCCGAATGCATCCGCCGTGTTCGCCGTCTTCACGTAGGCGCAGCGGACCTGGTTCTTGAGGTTGGCATCGGCGGCCGGGTCCGTGTAGAACTGGACTCCCGCGCTGCTCGACGCTGGCCGGGCGAGTTTCCCTGTGAATGCCGCGGTCGGATCCGTTGCGTTCGGGTTGTAGGGCGCGGTGCCGCCGCTGATGCGGGTCACGGACTCGAGCACCGCCACGGCAAGCGGGTCGCCCGTGCCACTGCCGGACTTGACCAGGGCGACGGCGTCGCTCGGCTGGCTGATCTTCGTCGGCTGCAGTGCCGGGTCGATCAGTGCCGACGGCGCCGCCGAGTTGCCGCCCGATACCGTCGACTGGTTGCCGATCAGAGTCAGGAGTTTGCCCTTCGCACCGGCCTTGGCGATGCCGTACATGGGATTGTGCGGATTGTTGCCGGTATCGTTCTGCGACAGCGCGCAGATCACCGCCCCGTTCGTACCGGCAGCGGTCACCGGAGTGGTCGCCTTGCTGAGAATGCCCCTCAGGATCGCGCCATCCGAGTGCCAGAGCAATCCGAGCGCGTTGCTGATGAAGCCGCTCGAAGTCGGCAGCATGTTGCCGGGCAATCCGAGCTTCGCGTAGCCTGCGGCCGACAGCAGGTTGCTCTGGCCTCCCTGCACGCCCACGAGCACCTCGGAGCCGACGAGGTTGGCCCCACCGGCGAGATCGAAACAGATGAACGGAACACCGGAGATCGCCGCTACTGCCGATGGTACGTTACATTGATTCGCCGCGAGCAGCGCCTGCATGTCGGTCGACAGCGCGTTCGCGTTGCCGGACCTCAGCACGGCTGCAAGCCACGCGGGAGCCATGATGACCGCGGGGGCGCTGCGCAATCCTGCTGAAACGAAGTCGCGCCGCGTGACGGGACGCTTGTGGTTCTCGTGCAGGAGCGGCTCGCCCAGAGCACGGGGCCGCGCGGGCTTTTTGCGAATGAACATGTGGGTTCTCTCCTTAATCCCGTTATTGCACAGTCACCGCAGCGCTGGCGAGCACGGCCGTGCAGGCCGCCTTGGTAGCCTGGGACACGGTTGCAGTACTGCTCAACGTTGGAATTCGCGTGAGCAGCGCGTCGAGCTCGTTGTGCGCGGCGGTTGCCGCGGTGGTGTCGACGTTGGTACCGATTGCGTTCGCAACCAGCGCGTTGATCACGATGCCGCGGTTGGTCGTATTCGGCATGGCCGCGCCGAAGAACGCCGCCGAGGTCGCAGTGATGCTGGCGTCGAGTCCGGGTCCGAAGAATGCGTCGCGCAGCGATCGTGTATCGACCAGCTGTCCGCAGTACGCCGTGGCCAGCTGCGTGATGGCCGCCTGTTGGGCCGGCAGGAACGCGTCGATCCGCGACGCGGGGGGCAGCGATTGCTGCTCCGAGTTGTATAGCGCCGAGACAGTCGAGCTCGTGATGGGCACACCTGTGATGGCAGACATGGAGCGATTCACCCTCTCGAAGGTCGCAATGCCCCAGTCCGGTCGCGGCGTGTTGTCGGCCGTCATAGGCGGGTTGGTGATAGTCGGTCCGACGAAGGGGTGTAAGTTGGAGCCGAGCTGGTCGAACGAGAGGAAGAAAATGTCGCTGTCCGCTCCCCTGTCGGCGGCGATCACCGCCCCAACGTTCGACAGCAGCTGACCGCTCGCGAAAGTGTAGCTCGGGGGGCCAAGGGTGGCGTTCACCGTTACATACGACTGCCCGACGCTCGCAATCGTACCGTTCACACCGATGCGAATGCCGCTGATCGGAATGTTCGCCGGCGTCGCATTCGGGTCCAGGCTGATGAACCGGGGCTTTCGCAACAGATAACTGTAAGAGTCGTACTGGCTGGCTTCCATCATGATGAAGGACTGCAGCACGCCCGTCAGGGAGCTCACGTTGAACAGCAAGTAATAGCGCTCGCCCACCCCGGCGGCGAAATTCTGCTGCACCTGGGCAGCCGTGAGCGCACGACTGTGAATCGCGGCGAACTTGATGACACCCTGCCACTGCCTCTGGCCGGTGATCTCGTTCCCGAGCACGAGCGCGAACGTGCTGTCCCAATTGCCGAGGGTCCCTCCCTTGCCGGGATCCGCATCGCCCGTGTACGTGCCGTTCACGTAGATCTGCTGTCCGTTTACGGCGTCGTAGGTCAACACGACGTGCTGCAGGGACGCCTGTGCGAACACGCCCGTCGCGGAGGTCAGCAGCGCCGGAGCGCCGTTGTTGTCCGTGTTGCTGCTGCGTGTGCGAGCCTCGTACTGCATGGCATGCTGTCCGAGGGTCATGTTGCGGTGGGTATTGTCGCCCGAGTACGTAACGATATAGGCATTCGACTGGGCAACGTTGGCCGGTGTTGCCCACACTTCGATGGAGTACTCGCCTGTCGACTGGATCATCTGCGAGAGCTTCTGGCTGGCGGACGGCGACGCTTGCGCCGAGCCGCCGGCGCCGATACTGATGCCCCATCCACTGACCCAGCCGATGCCTGTGAGCGTGAGGTCCGCCCCCGGCGCGAGTCCGCTCGTGTCGTAGGCCGTGCTGCCGGCGCCGGTCTTGAACTCGTACTTCGCAATGACGTTGGCCTCGTAGCGGCTGGCGCCCGAGGCAGGCGTCCCCTGCTTGAGGGAGAGCGCTCGGGAGAGCACGAGCGTCGGATCGACGTTCGTTACCGGAATCTGGTCCGCATAGGAGGTGATCGCGGCCAACATTGCCGCGGCACTTCCCGGGCAGTCGGGCGCGCCACCGGCGGCCATCGCCCAGCAGTGGTGGAACTGCTCACTGAGCCTGACGACGAAGCGCGACTGGCTCGGGGTATTGAGATTCAACCTCGGTTGGGCCGCGATATAGGCTTGGGCAGGATCCGAGCTTGCGAAGTACGGTGTCTGGGGTGTAGCCGCATCGGGACGGTGGCAATCGCTGCAGAACCGCCTCAGGATAGGCGACCAGATCAGAGCCTGAAACTGACTCGAGTCGAGCGGGAAGAGCTTGCCGCCGCCGACACTCTGGTCGGGCGGCGGCGTGAGAACAATACCCAAAGCCGCGCTCGATGTACCGCCGATCCAGTTCTTGATCCACGTAGCCATCGAGTTGGCGCAGTCCTGCGCGCTCGCCAGGAAGCAGTTATGACCACCGCCGACCTTGAGAACGAGCTCCGATTGGGTGGGGTCGGTGAAATTGACCAGCGGGCCGGCCGCCTGGTACGCGAGGTTGACATCGTCCGAACGCGCGAACAGCGGTGCCTGGCCGCCTGCCTGGTGGCAGCCGCCGCAACGATCGGAGCCGCTGATGTTCACCCACAGATTGCTCTGGAACGAGAGCACGTCGGCATTCGCGGCCGCGGGCCCGCTGTAGCCGGTGCCGCCGGTACCGCCGGTGCCGCCGCCTGTGCCTGGGCCCGGCCCGGGCCCTGACCCGGCGCCCGTAACGGTACCGTCAGGGGACGCGAGTGGCAGGCGGCTGCAGGCCGCGGCCGTGATCAGAACCAGTGCCAACGCAACGACCGGCAGGCTCTTCAGCGCGCGCCGGCCGCCAGGAATGAGTTCGAACCCGTTCACGAGATGCTCCGCGTTCATTGCGGCTCTCCTTTTTCCTTGGCCTACTGCCCCGCGCACGCGGCGGCGGATTGCTGGAAGACCTGTTTGAGCTTGTAGCCGCCCGCCTTGAAGTTAGCCTTGATTGCGGCGACCGTCGTCTGGTCGGCCGTGCTCGTCGGAGCCCGGAAGCACACCGTCTGGAACACCTTGGTGACCTGGCATTGCGCGAACGCGTCGCTCGCGGCCAGCTCCTGCCCGAGGGATTTGGCCCCCATGCCGCTGCCGGGAAGCGTGCCGTCCCACCCGAGCGTGGCGTTCGGCCCGTCGCGCCAGCGGTTCGACCAGCTGTTGTCCGGGGTAACGAACCCGTCACCGAAGTTCTGCGAATTGATCAGGTACTTCGGCTGCACCGTGTTCGCCGTATAGAGGAGCTGCTTGCTGCTCGTGTCGTAGTTGTAATAGGCGAAGGCCTGGGCCATCGGATCCATTCCGCTGTGGCAGCCCACGCAGTTGTTCAGAAAGATGCGGCTGTCGCCCCCCGGCGTACGCGCCACATCCTGCCGGATGCGGTCGGTGGGACGTGTGTTGTCCATCACCGTCTCCATGTCGTGGCAGAGGTGATTGATCATCGTGAAGCGGAACTGGGCGCGGTTCGTGCCCATGATGAAGAAAGCCGAGGAGCCGCCCCGCGTCGTCCAGATTCCCGAGGCCGCTTCGACCGGGAGGCCGTAAACGGTGGACTGCGTAGTCGCGACCAGCGTCGCCTTCAGGTCGACACCGTTCGCCTCCGCCATCGCATAGTGATCGTTGTTGCCCGCGGAAGGCGCTGGAAGGCCGCTGGCGGTGCTCGTATAGAGAATGTCCGCAGAGAGGACTGTATTGAAGGGCACGTCATCGCGGACCATGCCGATGATGGTGGCCGTGTAGTCATTCAGTGGAGCGAACACGGTCTGGTCCCGGTTGGTCCACGGAGTGACGAAGTTCTTGAGGGTGACGCTGTAGAACGTGGATGCGTCGGTGGCGATGGCAGCCGCCCCGGCCAGGTCTCCGGCCGCGGTCTTGGCGGCCATCTGGTCGAGGACTGCGGCCGACGGCGGCACGCCGGCTATGCGTTCGTAGATGCGTTGGGCCTGCTCGCGAGGGCCGGCGAACGCGGGCGTCGCGATCTGAACGGCCAGCGCGCTCGCCCACGCTATGCCCAACACAGAGAGCCTACGCGTTATGTGATGAGACTGGCGACTCCAGCTCCGGAGACCTTCTGCTTTAGTGTCCATCACACCCACCCGCTCTCACTCGCCGATGTGCGTGTCCGGAGAATAGCTCCCGATTCGAGAGGTCCTGCGTGTCTGTTAGAAAGCACGTCCCCCGGCGCAGACACAATGATCAATTATTGTCAGCGCGCTGCGTCGCTTCGGCGTTGCAACGCGGGACATTGTGGGCCGTGCCGGAACGACCACGCATCCCGTTCCTGGGTGCGAGAAGCGCGCTGATTTCTGTGGAGTTCTTCGCTCTCTCGGCTGAGTTGATGCAACGGCGGCTAGGGTGCGTTGCGCCGTGCAGTGCGCGTGTTCCTGACGAGGGCATTAGCTTGTGCCAGCGCCCCAGCCAAAGTGTCCTGCACGCAGGCAGCATAATTGGGCTGGTACGAAAGGTCTTGCCGTCTGGCAAGCTCGCCGCAAAGGCGCCGGGCCATCGCCTCTAGCCGCTTGCGCGCGATGCGAGATGCTTCCAGCGTCGACAGGTCGAGATCGGCGAGCGACACGTTTGCACTGCGTGTCACCGAATTGCGCACCGGCGTATTTGTCTGTCTGAGCGCTTCGATCTGCCGGAGCGCGTTTGCCACCGTGCTATCCACGCACGCGCCGAAGGTCGGCTGCGAGGAGGGTTCGCGGCTGCCGCCGCGGTTGGCGCAAACGCGCTCGGCCATAGTGTGCAGGCGGTCGCGTGCTACGCGCATACCTTCCGGCCTCGAGAGATTGAGGTCGGAGAGCGCTACGTCTGCAACGCTGCTGACGGAGGTTGTGGCAGCGCGCTGATCCGCAAGTGTGCTAACGGGCACGACCCCAAACGCCGCCATCAGGATGGCGGCTCCGGCCGCAGTGTGCCGGCCGCCAAAACGGCCGGACAGGATGGACTGGGTATTCATATGGCAACCTCCGTTGCGTATCCCCTCATTTCAGTCCTTGCCGGTCTTCCGCAGCGGGAACTCCCATTTTTGAGCGAGTTCGGTTGGCCAGCGGACGGCACCCGGATAGAGTCACTCGATTGATACGCGCCTACGGGCTGCGGGGTTTCATAGCTGCGAAAAAAAGTCTCAACCCTGAAACTCAGTGGGCCGCCTACGCGTATCAACCCCTGTGACGCGCGAGAATGGCAACGCCAGAAAAGTGCGATGACCGATACCCTGTCAGCCGCCGTGCTCGGTGCGATCGCCGGCTATCTCATCGCGCGGCACTGTCCCGAAATTGAATGGGTCCTGCACACACTCATCGGCTGAAACGAGGTTGTGACCATGTCACATGAAATTCTAGTTCCGGCACTGACCATGCTGGTCCCCATTGTCTCGGTCGCAATGAGTTTGGGTGCACTGATCGTCTGGATCGTGGTGTGGTACCGGCGCAGGGTGCACGAGATTGACTGCCGCCATAAGGAGCGGATGGCGGCCATCGAGAAGGGCCTGGAGCTGCCGCCGGAGTCACTTCCACAGCCCGAGCAGATGCCGCCGCGCTCACGCTATCTTTTGCGCGGTCTGATCTGGCTCGGTGTCGGCCTCGCCCTCACATTTGGCGGGCGCGACTGGTTGCGGGCCCCGATGGGAGGATCCGGCTGGATCGCGGTCGCCGTCGGCGCCGCCTATCTCATCTTCTATTTCGTGGAAGGGCGCAGGGCGGCAGTCCCGAAACGCGAAGCGCCCGCGTCCGGTAGCGATGAGACGCCTTAAAAGGAGAGTGAGAACATCGGGTGCGGACGAAACGGGCGATGCGACGCCGTGCTGACCGATGCCAGAGTCTTGGAGCTCGTGCGGGCAGAGCGCCGCGATGAGGCGATCGCCTTGCTACTGCCTGCCTTCCGCCGTAAGGTTTTTGGGTTAGCCTACAGCTTTCTTCGCGACCGTGAGGCGGCAGAAGACGTGACCCAGGACGTATTCATCAAGGTGTGGCGGGCTCTGCCCGGGTTTGACGGACGCGCCTCGTTGTCAACGTGGATTTACGCGATTGCTCGAAACGCGAGCTTGTCAGCGCTCCGCGCACGACGCCCGCAGTCCTCTCTCAGCGATCCGGAGGTGATGGACGCGGTGGAAGCGATCGATCCTGCTCCATCAGCCGATGCCATCCTCGACCGCGCTGCGCTCCTGCGGCTCGTCGATCAGCTCCCCACGAAGCAACGGCAAGTCATCATGCTCTTCTACATGGAAGAGCAATCCCACGAAGGGGTGGCTAATATGTTGGCGATGCCCGTTGGAACCGTGAAAACGTTGTTGCATCGCGCGCGCGCCCGGATGAGCGCTGCCGCCGGCAAATGAGTGCGACCGCATGAGCACACCTGATTCCGAACTCGACAAACACCTGCAGGCGCTCTTCGGTGGCCTCGACACAGGAGCAGACTTCGACGCGCGGCTCATGGCACGTTTGCGAGCCGAATCGCAGATAAACGCCACCGCGCGGGCTATGCGCGCACGGCAGCAGGAACGGGCACGTTATCGCAGAGCCCTTGCGGAGCTGCAGAGCCGGCGTCGGTCGATGCTGCGCCTGCTGACGCTCGACACGCTGGGGATCGCACTCTTGCTGGTGGTTGCCGTAGTCACGGCTTGGCCGCATCTCAGCCGGGACGTCATGGACATTTCGCGTCAGTACGGCCCCTACATCGCGACGTTGCTCGGTGTCCTGATTGCAGCCGTGCCGCTCCTGGGAATGTGGGCAGAGCAGACTCGCAGACCGATCCGGTTGCCCTGACCGGCGCGGACGTACGCTCCCTGCGGCGCCGGAGCTGCGCGGCCCAGCGCTCGCCGTCAACACTCGGACTGAATCCGAAGGCAACCTCAAGGCCGATCCTAGTGGAAAAACCGCCCAATTGGCATTGCGGCCGGGTTAGTGTTAGTCGGGTGGGCAAGGAAGCGATCAGGCCCTTGTCAGGGTCGGAGCTAGAGTCCGGGGTTACAGGGGCCCTCGCCAGTTAAGCCCCGGGAAGCGCGCATAGTCTCCGTCCGTTGTGATCCATTCGCAGCTGGATTCGATGGCGAGCGCGGCGAACCAGGCATCGTGCGCAAGGTTGCCGGTGGCCTTTGCCCTGCCGCAGAGGTCTTCGAAAATCGGCCAGTGTCGAGGTCCTGGTGCCGTAACGGTCGCATTGGGCTGCTCGAGCAGTGCTCGACAGAAGTCGAACTTGATGACTGACTCCAGTCACTGCTTGTACCGCTCGTGGTCTTCGGAATCCGTGCGAAAGGCGTAGATCAGGACATTGACGTCCGGAAGGATCAATCGTGGCCGTCCATCCGGTCGAGAAGCGAAGCACTATCGTCCAGGTCGACACCCGGCAAGGTGCCGCCGCCGGCGCGGCACTCGGGCAGCGCCACCGGCCGGCGGCGTTCAGCCCGTTTCATGGGCCGCCGAAGCACGAGCTCGAGCCCCTGCTCAATGAGATGAGGTCAGGGTAGTCTTGCGCTTGGCTGCCTCCGCGCGGGCGCGCTCGAGCAGCGCTTCATCCAAACGTACCGTAGTTCTCATGCGTCAGAGCATGCCATCAGTATGTCTATCTCGGCCAGCGGCCGCGGATCATCGCTGCATGTCGGCCTCTGCAAGCGCCTTGCGCATCAGGAGCGCACCGATGAGCAGAGCCGGGGGTACCCACAGACACAGGACGCTGAGCCACGCGTAAAGGAGTGCACCGAGCGTGCAGCCCAGCGCGAAGGCCAGAACGCTCACCATCATCTGCGAGAGCCGCGCTCTGGTGGCGTTTGCCCTCTCGGGCGCCAACCCCTGCATCAGGTCCCCGAGGTCCATCATGATCTGGGTGGTAGTACCCGTCATGATCGTCGACGGCGGCGCGCTTGCCAGATGAGCCCGATGAGCGGTGTTTTGAATCGCCATGGTGGCGACCAGGATCATGCCGGTCAGCAGCGCCACATACCCGTCTGCATTATCGAATGGCCCAAACGAGGTGGCGAGCAGCGCACCGAGAATCGACAGCAGGAGCTGCGCCAGCAGCAAAGTGCTCAGTATGGGACGAGCGCGGACGCGGAGGCCATGCGAGGAAAATCTCGCGAGGAGCACGACGATGCAGAAGACCGGCAGGGCGAGAACTTTGGCAAGCGCGCCTGAGGTTCCCAAGACGAGCGCGGCGCCCAGCGTGACGAAATTGCCGGTGACGTGGGCTGTGAAAAGACCCTTCAGTGCGAGATAAGCCGCAGTGTCCATGAATCCCGCGTTGACGCTGAGTATGCGGGGCAGCCCGAGTTGCATAGTTCTCTGCCTTTCAAATCACGGCGCGAGGGGCGAGCGTACGTGATATCGGGCCGAAGCCGAACAACCCGAGCGTCGGAGGCTCCGGCAGCGATACGGGGGTCTGACACCGGGGCCGCCGTGCAGCGGGTGTGCAGGAGGATTCGGTCTGACACTGGGGCCGCCGCGCGGCTCGCGCGCGCCGGTGTTCGGCACATAGCCGATTTACTGAAAGCGAATGTCCGAGGTCGGACAGGGGTCGGGCGGGTCACCTTGACGTCGCACAGGTGAGGGTCCGGCCACGGCTCGCGACCCGCCGGCAGCGGCGGCCGCTAAAGGGGTAAAGACGTCCCTTAACGCGCTGCCGTGGGGTGCACGCGCCCGGCCGCGCGGGCCGGCGCCTTCAGTCTCGAGTCCTGCGCAGGGGCGATTCGCACGAGCTCGGTTACCCCCCGCTCGATATGCAAAGCCTGCTCAACCGCACTGCGCGCGAGCCGCTTCACGCGCGTCCCGATCCGTGCCGTGATGCCCGGCGCCTTGCGCGCCGGTGCAGCTGGCTGCGAGGCGGCGCGTTCGACGAACGGGGCGATGTCGCTCAGGTATATGTGTCGCTGCTGCGCTTCTTCCAGCCGCAAGAGCGCCTGATAAGCGAGGAATACGTAGGTCTCTTCCTCGCTGAGCCCACGGGCTCGAGCGACCTCGAGGCATTCACCGATCAGGCTACCGGGTCGAGCGCCATCTTCTTCGATCGCCCGACGCATGATGTCAATGCTCTCAGCGCCCCGCGGAGCTTCCGGCTTTACGAGCCAGACCGTTGTTATAGCTTCCATTGGCGGAAGCATAGCGACGCAGTTGCGCGCGCCAAGACCGACAAAGCCCCTTCCCTGAGTCGGCTGACAGCGGAGTCGCCCGTCAGGCATCTCCGACGTCTCCGACCGGCTACAGATAACATATTACGTTATGCATGGCGTTACAGCATATTCGTCCTCGACAGGCGCGCGCCGATCGAGCAGTCGCATCGCTACCAGAGTGTCACCGTCCACGTACCTCATCGACATGTGGGCCCGGCCGCCCTGCAGGCCTGCGACCGGGCGCTTCAACGAGCCTTGACACCGCGCCTGGCGGAACGGGCGGCAGGCGAGGGCAGTCCAAGCCAACGGGTGCTTTCAGTGTCAGAGGGGGGCTTTATGGGGTACGCGAATGCCGGCGCCGCTGTTCCGCGGATCGTTGCGGCAGGGGCCGTGGCCGCGCAGGGTGTGCGGGGTATCGCTAGAGCGGAAAGCTGCGCGCGCGCTCCTGGTCCTTGAGGATGTCGCGCGCAGCGAGGAACAGGTGCGCGGTGGCCCACAATCCGGTGGGCACCAGGCACAGCATCGCCAGCCTCAGCGACTCGGCATTGGAGACGTGATTGGGCGCGAACCAGTCGCTCAGGGAGCCGATCAGCGGAGGTGCGATGACCAGATTGCCGAGATTCGCCAGAAACAGCACCATGGCGCAGAACATCGCCCGCATGCGGCACTGCGCCAGATTGTTGAGCAGCCCGAAGCCGGGACCGATATAGAAGTAGATCGCGGGGATGAAGATCCACAACATCGCCTTGGCAAGCGCGAGATCGCGGGTGTAGTACACCACCCCCGAGGCGAGAGTTGCGAGGCCGATACCGCCGGCGAGCAGCCACACGATGCGGCGCGCATCGCTCATGCCGCTGCGGGCCATCAGGATGCCGGTCACGACGGTCGCGATACCTCCCCCCCACAGGTGCATGTTCTGCGTCACGACGCTCGCCTCGCCGACGCTCATGTGGTAAGTGCGCTGCAGGAAGGCCGGTGTCCAGAACATGAGTCCCCAGCCCCACAGCGCGCACACCGCGCTGCCCATCATCACATGCACCGCGGAGCGCTGCTGCCACAGGAAGCGCATCGTCTCGAGCACCGATGGCGCCTCGCCGTCGTCGCCGGCATCGAGACATCCGCGCCGCGGCTCGCGCACCGTGAGCCACACCGCGAACCCGGCCAGCACGCCCGGGACCCCGAGCGCGAAGAACACCGCGCGCCAGCCGTAATGATCGGCGATGGCGCCGGCGACGTTGTAGCCCACCCAGGCGCCGATCGGCGCGCCGAGGGAGAACACCGTGAGCGCCATGGCGCGCCGCGTGGCGGGGAAGTAGTCGGAGAGCAGCGAATTCGCACCCGGCGTGCCGCCGGCTTCTCCGACGGTGACCCCGACGCGGGCGAAGAAAAACTCCCATGAGGTCCGCGCGAGCCCGCACACGGCAGTCATCATCGACCACAGCACCAGGCAGAGCGCGACGATGTTGCGGCGGTTCTTGCGGTCGATGAGCCAGGACAGCGGGAACCCCAACACGATGTAGAACAGTCCGAATGCCGCACCCGTGAGCCAGGCGACACCCTTGTCGGTGAGATGCAGCTCGAGCCGGATCGGCTCCAGCACCGTCGACACCACGTAGCGGTCGGCGATGCTGAGGGTGTAGACCAGACACATCATGATGAGCACGTACCAGCGCTCCATGAGGGACGCTGACTGCAGCGGCGCAACGCCCAGCGCCGCGGTGTCGGATGCCACGGCCGACTGTAGCTCGCTCACGGGGTCTGGCTCTGCATGCTCACCGGCTCAGGTTACGCTACCGCGGCGGAGCTGTCTTCGAGAACGAGATCCGCGGCCTTTTCCGCCGCCATGAGGGTCGGGGCGTTGATATTGCCTGAGCTGATGTTCGGGAAAATGGCGGCGTCCACCACGCGCAGGCCGCTGACCCCGCGCACCCGCAGCCGCGGATCGACCACCGAGGTGCGCGGATCCGAGCCCATGGCGCAGGTCCCGCAGGCGTGGAACACCGAGCCGGCGCGGCGGCGAAAGTCCGCCAGCACCTCCGCATCGGACTGCACCCGCGCACCCGGCTCGCGCTCGCTCTCGGTCACTTGGGCGAGCGCCGGGGCGGCGGCGAGGCGCCGCAGGACCCGCGCCCCGTCGTACACGTCCCGCAGGTCCGCTTCGGTGGCGAGGGAATTCGGGACGATGGCGGGACTGTCGAGCGGATCGCTCGAGCGAATATGCACGCTGCCGCGGCTGGTGGGCCGGCAGGTGTTGAAGGACATCAGGAACCCCGGAAACGGGTCGGGGTTCAGCAGGCGCCGGTTGGCGCCGATGGTGGTGGTGCCGTAACTGGCCGGGTTGAAGTAGATGTGCAGGTTCGGGCGCGTCAGCTCCGCGCGGCTGCGCAGGAAGGCGCCGGCCTGATTGACGCTCATGGCGAGCGGGCCGCGCCGTCCGAGCGCGTAGGTGAGCGCCGCTTTGACTTTGCCGAGGAAGGGCGCCAGCTGATCGTTCAGGGTCGGCACCCGCGAGCGGTAGAAATACGACACCGCGAGGTGGTCCTGCAGGCCGCGCCCGACGGCGCTCGAGTCGGCGATGACCGCAATGTTGAACTGCCGCAGCAGCTGCGCGTCGCCGACGCCCGAGAGCTCGAGCAGTTGCGGCGAGTTGATCGCACCGGCCGCCAGCAGCACCTCGAGGCGCGCGCGCGCCTGCTGCCGCTGACCGGCGCGCAGGTACTCCACCCCTACCGCGCGCGAGCCCGAAAACAACACCCGCGTGGCGTGCGAGCGCAGGCGCACCTCGAGATTGGCGCGCCGCCACACCGGCCGCAGGTACGCACTGGCGCTCGAGACGCGCACGCCATCCTTGATGGTGACGTGCCACAGGCCTGCGCCTTCGGCCTGCGCACCGTTGAAGTCGCGGGTGGGTGCGATGCCGACGCTCGTGCACGCCTCGAGGAAGCTCGTACACAAGGGGTGCACGCTCGCCGACACGTCGCTCACGTGCACCGGACCTGCGGCGCCGTGGAATTCGGAAGCGCCCCAGGCGTGATCCTCGAGCTTCCTGAAGTAGGGGAGCAGCTCGCTCCAGGACCAGCCGGGATTGCCCGCCGCGCGCCAGTCGTCGAAGTCCGCCGGCTGCCCGCGCACGTACACCATGGCGTTGATGGAGCTCGACCCGCCCAGTACCTTACCGCGCGGCCAGAAGGCGCGGCGGTTGTCGAGCGCGGGATCCGGCTCCGCCTGGTACATCCAGTTGAACCGGGGATCGTTGAAGGTGCGGCCGTAGCCGATCGGCACCCGGATCCACATCGAGCGGTCGTTGCCGCCGGCCTCGAGCAGCAGCACGCGATGCTCGCCGCCCGCGCTCAGGCGGTTGGCGAGCACGCACCCGGCGGAGCCGGCGCCTACGATGACGTAGTCATACTCGGTCATCTGTGCTAAAGCATCGCGCGATGAGACTGACTGACATCAGGACTTTCATCGCCGGGAACCCCGCCCCCGGCGTCGGCGGGCGCTACTTCGTGTTCGTGAAGCTCACCACCGACGGCAACGTGCACGGGGTGGGCGAAGCCTACTGCGTGCCGTTTCACCCCGAGGTGGTGACCCGCATGCTCACGGACGTCTTCGAGCGCTACCTCGCGGGCGAGGACCCGCACCACATCGAGAGGATGTGGCGGCGCGTGTACTCGGCCGGCTACACGCAGCACCCGGACCTGTCGCTCATGGCGGTGCTGAGCGCCCTGGAGATGGCCTGCTGGGACATCATCGGCAAGGAAGCGAACCAGCCCGTCTACAACCTGCTCGGGGGCCGGGTGCACGAGCGGCTGCGCTCCTACACCTATATCTACGCGCGTCCCGGGGACCGGAGCGACGTGTACCAGGACCCGGATCTCGCCGCCGAGCGCGCCGCCGAGTACCTCGCGCAGGGCTTCACCGCCTTGAAGTTTGATCCGGCCGGACCCTACTCGGCCTTCGACGGCCGGCAGCTGTCGCTCGCGGCGCTCGATCTGTGCGAGCGCTTCATGCGCCAGCTGCGCGCCGCCGTGGGCTCGGATGCCGACCTGCTGTTCGGCACGCACGGGCAGATGACCGCCGCGGGCGCGATTCGCCTCGCGCGGCGCCTCGAGCCCTACGATCCGCTGTGGTTCGAGGAACCGGTGCCGCCGGATGCGCCCGAGGAAATGGCACGCGTGGCGCGCGCCACCAGCATCCCGATCGCCACCGGCGAGCGCCTCGCCACCAAGTACGATTTCGCGCGGGTGCTCGACGCTGGGGCCGCGGCCATCCTGCAGATGAACCTGGGGCGCGTCGGGGGGATCCTCGAGGCGAAGAAGATCGCGGCGCTCGCCGAGGTGCACCATGTGCAGCTCGCGCCACACCTGTATTGCGGGCCAGTGGTGGGTGCCGCCAATATCCAGCTCGCCACCTGCAGCCCGAATTTCCTGATCCTCGAGGGTATCGAGCGCTGGCAGGGGTTTCATGCCGAGGTGCTCGTCAAACCCATCCGCTGGGAGGCGGGGTACGTGATCCCGCCGACCGAGCCCGGGCTCGGCGTCGAGCTCAACGAGGAGCTCATCGCGCGCCACCCCTACCGCGGCAAGGAGCTGCACCTGGACATGGCCGGCAAGCCACTGGCGTAGACGCGCTCTACAGCCGCAATTCGGCGCGCAGGCGCTCTTCGTACCAGACGTGGAACAGCTTCACCATGTATTCGCTGGCGGCGATCGGGCCGGGCTCGTAGGCGGGGCTGGACGCGCCGCGCTGCGTTTCCTCGACGAACGCTGCATCCTGGGCGTTGGTGGCGTTCCACACGCTGGTGAGCTTCTCCAGATCGTAGTCGCGACCTTCCTGCGCGTCGGCGTGCACCAGCCAGGTGCTGCGCACCAGCGTGCGTCCGCGCTCGAGCGGCAGCGTGGCGAAGGTGAGCGCATGGTCGGAGAGGAAATGGAACCAGGCGTTCGGCTGGGTGTGAAAGTGCAGCGTCCCCAGGCGCGACTCCTTGAGATCCCCCAACAGGCGGCGTGAGGCGACGCGGGTGTCCGGGGTCATCGACTCACCGGCGCCGTCCAGCACCAGCCGCTCGGTGCGAAAGGCGGTGGGCCGGCCGTGCAGCTGCTCGATCTCCTGCCACGGCAGCCCCGCGCGCGCCCAGATCGCCTCCTGCACCGGCCGGGCGCTCTGGTAGCGCGCGTAGGTCGCGCGCTCCTGCGCGGACATGCGCTCCACGTCGAGCTCGCCGAAAAAATCGAACAGCGAGCACAAGAGCTCCGGGTGCCCGGCGCAATGGAAGCATTCGCGGTTATTCTCGATGGTGAGCTTCCAGTTGCCGTGCTCGATGACGTCGACCTGCTTCGCGACCTTGGCCCGCGCCAGGGCGTGGGGTGCGAGATACGGCGTCATGCGCTCTCGCATATCGTCGAAATCCGCCGGCGGCTCATCCGCCAGGCACACGAATATCAGGCCGGCGAGTGTCCTCAGGTGCACTGGCTTCAGGCGCCGCTGCGCCGCCGGGGCCTCGCCGGTGGCGCCGCAACCGATGACCCGCCCCTCGAGGTCGTAGGTCCAGCGGTGGTACGGGCACTGCAGGGTCGCACCGGCGATGCCGGAATCCTGCTGCAGGATGCGCGAGCCGCGATGCCGGCAGGTGTTGTGGAAAGCGGCGATCGAGCCGTCGTCGCGCCGCAGGATGAAGATCGGCCAGGGACCGATCTGGAACGTACGGTAGTCCCCGCCCTCGGGAATTTCGGCCTCGCAGGCCACGAACAGCCAGTGACGGCCGAAGATGTACTCGATCTCGGCCGCATACAGCCGCTCATCGGTGAAGAACGCACCGGGGAGGGCGAAGCCGGGCTTGCAGGCCGCCAGGAGCGAGGCCACGTGCTGCTGCAGGGGCTCGGCCGCGGCACGCCGCGCTGCGCCAACGGAGGAGGGGGATGCGTTCGTGCTCATGGGCTTTAGAATAGCGCGCCCGAGGGTCGCGCAAACAAGCCCCCACAAGCTGGAGACATTGCATGGCTGCCACCGCCAAATCGTCCCGAAAGCCCGCGCGCGCCGCGCCCCGGGGCAAGGCTCGCGGGGAGGAGCGCGATCTCATCGCCCGACTGAGCCGCGGGGCGGTGATCTGCGCGGAAGGGTACGTGTTCGAGCTCGAGCGGCGCGGCTACCTGCAGGCGGGCGCCTTCGTGCCCGAGGTGCTGTTCGATCACCCCGAGGTGGTGGAACAGCTGCACCTGGACTTCGTGCACGCAGGCTCGGACGTGACCCAGGCGCTCACCTACTACGTGCATCGCGAGAAGCTGCGGGTCATCGGGCGCGAGAAGGATCTGGTGCCGATGAACCGGGCGGCGCTCAAGATCGCCAAGTCGGTGGCGCGCAGAACCGGAACGCTGTTCGCCGGGGACCTGTGCAACACCAACATCTACGATCCGGCCGACAAACGCTCGATCAAGGAGGTGGAGCGGATCTTTGACGAGCAGGTGGGCTGGGCGGTCGAGGCGGGCGTCGACTACTTCGTCGCCGAGACCCTGGGGTGGGCCGGTGAGGCGCTCATGGCGCTGGAGGCGATCCGCAAGCACTCGAAGGTGCCGGCGGTGGTCACCTTCGCCATGCACCGCGAGGAGCTGACGCGCGACGGCCTCACCCCGGCGGAAGCTTGCCAGCGCCTGGAAGGGGCGGGGGCGGATGTGGTCGGGCTCAACTGCCACCGCGGCCCGGCGACCATGATGCCGCTGCTCAAGCAGATCCGCCGGGCGGTGAAGTGTCACGTGGCCGCGCTCCCGGTGCCGTATCGCACCATCGCCAGCCAGCCCTCGTTCATGTCCCTCACGGACCCCTGCTGCGGCGATCGGCGCGCGTTTCCGGTGGGGCTCGATCCGTTCGTGTGCACACGACAGGAGATCTTCGACTTCGGACGCGAGGCCTTCGCCCTCGGCATCCGCTATCTGGGCGTGTGCTGTGGCGCGGGTCCCCACCACATCCGCGCGCTCGCCGAGAGCCTCGGCAGGCACCCGCCGGCCAGCCGCTACAGCGTTGACATGTCCAAGCACGCGTTCTTCGGCACCGACAAAAAGATTCGCAGGATCCAGACCGACTACCAGGACAAGGCCTGAAGCCGGCGTGAAGTACTCGGCCCTGGCGCTGCTGCGCGGGGCGCTCTCGGCGCACCGCAACTGGGTTC
>Ga0209155_1000351_pt1 | contig 21557 bp, 20 predicted proteins | sample GraSoiAngelo_122_FD_185879 | JGI IMG/M metagenome (GOLD analysis project Ga0209155, IMG submission 185879) | Grasslands soil microbial communities from the Angelo Coastal Reserve, California, USA - 14_0927_02_20cm (SPAdes) (version 2) | ecosystem: Environmental > Terrestrial > Soil > Grasslands ... | reverse complement strand
TGGACGAGAGGGACCGATGAGGTAGCGCCGGAAGCGGCCATTCGTATCTTCGAATGGAGCAGACGTCGCACGCGCTGCCAGGGCAGAGATGCGCGTGCGGCAAATGTCTTTGTCATACCACCCTTGGAATAATCAATTGGCCGCAGCCTGTTCTTCGAAGCTCGCTCCGAAATGAAAGCCCTGGTATCCGTTGGCCGCAACCTGATCACATTTCTTCTTGTAGGCGGTGACGCCGCCGACATACGGCATGAAGACGCGAGGCTTTCCCGGGATATTGGCGCCGACATACCACGAGTTCGCTAAGGGATAGAGCGTACGGTCCGCGACCTCGTTGTTGTGCTGCACCCAAGCGCCTTCGGCTTGTTCTTCTGCTTCGATGCACCAAAGCCCTCGGTTGCGCATGTATTGCAGGCAATCGGCAATCCAATCGACGTGCTGCTCGCAAGCCAAAATCATCTGGCTTTTGACGCCCGGGCTTTGCGGGCCGGTGATCATGAATAGATTCGGAAACCCGGCGATCATGATGCCGAGATAGGTGCGCGGACCGTCTTCCCATTTCTCTCTGATCGACATTCCTGCATCGGTATGAATGTCGATCTCTTTCATCGCGCCGGTCATGGCATCGAAGCCGGTCGCAAAGACGATCGCATCGAGCGCGTATTCGGCATCGGCCGTGCGCAATCCGGCGGGCGTTATTTCCTTGATCGGCTTGCTTCTGATATCGACCAGGGTGACGTTGTCGCGGTTGTAGGTCTCATAATAGTCGGTATCGAGAATGAGCCGCTTGGTGCCGATCGGATGATCGTCGGGGCACAGCAGCTCTGCGGTTCGGGGATCCTTGACGGTAGTGCGGATTTTTCGGCGTACGAACTCCGCTGCCGTTTCGTTGGATTCTTTGTTGAGCAGCAAATCTGTAAACGAATACAGAAAACTGATGCTGCCGCCTTCCGCCCATTTCGCCTCGTAGGCGCGCAGCCGCTCGTCCTCGGTTGTCTGGAGGGCCGACTTTACGGGTGCGGGGTAGCCGGCGATTCCGAACGGCGTATCGAACGCGGCGCGGCGGCGCTCGGGATACTCATTCTTGTGGGCGCGCTCCTTCGCAGGGTCGAGCGGCACATTGCGCGCCGGCAGGCTGAAATTGGCGGTCCGCTGAAAGACGTAAAGATGCTTTGCCTGCTTTGCGATGATCGGTATCGACTGGACACCTGAAGAGCCGGTGCCAATCACGCCGACGCGCAAGCCGGTGAAATCGACCCCTTCATGTGGCCATAAACCGGTGTGGTACCACTTGCCCTCGAAGCTCGCCAGGCCGGGATAATTCGGCTTTCGCGGTGTCGAAAGATTGCCTGTCGCCATAATGCAAAAGCGGGCGGTCGCGGTATGACCCTTGTCGGTCGTCACCGTCCATGTGCTTGTCTTGCGGTCGAAGACCGCCTCCGTCACCCGCGTGTTGAACTCGATATCGCGCCTGAGGTCGAAGCGGTCGGCCACATGGTTGATGTATTTCAGGATCTCGGGTTGCGTGCCGTAGCGCTCGGGCCAATGCCATTCCTGCTGCAGCTCATTGGAGAAGGCATACGAGTACTCCATGCTCTCCACATCGCAGCGGCACCCGGGGTAGCGGTTCCAGTACCAGGTGCCGCCGACCCCGCCGGCGGCCTCGAAGGCGCGCACTTTGAGGCCGAGCTTCCGCAGACGGTAGATCGCGTAGAGCCCGCCGACTCCTGCGCCGATGATGATCGCATCGAACCTCGCGGGCCCGGCGGTCGTTTTCGACATTTCGGATCGCTCAGATGAGCTGTTCACTCCGCCGCCTCCCGAACCTTGGTGGAAGACCATGACTTCAGCACCGGCAGCACCTCTTTTGCGAAGAGCTTCAGGCCTCGCTCGGCGACCTCGTGAGGCGTGCCGCCAAAGCGGAAAGCGACATTGAGTTCGAAATTGCCGATGATATTCCGGCGCGCTTCGAGGCCGCGCAGGATCTTGTCGGGGGTGCCCCAGCTGGCTGCCTGCATAAAGCCGTTTACCGCGCCGTCGAGGCCGCCTTTCCGCGCAATCTCTGCCTTCTGCTGATAGGCGTCATAGCCCTTCACTGTCTTGAAGTGCTCGCCCAGAAATTCGTAGTGGTAGAAATTGCTTTCGACAAATTTCCCCTGATAGCGGCGCGCCTCTTCCTCGGTCTCGGCAAGGTTGGTGCCGCAGATACAGAACTCGGTCAGCATCACGTGCGGCGGTTCGGTCCCGTGGTATTTGCGGTGCAATTCGCGGCCGCGCTCGATCGCCGGCAGCCGCATCTCCCACGGGCGGTCGGCGAACATGACGATATGGGCGCCGAGCTTGGCGGCGGACTCGATCGAATCCTCGCTTGACGCGACGGCGTAAATTCGCCCCTCAAAGGAATGCTGCGGCCGAGGCCGGATCTCAATGCGCGGCTGCTTGTAGAACTTGCCATCACCCTCGATGAAGCCGGTCTTCAACGCATTGACGATCATCGGCGCCGCCTCGTCGAAGCGTTCCCGCGATTCATCCATGCTGAGGCGGAACGCGGCGAACTCACGCCGGGCCAAGCCGCGTCCCAGACCAAGGCGCAGCCGCCCCTTGCTCAGCATGTCGAGCACCGCCGCCTGCTCGGCGACGCGCAGCGGGTCGTGCCAGGGTAGGATAACGGCCGCGGTGCCCAGATCGACGTTCGGGCAAAGCGCCGTCAAATACGTCATCAGCTGCAGATTGTCAGGCACGAACGAGTAGTCGTTGAAATGATGCTCGGCAGACCACAGGCAGTCGAAGCCGAGATCGGCGGCGAGTCGCGCCAGCCGGATCTCCTCATCCCACACCCGCGCATCGGAGCAGTTCTCCCAGCCGTAGCTGGCGAACACCATCATCATGCCGACATTCATGGAATGCTCCTCCGCTCGTTGTCTGCCCGGCGGGCCGGAAATCGCTTTCGCAGCACCCGCATGACGGCAAATTCCGCTGGGATTGCGGCGCCCTAAGCCAGCGCCAATTCGCGGTACCCCTCTGCAACGACGGCATCGCAGTGCTCGCGAAACGTGGGATGGCCACCGCTGTAGCGCATGATCTTGCGGGTTTGTTTGCCCTCGACGTTGCGGTTCACGCCGGTCATCCACGAGTCGATCTCGTTGAACAGCAATCCCTCGCCACTCGCCTTGACGTGGTCGGTCCACTGAGCCACCCCCGCGGCCGTGGCCTCGATCCGGGTCACGCCGCGGTCGCGCGCATGCCGGATCAGACCGGTCACCCAGTCGACGTTGTATTCGACCGCGCGCGGAAAATTGCCCAGCGCGGCATGCGGCCCCATCACCATCAGCATGTTGGGGAAATCTTCGATCAGCACGCCAAGATAGGTCTGCGGCCCATCCTTCCACCTATCCTTAAGCGACACGCCGTCGATGCCACGGATGTCAATACGGTCGAACGTACCGGTGATCGCATCGAAGCCGGTCGCGTAGATGATCATGTCGAATTCGTATTCGGTATCGCTCGTCCTGATGCCGGTCGGGATGATCCGCTCGATCGGCGTCTCATTGATGTCGACGAGTTTAACGTTGGGCTGGTTGTAGACCTCGTAGTAGCCGCTTTCGAGCGGCACCCGCCGGGTGCCAAAGCCGTGGTTCTTCGGGATCAACTTCTCGGCGATGACCCGGTTCTTGACGCGCTGACGGATCTTGCGCGCGATGAAGTCCGAGATCAGCGCGTTGGCCCCGCGGTCCGTCAGGATGTCGCGGAAATTGCCTTGCCAGATGCCGAAGCCCGGCTCGGCATAGAGCTTCTCCCAGAAGGCTTCGCGTTCCTCAGGGCTGACCTCGTGCGTGCGCCGCCGGTCGGGTTTGTGAATGAAGCAGCCGGGGCTCTCGTTACAGCGCGCGAAGATCTCCGGATAGCTGGCCCGGATCCGGCGCATCTCGTCCTCGCCGATCTTGGCGTTGTGCAGCGGCGCGCACCAATTTGGGGTGCGCTGAAAGACGGTCAGCTGGCCGACGGTCTTGGCGATCTCGGTGATCGCCTGCACCGCGGTGGCGCCCGTGCCGATCACCGCGACGCGCTTGCCCTCGAAGCTGACCGGCTCCTTCGGCCAGTAATGCGTATGAAAGGACTGTCCCCGGAAACTCTCGACCCCGGCGATGCGCGGCATCGTCGCCGCCGATAGGACGCCGATGGCGGTGATCAGAAACCGCGTGCTGTACCGGCGGCCGTCCTCCAGCGCGACGTCCCAGCTGCGCGTTTCCTCGTAGTAAGACGCGGCGGCGACGCGGCTGTTGAACTGGATGTCCCGGCGCAGATCGAACTTGTCCGCGACATGATTGAGGTAGCGCTCGGTTTCGGCCTGGCCCGCGAAACGTTCAGCCCAGTTCCATTCCTCCAGCAGCTCCTGCGAAAAGGAATAGGCGTAGGTATAGCTTTCCGAATCGAAGCGGGCGCCGGGATAGCGGTTCCAGTACCAGGTGCCACCGACACCGCTGCCGGTTTCGAGTATGCGCGCCCGCAACCCCAGCTCGCGCAGCCTGTAGAGCTGATACAGGCCGGAGACGCCGGCGCCGATGATCACGGCATCAAAATCCAAGACTGGGGCGGCCTTGGCGCAACCCGCTGCCGTCTGTGAGGCACTCATGCTTTTCTTCCCATCGCCGAGATGAACCCTAAGCCGAGACGCGACCGCTCGCCTCAGTTCATGCCGTAAAATCCCAGGGCGCCGCCGGCCAACACCTGGTGCTTGGCCTGGGGCGACAACGGCCCGAGCCGGTCGCGGACCATCTGCGGCGCTCCGGGAAAGAAGCCGTCCTGATGCGGATAATCGGTCGCCCACATGATCTTGTGCGGCCCGATATAGTCGGCCAACGCGGCAATGCTGCTCTCCACCGGCTCGAACGAGATCCAGCAATTGCGCTGGAAGAGTTCGCTTGGGCGAGTCTTCGGGGCGGTATCGTTGAAGCCGTGATCGTCGAAATGGCGGTCCATGCGATCGAGCCACGGCGCCATCCAGCCGCCGCCCGATTCGAGAAACGCGACGCGCAGACGCGGGTGGCAATCGACAACGCCACCCCAGATCACAGCCATCGCCGCCAGCATCATCTCCATCGTGTGCGAAATCATGTGGCGCGCCGCACGGTCTCCTTCGAAACGGTCGACGCCGACCGTGGGCATCGCATTGGTCGAGCCTTCGTGAAAGCCGATCGAAAAGTCGAGCTCCTCTGCCATCGTCCAGAACGGCTCATACATCCGGTCGTTGATCATCTTTTTACCGTGATACGGGTTCGGCCGCAGAAAACCGCCGGGCATCCCGAGCTTTTCGCGCGCGTACCGCATCTCCTCGATCGCGAGCTCGACCGACTGCATCGGCAGCATCGCGACCCCAAACAGCCGATCGGGGTAGGGCTTGCAGTAATCGGCGAGCCAGCGATTGTAGGCGCGGCACATCGCTGCGGCGAGTTCAGGATCCTCGACGGCGCCGGCGAACAGGCCGAGGCTCGGATAAAGGAAAGCGGCGTCGATCCCGTCGGCGTCCATATCGATCATGCGGGCGTGCGGGTCGAACCCGCCCTTCTTTCCTTCAGCGTATTTGAGGCTGTCGAGCTTGACCGCGCCCTGCCGGACCCCGACCGCGCCCAGGCTGCCGATCCCGCGCGGATTGCCGAGCAGTTTGCCCTCGACGCTAAGCCGCTCCTTGCCGTTCTCGTCGATGACGAACCGAGGCCGACGCTCGCGGAACCCCGGATCTATATATTCGTCCCACAGGCTGAGCGGCTCGAGGATGTGGCCGTCGGCGTCCACGACGTTGTAGGCGCGGGTCATCGGGATATCCTCCGGATGGAGTGATCTTGCGACATGCTACCGCAGCCGTCCGGGCCGCGCGACCCTGAACATCATTCAGAATATCGAATGCAGGCATGTCCTTATGCCCGAGCCCCGGGTCGCTGGAAATCGAGCGCTATTCCCGATCCGGCAGGCATGTTCAACCGTAAGGCGCGATCTGAGCCCTTGTGAAGCTCAGACCTGTTTTTCAGAAAGGCCGACGTTATGCAACGCCGGCGTTTGTGAGCAGGAGACGTGAATGAAATCTATCGCACTCGCGGCCGCCGTTGGCGCGCTCGCTGTCGGTCTAGCCTCGCCGCCCTCGGCGCAAGCGCGGACATGTTTCCGAGAGTCTCTGTCCGACTCCGCTGGCCATCATGCGGTGATGCGGGGATGCTCGACCGCCCGGCATCACGCGCTTCGAACCACCCGCCGGGCAGTCACAAGGACGACCAGGGTCGTGACCACCGACGATTATTTCACGACGACCCCTGTCCGGACCCGGACCCGTTACTATTCCCCCCGGAACGAGATCGTCGAGTACGGGAGCAGCACCTATACCGCTCCAACGACCCAGTACAGCACCGTCTATCAACCCAGCTATGCGATGCGCTGTGGTCCCGGAAACAGCGCAAATTGGGGCTACAACTACTATTATGGCAGCTCGTCCCCGCCGTGGTGTCAGGCCAGCGCCAGCAGCCATCCGGCCTTCGCTGGCGGAAGCGGGCAATTTACCAATCATCCGATGCTCGGCTGGGGCTACTGAGCCGCTCCGACGCTAGTTGTCGTGTAACGGCCGGGCGGTGCAACACCGCCCGGCCAGCCGGGGAATTCACGCCGCTGAGGCTGTGTCAGTTCGAGTTTCCAGGCTGCGGTTATCTTCCTTCAATCGGTCGAGCAGATCGGGAAGTTCGCGGACAAAATCGACGTCGTTTCCCGGGTTAAGATTAAAGGAGTAGTGCTTCATCTTGACCGGCGCGTCACCGCGATGCTTGCCATCGGCGTAGATCAGGTAGAGATCCCGTGACGCTTCCTCATGGACGAACACGGCCCGGCATTCATACCGGTTGCTACCCCGGGTCTGAAACGTGGCCATCGCATCGGCCATGTAGTTGAACGCCTTCGGCGCGCCGAAGACCGCCACATGGCCGCGGAAGATGCGGCCGTCAAAGCCCCAAATCGTGTACTCGTATTCCGACTGGCCGGAGAGTTCCCACATCGACTTCTTGATGAAGTTGATGTCGGTGAAATCCTGTACCGCGATATCGGCGCGGCCGGGAACATCGCCTGAGCAGCCGGCCCATACCCATTCGGGATATTCGGGATAACAGAGCTTTACGGCGAGGAGTTGGTCGCGCCGGTTCTGATGCGTGCGGCGGAACGAACCGAGTGCGAACGGGCTGCCTCGGTATTTCGGCACGCCATCCTTCAGCAGATCAAAGGCGGCGTTGATCGATTGCGCGGTATCGAGGTTGCCGCCGCGATCGGGGTGATGCCGATGGATCAGCTGCCGCCGAGCCTCTCTGAGGGTTTCCGGCGCCATCCCAGTGACATCGATCCCGAAGCGCCGGAACAGCAGGATCGCGTCGATGACGTTGACCTCAGGGAGAATTTCTGTCGTCCGCATCCGTTTGCGCCGCTCGCGTTGATGTCAAACGTCGTGAGGAATGAACCCGAGGCGTGATCCTGCAGGGCGGACCCTAACGAATTTTCCGCGTGCTCGGGCGGAAGGAAGCTGCAGGATTATCGGGAATATTCGATAAACTCGGATTAACGGGCGCCGAAAATCGTCCGGACCGCTCGCCAGCACCGCGAAGCGCGTCCGCAGCTTGTGAACACGGCCGGCCGGAGGCATCCTGCGGTCCTTCTAAGAACAACATCTCTGGGAGCTTGCCATGCGCCTCGAAGGGAAGATTGCGATCGTCATCGGCGCCGGACAGAGCCCGGGCGAAGGCATCGGAAACGGCCGGGCCACGGTGCTGCGTTTCGCGCAGGAAGGCGCCCGCATTCTCGCCGTCGACCGCGATCTCGCCTCGGCCGAGGAGACCGCCGCGCTTGCCAGGCAGGAGGGCGGTGAATGTGTCGCGTTCGAGGCCGACGTGACCCGCGAGGCAACGCTCGCCACGGCGATGCAGAGCGCGGTCGACCGCTGGGGCCGGATCGACATCCTGCACAACAATGTCGGGGTCAGCGTCGGCGGCGGCGACAAGCCGATCGAGGAATTGAGCGAGGAGGCTTTCGACCGCGTCTCGGCAATCAATCTGCGCGGCACGATCATGGCGTGCAAGCACGCGCTGTCGATCATGCGCCGGCAGCGCTCGGGCGCGATTGTCAACATCTCCTCGGTCGCGGCGTTCGAGAACTCCTATCCGCTCGTCACTTATAAGGTGACCAAGGCCGGCATGGTTGCTTTTACGCAGCAGCTGGCCTTGCAGAACGCGCCCTACGGCATCCGTGCCAACTGCATCCTGCCTGGGCTGATGGATACACCGATGGCGGTCGACACGCGGGCGCGCGCCTCCAACCGCAGCCGCGCCGAAATCGCCGCCGAGCGCGATGCAAAGGTACCGCTTCGCGGCAAGATGGGCACCGGCTGGGATGTCGCGAACGCGGCGCTTTTTCTTGCCTCGGATGAAGCCAATTTCATCACCGGCGTCGCCCTGCCGGTTGATGGCGGCGCGCTCGTGAAGATCGGGTAGAGCTTAACCCCGGACGGCCGGGCGGCAATTGAACGAGCCGAAGATCAATTGTTTCGACCAGTTCGGCCGCAGCATGATCGGCATGAACACCGCGCGGAACAATTGCGCCCCGGCTCCGAAGCCCAATGTTCCCTCGAGCGTCACCGGCGAGGATTCCATCATCGCCTTGCTGCAACCCTCGGAAAACATCTCGCGATGATGTGCCGGTACTTGTTGGATGAAAGGGATTATCGTCACCGGTTTGGCGGGGAGGCCGAGCAGCCGTGCGAACCCGGAGCCATAGCTGACAAAGACCGAGCTCTCCACCGCGGGACCCCCGCAGATCAGAAAGCGGTGGCCCCAGCTGGTCTTCATCGGTGAAAAATCGAATGTGTCGAGCAGGGGGACGCAATCCTTCCCCCAGGTATTCCGCTGCCAGTGCTGAATCGCGAGCTCGACGTCCCGCCGCTCAAGTTGCGGTTCAGGGACGGAGATGTGCTTCAGCGCGGCGGATAGATGTGTGATAGCCATTTTCCAAGCAAGCTCAGCTTGTATGCCTAGAATACGGGCCAAATCGTGAATTTTCTGTTGCGCGTCGGATCGGATCCGAATTTGCTGCCCGAACGGCTCCCCAGTCCTAAGAGAGCATACCTGGCACTGCTAGACGGCGCCCAGCTCACGGCGATTGAACGAGCCGAAGATCAGCTGCTTTGACCAGTTCGGCTGCAACATGATCGGCATGAATACCGCGCGGTATAATTCAACACGCTTTTCAAAGCGGAAGGTGCCGTCGAGCGTCACCGGCGAGGACGCGCTGCCCGCTCGGTTGTACCCTGCGGAAAACATGGCTCGGTACGGCACCGGGACCTGCTCGATGCAGGGAAGGTCCGTGACGGGTTCGTGGGCCAGGCCGAGCAACTGCGCGAACCCTGCTCCATAGCTGACGAACACCGCGCTCTCGACCGAATGATTGCCGCAGATCAGGAACCAGTGGCCCCAGCGTTCACGCAGGGGGGCAAAGTCGAAGGTGTCGAGAAGGGGGATGGAATCCGGCCCCCAGGTATTCCGCTGCCAATGATCGATGGCGAGCTGAATGTCGCGGCGCTCGTCCGGAGTTCCGGAACCCACGGCGATAGAGTCACTCCCTTGCTGGGCAGGCATATCTGCCACGGTGCTGTCCTGAAAAGGTTCGGCAAGTACGAATAGAATACCGGCTAAATCGTGAATTTTCGGTTGCCCGGAGCAACGAGCCGCCAGCGCCGGAGAGTATTGTCAGACGCTGCGCGGAGCTGGGGCCAGCGGGTCGAAGGCCGCTGGCTCGGGTTCGAGCTCGGCTTGGGTAAAGCCCATCGCCGCGAGAAAGGCCTCCCGCACCTCAGGAGGCTGACCGGTCTGAAAGATATAGCCCTGTAAATTGCGGCGGTTGAACGGGTCGCGCATCATGTCGGCGCGGGGAAAGCCTTCGATAAAGTTCTTGCGCTCGGCAACCGGCAATTCGATCGCGCGGTTCTTTGCCGGCTCGCGGACGATGCCCTTCGGGTCCTTGCCCTCTTTCAGCCGTTCGAGGTCCTGCAGAAAGCGGCGTCGCAGCATGATGACGCCGCGATCGCTCGGCGCGAGATATTCCTGCGAGCGGTCCGCCACCCGCCCCTGCCCGACCCAGGTCACGAAATCCTGGTTCATGACATGGCTGGTGATCCAGCGGCCGGTTGCGGGATCGGCAATCGGCCCCTGCCAGGTCGGGATGCTGTTCTGGACGTAGGGCTCCTGTTCCTTCGGGACGCGGCTGAAATGCCACATGACCGACAACGTGTTCTCGTCGTCGACGGGTACCCGGAACTCGACATGGTTGCCGGTGAACAGCCCGTTCGGCCACAGGCAGACCCGGCCGATTTTCCACAATCTGTCGTTCTCGTCGGTGTCGGTGCGGACGCGCTTATACTGGAAGCCATATTCGAATTCGGCAAAATCGACCTTGACGTGCTGCGGCGTGTAGGGGCCGGCCTTGCCGGCGAGGCGCACGGTCCAATTGGAATGCGTCCATTCGAAATGCACCGGGTCGATCGAGTTCTCCTGGCACTGGAACCAGTTGCACGGGATCTCAGCCAACACGATTTGGCGAAAGCCGTTTTTCCATGTGAAGAATTCCCAATCCGGCACCAAGGGCCGCGGCTCGGGGCCGAGATAAGCCCAGAGGAGGCCGCCGCGCTCCTCGACCGGATAGGCCTTGATGCGGACCTCGTCTTTGAGCCGCGCCTCGGGATGCGCGATGTCCTCATAAGGCTGCGCCAGGCAGCGCCCGTCCGAGCCGTACAGCCAACCGTGATAGTTGCAGCGCAACCCGCAGGCCTCGACATAGCCGTAGCTGAGATCGGCGCGGCGATGCCGGCAGTGGCGGTCGAGGAGGCCGTATGTGCCGCCGAGATCCTTGTAGAGGACAAGATCCTCGCCCATCAGCCGCACCGGCTTTGTCCCGGGGTCGGCCAATTCGCTGGCGCCCGCGATCGGCCACCAATACCGGCGGAGGAGCTCGCCCATCGGCGTCCCGGCGCCGGTCTGGGTCAGGAGATCCCAGCGGCTGCCCGTCTCGCTTCGTAGGTCGTCCGGCATACTCAGCCGCGGCGGCGGCGCTGCTGGACTTGAGCGCCGTTGAAGCGCTCGACGAGGCGCGTGGTGACGCGCGGGCTGACGAAATGCGAGACGTCGCCGCCGAGCATCCCGATCTCTTTCACAAAACGCGAGGAGATGAACTGAAAGCGGTCGGAGGCCATCAGGAACACGGTCTCGATCCGCGGATTGAGCCGAGCGTTCATCCCGGCCATCTGAAATTCGTACTCGAAATCCGATACGGCACGCAGGCCGCGGATGATCACGCCGGCCTCGACCGACTCGGCAAAGCTCATCAACAGGCTCGAGAACGGCCGCACCTCGATCCGCTCGGCGGCGTCCGGCTCGCCGAGAAAGGGGATCTCCTCGCGCACAATTGCAACGCGCTCGTCGGTCGAGAACAAAGGGCCCTTCCCGTCATTCCGGGCAACCCCGATGACGAGGCGGTCGACGACATGCAATGCACGACGGATGATGTCGGTGTGGCCGTTGGTGATCGGGTCGAAGGTGCCGGGATAGATCCCGACGCGGCGGCTCATCACTCGTCTCCCTCTGGGGCCTCCTCCGAAACCGCCTCGCCGGGCGGCATGCCCGGCTCACCGGTCCCGGGGCCATGGGGGTCATGGCCATTGGGCTCGCCGCCATTAGACCCGTCGCCATTCTCCTCTGCAACCTCCGGGAGACGGGCGACCGAGACGACCCGCTCCTCCTCGTCGACCCGGAAGACCACGACCCCGGCGCTGCCGCGCCGCGCGATCCGGATATCGTGGACCGGAATGCGGATAACCGTTCCGGCATCGGTGACCAGCATGATCTGGTCGTTGTGGCCGACCGGGAACACCGCGACGATGGCGTCCCGGCGGCGGCTCAGATCCATATTGTTGACGCCCTGCCCGCCCCGTCCGGTGATGCGGTAATCGTAAGCCGAGCTGCGGACGCCAAACCCCCTCTGGGTGACGCTCAGCACGAACTCCTCGCGCGCGGCGAGGTCGAGGAACTGCTCCTCGGTCAGCGCCGCCTCGCCGACACCATTGCCGTTTTCGCCCTCGCCCTCGTCCGGCTCCGCCGGCTGTTCAGGGATCTGCGCCTCGGCGGCCTCGCTCTCCTCGCCCATCTGGCGGCGCCGATCGCGCGCCATGCCGAGATAGCCATGGCGCACATCGGGAGTGATCTCCTCGTGCCGCAGGATTGACATCGAGATGACCTGGTCTTGCTCGAGAAGGCGGATGCCGCGCACGCCGACGGAGTTGCGGCCCGCGAAGACGCGGACATCGCCGATCGGGAAACGGATCGCCTTGCCGTTGCGCGTCGCGAGCAACACGTCGTCGTTTTCGGTGCAGGTTCCGACCGCGATGAGCCGGTCGTCCGCATCCTCGCCCTCGAATTTCATCGCGATCTTACCGTTGGCCCGGACATCGACAAAATCGCTGAGCGAATTGCGCCGGACGTAACCATTGGCGGTCGCGAACATCACCGTCAGCCCGCTCCAGCTCTCCTCGTCCTCCGGCAGGGGCATCACGGTCGAGATCGTCTCGCCGTCGATGAGGTTCGGCAGCAGGTTGACCATCGGCCGGCCGCGCGCCTGTGGCGTGCCGAGCGGCAGCCGATAGACCTTGAGCTTGTAGACCCGTCCCGATGACGTGAAGAACAATACCGGCGCCAGTGTTGAAGCAACAAACACCTGGCTCAAAAAATCTTCGTCGCGGATCGCCATGCCGGCGCGGCCGCGCCCGCCGCGCCGCTGCGCGCGATACGTCGAGAGCGGCACCCGCTTGATGTAGCCGGCGTGGCTGACCGTGACGACCATGTCCTCGCGCTGGATCAAGGCCTCGATATCGGCCTCGAACTCGACATCCTCGATCGTCGTGCGGCGCGGATTGGCGAACTGCTCCTTGATCTTCAACAGCTCGTCGCGCAGGACCTCGATAAGGCGCTGGCGCGAGCGCAGGATTTCGAGGTGGCCGCCGATCTCGGCGACCAGCTCCTGCAATTCGTCGGAGATCTTGTCGCGCTCGAGCCCCGTCAGGCGCTGCAGCCGGAGATCGAGGATCGCGCGCGCCTGCTCGTCGGAGAGCTGGTAGGTGCCGTCCGCGGCAACGCCCCTGCCCTCCGCCTCGACCCGTGCCAGCAATGGCGCGATATCATCGGCCGGCCAGCGCCGCCCGACGAGGCCGGCACGAGCGGCGGCGGGATCGGGCGCGGCGCGGATCAGCGCGATGATCTCGTCGATGTTGGCGACCGCGACAAGGAGGCCGACCAAGGTATGTGCCCGCTCGCGCGCCTTGTTCAGGAGATAGGTCGTTCGGCGGGTGATGACCTCTTCGCGGAACGCGATAAAGGCCACGATGATGTCGCGCAGGGTCAGCTGTTCGGGGCGGCCGGCGTTGATCGCCAGCATGTTGACGCCAAAGCTGGTCTGCAGCGCCGTGTAGCGGAACAGCTGGTTCAAGACGATGTCGGGATCCGCGTCGCGCTTCAGTTCGACGACGAGCCGCACGCCGTCGCGATCGCTCTCGTCGCGCAGTTCGGCGATGCCCTCGACGAGCTTTTCATGGACGCATTCGGCGATGCGTTCCTGGAGCCTCGCCTTGTTGACCTGGTAGGGCATCTCGGTGAAGACGAGCGCCTCGCGGCCGCTGCGCACTTCCTCGACATGGCTCTTGGCGCGGACGACGACGGCGCCGCGGCCGGTCTTGTAGGCGGCGTGCGTGCCAGAGCGGCCGATGATGATGCCGCCGGTCGGGAAGTCCGGCGCCGGCACGAACTCCATCAGCTCGTCGATTGTGATGTCGCGATTGTCGAGATAGGCGCCGCAGGCGTCGATCACCTCACCCAGATTGTGCGGCGGGATGTTGGTCGCCATGCCGACCGCGATGCCCTGCGCGCCATTGACCAGCAGGTGCGGAAAGCCGGCCGGCAGAACCTTGGGCTCGCGCTCGGTCTCGTCGTAATTCGGCTGGAACTCGACGGTGTCCTTGTCGAGATCGTCGAGGAGCGCCTCGGCGACCCGGGCGAGGCGCGCCTCGGTGTACCGGTTGGCGGCCGGCGCGTCGCCGTCCATCGAGCCGAAATTGCCCTGACCGTCGATCAGCGGCAGGCGCATCGAGAAGTCCTGAGCCAGCCGCACCATCGCATCGTAGATCGCGAGATCGCCGTGCGGATGGTATTTGCCCATCACGTCGCCGACGATGCGGGCGGATTTGCGGTAGCCGCGGTTCCACAGATTGCCGTTTGTCTGCATCGAATAGAGGATGCGGCGATGCACCGGCTTCAACCCGTCGCGGATGTCGGGGAGCGCCCGCGCCACGATCACGCTCATCGCGTAATCGAGGTAGGAGCGGCGCATCTCCTCTTCGATCGTGACGGTCGTGATCTCGGGCGCGGAAGGCGGTGCTGCGGTAACGGCCAAGGCGGTCTAACTGCGTTGTTTTTGAACCAGGATTGCGGCCGGGCCGGGGTCTGTCAAACCGGCGCCGCGCCGCCACGGATATATAGTCATCGCGGTGCGAAATTACCCGTTTTCGCGGCCGCGAAATAGCGCCGCGGCGGCAAGCCAAGCGCCGCGCCGGGAAGCGCCGACTAGCCCGCCAAATCGGCTCGTTTGGCCGACGAATCCAGTCGCGCAAAACTGCCCCTCACCCGCCTTCGGGCGGCGCCCTCAGGCACCCTCTCGCCGCAGGCGGGGAGAGGGATCTGAAACGACACCGGCGAACTCCCTCTCCCGCAAGCGGGAAGAGGGTTGGGGTGAGGGGCTTTATTCGCCCCAGACCTCGCGGGCGGTCTCGACGACGAGGCGGAGCTTGGCCTTCTCCTCCTCGATCGTCAGCGCGTTACCCTCGACCGTCGAGGAGAAGCCGCATTGCGGGCTAAGGCAGAGCTGTTCGAGCGGCACGTATTTGGCGGCCTCGTCGATGCGGCGCTTCAGCTCGTCCTTGCTTTCGAGCGCCGCCCGCTTTGTCGTGACGAGCCCCAGCACGATCTTTTTCGGCCCACGCGGCACAAAGCGCAGCGGCGCGAAGCCGCCGGAGCGCGCATCGTCGTATTCGAGAAAGAAGCCGTCGACCGCGAGCTCGCCGAACAAGGCCTCGGCGACATGGTCGTAGCCGCCCTCGGCCATCCAGGAGGAGCGGAAATTGCCGCGGCACATATGGGTGCAGATTGTCATGCCGGCGGGCTTGCCCGCGAGCGCCTGGTTGATCAGGCGGATGTTGGTCAGGTGCTGGGTCGAGCCGTCGCCGCCGATCGAGGTCACATAGGCGCGCTGCGCCGGGTCGTTGAGATAGGCGAGGCTGGTGTCATCGAGTTGCAGATAGGTGCAGCCGAGCCCCGCGAGCCCGGCGATCTCCTGGCGGTAGACCTCGGCGAGGTCGTGCCAGAACGCGTCCATTTCGGGATAGGCGGTCTGGTCGATTGCGGCGCGGCCGCCGCGGTAATGCAGCATCGAGGGCGAGGGGATGGTCAGCTTTGGGGTGGTGCCGGGCGGCGCGACCGATTTCAGGTAGGCGAAGTCGTCGCCGAAGATCGTCTTGTCGAGCGTCAATTTGCCGGCGACCCGATGCGCGGCGGGCGAGAATTCAAGCGTGCCGGCCTCGTTCTTGAACTCGATATGGAGGACCCGGTCGGTCTTGGCGACGCCGCCGATCTGGTAGAGAAAATCCATGTGCCAGGAGCCGCGGCGGAACTCGCCATCGGTGACGCCCTTGAGGCCGAGCTCGGCCTGCATCGCGACGGCCTTTTTGATGCAGTCGTCCTCGCAGCCGCGCAGGGTCTCGGCGGTTATCCAGCCCTTCTCATGCTCGGCCCGCGCCGCCAAGAGCGGCTCCGGGCGCAACAAGCTGCCGACATGGTCGGCGCGAAACGGCGGACCGGGCGGATTGCTCATCGCAACCTCCTCAGGGCAGTTTGCAGGATGGGTTGAGCAAAGCGAACCCCCATCGAATACCGGGTAGCGCCCTAATTTCAGCCCTCAGCGCTCATCCGCTGGTTTTCCGCCTGCCAGGATCGACATGGCGGCGAGCAAGTGCGTCCATGATGGCCGGACTGAAATCACCCACGATAAATCGCCAAGATCGCCAGCCAAGAAACGCGATCAAGAAAAATCCGAGCCCAAACGAGACGCGACCCCATCCACTTGCCATCGGCCCGAAGCCGCAAAACGCCAGGATCCCAAAGAGCAAGGCGACGGCGGTAAACAACATTCTTAAAAACATTTCACACCTCCCTCTTAGGCTCGGCAATGGAATACCGCGGGCCCTTTGTTATGGGTTTCGCTCCGCTCAACCCATCCTACGATCTCGGCTACGATCTCGGCGATGACAGTTCATTCAAAGCGGGGAGGGGCCGAGCAGCTCCCAGCCGTGGCGCTGCAGCATGTCGGCGAGCTCGGCCTCGCTCATCGATGCGAAATTGCGCTGGGTCCGGTGCTGCTCCTCGATGAGGCCGCCCGCCTTGGCCGGCGTGTAGACAAACAGGACGCGGCCGGTCTCGGCGCCGGTGCTCTTCCAGGCATGCGGGACATCGCGCGGCATGAAGGCGCAACTGCCCGGGCCGCCGACCGTGACCTCGTCGCCGATCAGGAACGTGACCTCGCCCTCCAGGACGTAGGCAATTTCGTCGCTGTCGTGATGCAAGTGGAACGTGCTTTTCGTGCCGGTTGGCACGGTTTCTTCGAACACCATCATGCTGTCGGCAGTGTCGGCGCAGCGCAATTTCGTCACGATCGCGCGACCCGGCGTAAAGCTCTGCACCGTGCCTTTGCCGGGCTGCATGACGATGCCCTGTGCGGTCATGGCTCGCTCCTTTCCCGCGTGCCTCAGAGCGGCGAGGGGCCGACGATTTCCCACTGGTAACGCCGGTGGATCGCGGCGATCTCCTCGGCATCGACCGAGGCGACCGGGCGGTGCAGTTTCTGCAAATCCTCGAACCATTTCCCGGCCGCGGCCGGCGCGTACATGAACAACACACGGCCGGTCTCGATGCCGGTGTTCTTCCAGGCATGCGCTATGCCGCGCGGCATGAAGGCGCAGGCGCCGGGGCCGCCGACCGTCACCGTGTCGCCGATCTTGAACGTGATCTCGCCGGAGAGGACGTAGGCGACCTCGTCGCTGTTGTGGTGGATGTGATAGCTGGTCGCGGTGCCGGCGGGCGCCGCCTCCTCGAACACCATGATGCTGTCGCCTGTCTCGCCGCTCTGCAATTTGAGCGCGGCCGCGCGCCCCGGCGACATGTCCAATACCGCCCCCTCGCCCGGCGGCACGACGATGCCCTGGCTGTCGGTCATGGGCTCCTCCCCTGTTCTAGACTTCGTTGCCGGTCATCTTAGCCGAGCGGCGGCCCATCGGCGCGGTTTTCTCTGGCCTATCAGTAGGACTGGCCTATCAGTAGGACTGGCCTGTCAGTAGGCGATGTTGGCGACGGCGCGCAGCTCCTCGGCCGTGGCATGGCCATAGCCAAAAAAGTCGAGATAGGCCGGGATCTGCTCGAACAGCATATCGGTGCCGACCAGCGTGCGGCAGCCATGCCGGGCGGCGGCCTGGAGGAGCGGCGTCACCCCCGCGCCAAGCACGACATCGCCGACCAGGGCCCCCGGCGACAGGCGATCGGGATCGAAGGGGAGCGGATCGCCTTTGGCCATGCCGAGCGGCGTCGCGTTGACCACGAGATCGAAGGTGGCGAGGCCGCAGCCGGCGGGATCGTTATCGCCGAGCCGGATATCGAGGCCGGGATAGTGCCGGCGCAGACGCGCGGCGAGCGCCTCGGCCGCGCCGTCGCGGATGTCGTAAAGCGTGATCGAGCCGGGTCGCTCCGGGGCGATCGCGGCGGCGATCGCCGAGCCGACCCCGCCCGCGCCGACGATCAGACAAGCCGCGCCGGCAAAAATGAAGCCCTGCGCCTTGGCGGCGCGGGTAAAGCCGATGCCGTCGAACATCTCGCCATAAAGCGAGCCATCCGGGCATCGCAGGATCGCGTTGCACGCGCCGGCGATCTCGACCGCGGTGCTGACCCGGTCGAGCATCCCGGCGGTCGTCACCTTGTGCGGCATCGTCACGAGCGCGCCGCGGATGTTGCTGAGCGAAAACAGCGGCCGCAAAAACGCGGCGTAGTGTTCGGCCTTGACGCCCATCGGCACGACGACGGCGTCGATGCCGCGCTGCGCGAACCACGGATTATAGATCATCGGCGCGGTGAAGCTCTCGGTCGGATAGCCGAGATGCGCGATGATCTGGGTCCGCCCGCTGATCATCGCGCGGTTTCTCCTCGCCCGTTGACGCGCGCCGCCCGCTCGATATGCCGCTGCTCGGCGCGCAGACGGGCATCGAGCCGGCGCGCGAGGCGGGCGGCCTCGGCCGTCCCGAGATCGCCGCGCGCCAATGCTGCCCAGATCTGCTTTATCGCACGCCGCGCCTGCTGCGGCGTACGCACCGAGGACAGACGAAGACCGATCCGCTCGGCCGGGTCGCGGGCGGAGGCCGGCGGCAGGAATTGGCGCAGGAGCCGCCGCAACAGCGAGGGCTGGCGGCGGAACAACGCCGTGCAGGCTTCCGGGTTTTTCCGAAAGGCCTGCGGCGTCACCGTGCGCCGCTGCGGATTGGGGATGCCGCGCGGCCGCCCCCGAGGATTGCCGGACTGGCCCGGGGCGAACCGGCCGGTCTTGTCGCGGGTCTTATCCAGGGCCTGATCGCCGGCGGAGAATCGCAAAAGATCAGGAGCAAGCGATTGATTTTGCTCGATTTCGCTTCCGAAATGCAGTGAAAAGCAGCCAGAAGCAGGCGAATCGGCAATCATTTCCGGCATTTAGCGAATTTGGCGCGCGGGGTCGCGGCACCATGCGGCATCATGTATGTTCTCTTTATGTTCGGTCAAGGGTTTGCCGCCTGAAACTTCTCGGACACTCTGGCTTCATTTAGGCTCACAGCCGTGAGTGGGAGGGAAAAATTCGGGACGGCGCGGCTCGTCGCGCGGTCATGGCGGGCGGGCGAACTGCCGTTTGCAATGGAGTTGTGGGGCGATCCCGCGGTCACCGCCTTGATCGACTCCCGCAGCCGGCTCACCGCCGATGAAGTCGAGGAGAAATTGCATGCCGAGATCGAGCGCGAGCGGACCGCCGGCGTCCAGTATTGGGCGTTGTTCGAGCGGCAGGGCGGCGGGTTTGTCGGGTGCTGCGGATTGCGGCCGTGGGTCTATACGCCGGGCGAGGCGAATGTCGAGCTGGGCTTCCATATCGTGAAGCGATGCTGGGGCCGGGGCTTCGCGCTCGAAGCGGCAGAGGGCGCGCTCGATTTGGGCTGGCGGGAATTGCGGCTGGCGAAAATCTATGCCGGGCACCACCCCGACAACCATGCCTCAAAGCACATCCTCGAAAAGCTCGGCTTCACCTTTCTCGACACCGTCTTCTACGAACCGACCGGCCTCCTGCACCCGTCGTACGTCTGCACCCGACCCGCGCAAGCGCATCTTTCAAACGTGTAGGGCGGGTGAAGCGGAGCGCAACCCGCCGTTTTTTCGGATCGCAACAAGGCGGTGGGTTCCGCTTTGCTCCACCAGCCCTACAATGCATGGATGCCGGATTACCGACGCAACCGTGTTCCGGGCGCGACCTATTTCTTCACGGTGAGCCTGCACGACCGCCGCTCCGATTTGCTGGTGAGGCATATCGATGCGCTGCGTGATGCGGTGCGCGAGGTGCGCCGGCGATTGCCATTTCACATCGACGGCTGGGTCATGTTGCCAGACCACATGCATTGCTTGTGGACGCTTCCCGAGGGCGACAGCGATTTTCCGCAAAGGTGGCGGCGAATTAAGGCGGCATTCACGCGCGCACTTCCCGATGTGGAGCGTTCGCCGGTGAAACTTCGCAAGGGGGAACGCGGCGTGTGGCAGCGCCGCTATTGGGAACACACGATCCGCGACGAGCGCGACTATGCCGCCCACATGGACTACGTCCATTTCAACCCGGTGAAGCATGGGCTGGTTGCGAATGTCGGGGATTGGCCGTATTCGAGCTTTGGCCAGTGCGTCGTAGCCGAGCTTTATCCGGCGCAATGGCTCGGTGGTAGCCCCGAGCCAGTCGAAACTGGCGAACGATAATGGCAACGGTCGTAAGCCGGGTGGAGCGCAGCGCAACCCGCAATTTCTTCGGTCGCGGCGAGGGCGGACGGCGGGTTTCGCTTCGCTCCACCCGCCCTACGAGTTTGAAGGCCTCTAGAACGGGATTTCGTCGTCGAGGTCGGCGTTGCTGCGGCCGCGGCCGCCGCCCCCTGCCCCACCGGCGGGTGAGCCGGTGCCGCCGTAGCGCGGCGAGTCGCCCCTATCACCAGAATTGGGACTGCCGCTAAAGCTGCCCTCGTCAAAGCTTTCGCCGGCGCCGCCGCCCGCGCCCTGGCCGCGGCCGCCCGCGGCGCCGTCGAGCATCGTCAATTCGCCGCGGAATTTTTGCAGCACGACCTCGGTCGAGTATTTCTCGACTCCGGCGTTGTCGGTCCATTTGCGCGTCTGCAAGGCGCCCTCGACATAGAGCTTGGAGCCCTTGCGCAGGTATTTCTCGGCGATCTCGACGAGGCGTTCGTTGAAGATCACGACGCGGTGCCATTCGGTGCGCTCGCGCCGCTCACCCGAGGTCCGGTCGCGCCAGCTCTCCGAGGTCGCGAGGTTCAGATTGGCGATGCGGGTGCCGTCATTGGTCGAGCGGATCTCGGGGTCGCGGCCGAGATTGCCGACGAGGATCACCTTGTTGACGCTGCCAGCCATGGGCTCCCTCTCATATCCTTTTGACTCTGGGCAATTTGTGGGTCGTTCGGTTAGGGCGCATCTTATCAAGCCGGGCGGATGTTCCTACTTTATTCTTATCCCCGCTATCCACAGGGCCGGCGGGCCGTTTTGATTATCCCGGCGTTCGCGCGGCCCATAGGATGGAAGGCTTCACCACAGAGGCAGCGAGACGGTGAGAAGGATTTTTCCTGCGGACCGGGCCGCGTTCGGTAGAGCCAATCAATCTCACGGTCTCACTGCCTCGGTGGTCAAGACCTTGTTTTTGATGGGCTTCGGCCTGTGACCGTGGTGGCGATAGAAAGCCCTGGTGGGGGGCGGTAAGGTCGGAGCCATGCAATCCATCCGCATCCGCGGCGCGCGGGAACACAATCTGAAGAATGTCGATGTCGACCTGCCGCGCGACAGCCTGGTCGTCATCACCGGGTTGTCGGGCTCGGGGAAATCCTCGCTCGCCTTCGACACGATCTATGCCGAGGGGCAGCGCCGCTATGTCGAGAGCCTGTCGGCCTATGCGCGGCAGTTTCTCGAGCTGATGCAGAAGCCCGATCTCGACTCGATCGAGGGGCTGTCGCCGGCGATCTCGATCGAGCAGAAGACGACCTCGCGCAACCCGCGCTCGACGGTCGGCACGGTGACCGAGATCTACGACTATATGCGCCTGTTATGGGCGCGGGTCGGGGTGCCGTATTCGCC
>Ga0209155_1000350_pt1 | contig 21565 bp, 19 predicted proteins | sample GraSoiAngelo_122_FD_185879 | JGI IMG/M metagenome (GOLD analysis project Ga0209155, IMG submission 185879) | Grasslands soil microbial communities from the Angelo Coastal Reserve, California, USA - 14_0927_02_20cm (SPAdes) (version 2) | ecosystem: Environmental > Terrestrial > Soil > Grasslands ... | reverse complement strand
CTGGTTGAGGATCGCAGGGTCACGAAGCAAGATCTCGTTCGGCTTTCCGCGATGGCCGATCCACAGCTCATCCGGCCGCTCGGAGTTCCACGCGGCTGAGGAGGCGGCGCCGTCGATCTCGAAGACGAGTGAATTCTTGCGCCCCGCGCTGATCTGCGAGACGGTCAGCGCCCCGCGCACGCCTTCCGTGTAGCGGAGAAGGATGGTGGCGGTGTCCTCTGTGTGGATGTCCTGGCTCACGGTGTTCGCACCACCGCCGGCGGCGAAAGTCTCCACCGGGCCGGCAGGCTTGCGGCGCGTTTTGATGAATGTGGCGAGGTCGGCCATCACCGCGGTGATGCGGCGCCCCGTCCTCGAAGCGGCGGCGCCGCTCGTCGCGCGCGCCGCCCTGATCAACACCGAGCTGTACTTCAAAGCCCAGCGCAGCGGGCTTCGGATCACGCAGGTGCCGGTGCGGCATTATCCGCGTGTCGCCGGCGTCCGGTCGGGGGCGCGCCTCATTCCGATCCTGCGCGCGATCCGTGACCTTCTCTGGCTTCGGCTGCGGCTGGCCCGGGGGTGGCGGGCGCCGGTGCCCGCCCGGCCCGTTCCTGAAAGCTCCTGAAGGTTTGCCTAAGTCCATCTCGCACCGGCGTGCGGGCGCTCCAGTTGAGCAGCTTCGCGGCGCGCCCCGTCTCGAGCGCCGTGTCGCGCACCTCGCCGGGACGGCCCTCGACAAAACTTGGCGGGCCCTGGTAGGCCGCCAGCCTGGTCAGCTCCTCGACGATAGTCCGGACGCTGGTGGCAACCCCGGTGCCGATGTTGATGGCGCCGATGGCGCGCGACTTGAGTGCGTTGAGGTTGGCGTCGGCGACGTCGCCGACGAAGACGAAGTCGCGGGTCTGCTGTCCGTCCCCGCGGATCTCGGGTGGCCGGCCGGAGAGCAAGCGGTCACAGGTGATGGCCACCACACCCGCCTCGCCGGTGCCGTCCTGGTACGGGCCATAGACATTCGAATAGCGAAGAGCGAGCGTGGACAACCCGAAGCTGCGACTGAACATCCCGAGGTACCCTTCCGCGGCGAGCTTCGCCGCGCCATAGGGCGAGAGCGGAGCCGCGGTGGTGCGCTCCGGCGTCGGCAAATGGGGCGCATGGCCATAGATCGCGCCGCCCGACGACGCGAAGATAACGCGCCGGCAGTCGGCGTCGACACTGGCGCGAAGCAGCCCTACGGTCGCGACGACGTTCACCATCGCGTCGCCGGCCGGATCGCGGACGCTGCGCGAGACGCCACCCTGCGCCGCCAGGTGGAGGATCACATGCGGACGGAAGTGGGTAACAACCGACGCCGACGCCGGATCGGTGAGATCGACGGTTTCCAGGTCGACCCCGGGCGGCAGCGGCTCGCCGCACGCGTGCCGCAGGTCATCGATGACGAGCAGAGCGAAGCCATCCGCGGCGAGGCGCTGCACCGTATGCATGCCGATGAACCCCGCGCCTCCGGTGACCAGGATCCGTCGCGGCGTGGAGCTCATCGATGACGGCCCTGCAGTGGTTGCGCCGGCAACGTCGCGGTCTGCTGCGAGCGGCCGTATCGGTCGCGGTCGGCGGTGTCCTCCTGTTCTTCGTGCTGCGAGCCATCCGAACCGCGGACCTGGTGGAGACGTTGTCGGACATCTCCCCCGGGCTGGCGGTGCTGGCGGCGATCGGCGCCTTCGCTTTTATCGTGGCGCGGGCCTGGCGGTACCGGTTGCTGCTGGGCATCGAACGCTCCAAAACCGGGACGCTGCTGGCCATCACGTTCGCGAGCTGGGGAGCCAGCCTCGTCCTGCCCGGCCCGAGTGGCGACGCCGCGTTCGTTTTGCTGGCCCGCACCCGACTCAAAACTCCGGTTGCGGTGGGCGCCGGTGCCGCGGTCTTGAGCCGCTTGCTGGACGTGGCCAGCCTGGTGCTGATCGCGCTGGCCACGGCCCCGCTGGCCGGGGTCAACCTGCCGCGGGCGCTGCTGATCGGTGGGCTGCTGATCGCGCTGCTGATCAGCGCCGGGCTGACCGCGATGTTCTGGGCGCGCTCCCGGCGGCTGATCGTGACCTGGCTCGAGAGCTTGCCCTTGCCACCCGCCCTGCACCAACGGCTCCACGTCGCCATCGAGGAGCTCGGATCCGGGAGCCGGCCCATGCTGCTGGTGGCGGCCACGCTGGCCGCGCGAATCGCGACCGGCCTTCAGTATTTCGCGCTGTTCGCCGCGATCGAGCAGCCGATTTCGCTGGTGCAGGTGTGGTTCGCGCTGAGCATTCGAACGCTGTTGTTCGCGGTCCCCGTCCAGGGCCTGGGCGGTCTGGGGACGACCCAGCTCTGGTGGACAGCCGGGCTGACGCTGATTGGATGGCCGGCGCGCGCCGCGCTGGCTACCAGCCTCGCCGTCCACCTGGTCGACCTGCTGGTGTCGGTGCCACAGGCGGCGCTGGGCTGGGCGTACCTCCAGTTCCGCCGGCCCGTCCCCGACGACGCGCTGCCGGCCGAGGCCGAGGCTCAGCGGGTCTGAGCGACCCGGCGCTCCTTCTCCCTCGCCCGGGCGACGGTCGGGGAGGGGGTTTTCGAACTGACGACCACCGGCCGGCGCCGCCAATTTGCCGTGCCACCACGGCGCCAGTCGACATTCGGTTGCTCCAGCTCCACCGGATCGACCCGGGAGGCGTGCCGCTCGACGATGTCGATGACGGACTCGATCAGCGTGTCGCCGAGATAGTGGGGCTGCAGCCCGAGGTCGAGAAGCTTCTGATGCTTGGCGTTGTAGTAATGCTCCTCGCGCTCGACCCGCGGGTTGGGCAGGTGCACGATGCTCGTGGTCAGCCCGTGGGCGGCGCGGGCGTCGCGGACCTTCTCCGCCAGGGTCTTGACCGAGAATTGCTCGGTGAACTGGTTGAAGACCCGGTACTCGCCTTCGGTGGCGGGATTCTCCAGCGCGAGGCGGACGCAGGCGACCGTGTCGCGGATGTCCAGGAAGCCTCGGGTCTGGCCGCCCTTGCCGTAGACCGTCAGGGGCAGCCCGAGCGCGGCCTGGACGCAGAAGCGATTGAGCACCGTTCCCCAGATCGCGTCGTAGTCGAAGCGGGTGCTCAGCCCGGGGTCCATCGCGACGTCGTCGGTGTGGTTGCCGTAGACGACGCCCTGATGCAGGTCCGTGGCGCGCAGTCCCCAGATCCGGCAGGCGAACTGGATGTTGTGGCTGTCGTGCAGCTTCGACAGGTGGTAGAAGCTGCCCGGCTGCATCGGGAAGGGCAGACGGTCCTGGCGGCCGTTGTGCGTGATGGTGAGGAAGCCCTCCTCGATGTCGATGTTCGGGGTGCCGTATTCGCCCATCGTGCCCAGCTTGATGAGATGCGCCTTCGGGGCATGATCGCGGAGCGCAAAAAGAAGGTTGAGCGTCCCGACCAGGTTGTTGACCTGGGTGAGGGTGGCATGCGGCAGGTCGATCATCGAGAACGGCGCACTGCGCTGTTCGGCAAAGTGCACCAATGCATCAGGTTTGGTCTTCTGGATCAGCTCGGTGACGGCGCGCGCGTCGCAGAGGTCCATCTGCCGCCAGTCGATCCGGTGACCGGTCAGGCGGCGCCAGAGCGTGACGCGTTGGGGCATCGTCTTGATCGGAATCAGGCTCTGAGTGCCGCACTCGCGGTCCCAGCGGCGCCGGACCAGGCTGTCGACGCCAATGACGTCATGTCCCGCCTGGGAGAGATGCAGCGCGGTGGCCCAGCCGAGGTAGCCATCGATCCCCAGCACGATGACGGTTTTCTTGCTCACCGGCGCACCCGGATGCTAACGCGGGAAGATGAGATGCCGATGAGAGCATTATCCCCCCACCCTGACCCTCCCCCACAAGGGGGAGGGGAACACCCTCAGTGCTTGAGGCGAACGGTCAGCAACAGCATCGGCCGAACGATGCGCCACCAGTCGCGGTAGGCCTTCATCTTCGTGTAGCCCACCGACCGGTCGGGCGGGTAGTACTTCGTCACCGGCACCTCGCAGACCCGGTACCCTCGCCGGATCGCCTGGTAGAGCAGGTAAGGCTCGAGCTCATAACGATCCAGCCATGATTGGCCAAGCGGCCAGTCGCGGCAGATCGCGGTACGGAATAGCTTGAAGCCGTTCGTCGCATCGGTAACCCGGCGCAGCGTGACTAAAGAAAACAGGACGGAGTAGCCGCGGGTCATCACCGTGCGGCTCAGCGGCTGGTTCAATCGCCGCCCCTGGGGCAGATAGCGAGACCCCTGGACGAACTCGTGGCCGCGATCGACGATCGCCTCGGCGAGGCGCACCAACTCGTTGGGGTCGTCCTGGTCGTCGCCGGCCATGATCCCGGTCAGCGCCATGCCGTGTTCCTGATCCCATTCGATGCCGGTGCGAATCGCCGCGCCCACGCCGCGGTTGGTCGGGTGGCGCAGCACCCGGGCGCCGGCCGCCTCCGCCTCCGCGGCAGTCGCATCGGTCGAACCGTCATCCACGACGACGACCTCATCGACCAGCGGGCGTGGGATCCGGGAGACGGCCCGGCCGATCTTTCCGCCCTCGTTCAAGGCAGGGAGGATGACCGCAATCGATTGGCCCCGATACATCAGCCAGGAAGGCCGGCGCGGATTCCGCCGGCGACCAGCTCCACCTGGGCGAGCGACATCTCGGGATAGATCGGCAGCGAGAGGCTGTGAGCCGCCAGCCGCTCCGCTGTGGGGAACGCGCCCCGCCGGTAGCCGAGCTCGTTGAGGGCCGGCTGCAGATGGAGTGGCGTCGGATAGTGGATGCCGGTCTCGATCCCGCCGGCCTCCAGCGCGTCGCGCAGCCGATCGCGTTGCTCGGTCTCGATCACGAACAGGTGGTAGACATGCCGGCCCTGCGCGCCGGCCGGCGCGATGCGGATCGGCAGTCCCTCCAGGTGCTCCCGGTAGGCATCCGCCAGATACTGGCGGCGTGCGTTCCAGCCATCGAGGTGGGGCAGCTTGACCCGGAGCACGGCCGCCTGCATGGTATCGAGCCGATGGTTTAGCGGCAGGCTGACGTGCTGATATTTCGTCTTCTGGCCATAGTTGCGCTGCTGCCGGACCGCGTCGGCCAGCTCGGCTGACCTGGTCAGCAACATGCCAGCGTCCCCGAACGCCCCGAGGTTTTTGGCGGGATAGAAGCTGAAGGCCGACGCGATACCGAAGCTGCCGGCGCGGCGGCCATTGAGGAGAGCCCCGTGCGCCTGGCATGCGTCCTCGACGACGGGGACGCCGGCGGCGTCGGCGATGGCCATGATCGCCTCGATGTCGCAGATGCGGCCGAACAGGTGGACCGGCATGATGGCCCGCGTCGCCGGCGTCAGGGCCACCCGCACCGCGTCCGGTCGGATGACCCCGTCGTCGTCGCAGTCGACCAGCACCGGACGGGCGCCCACCGCCAGGACGGCGCCGGCGCTGGCAATGAACGTATTGGCCTGGGTGATGACCTCGTCGCCCGGTCCGATGCGGAGCGCCCGCAGGGCCAGCTCGAGGGCCGACAGCCCGGAGTCGACCCCGACCGCATGTGGGACGCCGCAGTAGGCGGCGAATTCCTGCTCGAAGAGCTCGACGTCTTTGCCGAGGATGAAGTCCCCGCGGTCCAGCACCGCCTGCATCGCCTGGTTGAGAGCCGGCTGCAGGGATTGGATCTGGGCCTGGAGGTCGACGAAGCGGACCGCGCCGTTGAGCGCCGTGCTCACCCTGTCCTCTCCAGATATGAACGTGAGTGCGTCAACTGATCGACGCTGCCGATCACGCGAGCCGGATTGCCAACCACGACGGCACGGGCGGGCACGTCCCTGGTCACCACGGCGCCGGCGCCGACCAGCGCGGCTTCGCCCACCACGATTTCGGGCAGGAGCGTGGCATTGATGCCCACCCGGGCCGCCCGCTTGATGGTCGGCCCCCGCATGCAGTCGCGGCAGATCGGGTGGCGGTCGTTGGCGATCATCACCCCCGGGGCGAGGAAGACGTCGTCCTCGATGACGGTGAACTGGGCAATGTACACCCCGGTGTGCACCCGAACCCGGCTGCCGATGACGCAGCCATAGTCGACTGTCGAATTGTTCCAGATGCTGAAGTCGTCACCGATGCGGTTTTCCTCCCGGATGACGGCGCCGTGGCCGGTTTCCAGGTGGGCGCCGATCCGGGATCCGGCGTAGATGACGCTGAAGGAGCGGATGATCGCGTGCGGGCCGATCGACAGGGTCAGGTCCGCGATCTTCCGCCCCGGCAGCTCGCCGACCACGGCCCGGGGATCGAGCTGAAAGGGTGTCGCGAGCTGCGCTTCGCTCACAGTCACCTGGCTGGTTCAAACCGCGCGGATATGCCGTACCTTGCGGGGGCGCGCCCAGGCGACCCGCACGATCGCGCTAGCGGGCGGGGTCTTTGAGGCCGAGTTCCTGGCGGGCCAGGGCGACCCCGGCGGTCATGTTGCGCAGCTTCTTGAAGGCGACCTCCCAGGAGCGGGTGCGCAGCCCGCAGTCGGGGGTGACGTGGATCCGCGCCGGATCGCCGAAGACGTTGACGGCATAGAGCACCCGGTCGCGGACCAGCTCGGGCGATTCGATGAAGTCGCTGTGGATGTCCAGCACGCCCAGACCGAGCGCCGGCTTGTACGGCAGGTCGGCGAACTTCCTGATCACGTGGTAGCCCGGCCGGGCTTGATCCGTGGTTCCCAGTTCGCGGCTGTCGTAGTTGGCGAAGCCGACCGCGAACTGGCGGCATTGCGACATCCGCTCGATCGCCGGAAAGAACAGGTTGTAGTCGCTGAAGCAGAGGTGGGTGGAAAACATCGCGTTCAACCCCTCGACACTGGCATTGAAACTATCGACAAAGAGATCGAGCTCGTCCGGCTCGGTCGAGGCGCCCGGCTCATCCACCTGGATCCAGCGCGCGCCCAGCCCGATCAGCGCCATCAGGTTCGGCCGGATGAGGTTGCGGGCGATCTCCAGCACGAAGTCCCGGCGGGCGGCCTTGCGCTTGCGGCGTCGATCGGCGGCCGGCTCGCGCAGGTCGGTGTCGACGTCGTAGCGTTCGTCGAACGACCAGTCGGCGATGGTGTAGGCGCCGGTCACCGGGATCTTCAGCTCGGCGTCGGCTACCGAGACGAGGTAGGAGAACTCGGCATTGTGGAACGGCGTCCGCAGCGAGATTGGCGCAACGACGGCCGCCTTGGTGTAGTACTTGTTGTCGAAGGCCCGGACGCTGCCCCGGCGCTCGAAACCGTCGCTATGGCTGACGGCCCAGTCGTACATCTCGGTGCGCTGCTGCTCGCCGTCGTACACGACGTCCAGGCCGGCGCCCTCCTCGAGCTTGAGCGCATAGAGGCTGGACCAGCGCTGCAGATCGGATTTCTGTTCTTTGCTAAAGGGCGCGTGCCGCAGCAGGTCGATCAGGCGCTCGTAGTCCGGAACCTTAAGCCGCTCGCCCCAGGCGCGCGCTTCCTCGAGATCGCGATCGCTGAGCGGCTGGCCGGCGTAAGCCTTCACCCGCCAGCCGGGCTTGTCCAGCGAGCCGATTTCGTGCGTCAGCAGCGGCTTGTGGTCGAGGTCGACACTCATACGGAGACCAGTTGTTTTACCCTTTTGGCCGCTTCACCCAGCCGCTGCACCTTCTGCTCGGCGACCACGGTCGGCAGAAACGCGAGCTCGCAATTCGAGGATAAATAGAGGTTGCGTGGCCGAACGGTGTCGGCCAGGTGGCGGGCGACCTCCACGGTGTTCTCCAACGACTCCAGCATCGAACTGCGCCCATCGATGACGCCCGCGACCAGGCCCTTGTCCCAGCCCGAACCCAGCTCGTTGACATCGGTTTCGACCAGGTCGACGCCGATGGCATCCACCGGCAAACGGCGTAGCTGGTCGACGTGCGGTCCGGCATCACCGAAGTAGACGTGGAAGGCCAGCGTCGCCCGAAGATCGCGATGCAGGAGCTCGAGGGCTTCTCGCAGCGGCGCCCAGTCTTTCGACTCGATGCCGAAATAGCCGATCCATGGATCCTCGAGATGGACGAGCTGGCAGCCGGCGGCAACCGCCGCATCGACCACCGGACGCAAGACCTTGCCGGCCAGGTCGACCATCAGCTGGTTGCGGTCCCGATCGGTGCGCGCGGCGCGCGAGAACATGAAGGGAGACGGCAGCGTGGCGACCCGCGGGCGGGGGACGGAGGCGTCCGGCAGCAGGCCGTCGGCGTGATTGACGCCGGCGAGCGCGCCGGAGAGTTCCGGCTCACGAAAGAACGTGTTGGTGTCGAACCATCGGACCAGCGACTCGGGTTTGGCGGCGCCCAGCGCATCCACCAGCGGGCGGAAGATATCCTGCCAGCGCAACAGGCCGTCCGAGAACACGTCGAGGCCGGACTTTTGCTGCAACCGGACGAACGCCGCGAGATCCTCGGCGAAGGCCGCCTCCACCGCGTCCGCATTCACCCGGCCGCGGTCGAGACCGCGGGTCGACGCCACAACCTTCTCGGACCGTGGGTAGATGCCGTGCTGATACGCAAAGACGTTGATGGTGGAGAGTTTAGAGCACCCCCACCCTGCCCTCCCCCAGAGGGGGAGGGAAATTGTTGCGATGGGGGAGACGACTCTCAGGGACGATGGAACAGCGCCAGGCCGTCACCCTCGGCAATCTCCTGGTATCCATCGGATTCGACGGTGCGCTCCTGATCCTCGAACCGCGTCGGGTCGTGGCCGAAGGTGGCAAAGTCAAGCGCCAGGTACTCGGCATGCTGGGTCCCCTCGAACTCGATGTCGTAGATGTATCGCCGGTGCGACAGGTGCGGCGTCAGGTTGTTCTCGGCGGCGACGCTCGCCGCCGGCGGAATCAGGTCGAGATTGTGAACAAAGGCGGCGTAGCGCGGCTCGGTTTGAAAATTGGCGGCCTGAAAGTGCCGCGAGAAGGGCAGGTCGCCGAAGAGATAGGCAAACGCGAGTGAGCTGAGAAGTACCGCCCCCGCCACCGGGCGCTGGATCGAGGGTCGGAGCCGGGCGAAGCCGAGGATGGACGTCCCGATCACCAGGGGGATCAGCGGGGCGGAATACTGGCTGGTGAATGCCGACTGGGGGCCGTAGTTCGACAGCAGCAGCAGGGCCAGTGTGGGGATGACGAGGACGACCGCGAACCCGGAGATCAGACTCAGGCCCAGGACGGGGCCGAATATCCCCGCCAGGAACTTCAATTTCTGGGCCTGGAAGAGGAGGTGCGCGATGCGGCCCGGGTGTCTCACCGCGGTCGCCATGATGTCCTGGGGGCTGGACCCGAGCTCGGCGTATCGGAACGCCAGCCTGCTGGCGAAGTAGGCATAGGACCCGCCGCCCAGCGCCGGGATGATGACGCGGATCAATGCCAGGAATGCCGCGAGGCTTCCTGCCAGCACCCCGAGGCCGAGCTTCAGGTCGCGTTTGCCCAGCAGGAGGTAGGCGCCGAAGGCCATCCCGACCAGCGGCAGCTCCTCCTTGATGAAGAACGTCGATGCCAGGCTCAACACGAACCACCACGGCCGGCGCAGCTCGAGGAAATAGATCGCGAACCCGAGGGGGAGCACGGCCAGCGACAGCTCGTGGAAGTCGAAGAGGTTGATGAAGGCGAGCGGGAGAAAGAGAAAGTAGGCCGCCACCCAGACCAACCGAGGCCAACCGGGCTCCAGCTTGTGCCGCGCCAGCAGGTAGATCGGCCAGACCCCCAGCGCGAGAAAAAGCGTCTGGATGACCACCAGGGTCTGCGGACGGGGGATGAGCGCATAGACCGGCAGCAGCAGCAGGTAGATCGGTGAGAAATGGTCGCCAATGTACGAGTGCGGCTGGGGCTGGGCAAGGCTCATCGTGGATTCGAAGAAGCGGCCCTGGGTGGTGTTCCAGAAGACCTGGTCGAACAGGCCCAGGTCGGATCCGAATGAGTGATACGTCAGATGGCGAAGCACCGAGAGGACGCTGTACAGCAGGAAATACGTCAGCGCCAGGGCGGCGACGATGGAGGGCTCGACCCGATCAAGACGCCCCCGGGCCTCAATCATGCGAAGTGGCTCCTATAATGCGCCTAGCTCGGAGGGGAATTGAAGGGGTTAGGGATAACGCTGATCCTGGGGCTCGCCTGCCTCGGGGTCGCCGGATGTGGGAGTGATGGCGGCACGACCTACGTGCTGCAGTCGCCGTCGGCCTCGGCCGGTTCGTCTTCGGCCAGTGCCTCGGCATCGGCGAGCGGCTCGTCGCTCCCGACGACCACCGTCACGCCTCCCGACAACAACTTCAAGATCGTCATCGACAGCCCGGACGGCGGGACCGCCATCGGCTCGCCGGTCGAGGTGGCCGGGACGGCCAGCGTCGACAAGGGCACCGTGGTCGCCGTGGTGCTCGATGCGGGCGGCGCCGAGCTCGGCCGGGCCACCACCACGGCCTCGGCCGCTAAACCCGAGTTCGGGCACTTCAACGTCACCGTCAGCTTCTCCGGCGCGGTATCCGGACAGAAGGGCCAGCTCAAGGTCTTCGGGGTCAGCCCACGTGATGGGACGACACCCACGAGTTACTACTTCATCAGTGTGAGGTTCGCCTAGCGCCCGGGGCTGGAAAGCCGCCGACCGCCCGTTACATCGCGTGATGGGCGATGCCGCGCTCTCGATCTCGATAGTCATCCCGACCCTGAACGCCGGCCGCGCCTTCGGCACCGTCCTGCATCGGATCATGGGCCAGGGCCAGGTGCCGCTCGAGATCGTGTGCGCCGATATGGGATCGACCGATGGGACCCGGCACATCGTGAGCCAGTTTCCGCTGGCCCGCTTCGTCGAGATCGCCGAACCGCCCGGGCCCAAAAGCTGGAATCGGACGATGGAGGTGGCCGGCGGCGACGTGGTGGTGTTCCTGGCGCAGGACGCGGTGCCCGGGAATGGCGACTGGCTGACGCATCTGACGGCGCCCTTCACCGACCCCTCGGTTGGCGGCGTCTACGGCCGGCACGAAGCGTCGATGGAGAGCGACCCGTTATCCGGCTTCCGTCTCGGCCAGCGATTCTGCCGCGAAGCGCACTGGCGACGGATTCGGGTGGGTGACCGCGTCCGGCATACGTCGCTGCCGTTCTTCATCGACAACGCCGCCGTGCGGCGCTCGGTCTGGCGCGGCATCCACTTCAACGAGCATCTCCCGGTCGGCGCCGACCGGGTCTGGGCGCGCCAGGTGGTGCTCGCCAGCTGCACCATCGCCTACGCGCCCGACGCGCTGATCATCAGGCAGGTGCATGCCAGCCTGCGGGCCGCCTACCGGCTTGCGGTGCTGACCGGCTTCACCGACGAGCACTTCGGCGACGACGGTGGCACGCTCTGGCCGGACTCGAGGCGGTTTACCAAGCGGGCCGTCTGGTACCTGTTTCGAGGCCTGGCCTGGGGCCAGCTGCCGTACCTGGCCCTCGAAGACGCGGTGCAGCGCTACGGCTACAAGCTCGGGCGGCGCCTCGATCGACTGGGTCCGGGCCTGCGTGAGCGGATCGCGCCCAGGACGGCCAGGGACGACCGGCGGCCGGACAGCGACGACCTGGCCGCCTAGGTTCAGGAATACGAATTTATGCCCGCCAGGGCGTTGATATAATCCGGTCCAATTCCTCCCATGCGCGTGAACGCATCCGCGGGGTCCGGGCGGGCCCGTTTGTCGGAGACGCGCGGGGGCGTCACGGTGGTGGTGCTCGCCGCCGGCAAGGGAGTGCGGATGAACTCGCGCATTCCGAAAGTCCTCCATCCGGTCGCTGGCCGTCCGATGCTGCTCTGGTCGATGGCAGCGGCCCGGGCGCTCGACCCGGAGCGCACCCTGGTCGTCACCAACCCCAGTCAGGACGGTATTCAGGCCGCGCTCAATGGCGAGGGCCAGACCGTGTCGCAACGGGAGCAGCTGGGCACCGGACATGCCCTCTCCCAGGTGAGCGCCGAGCATCGCACGACCGGCCCGGTGATCGTCCTCTATGCCGACGCTCCGCTATTGCGGGGCGAGACGCTGCGACGGTTGCTCGCTGAGCATCGCGAGGCAGGGGCTGCCGTCACGCTGCTGACGGCCGTCCTCGACGATCCGCGTGGCTATGGACGGGTGCTTCGCGCCCGCAATGGGGTCTTTCGCCGCATCGTGGAAGAAAAAGACGCGTCCGACGCCGACAGGCAGATCCACGAGATCAACTCGGGCGTCTATTGCTTTTCCGGGCGAGACCTGTGGCCGGCGCTGCTGAAGCTCGAGAACAAGAACAGGGCCCACGAGTATTACCTGACGGACGTCGTCGGGCTGATCAAGGGCAAGGTCAACACGGTGGCCGTCCTGGACCCGAAGGAAATCCTGGGCATCAACGACCGGCGGCAGCTGGCGCAGGCCGAGCACGTCATGCGGGAGCGCATCCTGGATGACTTGATGTCCCGCGGCGTCACCATCACCGACCCCAGATCGACCTTCGTCGACGCGGACGTGAGCATCGGCCAGGACAGCGTGATCCATCCGTTCAGCACGATCACAGGCCACAGTGTCATCGGCGAGGACTGCGTGATCGGGCCGATGACGCAAGTGCGCGACTCGACGGTCGGCGATGGCTGCCGGATCGAGCGCTCGCACCTGGAGCAGGTGAAGATCGCCTCGAACGTGACGATCGGGCCGTTCAGCCGCCTGCGACCGGGGACCGAGCTGGCCGAGGGCGTTCATGTCGGGACCCACACCGAGATCAAGAACTCGAAAATCGGCGCCGGGAGCGCCGTGCCGCATTTTTCGTACCTCGGCGACGCGGTGGTCGGCGCCAACGTGAACATCGGCGCGGGCAGCATCACGGCGAACTGGGACGGGTTCGAGAAGAACGTCACCGAGATCGGCGACAGCGTCTACGTCTCGTGCGACACGATCTTCGTCGCTCCGGTACGGGTCGGCAGCGACGCGACCACAGCCGCTGATACCGTTGTGACAAAGGATGTGCCCGCTGGGAGCCTGGCGATCGGCCGTGCAGACATGAAGATCGTGGAGGGATACACGGCACGGCGCCGAGCCCGACACAGCGCGAAGGCCGACAAGCCAAAGGCGGCCAAGAAATAGCCCAGTCCAGAGTCGGCGAGCGAGTGAGCGAGACGCGGCCCCTGACGCCCGAGGGGGCGCCCCGGCAGCCGGGTGCCCTCAAGCTGCTCTCCGGCGAGGCCAACCCGGAGCTGGCGCGCCGGATCGGCGAGGTGCTCGGCGAGCCGGTCGCCGCCATGCGGATCACGCGTTTCGCTGACGGCGAGTACGACGTCAAGATCGCCGAGAGCGTCCGCGGTGCCGATGTCTTCCTGATCCAGCCGACCTGCCAGCCCGTATCAGAAAACTTGATTCAGCTATTTATCATTCTCGATGCGCTGCGCCGGGCCTCGGCCGGTCGCATCACCGCCGTGGTGCCATATTATGGCTACGCCCGCAAAGAAAAGAAGACCCAGGCGCGCGATCCGATCTCGGCCAAATTAATGGCCGATATCATTACCCTCGCCGGGGCGAACCGGGTGATCGCCCTCGATCTCCATGCCGACGCCATCCAGGGCTTTTTCGATATTCCGGTGGACCACCTGACGGCCGAAAAACTCCTGGTCGATTACATTCGCAAGCTGCACCTGCCGAACGCGGTCATCGTCTCGCCGGACGTCGGCGGCGCAAAGCGCGTCGGCGACCTGGCCCGGCTGCTCGACCTGCCGATCGCGTTTGTCTACAAGCGACGCCCGAAAGACGACGTCGTCTCCGAACAGCGCGTGGTCGGCGACGTGGGAGGCATGGATGCCGTCGTCGTGGATGACTTGATCTCGACCGGCGGCACCCTGGTGGGCGTCTCCCACGCGCTCCGTGCCGAGGGCGCCGCCAGCATCCGGGTGCTGGCCACCCACGGCGTGCTCGCCGGTGACGCCGTCGACAAACTCGCAGACTCGCCGATCGAAGAGATTGTGATCACGGACTCGATCCCGCTACCTGCCGACAAGCATCATCCAAAGATAAAAATCCTGACCGTAGCCCCACTGCTGGCTGAAGCGATCCGCCGCGTCCACGAGGATCGTTCGGTCAGCGAGCTATTTAAGTAACACTTGGATACCACGGCCTGGATCGAGCTGATCATCATCGCCGTCTCTCTGGTCCTGGCCGCCCTGGCGGCATCCGCTGAAACGTCGCTGACGTCGATCAGCCGGGTGCGATTACGGACCCTGGTCGAGCAGAAGGTGCCTCAGGCGATCGTCGTGGAGCGGTTGCACCGGGACCCGAACGCCTATCTGTCGACGATCCTGATCTTTAACACGGTGGCCATCATCATGGCGTCGTCGGCGGCTACGCTGCTGGCCATCCGCCTGTACCAGGACCGGGTCCCCGAGTGGTTGGTCAGCCTCGTGTTGTCGCTGGCCGTCCTGGTACTTTGCGAGATCACCCCCAAGACGATTTCGCTGCAGCGGGCCGAGCGGGTCGCGTTACGGATGGCGCGGCTGGTGTCGGGCGCCACCTGGGTGATGCGCCCGGTCGTGTTTGTCCTGACGGCGATCACGCGACTGATTCTGCGCATGCTCGGCGGCAAAACCCAGGTGCGAGGCCCGTTCGTTACCGAAGAAGAATTGAAGATGCTGGTCTCGGTGGGCGAGGAAGAGGGTGTCCTCGAAGAAGAAGAACGCGAGATGATCCACGGCATCTTCGAGATGGGCGACATGCGCGTCCGCGAACTGATGGTGCCGCGGACGGACCTGGTCGCGATCGAGGTCAACGAGCCGGTCGAAAAAGCCGTCGACCTGGTCACCAAGCATGGCCATACCCGGATCCCTGTCTATGACGGCAACCTGGACCATATCGTTGGCGTGCTGTACGCCAAAGACTTACTCAGGGCCGTGGTCCGCGGCGAGCAAAAGACCCTGCGCGAGATCGCCAGGAAACCGTATTTCACGCCCGAGTCCAACAAAGTCCAGGACGTGCTGCGCGATCTTCGCAAGAACCGCGTCCACATGGCGATCGTGGTCGACGAGTACGGCGGGACGGCCGGCGCCGTCACGATCGAAGATATTCTCGAAGAGATTGTTGGACCGATTCAGGACGAGTACGACATCGGCGAGGAAGACGAGATCCAGTTCATCAGCCCGAACGAAGTCGTCCTCGACGGCCGGGTCAGCGTCGACGATGTCAACGAATTACTCAAGCTCGAGATCGCGGCCGACGACTATGACACCATCGGCGGCTATGTGCTGAACCAGCTCGGCGCCGCCCCCAAGGTCGGCGCGACGCTCAAGCTGGGCACTGGCGAGCTGCGCGTCGAGGCGGTGCAGGGGACGCGGATCAAGAAAGTCCGCATCCGGAGCGAGAACCCGTTTCAGATCCCCGAGGTGGATCAGAGCCAGCCGAGCCTTTCCAGCTCGGCGCAACTGGCGAAGCGGCCGCAGCTACCGACGTAGGGTCATGACGTCATTTCGCCGGCGCAGCCGCGAGGCCAGGCCGCCGGCGATGGACCGGGCCACGGCGAGCTCGGCCTGATTCCAGACCCCCAGCAGCACGGTCAGAATGGCATACAGCAGGAAGCCGATCGCGAGCGCCAGCAGCACTGGGAGCAGACCCCGCACCCGCGGAGCGAGCAAGAGTCCGTACAGCACCAGCCCGGCGGCGGCCAGGCCTGGCCGGAGCACCAGCTGGACCAGCGCCGTGCGCGGCTCGATCCGCAGCAGCCATCGCTGCACGGCATAGTTCATCGTCACCAGCAAGAAGGCGCCCGTAACCAGCAGCGCGATGGCCGCACCCACGGCGCCGATGCGGGGCACCAGCAGTAAGGTCAGCGTCAGGTTGACCACGGCGCTGGCGATGGTCAGGCCGGCGTTCCAATCGGGATGGCCGGTCGCGTCGGCGGCGAAGCCCGAAACGGCGCTGACCGCCACGAGGCCGTAGGCGAGCGCCAGAACGGCGAGAATCTGCGCGCTGTTGTCGGCGAAGGCGGGCCCAATCCAGGCGTCGAGGATCGGCCAGGCAAGCAGGCTGGGCAGGATGGCCAGCGGAATCAGCGCCACCACGCCGAGTTTCGCCGCCGACAGGTAGAGACGTTGCAGCCGGCGCTCGTCGTGCAGCGCGTGCAGCTCGGATGCGGCGGGGAAGAACGCCCCGGTAATGCCCTGCTGGACCAACACGAACTTCTGACACATGCTGACCGGGACGCCGTAGTAGCTGACGGCGGCGATCGGCAGGAAGGCGGCCACGATCAGCCGGTCGACGTGGAAGATGACCTGCACGGCCGCCTGATTCAGAAACTTCATCGAGCCGAAGCGGGCCAGCTCCCCGACGGCGGAGCGATCCAGCCGCGGGCGGACCCGGATGCCGGGTAGCAAGCGCCGCGACACGAGCATGAAAACGACAAGGCTCAGCACGTTGATGGCGATCGTCACCAGCGCCAGGCCCCGCAGCCCACCGCCCAGTGTGACGACCAGCACCTGCCCGATCGCGGTGACCGTGCCCAGCGCCAGGGTCCGGCTGGCGAAGAGGTCGAGCCGCTGCAAGCCCTGGGCGATCGCGACGAACAGGAGGAGCACCATGTTGCAGGCAAAGCCCGCGGCAGCGACGTAGAGCACGAAGCGCGCGTCGGCTTGCAGCGCGTCTGGCACGTGCAGCACGGAACGCACCGCGACGGGTGTGACGAGCGCGATCAGTCCGCCGCCGACAATCGCCAGTCCGATCAGCAGGCTGAGCGCGGTGCCCAACACCCGTTCGAGTCGCACCCGGTCCCCGCGGGCGTTGTGGACGGCGATCGAGCGGACGACCGCCGGCGTCAATCCCAGATCGAGCAGCGCGGTGTATCCCAGGAGCAGGCTGGCCAGCACGAAGACGCCATAGGCAGCGGGGCCGACCCGGTGCAGGACGATCGGCACGGTGACGATCACCAGCAGCGTGAGCCAGACCTGGCTGGCGACATTGAAGAGCACGTTGGTCGCCACGCGGCGACCGCCGGTCATGGGATCGCTCACGCCATCGTCGCTACTATAAGCATTCTTGCTGATCGAGGAAGCCCGCTGGCTGGGCGAGCAACTCTCGGCCCTCGACCCGGAGCGCGTGTTCCCACTGCTCGACGTGGGAAGCTCGACGATGTCGTTCCGGACCCAGGAGCAACCCTGGATCGATGAGCTGATCTTTGCGCCGGCGCGTGCCGCGGGGCGCACGGTTTTGCACCTGGACGCCAAATCCGCGGAGGGCGTCGACATCGTGGCCGACCTGAGCGATCGACTCGCGATCAGCGGCCTGGCGGCGCGTGGGTTTCGATCGATCTTGTGCTCGAATCTCCTCGAGCACGTCGTCGACCGCACTCAGATTGCGCTCGCGCTGCTGGAGATCGTTCCGCAGCGCGGCTATCTGTTCGTCTCGGGTCCGTATCGTTACCCGTTGCATCCCGACCCGATCGACTCGATGTTTCGGCCCACGCCCCGGGAGCTGGCCGGACTGTTTCCAGGGACCCGGCTGCAGCGCGAGGCGATCATCAAGGATGGCAGGTACCTCGACGAGATTCGTCGTACGCCGGTCGAATTCATCCGCTTGCTGGTTCGGTTGCTCTTGCCCTTCTACAAACCAGCCCGATGGCGGCGGGCGGCGATGCAACTGGTCCGCTATCTGCCCTGGATGTTCCGGCGCTTCGAGGCCACCTGCATCATCCTCGTCCGGGAGGATTAGCGTTGCAGCCGAATCGCGGCCAGCGCGAAGGCCGCGGCGCTCGCCAGTTCTACAGCGCGACCGGACTGGATGGCCTTAAGAAAACCGGGCAGAGGAACGAGCTCGATCATCAGCTCAGCCAGATCCTGGCCATCCGGCTTCGTCGCTTCCGCGGCGTTCTGTGCCATAAAGAGATGGGCGGTGCCACACCCCCGATTGCCATCGACGACGAAGCGCCCCAGTGGGTTCCAGTCGGACGCTTCGAAGCCCGTTTCCTCCAGCAACTCGCGCTTTGCGCCACGCAACGGATCTTCGTCGGGTTCGAGGAAGCCGGAGGGAAGCGTCAGCGTGACCTGCCGAGCGCCGGGTCGATAGTGCCGCTCGGCGACCACCCGCTGATCCGCAGTGATCGCGACCACCACGGTATAGGCCGGCAGCCGAACTGTATAGAAGTCGTCGATCTGTCGTCCGTCGGGAAGCCGCATTTGCTCGCGAAGGACTTCTAACCATGGCGGGACGCGTAGCAGGGACTCAGCCGAGATCGGTTGCCACGCTTGTGGTCGCACCGACCGTCAGCATAGCGTGAGGACCGGCGCAGATCCCCCGCGTCGATTGCTCTTCGTCAGCCATTCGAAAGAAGTCGGCGGTGCGGAATCGTACCTGCGTAGTCTGATTCTCTACAGCCGCGACGCGCTGCGTCGGGACGACCACGACGCTCCCATCACGCTGGTGTGCCGGCCCGACACCGCGCTCGACGACTGGGTGCGCGAGATTCAGCGGGCGGGCGTCGAGGTCGAGCGGATCGATCTGAAGCGGCTTTCGGATTACGCCCGGCTGCTGCGCCTGGCGCGGCGTGCCGACCTGGTTCATCTCGTGCTTGCCTACCCGGTGGGGAAGTACCAGCTGATCGCCGCCTTGCTGGCCAGGCTTGCCCGGCGTCCCCTGGTTCTCACCCACCAGCTCCCGATCGACCTCGACGACGTCGCCATGTCGTCGCTGAAACGCGCCGCCTGGTCGGCTGCGTTTCGAAGCTACCGAGTCATCGCACCCCGCCACATCGCCGTCTCCCAGGCGGGGCGAGGCCTGCTCATCCGACGCTACGGTTTCGCGCCAGGGAGGGTCAGCGTGATTTACAACGGCGTTGACCTGCGCCGGTTCGCGTTGCCCGATCCACGTTCGCTGGCCGACGCCCGGCGGCGGATGGGCGAGGCGATCGCCCCGGGAGGCTGGAGCGAAGAGCTCCTGCTTGCGATAACCGTGGCCAGGCTCAATGAGCAAAAAGGGCTGCCGGACCTGCTGCAAGCGGCCGCCCTCGTGAAGGGGCGATCGCCCAATGCGCGCTTCGTGATCGTGGGAGGCGGCGAGCTGGAGGCCAGCCTCAGAGAGCAAATCCGGCGGCTCGGGCTCGCCGACACCGTCGCTCTGGCCGGCCAGCAATCATCCGGCGTGGTCGCGACCTGGGTCGCCGCCAGCGACCTGTTCGTGCTTCCCAGCCACCGCGAAGGCCTCCCGCTGGCGCTGGTCGAGGCGATGGCGGCTGGCTGCGCCCCGGTGGCGACCCGGGTCGGGGGTGTCCCGGAGGTGATCACTGGCGACTCGATGGGCCTGCTGGTGCCGGCCAACGATCCCGTCCGGCTTGCGCAGGCCATCGCGGCTCTTTTGCACGACGCTGGCCGGCGGGCCGCGATCGGCGCCGCCGCGCGGCAGCGTGTCAGGGATGCCTTCGACATTGATCGCTGCGTCGCCGCGACGTTCGCGGTCTACCAGGAGATCGTGAAGAATCGGGAAGCTAGGCGCTGACCGATTCGGCTGATGACGTTCCGCCCGCCGGGGCAGCCGTGACCCGGGTCTGCCGGCTGGCCAGATAGAGCGTGATGGAGGCGCCGGCCGCCCACCAGAACAGAAAGGTGGTCGCGAAGTCTCCCCAGATGTCGCTGGTCAGCGTGATTGGCGCCAGCCCGGCGGCGGCCACCGCGTAGATCAACGGCAGCATCGAGGCCAGCGGGTCACGCCAAAGCCGGAAGTAGACCAGCACGGCCGCAAAGAATGGCACGGCATAGATCAGGAGATACAGGATGCCCCCGACCACGCCGAGGTCGCCGAACATGTCGAAGACGGCGCTCTCACCCGTTCCCGAGCTGGGCCCGTAGCGGTGGACCGATGAGCCAACCCCACCGCCCAGCGGGTGCTGCACGACGTACTGCAGGTCGTACCCCAGCTGACCGGCGTGCTCGGTCAGCGACGGGTCGGCGACGCTCGAGATGTTCAGGTGGGTCGGCCGCTGGGCGACCGGCACGAGGTTGCGGTTCATCAGGGGACCGACGTAGACGTATTGGAAGATCATGAACATGGCGAGCCCCGCCACCACCGGGGTTGCGTAGAGGACCCAGCGCCGGCGTGTCAGCACGGCCAGCATCAGGAATTCCGCGACGGTCATCAACAGGGCCAGCCGGGTCAGGCTGAAGAGAATGCCGGCCAGCAGCAGGATCGTCAAGGCCGACGCCAGCCAGCGTTTGCGGGCCTGCTTGAGGGCCAGGATGAGGGCGACCGCCAGCGGCACGACGACGAGGCCGGCGTAGGCAATCCCCAGCGGGCTCACGTAGGTCGAGACCATGCGCCGCAGCAAAAGACCGTCCGCGGTGGTCTGGAAAAAGTTGGCCGGCAGGCCCTTCGGCCCGTTGTAGACAAAGCCCAACCAGGCCGACAGCTGGTTGACGCCCCAGCCGAACCAGTCCGGGGTGGGAACCAGCCACAACTCCCAGAGGCCGAACAGGCCGACCGCGGCGGCCGACCCGAGAATGGCCCAGGCCACCCAGCGGAGGTCCGCCCGACTGCGCGGCTGGAAGACGCGGCCGAACAGGTAGAGCAAGGGAAGCAGCAGCAAGACGCGCAGGCCGATCACGCGCTGCTGGAGATTGGCGCTGCCGTGCAAAAGGCTCGGGGGTAGCACGGTGTAAATGACGGCGACCCCGGCGAAGACGGCCACCAGCAGGTCGAAGAGATTCGGCCGCGGAAGATGGCCGGCGCGCCAGGCCCGGATGAAGGCCGCAGCGGCCATGAGCGAGAGCAGCAGCAGGATGCCTTCCTTCCAGGACTGCACGATCCGCACCACCGGGGCCGGCGTTCGCTGCGCCAGCAGCACCATGATCAGAAAATTGTGGAACGCCATCCCGGCGACCAGCACGCCCAGCGCGCGAAACGGCGAGCGCCAGATCTGCCACACCGCCAGCGCATAGATGGCGACCAGCAGCAGGACCAGCAAGACGGCCGCGACCGTCATGTGAGCTCGTACCGCCGCAGCCCGAGCTTCTGCTGGGCCAGCTCGAAAAGGAACCAGGGGTTGTCGACCAGGTAACGGCGCCAGAGCCGGCGAGGCTCGTGGGCCAGCCGGAAGAGCCATTCCAGGCCGGAGCGCTGCATCCAGGAGGGGGCCTGGGCGACGGTGCCGCTGTGGAAGTCGAAGGCGGCACCGACGCCGATCAACACCGGCGCGGTCAGTCGCGCTCGCATCCGCGCCATCCAGAGCTCCTGCTTGGGCGTGCTGATCCCGACCCAGACGATGTCGGGCTCGGCGCGATTGATCAGCTCGACGGTGTCGTCGCCGCTGAGCTCGTCGACGGGCTTGAACGGCGGGGTGTGCGTGCCGGCGATGCGCAGCCCGGGAAATCGCTCGCGCATTCGCTGCGCCAGGCGGGACGCGACATCGGTCCCGCCGCCGTAGAAGTAGTGGCGATGACCGGCCGCCTGCCCGTGCTCCATCTCGGCCAGCATCAGGTCGGGCCCGTAGACGCGCGTCACGTCGGGATAGCCGGCCATGCGCGACAGCCAGACGAGCGGCATGCCGTCCGGCGTGTTCATCCCGGATGCGTTGACCAGCCGGCGAAGCGCGTCGGAACGGCGGCACTGCATCACGGTATGGACCGTGCAGACGCAC
>Ga0209155_1000348_pt1 | contig 21651 bp, 22 predicted proteins | sample GraSoiAngelo_122_FD_185879 | JGI IMG/M metagenome (GOLD analysis project Ga0209155, IMG submission 185879) | Grasslands soil microbial communities from the Angelo Coastal Reserve, California, USA - 14_0927_02_20cm (SPAdes) (version 2) | ecosystem: Environmental > Terrestrial > Soil > Grasslands ... | reverse complement strand
CCGCCGGTCGTACCCGTTACGTCGGCGAGGCCGTCGCGATGCTCATTGCCGAGTCGCGCGAGCTGGCGGTGGATGCCCTGGAGCAAATCGACCTCGAGCTGGACCCGCTGCCGGTCGTGACGGACATGGAGGGCGCGCTGGCGAAGGATGCGGCGCTCCTCTATCCCGAGTTCGGCACCAATCTCGCCTTCGGTAAGGAGTCCAAGCACGGACAGGTGAAGCGGGCATTCGACCGCGCCGCGGTGCTCGTCAAGGAGCGGCTGATCAACCAGCGGCTGATTCCGAGCGCGCTCGAGCCACGCGGCGCGCTCGCCTGGATCGACAACGGACGCCTGACCATCGAGCTCTCCTCGCAATCGGCGTATGGCGTGCGCGATGCCGTCGCCGCCAGCCTGCGGATTGATGAGGCCGATGTGCGCGTCATCGTCGAGGACGTGGGTGGCGGCTTCGGCAGCAAGGGTGGATGCGTGGGCGAAGAGATCGCCGTGGCGGCCGCCGCCAGGCGCCTTAACCGCCCGGTCAAATGGATCGAGGAGCGCTCCGAAAATTGTGCCGGCACCTGGCACGGCCGGGGCCAGGTGCAGGACGTCGAGCTGGCGGCGCAACGCGATGGCACCGTGCTCGCGGTCCGATCTCAGGTCCTGGCCGACATGGGTGCGCACCTGGAGCCGTACAGCGCGTTCGTTCCGACGGTCGTGGCCGAACTGCAGACCGGCTGCTACCGCATTCCCGCCTCACAGAGCACGCTGCGCGCGGTGTATACGAACGCCACCCCGACTGGCCCGTATCGCGGCGCCGGCCGTCCCGAAGCCGCCTTTCTGATCGAGCGCATGATGGACCGGCTCGCCGGAGAGCTCGACCTGGACCCGGTCGAGGTCCGGCTCCGCAATTTCGTGCGGCCCTCCGACTTCCCCTACACCAACGCGGCAGGCAGCACCTACGACAGTGGCAATTACCAGGCCAGCCTGAAGCGGCTCGTCGAGCTGGCGGACTACCCGGGGCTGCGTCGCGCGCAGCGAACCGCGCGCGAGGGAGGCCGCTTGCAGGGTATCGGGATCTCGACCTACGTCGAGGAGGCCGCCGGATTTGCCGAGGATCGGGCCACAGTCCGGCTCGAACCCGACGGGACGATCACCGTGATCACCGGGTCGACCCCGCACGGCCAGGGTCACCAGACCACGTGGGGCCAGCTTGCCGCCGATGCCTTCGGCCTCCCGTTCGACAAGGTCCGGGTCCTCTATGGCGATACGGACCAACCGGCCTACGCCGTTGGCACATTCGGCAGCCGGAGCGCCGCCATCTCGGGCGCGGCGGTTCACGAGGGGGCCGTCCGGCTCAAGCGAAAGGTTCGAGCGCTGGCGGCCGCGGCGTTCGAGGCGGCCACCGCCGATATCGTGGTGACCGACGGGCGGGTGCACGTCCGCGGCGTTCCAACCCGGTTCATGACCCTCACGGACATCGCCGAATGGGCGGCCAGCGCGGACCGAATGGATGAGCTCGCTGTGAAGGCGAGCTTCGATCCACCGGATACGGTCTTCCCGTTCGGCGCGCACCTCGCCTACGTCGAGGTCGACGCAGAGACCGGATCGGTCAAGCTCCTCCGTTACGTTGCCGTGGACGACTGCGGTCCGGTGATCAACCCGATGATCGTCGATGGCCAGCTCCACGGCGCGATCGCCCAGGGTGTGGCCCAGGCGCTCTACGAAGGTGTCGTCTACGACCGGGACGGTCAGCTGCTGACTGGCAACCTGACCACCTACCTCCTCCCCACCGCCGCCGACCTCCCCGAGTTCGAAACCGACCGCACCGAAACGCCAACCCCGCACAACCCGATGGGCGTCAAGGGAATCGGCGAAGGCGGGACGACCGGATCGACTCCCGCCGTCGTCAATGCGGTCATGGACGCGCTGCGGCCGTTGGGCATCCATCAGCTCGATATGCCGCTGACGCCGTTTCGGATTTGGGGAGCCATCCAGACGGCTAGATCATTTCGCCAGTCACGCTGACCGGTTCGATCTTGAGCGTGATCCGCTCTTCGCCCGGCCGGAGTTCGCGGAATTCCCGTCCGGTATAGCGCTGGGCCAGCCGATCGATGAACGCATGCTCCGGATCGGCGATCACCTCAGCCAGTCGCCCCCGGATCGAGGCCCAACGAAACGGCTCTCTGGCATCGATAAAGTTCAGCGTGATCTCGCGGTCCCGCTGGACGTTCTTCGGCCAGGTGCGCCAGCGGTTGCTGTTCAACCAGAAGTGGCCATCGCTGAACTCAAACCAGGCCGGGTTCAGCTGCAGCGATCCATCGCCGCGCTTGGTGCCGATGACGGTCAGGATTGGTTGCTCCACGAGCGCCTGAACCGCCCGGCTGACTGCCGCGATCGCGCTACCGCCCCCAGCCATCGATCGATCCCATCACCCGAAGCGGCTCGATCTGGATCTTGATCCGGCCGGTCCGGGGGTTCTGATAATCGCGCCCCATGTAGCGATGGGAGAGATGGTTGATGTGCTCGCCGCCGGGATCCTCGGCCCAGTTGACCATGCGACCCAGCACCTGCGCCCAGCGCCACATGGTCTTGGGGTCGATCAGCAGCAGGCTGATCCGCGGATCGCGCTGCAAATGCTTGAACCACCCGCGATTCGTGCCACCGTTGATCCAGAAGGACCCATCCTTGAACTCAAACCAGACCGGGACCATCTCGACGCTGCCGTCCTTTCGGGTGGTGCCGATGATGGCCGGATAGACCTCCTGGGTGAATTCCTGCATCTTGGGACTGAGTTCGACCCCCATCAGGCAACCTCCCACTTGAACAGTCGGGTGGCCAGGACCAGGGTAATCACCAGCCAAACCGCAAGGCCGGCCAACTCGCCTCGCACGGCCCACAAGCTGGCGCCGTCGAGGCTGATGCTCCGAAGCGCATTCGCAAGAAAGGTTAGCGGCAGCACCTTCGTAATTGGCTGCAACCAGGCGGGTTCATTGGACAGTGAGAAGAAAACTCCGGAAAGGAACATCATCGGAAACGAGATCAGGTTGGCAATCGCCGCGACAGCACCTTCATCCCTGGCAAACCCCGAGATGGTGAAGCCGACCGCCATGAAGATCGCGGCGCCGATGAAGCCGACGATGATCAGGTAGGCAATGTTCCCAACGAAATGCAGGTGGTAGAGCAGCAGGCCGAGCACGATCAAAATCGCCATCTGCAGCACCGCCATCACGAGATACGTCACGATTCGCGACATGAGAAAGTCTTGAACACGCATCGGCGTGGCCATCAATCGTCGCAATATGCCCTGCTGCTTATACGCGACGAACGAGAACGCAACGCTGAACAGGCCGGTTTGCATGATCGACATCGCAATGACACCGGGAACGAGGAAGTCGATGTAGGACAGGTTCCGGCTGTTAACCGGCTGTGCATTCAGAGTAAAGCTCGGCTGGACGTGCGCGTACTGAAACGACGCCTCATCGACAAATCGGTTCATGATCGCCAGGGCAGCGCTCGACTCCTGGGGCTTGCCGGCGTTGTAATAGGCGGGAAGGGCGAGCGGCCCCTGGCCAAGCGATGCCGGCAGCACCACGACGACGTCGCGATCGCCTCTATCGAGGGCCGCGCGCTCGGTATCCAGGCTCCCGGTGTTCAGCTTCACTACGTTGATCTGCCGCAGCTGGGTCAGAACGATCTGACTCACCTGGTTGTGCGCGTCGTCGACGACACCTATCCTCACCGAGACATTGCCGTTGCCGTTGATCAAGCCGAAAATGACGACGATCATCACAGGAAAGAAGAGATTGAAGAAGATGACTTGTCGGTTCCGCAGGTACATCTTGAAGGCGGTGATCGTTAGCGCCGCGAGGGGATTTCGCACGTTATCCCTCGCGCAGATCGTGGCCGGTGAGGTCGAGGAAGACATCCTCCAGGTTCGCCTCCCGCTCGACCTGGCGGCGGCGGAATCCCTTGGCCAGGAGGTTGCCAACCAGGGTCGGCGGCGCGTCCATGGCAATGATCTTCCCTCGATCCATTACGGCCACCCGGTCACACAATGTTTCCGCTTCATCCATGTAGTGCGTGGTCAGGACGATGGTCCGCCCGTCTTCCCGGATGGCCTGGGCCAACTCCCATAGGTTCCGGCGGGCCTGCGGATCCAGTCCGGTGGTCGGCTCGTCCAGAAACAGCACGCGCGGCTCATTGACGAGCGCCGTCGCAATCGAAAACCGTTGTTTCTGGCCACCCGACAGCGTCTTGACCCGACCGCCGGCCTTCTCCTCCAGGCCCACCCGCTTGAGGAGGTCACCGGCGTCGATGGGCCGATCGTAAAGGGCCGCGAACATCTCGATCAGCTCAGCCAGCGTGAGGTAGTCGAAGAAGGCGGACGCCTGGAGCTGGACGCCAATCCGGCTCTTGACTTTCTGAGGCGTCTTTAAGACATCGATGCCAGCCACGACCGCGCGACCGGCATCCGCCTGGCGGAGACCCTCCAGGATCTCGACAGTGGTGGTCTTGCCGGCGCCGTTCGGACCAAGTAAGCCGAAGATCTCACGCTCCCGGACACGAAAGGAGATGCCGTCAACGGCGACGACCCTGCCGTAGGATTTTCGCAATCCCTCGACGACGATCGCATACCCGGTCTCGGCGAGATCCAGTGTCTCAATGGCTGGAATTTCGATGCTCATGCTTGAGACATTATCGGCGGGCGTCCTGGTTCTTTCATGCTTCAGATCGCAATGTCTTCTCGAAAATGATGATTTGCTCGCCAGGAACGAAGCCAAGTTCGCGGTTGATCGCCAGCATGCCAGTGTTGTCGGCGCGGTTGTCGGTGTGCACGCGTTTGATTCCGTGCTCCGCGGCATGCCGCGTGACCATCATCTTCAGGGTGCGGGCGATGCCCCGCCGTCGGTGGCTGCGCAGCACCCCGGTGTCGCCCACTTCCGCATCGCCGTCGGGCCGCCGGATCAGGTATGAGAGGCCGACGATGTGGTCTCCGTCCAGCGCCACGAAGTAGCTGTCCAGCAGCACGGATGGGCCTTCGAAGACGCTTTTCAGGAATGTCTCGATCGGCGGATCCTCCCAGTCCACGTGCGGCTCGTGCGGCATGTCCCGCCAGATCGGCATCGTGGCTCGGTACAGGTCTTCGCGCGCCTGCGGCGAGTCGATCGCCGCAAAGGCGGTCGTTTCGATGCCGTCACCCCGCAGCTGGCTTCGCCGCCGATCGAGGTCGCTCAGGTCGACACGCGCCGGCTGCTGGACCGACGTCCGATAGCGTTCGAGCTCGACAAAGCCGCGCGCCCGGAGGAACGGTTCCGCACCGGCGAGATTGCTTTCCCTGACATCGATCTCCAGCCACTTGACCTGGTTGTCGGTAGCAAAGCGCTCGAGTTCGTCGGCGAGCCGGGTGCCCAGCCCCTGGCGTCGATAGGGGACGGCGACGCCGACCAGCCCCTGAGCCCGGTCCTTGAGTCGCGATCCGTCCTCGCCCAGCACGGCTTGCGCAGCTCCGGCGAGCGTTTCGTCGGCCGTCCAGGCGCCGAGCCTCATCAACGGCTCATCCGGAGGCCTGAGGGTGTCGTCGAAGATGGTCCCCGCGGCGTCGTCCTGCCAGTAGCGGCTCTTGTTGGCAAGGTCGACCCACGCTTCGAGCTCCTCACGACGCACGGGGCGAAGAGAGAACGTGGTACCGGTCTTCGGCATGAGGTTACGCGGCTACCGATCCCAGGGCTTCTTCGAGGATGTCGAGCCCGCGGTCAAGTTCTTGCTCGCTCGCGGTCAGCGGGAACAACAACCGGATGACGTTGTCGTAGAGACCGGCCTTCAGTAGCACCAGGCCGTGCGTGTGGCAATAACGCAACACCTCGTTGGTCATGGTCGCGGCGGGCTCACGCGTCGCCCGGTCGGTGACCAACTCCATGGCGACCATGGCACCGACGCCGCGGACCTCTCCGATGTGCGAATGGCGATCCATCCAGCCGCGCATCCGACCCAGTGCGCGAGCACCGAGCTTGGTTCCGCGTTGCGGCAGCTTCTCATCGAGCATCACGTCGATCACCGCGAGGGCCGCGGCACAAGCGACCGGATTCCCGCCGAACGTCCCCCCGAGCCCGCCCGGATTGGTGGCATCCATCAACTCGCTGCGGCCCACCACCGCGGCCAGGGGCAGACCTCCACCGAGCGACTTGGCCAGCACGACGAGATCTGGCTCGATCCCGGAATGCTCGACGGCGAACATCGTGCCAGTCCGGCCCAGCCCGGTCTGCACCTCGTCGGCGATCAGCGGAATCTGGTACTCGGTACAGAGGTTGCGAAGCGCGGGCAAGAAATCTGGCGGCGGCACCACGAAGCCGCCCTCCCCTTGCACCGGTTCGACGAGGATGCCCGCCACTCGGTCCGCGCCAACCGTGGTCTTGAAGAGCTGCCGCACCGCCTCGACGCATGCCCCGCCCAGGCTCTCCGCCGCCATCCCAGCGGGACGGTGGTACTCGTACGGATAGGGCACCTGGTAGACCTCGGGCGCGTACGGGCCAAAATTCTGCCGGTAGGGCGAGACTTTCCCGGTCAGCGTCATCGACATCAGGGTGCGGCCGTGAAAGCTGTTGTGAAAGCTGATGATGGCCGGCCGGCCGGTCGCCTGGCGCACCACTTTGACGGCGTTCTCCACCGCCTCCGCCCCGCTGTTGAGGAGCAGCGCTTTCTTCGGAAAGGCCCCCGGGGTGATTTCGCAGAGCCGCCGGGCCAGGCGCACGTAGGCCTCCGGCATCATCACGGGGGCGCCGGAATGGACCAGGCGCTCCGCCTGTTCGCGGATCGCCTTCACGACGCGAGGGTGGCCGTGCCCGACATTCATCACGCTGATGCCCGTGGCGAAATCGATATAGCTCTGCCCATCGACGTCAGTCAGCGTCGCGCCGGTGCCGGAGGCGGCGAAGACGGGCATCGCCGACGACATGCCGCGCGGCAGGTATCGATCTCGCTCCGCCTGGAGTTCCCTGGACCGTGGCCCTGGCCCCTCCCCCATCGGGGATATCCTAAGGGTCGCAGCGCAATCTCGCGTGAGACAGGAGGGTGGATACAGACAAATGGCCACGGCAGTCAAGCGGCGAGAGATGTTCATCGGCGGACAGTGGGTCGCGGGCTCAGGCAGCGAGGGCCAGGCGGTCATCAACCCGGCGACCGGCGAGACCATCGCGGAGGTACCCAAGGGCACCGAGGCCGATGTTGACCGCGCGGTGAAGGCGGCCCGCGCCGCCTATGTCGAATGGTTTGAGACGGTCCCCAAGGAGCGAAGCGAGATGCTGCTCAAGCTTGCCGAAGCGGTCGCAGCCGATGGCGAGGAGCTGGCCAATATCGAGTCGGCCAACGTGGGCAAGCCGCGGGCTCTCTTCCTCTCCGACGAACTGCCCCCCTGCGTCGACCACCTTCGCTTTTTCGCTGGGGCGGCCCGACTGCTCGACGGCAAGGCCGCCGGCGAATACATGCGCGGCTACACCAGCATGATCCGGCGAGAACCGGTCGGCGTGGTTGGCTCGATCGCACCCTGGAACTATCCACTGATGATGGCGATCTGGAAGGTCGGTCCGGCCCTGGCCGCCGGAAACTGCGTGGTGCTGAAGCCCTCCGAGTGGACGCCGCTGACGGCGCTCAGATTGGCGGAGCTGGCCGCCGACATCTTCCCCGCTGGCGTGTTCAACGTCATCACCGGCGACGGCGAGCCGGTGGGCGCCGGCATCGTCCGCCATCCCGGCGTCGACATGGTTTCGCTGACCGGCGACGTCGCCACCGGCAGGGAGGTCGCGAAGGCCGCATCGCAAACGTTGAAGCGGGTCCACCTGGAGCTGGGTGGCAAGGCCCCGGTGGTTGTCTTCGATGACGCCGACCTCGACGCCGTCAACAGCTGGGTCAAGACCGCCGGCTTCTTCAACTCCGGTCAGGATTGCACGGCCGCGACCCGCGTCATCGCCGGTCCGCGGATCTACGACAACCTGTTGTCAACGCTGACGAAGAGCGTCCAATCGGTCAAGGTCGGGAACCCGCTCGAGGAAGGGACCGAGATGGGACCGATGGTCGCCCGGGAGCAGCTCGAGCGGGTCGAGGGATTCGTCGATCGGGCGCGGGATCGCGGCGCGAAGGTGTTGGTCGGCGGCGCGCCGATCCCGGGGCGCGGCTACTTCTATCAGCCAAGCCTGGTGACCGACGTCAAGCAGGACTCGGAGATCGTGCAGAAGGAAGTCTTCGGCCCGGTCGTCACCGTGCAGCGCTTCAAGGATGACAACGAGGCGATCGCCTGGGCGAACGACGTCGATTACGGTCTGGCGGCCTCGGTCTGGACGCGTGACATCGGTCGCGCCATGAATGCCGCCCGCCGGCTGCAATTCGGCACGGTCTGGATCAACACGCACATCCCGCTGGTGAGCGAGATGCCGCACGGCGGCTACAAGCGCAGCGGATACGGCAAGGACCTCTCCATGTACGCGCTGGAGGACTACACGAACATCAAGCACGTCATGACCGCCATCGACTAGTCAGCGGATTCCGCGACGCATGTCCCAGAAGAAGCACGACCCAATCCCCATGACCGCGGCCGGCCTCGAAACCCTGAAGGCCGAGCTGGAGGGCCTGCGCGCGCGCCGACCCGCCATGGTCGAGGAGGTTGCCGCGGCGCGCTCCCAGGGCGACTTGAGCGAGAACTTCGCGTACCACGATGCCCGCCAGCATCTCGGGATGCTCGACGGCCGCGTTCAGACGATCGAAAACACCCTCAAGCGGGCGCATGTCGTGGACGAGACCGGCGTCAGTGGCATCGTCCGGATCGGCTCGCGAGTAGTGGTCCGAGACGAATTTGGCGAGGCTACCTACGAGATCGTCGGTCCGACCGAGGGCAACATGGCACGCGGCCTGATGTCGGTGGCAGCCCCGCTTGGAGGCGCGCTCGTCGATCGCCAAGCTGGCGACACCGTGACTTTTAAGACCCCAGCCGGGGAACGGCAGGCCACGATCGTCAGCATCAGCTGAACCCGGGCCTACGCCTCCTCGACGATTACCTCGATCAGCGGGCTGTAATTCATCATGGTGTCGACGTCGTTGCGCTTCCAGACCCTCGCGATTTGCTCGAGGATCTGACGGCGCTCCGTCGGGTCGGTGATCTCCCGGGCGGTCGCGGGGACGTCGGCCTGCAGCCCGCGCTTCAGGTGGATGGTGATTTGCGGGTTGGCCTCGATGTTGGCCAGCCAGCTGCGGCGCTGCCTGAACGGCATGCCGCTGATGTAGCGTCGGCCGCCGAGATTGTGCATGACGATCTCGACCCGGCGCGGTTCCCCGCTCGTTCGTCCGGTGGTCGTCATGTCGATCACCTGGCTGCGGGTCAGCGCCTGGCGCAGGCGGTCGTCTAGCGGTTGGGTCACGGCCATGCCTCCTTTATAGAGGTCCTCGCCACCGGCCGCCGGCCCGCATCTTGAAATTGGCGCGGCGCGGCAGACGCCCGGCACCGGGATCTATAGTTCTCGCACATGCGCAAGGGACCGGTTTAGGCCGGTGATGGAGAGGGCAGCGCTGGCGACGCCGCAGGAACCGAGGGAGGACATGCGTCCCGCTGCCCTCCGCCTGGAGGGCGTCTCGAAGCGGTATGGCCGCGTGCTCGCGGTCGACGATGTCAGCCTCGCCATCGCCGAAGGCGAGTTCTTCACGCTGCTGGGCCCCTCCGGCTCGGGCAAGACCACGCTGCTCCGGTTGATCGCCGGCTTCGAGCGTCCCGACGCCGGCCGGATCGAGCTCGGCGGCAAGGACGTGACGGCGGTGCCGCCGTACGCGCGGGCGACCAACACCGTCTTCCAGGACTACGCGCTCTTCCCCCACATGACGGTGGCGGCCAACGTCGAGTACGGCCTCAAGGTCCGGAACCTGCCCCGTGACGAGCGCCGGCGTCGGGTGGCGGAGGGGCTCACCATGGTGCGCCTCGCCGGTCTCGGCTACCGCCGTCCCAACCAGCTGTCCGGCGGCCAGCGGCAGCGGGTCGCGCTGGCCCGGGCCATCGTCAACCAGCCGGAAGTCCTGCTCCTCGATGAACCTCTCGGCGCCCTCGACCTCAAGCTCCGCGTTGAAATGCAGGCGGAGCTCAAACGCATCCAGCGGGAGCTGGGCATCACGTTCATCTACGTCACCCACGACCAGGATGAGGCGCTGACCATGAGCGACCGGGTGGCCGTTCTCAACGGCGGCCGGATCGAGCAGTTGGGATCGCCGGTCGACCTCTACGAACGCCCGGCGAACGAATTCGTGGCCGGCTTCATCGGCGTCTCAAATCTGATCGACCGGGACGGGCGGCGCCTGGTCGTCCGGCCGGAACGGATTCGGCTTCTGCGCCTCGACGAGACGCCGGAACCGGGCAGCCACCTCGAGGACGGCGTGGTGCAGGACGTCACCTATGCCGGCATGGTGACCCGCTACGCGGTGCAACTCGACCGGGGTGGCCGGCTGCTCGTGGTGCAGCAGAACATGGAGAGCGCCGCGCGGGCGACAGATGTTCGTGGGCGCCGCGTACGACTGGCCTGGCGTCCCGAACAAGCTTTTAACATTTCGGCGGCACAATCGGAAGGACCTGAACAGCAAGTCAACACGTGATGGAGGTGGGAGGGACATGGGCGATCGTTTGAGAAGACTGGCGGGGGCACGGCAGACGGTGACGGGACTCTCGCTGGTCGTGATCTTGGCGGCGTGCGGCGGCACAACCTCGAGTCCGGGACCGGCCGCCTCGCAGCCGCCGACCGCCGGCATGAAACCGCCGAGCTCGATCGGTGCGGGCGAAGGGCAATTGAACCTGATCGCCTGGGAGGGCTACACAGAGAAAGATTGGGTTCAGCCCTTCCAGCAGCAAACGGGATGCGTGGTCAACGCCAAGTACGCGGGCTCGTCCGATGAGATGGTGACGCTGATGGCGAACGGTGGCGGCGGACAGTACGACATGGTGTCGGCCTCTGGTGATGCCGACCTTCGGCTGATTTACGGTGGCGATGTCAAACCGGTCAACGTCGACCTCGTCCCCGACTGGAAGAATTTCGGATCGCAGTTCAAGGGGCCGTCGTTCAACACCATCAACGGCATCCACTACGGCGTCTCCTTGCAATGGGGACCGAACGTTCTCCTCTACAGCAAGACCCAGTTCCCCTCGGCTCCCACCAGCTGGAAGACGCTCTACGACAGCAAGTACAAAGGGCAGGTGACGGTGCCGAACAATCCGATCCAGATCGCGGACGCCGCGCTCTACCTGATGAAGACGCAGTCCAGTCTCGGCATCACCGATCCCTATGAGTTGACGCAATCGCAGTTCGACGCCGCCGTCAACCTGCTCAAGCAGCAGCGTCCACTGATCAAGAAATACTGGGACCTCGCCTCGCAGGAAATCTCGTTGTTCACGAACCATGACGTGGTGATCGGGGCGGCCTGGCCGTATCAGACCAACACCTTGCAGGCGGCCAACGTTTCGGTGGCCGATACCATTCCGACCGAGGGGGCCACCGGCTGGGCCGATACCTGGATGCTGGGGACCAAGGCGCCCCATCCGAACTGCGCCTACCAGTGGTACAAGTGGATCAGCACGCCACATGTCCAGGCGCAACAGGCGATCTTCTTCGGCGAGACGCCGGTAAACAGCAAGGCCTGCGACGAGATGGAGAAGCTGCAGGCCGGGAGCTGCGCCCAGTACCACGCCAACGCGCCAGCGTCCTACTTCAGCACCATCAAGTTCTGGAAGACGCCACTCGCCGACTGCGGCAACGGCAAGAGCGAATGCATGCCCTACTCGAAGTGGCAGACGGCATGGACGTCGATCACCGGCTAACTACGTCGGCATAGAAATCGGATGACGGTCGGCGCGCTCGACCGCACGCGTAGGGCAGGGCGCGTCGGCCGCATCCAGGCGTTGCTGTGGCGGCGTCCCTGGATGCGCGGCGCGCTGCTGCTCGGACCAGGCCTGACCTGGTTCGTGGTCATCTACCTGGCCTCCCTGGTGCTGCTGCTGATCACTGCCTTCTGGCAGATCAACCCATTCACGACGGCCATCGAGCGGGTCTGGAATATCGACAACTTCCGCACCCTGGTGACGGACGGCACCTACCGGCTCATCATCCTGCGGACCATCGGGCTTGCGGTCGCGGTCACCCTCACCGACGCCCTGCTCGCCTTTCCCTTTGCCTACTACATGGCGCGGGTCGCCTCGCGTCGAGTCCAGACCGCCCTGTTTGCCGCCGTGCTCCTGCCGCTCTGGGCGAGCTACCTCGCCCGGGTTTACGCCTGGATCTTGATCCTCAATCACGACGGCGTGCTCAACTGGAGCCTGCTGCTGGTGCATCTCCCGCCGGCCAGCCTCGGATACACCAACTGGGCGATGTGGATCGTGTTCTCCTACATCTGGCTGCCGTTCATGATCATCCCGACCTACGCCGCCCTCGAGCGGATCCCGCAGTCCTTCCTCGAGGCCGCCGCCGACCTCGGGGCGCGGCAGGGCCGGACCACCTGGGACGTGATCCTGCCACTCGCGCTTCCCGGCATTGTGGCCGGCAGCATTTTCACCTTCTCCCTGACCCTCGGCGATTACGTGACGCCGCTGCTGGTCGGCGGCGCCGGGTCCAGCTTCATTGGCAACGTCGTCTACGGCAACGTCGGCATCGCGCACAATATTCCCTTCGCCGCCGCTCTCGCTGTCGTGCCGGTTGCCGTGATGGCGCTCTACCTGCTGGGCGCCCGCCGGCTGGGCGCGTTCGAGGCGATGTAGCGATGGAAGGGCCGTGGGTTCGGTTCGCGCTTCGGGTCTGGGCGGTTGGAATCCTGCTCTTCCTCTTCATCCCGATCCTGCTGGTCGTCGTCTACGCCTTCAATGTGTCGACCATTCAGAGCTGGCCGATCCCGGGCGTCACCCTGAGGTGGTTTGGCCAGACCTGGCAGGACCCCGAAGTGCGCCGGGCCTTGCTGCTATCGGTTGAGGCCGGCCTGATGGCCACCGCCGTGGCCCTCGTCCTCGGGTCGATGGCGGCTTTCGCCATCCATCGGTTTCAGTTTTTCGGGCGCGAGGTCATCTCATTCGCGTTAGTCCTGCCGCTTGCCCTGCCGGGCATCATCACCGGGATGTCCCTCAACTCGTTCTTTGCCTTCAACCAGATCACCTTCTCGCTGTGGACCATCGTGATCGGCCACGCCACCTTCTGCATCGTGATCGTCTACAACAACGTCCTGGCCCGGCTGCGGCGGACTTCCTCCTCGTTGCTGGAGGCGGCGATGGATCTCGGCGCCAGCGGCTGGCGATCGTTTGTCGACGTCACCCTCCCACTGATCTCGACCGCGCTGGTTGCCGGCGCCTTGCTGGCCTTCGCTCTTTCTTTCGATGAAGTCATCGTCACCACGTTCACGGCGGGGGCGCAGAACACGCTGCCGCTGTGGATCTTCGGCGCCATCCGACTCGGCCAGCGGCTGCCGGAAGTCAATGTCGTCGTCTTCTTCGTGATCCTGATCACGATCGTCCCGGTCGTGATCGCCTCCCGGCTCACCGGGGGCGGCGCCGCTGGGCGGGTTGAAGCCGTTGCCGCCGCGGAGGAAGTCTGACTGCTGGTTGCACGAGCGTGCCCGGTCCTGTAGCTTTACCGAGACGGCTCGCCGAATTTACTGAAATAGGACCGCACCGAGGAGGGAGTGGGATGGCCCGCACGCCGCTGGTGGTTGAGTTACAGGGGCTGGCCCAGGATCATCGCCTCGCCGGCCGTTGGGGAATTCCGGTATCGGCCGTACGCGAACGACGGGCTGACATCACCCGGCGGCAATTCCTCAAGGGCGGCGTAGCCGGTGCGGCCGGCCTCGCTTTGGCGGGTCCCTGGAGCACCGCCCAGTCAGCCTTTGCCGCCTCGCCGCGTATTGGAATCATTGGGGCCGGCATCTCCGGCCTCACCGCAGCGCTCACACTGCAAGACGCCGGCATTTCCTCGACGGTCTACGAATCATCCTCGCGTATCGGTGGCCGGATGCACTCGGACACCAGCAATTGGGCCGGGCAAACCAGCGAATGGTGTGGGGAACTGATCGACCAGGGGCACAAGACGATCCTGCATCTGGCGCAGCGCTTCGGCCTGGCCACGGTCAATCTCCTGGCGGGCGAGCCCAACGGCTCCGAGGATACGTACTACTTCTTCGGCCGGTATTACGAGAAGAGCCAGGCGGACAACGATTTCCAGCCGGTCCACAACGCTCTCCAACGCGACGCGCAGGCGGCGAGCTACCCGACGACCTACCTGATCAATACGCCGGGCGGCATCGCGCTGGACAACATCAGTGTCTACGAGTGGATTGACCGGAACGTACCCGGTGGCCACGGTTCCCCCATGGGTCAGCTGCTCGACGTCGCTTACAACATCGAGTATGGAGCCGAAACGAAGGACCAGTCCTCGCTGAACCTGGTGTACCTCCTTGGCTACAACGAAAAGCCGGGCAACTTCGCGATCTTCGGCGCCTCCAACGAGAAGTACCACATCGTGAAGGGGAACCAGCAGCTGCCGGAAACCATCGCCGCTAATCTCGCTCACCCGGTCGTCCGGGGCTGGCGGATGGTGGCCATCGGATTCAATCGCGACGACAGCATTGCCCTGACCTTCAACGTCGGCGGACAGACGAAGGTTGAGAGTTTCGACCGGGTCATCCTGGCGCTGCCGTTCGCCGTCCTCCGTACCCTCGATTACCGGAAGGCCCGCTTCGACAACATGAAGAATCAGGCCATCCAGCAGCTCGGTCGCGGGCGAAACGACAAGCTGCAGCTCCAATTCAAAAGCCGCTTCTGGGATGGCACCGGCAGCTGGCCGGGCACCGGAAACGGCAACAGCTATGCCGACACCGGCTACCAGAACACCTGGGAGGTGACCCGGAGCCAGCCGGGCACGACCGGCATCCTGGTTGATTACACCGGTGGGAATGTGGCCGGATCATTTGCCCCGTCCACCCCGTACGGCGCCGCCGCCACGAACCCGCAAGTCACGGCCTACGCAATGACCTTCTTGAAGCGGCTCGAGCCTGTCTACACAGGGATCACGGCATTCTGGAATGGCCGAGCCACACTGTCGGTCCCTGCGCTGGATCCCAACCTTAATTGCTCTTACTCCTATTGGAGGGTTGGCCAGTACCACACCTTCAGCGGTTACGAAAAAGCCCGCCAACCCTTTCCGAATGGGCCCATCCATTTCGCCGGCGAGCACTGCTCCCAGGATTTCCAGGGCTTCATGGAGGGGGGAGCGTCGGAGGGCGTTCGTGCGGCGAACGAGATCCTCGGCGACTACAAGGCTGGCCTCTTTTCCTAGCCGTCGTACTCGGGAAAGTAGCGCTTGATCACCGAAAGGTCGAAGGTCTTGAGAATCGATTCTTTTGGCTCGCGCGCGAGCAGGAATCCAAAGCTGTCGTGAACCAGCTCCTCGACCGACCGGCCTTTGGCCCACCGCTCGAAGTCGTTTGCGGACACGCGAGTCACGTGGTGGCTCGTCGAGCCTCCCTCCGAGACAGCAACCTCACACCGGTATCCTTCCCCCTCCGTGGCGCAACGCACCTCCACCGACATCGACCCTAAAGTATGAAGCGATGATGAAGGTGGCCTACGGCCAGGAGCCGCTGCACCGGTTTGAAACCGAAGTCATTCCGTTGCTCGCGCAATCAATCCCGATACACTCGACTCAGGTATGAGCATGGCTGAGCCGACCGTCTACATCGACTTTCTCTGTCCCTGGGCCTACCGGGGAGCCATGTGGCTGGCAGACGTCGAGAAGGCGGGGAGGATCCGGCCGCAGTTTCGCTTTTTCTCGCTGAGCCAGAACCACGACGCCCGCCAGGGCTCGGCCGAGCCGCCCATCTGGGAACGCGACCCGCTCGCCAAGGGTCTGCCCGCCTTTCTGGCGGCGACCGCCGCCCGCGCCCAGGGGGCTCAGGCGGGCGACCGCTTCCGGCTGGCGCTGCAGCGGGCGCGACACGAAGATCATCTGCCGGTCGACGATCACGCTACCTTTCGGCTCGTCGCCGAGCAAACCGAGCTCGACGTCGCCCGCTTCGAGCGCGATGTTCAACAGCGCGATTTCACGACCCTGGCCCGGGAGCATGCCGAGGCGGTGCAACGCGGGGTCTTCGGAGTTCCGACGCTGGTGTGGCCCGAAGGGCGCAGCTACTACCTGAAGATCACCGACCTCATTCCGGCGGACCGGGCGGTCGCGCTCTACGACGCCATCGAGACGGTCCACCGATTCGGTGAGGTGATCGAGATCAAAACCCCCGAGTCCGAGGGAACACTCGCCGCCTGAGCCCCCACCCTGACCCTCCCCCCGCAAGCGGGGGAGGGAAATTGTTAATCGACTTCGAACATCACGTCGTCGACGTAGCAGTACATCCAGTTCTCGCCACGCTCGAGAGACTTGACGATCGGATGTTCGGTTGCGCGCGCATGTTTCGTTGCGTGCTTGTTCTTGGACGAGTCGCAGCAGCCGACGTGTCCGCAGCTCTCGCAGAGCCGCAGGTGCACCCAGGTGTCCCCCATCTTGAGACACTCCTCGCAGCCCTTCGTCTTCGGCTTGGGGTTTCGAATGTGATCGAGGTGCGTACAAACCTGCGTCGTTGCCATCGTCGTGCCTCCTTAGTTTATGCGGGCGTGGCCAGTTCGTCGGCCGCCTCGAACTGCCGGTGATAGAGCCGCGCGTACAGTCCATCCTGCTTGAGCAAATCGGCGTGACGTCCCTGCTCCACCAGCTCCCCGTGATCCATGACCAGGATGAGATCAGCCGCCAGGATGGTTGAGAGCCGGTGGGCGATGACGAGCGAGGTGCGTCCTTGAAAGAGGGGCCGCAGCGCGACCTGGATCAGGTGCTCCGACTCCGAGTCGAGGTTGGAGGTGGCCTCGTCCAGGATCAAGACGCGCGGATCCTTGAGGATGACGCGGGCGATCGCCACTCGTTGCTTTTCGCCGCCGCTCAGCCGGTGGCCTCGCTCGCCCACCACGGTCTCATAGCCTTCCGGCAGCGATTCGATGAAGTCGTGGATGTAAGCCGCCTTCGCCGCTGCCATCATCTCCGCATCGCCGGCCTCGGGTTTCGCGTAGAGCAGGTTCTCGCGGATCGTGGCATGGAAGAGGAACGTGTCCTGGAAAACCATGCCGGTCTGCTGGCCAAGTGATTCGAGGGTGAGGTCGCGCACGTCGAGGCCGTCCAGGCGGACGGCGCCGAGTTGCGGATCGTAGAAACGGGGCAACAGGCTGGTCACGGTCGTCTTCCCGGCACCGGTTGGCCCCACCAGCGCGGCCAGCTGCCCCGGCTCGATCTGGAATGAGACGTCTTTGAGCGCCGGCCGGTCGCTCGACGGGTAGCGGAACGTCACGTGGTCGAACTCGACCTCGCCCCGGGCCGCCGCCAGCCGTACGGCCGCCGCCTTCTCGTCGATATCAACGGGGAGATCCATGTACTCGAAGATCCGCTGGAAGAGGGCCAGGGAACCGACCACATTCACCTGCATGTTGGCCAGCGATCCGACCGGACCATATAGCCGAGCCAGCAGCACGGTCGCGAAGGTGACCACGGTACCCAGTGATTCCTGGCCGGTCACGACCAGGTAGCCGCCGAACAGCCAGAGCACCGCCGGACCGGCGGTGCCGAGCACGCCCATCAGCATGAAGAACCAGCGGCCGATCATCGACTGCCGGATGTTGAGGCGGCGCAGCTCGTCGTTGAGCTTGCGAAAGCGCAAGGTCTCGGCGGCCTGCTTGACGAAGGCTTTGACCAGTTGCATCCCGGAAATCCCGAGCGTTTCCTGCATGTAGGCCGTCATCTCCGCCAGCTTGCCCTGCGTCGCCTTGCGCGCCTGGAACGTCGCCTTGCCGACGCGTCGGGTCGGCAACAGGAAAGCGGGCAAAACAATCAGCGCGGCAATCGTCAGCTTCCAGTCCAGCGCGAACATCAGGGCGACCGTGCTGGCAAGGATCACGAGGTTGTTGACAAGACTGAAGATCGTGTCGGAGACGACGCTCTGAACACCATTGACGTCGTTGCTCAGTCTGGACATGACGTCACCCGTCCTGGTCGCCGTGAAGAAAGCGATCGACTGCTTGAGAACCCGGTCGAAGAGCTGGTTGCGCAGGTCGAACATGATGCTCTGGCTGATCCGGTTGCTGAAGTAGGATTGGACGACCCCGATCAGTCCGCCAAGCAGCGATGAGCCGACCAGCAGCCCGATCAGGAGGGCGACGAAGCCGAACTGGCCGTGCTGGCCGGTCAGGTAGTTGATCAAGTCACGGGTGACAAGGGCGGGCACGAGACCGAGGGCTGCAGCCACGCCGATACAGGCCAGCACCACGATGGCGAGGCGCCAGTAGGGAATGAAGTAGCTGAAGACCCGCTTGAGCAGCGGCCACTCCAACTTGACATCGGCCTGCGGCTCCTGAAAGCCGCCGTGCCACCAATACATGCTCGTTAGCCTACCCAGCTGCGCGGGCTTTCGAACGACGGACTAGGGCCGGCGCCCGGGCGTCGCCCGACGCGAGTGGCGCGGAACGTGCCATACGAGCGTTTGAGACGTTAGTGCCATGCGAGCGTTTGAGGCGTTAGGAAGAGCGCTCGCCGACGCTGACCGAAACGTCCTTGAGCTCGCCCCCGCGGACCACTCCAAACCGGTGGGTCGACCCCACGTCGAGCCCGCGCAGCTTTCCAAAGAGCTCGTCCAGCTGGCGGACGGGATCGCCGTCGACCTTCACCAGGGTGTCGCCCTGCATCAGTCCCGCCTTCGCAGCCGGCCCACCGGCCTCGACCGTGACCACCAGCAACCCGCTTTCCTGACCAAGCTGGCTGCGCAGCGCCTCGCCAAGCCGAACCGGCTGGGCGCCAAGACCGAGGTAGGCGCGGCGGATCCGGCCATGCGTCTGCAGATTCTCCGCCACTGTGGCGGCGGTCTCGATGGGAATGGCGCGGGTGACGCCACGGCCGAAGTTCCAGCTGTTGATCCCGATCACCCGGCCGTCGCCGTCGAGGAGCGGGCCGCCGGAAAAGCCGGGCAGCAGTTCGGCGGTGGTCTGAATCAGTCGCTCGGTCTCACCCCCGCGCCAGCTGCGAAACGCGCCCGAGAGCCCGCTGACGATTCCGAGAGTGACCTGCAGCTCGCTGGTGCGGCCGACGGCGAGTACGAGATGGCCGATCCGGACCTCCGCCGAAGCGGCGCGGGCCAGCGGCGCGGCGGTCAGCCCATCGGTTTTCAGCAGGGCGAGGTCGGTTCCCGGATCGCGACCGGCAACCGAGGCCTTGACCGCGGTGCCACCGGCGCTCACCTGGATGGCGTCGTCATGCTCGATAACGTGCTCGGCCGTCAAAACCAGGTTGTTGCCCCAGACGATGCCGGTAGCAGGCCGGCCGCGGCGGGCGTCGACGCGGACGATGCCAACCGCGGCTCGTTCGAGGATCCCGGCTATGTCACGGGAGAGGTCCGACAGCGTCGCCATGCCCTCCACCGTACGCCGGCAGCGGCAATCCGTCCTCACCCGGACGGCCGGGATCAAGCCTCACCGTTCGGCTAGGTGTAACGCTTTTGTCGGAGCGCGCGTTCTCATCGCAGATTCATCAACGGATTCATTGGTTGGAGGAACGACATCATGCGAACCTTGAGGGGAACCCTGGCGACTCGTGGAATACTGATCGCGATCGGGGCGCTCATCGCGATCGCGGCATCCGCTGTGACCGCGGTGGCGGTCAGGGCGGGCGCTGCCGGTGGGGCGGCGGCGAGCCAGGCGGCGGTGGGCGCCGGCAGCGTGGCCGGTCCGCGCGACACAGTCACGGTGGTCGGCGAGGGCACGCAAAATGCGACGCCCGACAATGCGGAAATCAGCCTCGGCGTATCAGTGACGCGAGGCAACAGCGGCGATGCGCTGAACGCCGCGAACACCGAGATGACCGCGTTGATAAAGGCGATCAAGGCGCAAGGTGTCCAGGACGTCGACATCCAGACCACCGGGATCTCCATCAACCAGCAGACGCCGCAGTACAGCCCGGTCGTCTATCAGGCGGGGAACTCGGTCAGCGTCAAGATCCATCATCTTTCCAACGTGGGCACCGTCATCGCCGCCGCGCAGCGCGCGGTCGGGAACGACATCCAGCTGAGCGGCATCACGCTTGAGCTGAGCGATAACGCCACCCAGCTGAGGGGCGCCCGCCAGGCCGCGATGGCCGCCGCTGCCGCGCGGGCCAAGGAATGGGCCGGGCTTGCGGGGCGACGCCTGGGCAAGGTGCTGTCCGTCTCCGAGGTGGTATCGAATGGCGCCACCAGCTCACCATGCGGCGGCTATGGTGGTTGCGGCGGCGGGGGCGGGGCGCCGGTGCAGGCCGGCCAGGCCAACGTCACCGTCGATGTCGCCGTCGTCTACGAGCTGACGGACTGAGGCCCGAGCGTCAGGCCACGTGTGCCCCGACTTCCTCGTGACAGTCGGGGCATTCTTCTTCCGGTCCCGGGGCATGGCCGGCATGCTTGGATTCCATCGGGTACTGCGCGGCCCGCCAGGCCGCCAGCCCGCCACGGAGCGCCCACGCCTGCCGTCCCTGCTGTCGAAGAAATTGCGCCACACGGGCGCTGGTGGCCTCCTCGGGTCAGGTGCAGTAGGCGACGATCTCCCGATCCGCCGGCACGCTCTCGAGGTACTTCAGGATCTCTGGAACCGGCCGCGCGGACTGGATCGCCCGAATGATGGGCTCGGGCGCGATTCGGATCGCACCGGGGATTCGATGGCTGACCGCCGGATAGACGAGCGAACTGGTCACATCGACGGGGACCGCTTCGCCGGCGTCGAACTTCGCCTTCGCTGACGGCGGATCGATCCGCGGCGCGACCATCATCGGCGTGGTTCGGGAGGCGTTTCCGGCAGCAACCATGGCAGGGCTTCGGCCATTGGCTGCGCCAGCGTCACGTACTGCTCGTGGCTGAGTTTGTCGCGGGTCAGCTGCGCCAGCGCCGCCCCCAGCAAAGCCCGTTCGGCCTTGTGCCCCAGGTCGCCATGCTCGGCTTTCCAGGAAACCAGCGAGGTCCGTCCCTCGGTCAGGTCAAGGATGCCCCGTCTCGCATCCTCCCAGGCCGGGCCGCGGTCGGTCTGCTCGAGTGCGCGCAAGGCGACTCGCTCCGCGTCGTGAAACCGCTGCATCGCAGCTGGATCTTCGTGGCGGTCCCAACCCCAGGCCGCGCGCTCGATGCCGGCGGGTGATAGCACGCGCGCGTCGCGCAGAAGCCGCTCGAGCCCTCCCTCGCCGGGCCGGTAACCATAACCTTCAGCATCAACTGCCATGTCGACCGGCTAAGTCTAGGGTGTTACCTTCGGCGAGGTATCCCGTTAGATCGATGGAGGCTCAGTGCTGGGCGGTAAGCTGCTCGCTCTTCAGGCAGGACTGGTGGCGGCCCTGATTGGCGGATGCACGCCAGGCCCAACCAGCACTCCCAGGCCATCGCCAAGCGAGACACGCACGGTCACCGGCGTCCTTCCGCCGGCCCCGACACCCCGGCCAGCCGATGCGTCACCAGCTCCAACCCTGGCGATCTACCCGCGGCTGGCGATCCCCCCAGGGACAAGCCGCTGCCATACGTCGCAGCTGGAGGTGGCCTTTAATGGCGGGAACGGTGCAGCCGGTAGCATGGAAGACTTCTT
>Ga0209155_1000345_pt1 | contig 21719 bp, 17 predicted proteins | sample GraSoiAngelo_122_FD_185879 | JGI IMG/M metagenome (GOLD analysis project Ga0209155, IMG submission 185879) | Grasslands soil microbial communities from the Angelo Coastal Reserve, California, USA - 14_0927_02_20cm (SPAdes) (version 2) | ecosystem: Environmental > Terrestrial > Soil > Grasslands ... | reverse complement strand
TCAATCTGGGCTAACGCAGGGGTGGCCAGCAAAGCGAGCAAAAAGAGCGCATACCTCATTTCCGGTTCTCTTTCTCCTGTAGCTCGCGCCACAGGATCTTTCCCGTGGCGGTCTTGGGCAGCTCCGCGACGAATTCCACCACGCGCGGCACCTTGAACGCCGCCATGCGGGCGCGCGCCCACTCGATGATGTCCTCGGCGCGCAGCTCGCCCATCGCGCCGGGCCTGGGCACGATCAGCGCCTTCACGGTCTCGCCGCGGTAGCCGTCCGGCGCGCCGATGACGCAGGCCTCCTGGATCCCGGGGTGCGCATAGAGCATGGCCTCGACCTCCGCCGGCCAGACCTTGAAGCCCGAAGCGTTGATCATGCGCTTGAGGCGGTCGGTAATGAAGAAGTAGCCCTCGTCGTCGTAGTAGCCGAGGTCGCCGGTGCGGAAAAAGCGCTTGCCGTCGTGCTCGATGAACGCCTGGCGCGTCGCCTCGTCCTGCCGCCAGTATCCCTTGAACACCTGCGGGCCGTGCACCACGATCTCGCCGACCTCGCCGGCGCCCAATTCCGCAAGGCTGTCAGGGTCCAGAACGCGCGCGTCGGTGTTGAAGATCGGGATGCCGCCGCATTGGCGCTTGGGGCGATGCGGCGGATTGATGTGAGTCGGCGCCATGGTCTCGGACAGGCCGTATCCCTCGACGTAGGGCAGGCCGATCACTTCCTCGAGCCGGCGCGCCACCGCTTCGGGCATCGCCGCGCCGCCGCCGCCGAGGACGCGGAGCGACGACAGGTCATAGCGCTCGAGCTGCGGGTTCGACAGAAAATCGACCAGCATGGTGGTGATCGCCGACCAGTTCGTGACCCCCGCGCGCTCGATCTGCAGCGCCGCGCACTCGCGGTCCCAGCGCGACAGCAACACCAAGGTGGCCGCGGTGTGGAGCGGTGCGTTCATGCAGGCCTGCATGCCGGTGACGTGGAACATCGGCAATGCGGACAGCACCACGGTGTCTTCCACGGTGCCGCGCCAATACATGTACGGGATCGTCGTCGCCTGCACGCTCGCATGCGTGTGCATGCAGCCTTTCGGCTTCCCCGTGGTTCCCGAGGTGTAAGGCATGACGGCGAGATCGTCAGGCCGGGCAAGATGCTCGGCCGGAGTCAGCCCTGCCTCGATGGCTTCACGCCACGAGATGGCCGCAGCGTGCGCCTGGCGCGGGGCGCGCACGAACGCAGGGACCGGCAGGTCGGTCGGCTCGCGCAGATAGTCCGCGTACGAGGCGAGCAGCACATGCCTGAGGCTGCGCAGCGGTGCAAGCTCCGCGAACAGCTCCTGCCCGGCGATCACGGCGGACGCGTCCGCATCCTCTACGTAGTGGCGCAACTCCTCGGTGCGGTTCATGGGGTTTACCGGCACTACCACCGCATCGGCGCGCAGGATGGCGTAATAGGCGATGACGAACTGCGGGCTGTTCTGCAGGTACATCAGGACCCGGTCGCCGCGGCGCACGCCGCAGCGCTTCTGCAGGAAACCGGCGAGCGCGTCGACCGCGCGTTTCAGCTCGGCATAGCTGATCTTCGTGCCGTAGAAATCGATCGCCGTCTTCGCCGGGTGACGAGCGGCGCTCGCCTCGAGGTTCGCATACACGCTCGCCCGCGGCAGTTCCAGAGTGTGCGGCAGGCCGGGCGGCCAATGCGCGTAATGCCTGGTAAACATCAGACGGCGAAGCGCTTGACCGCTTTCTCGTCCCAGGTCATGCCAAGGCCGGGCCGCTCGGGAATCGGCACATGGCCGTCCTTCACCTGCAGCGGGTCCTGCAGCACCGGCGCGGCCCAGTCGACGAGCTCGAGCCAGTGGCAGGTTGGCGTGGCGGCGAGCAGATGGCAGCTCGCCTCGGGGAACAGGTGGCTCGACATCTCCACGCCTGCGCCTTGCGCGAGCGCGGCGGCGCGCATCCAGCCGGTGACGCCGCCGATGCGCTGCGCATCCGGCATGACGAAATCGCTGGCGCCGGCGGCGAGCGCCTGCGCCATCTGCTCCGGCCCCATGAAGTTCTCGCCGATCTGGATCGGCGTGGCGATCTCGCGCGCCAGGCGGGCGCTGCCGGCGAAGTCGTCGGCGCGCACCGCCTCCTCGATCCAGTAAACGCCGCCCTCGTCATCGATCATGCGGCCGCGCTTGAGCGCCTCGGCCACGCTCAGCGCCTGGTTGAAGTCCACCATCAGGATGACGTTCGGCCCGATCGCTTCCTTGACTGCCCGTAATGCTTCCATGTCATCACGCGCGTTTTGGCGTCCGAGGCGCAGCTTGACGGCGCCAAAGCCCTCTTCGACCAGCTCCACTGCCTCTTTCACGAGAGGCTGGATGGGCATGATGCCGAGCCCCTTTGAGTTGTAAGCGCGAATCGGCCGCGGCGTCGCGCCAAGCAGGCGCGCGAGCGGCTGGCCGAGCGCCTGGCCGGCCGCGTCCCAGGCCGCCATGTCGATCCCCGACATCGCGAAAAGCACGATGTTGTGCACGCCGAGCAGCGTGTACTTCGCGCGCAGCTTGCGCTCGATGTCGAACGGCGCTACCGCGTCGCCGGTCAGCATCTCCGCCATGGCGGCGAGCAGCGCGGCAAGCGGCGCGAGGTGCTGCTTCATTGGAGTCCACAGGTATGAACGGCCGACGATGCCCGAGTCGGTCTGCAAATCGACCAGAAGCAGCGGTGCGACGCTGATCGATCCCGTGCTCGTCGCCAATGGCCGCTTCATGGGCGGCGCGACCGCGCGCACCCCGAGGCTTTCGATCCTCAGCTTCATTTCCCCTCGAAGCGCGGCTTGCGCTTCTCCATGAACGCGCGCCGGCCTTCCTTGTAGTCCTCGCTCCTCGCGCAGCGCTCGATCGCCGCGCGCATGCGCCCGGAGTCCGGCGCGCCGGAGGATTTCACGTATTCCTCGACGATGGTCTTGGTATTGGCGATCGACAGCGGTGCGTTTTCACACAGGATTCGAAGAAATTCTCCGACCGCGTTTTCCAGCTCGGCGTCGGGGAACACTTGATGCACCAATCCCATGGCGAGCGACTCCGCCGCAGAATAGCGCCGGCCGAGAAACATGATCTCGCGCGTGCGCGCATGACCCACGGTTTCCAGCAGGCGCTTGTGGCCCTCGACGTTGTAGGCGAGGCCGAGCTTCGCCGCCGGGATGCCGAACTGCGCCGATTCGCCGCAATAGCGCAGATCGCAGGCGAGCGCCACCTCGAGCCCGCCGCCCAAGCAGAAGCCGTGAATCATCGCGACCGAAGGCTTGAGCGAGCCCTGGATCGAGTGCAGCACGCGGTCGAGGAGGTCGTCATACTCGGCGACCGAGCCGCGCTCGGCGCGCGCCTTGTCGAATTCCGAGATGTCGGCGCCGGCGGAAAAGGCCTCGCTGCCCGCGCCGCGGAACGCGATGCAGCGCACTTCGCGATCGGCGTCGAAGCGCGCCATCGCCTCGGGGATGCCGCGCCACATCGCGCCATTGATCGCGTTGCGCCGCTGCGGATTATCGAAAACGATCCAGCCGACGCTCGCCTGCTTCTCGACTTTCAAGCTCATGGTTTGCCGGCCGGACCGTAGATGGAAGGCGGTTTCGCCGCCGGGTCGCGGGGCGTCCAGCGGCCGGCTTCGACCTGATGGAAGAAATCCTCCAGCAAGCGGTTGAACACCGCCGGCTCTTCCATGTTGAGCACGTGCCCGCTCTTGGGCAGGACGGCCAGCGCCGCCGTAGGGATGGTGCGCTTCATGAGAAGCGAGGCCTCGAGGGATCCTTCGTCTTCGTCGCCCGCCACGATCAGCGCCGGCACGTCGATGCGCGCCATTTCCTCCACCAGCGCGAACAGCGACGGCCGCCGCGCCTGGTAGCCGAGCATGGTGTTCGCGGAGCCCTGCGCCGAATGCTCCGAGAAGTGGCGCACGAAATCGGCGAAGGCGCGCGGGTTCTTCGCCTGCAGCTGGACGCGCGCCGGGCCGTGGCCGTAGGTAGCTGCGGCGTGCGCCATGCCCTGCTCGAGCATCAGCCGAGCGAGCGCTCGAGAATCGTCCTGGAACTTCTGGTGCTGTGCCGGGTGCGCGCCGTAGCCGCAGCCGGCGATGGTGAGCGAAAGCGCACGATAGCCGTACACCATGCCGAAATGCAGCGTCGCAAAGGCGCCCATCGACAGCCCGACGACGTGCGCGCGCTGGATGCCGAGCGCATCGAGCACGCAGCGGATGTCGTCGCGGGCGCGCGCCTGCGAGTAGCGCTCGAGCTCCTGCGGGACGTCGGAGGGCGGATAGCCGCGCGCGTTATACGCGATGCAGCGATAGCGGCGCGAGAAATGGCGCAGCTGCGGCTCCCAGCTGCGATGATCGCCCGCGAACTCGTGGACGAACACGACGGCTGTGCCCGCGCCGGTTTCTTCATAGTAGAGCCGCACGCCGTCGTCCGCGGCAATGAGCGGGTTCATTGTGGCATTCTATGTCGGTGAAAGCGGTTCTCTGCAAACAGTACGGCCCGCCCGAAACCCTGGTGGTCGAGGAGCTGCCCTCGCCGCGCGCCGGGCCGGGCGAAGCAGTGGTGTCGGTCAAGGCAGCGAGCGTCAACTTTCCCGACGTGCTCATCATCCAGAACAAGTACCAGTTCAAGCCGCCGCTGCCGTTCTCTCCCGGAAGCGAGCTGGCGGGCGTGGTGAAGGAGGTCGGCGCGGGCGTGAGCAGTGTGCGGCCAGGCGACAAGGTGATGGCCTTCACTACCTACGGCGCGTTTGCCGAGGAGGTGAAGACCGAGGCGGCGCGGCTGCTGCCGATCCCGGACGGCATGGATTTCAACAGCGCGGCCGCATTCGTGCTCACCTACGGGACCTCGGACCACGCATTGCGCGACCGCGGCGCCCTGCGGGCCGGCGAGACGCTGCTCGTGCTCGGCGCGGCCGGCGGCGTCGGCCTTGCCGCGATCGAGATCGGCAAGGCGCTCGGCGCGCGCGTCATCGCCTGCGCCTCGAGCGGCGAGAAGCTCGCGGTCTGCCGCGAGCACGGCGCCGACGCGACCATCAACTACGCCGCCGAAGACCTGCGCGAGCGTATCAAAAGCCTGACCGAGGGGCGCGGAGTCGACGTCATCTACGACCCGGTCGGCGGCGCTTACAGCGAGCCGGCGTTCCGCTCCATCGCCTGGCGGGGACGGCTGCTGGTGGTCGGCTTCGCCGCCGGCGAGATCCCGAAGCTGCCGCTGAACCTCGCGCTCCTCAAGGGCGCTTCGGTGGTGGGCGTGTTCTGGGGCGACTTCGCGCGCCGCGAGCCGAAGGCCTTCGCCGGCAGCATCGCTCAGCTCGGCCTGTGGTTCCGCGAGGGGAAGCTCCACCCGCATGTCTCGAAAATATATCCGCTTGAGAAAGCGGCCGACGCGTTGCGGCTGATGGCCGCGCGCCAGGTCAAGGGGAAAGTGGTGCTGGCGGTGCAGCGTCGCCCGGGCCCAGCGGCCGCTGCATGATGACGCTGTCCACCCAGCGGCCGAACTTGAAGCCCACCGAGCGCAGCGTGCCGACGCGCAGGAAGCCGTGGCTCGCGTGCAGGCCGATCGATGCAGCGTGGCCGCTGTCGCCGATCACCGCGATGAGCTGCCGGTAGCCGAGCTCTTCGCAGCGGCGGATCAGCTCACCGAGGATCGCGCTGCCGACGCCGCGGCCCTGCATGTCGTCCCGAACGTAGATCGAGTCTTCGAGCGCGTAGCGATAGGCCGAGCGCGAGCGATAAGGCGCGCAATAGCCGTAGCCCGCGACCAGGCCGGCGAAATCCGCGATGAGATAGGGCAGGCCGCGGCGGGTGATGTCCTCGTAGCGCCGCCGCATCTCCTCGAGCGAGGGCGGCTCCTCCTCGAAGGACGCCAGGCCGCGCAGCACGTGGTGCGCGTAGATCGCGTGAACAGCCGGGATGTGCTCCGCCGCGGCCGGCCGCAGCTGCACCGCCTCAGCGAGAATAACCCGGCTCCTCTCGATCGAGGATGCGCCTGAGCGCGCCGAAATGCGCGCCGGCGTACCTGGGCGTATCAGCGAGGATCATGCGGCAGGTCTCGCGCACCACCTCCGCCCGCACGGCCCTCAGCTTCGCGCCCATCGAGCGCGCCAGCACCTGCAGCCGGCAGGCGCGCTCGAGGTAGTAGAGCGAATCGAAGGCCTCGGCGACCGTCGGCCCGACGACGATCACGCCGTGACTGGCGAGGAACAGGACGCGCCTGCGGCCCAGGACGCGTGCCAGGCGGTCGCCCTCGGCATTGTCGACCACCAGGCCATTGTAGGTGTCGTCGTAGGCAATGTCCTCGTGAAAGCGCAGCGCGTTCTGCTCGACCATCTCGAGCCGGCCGTTCTCGATGAGCGTCAGCGTCGTGGCGTACGGCATATGGGTATGCAGCACGCAGGCTGCCCTGGGATTGGCGAGATGGATGCGCGAATGAATGTAGAAAGCGGTCTTCTCGAACTCGCCCTCGCCTTCCAGGAGGTGGCCGTCGGCATCGAGCGCGAGAAGATTGGAGGCCGTGACCTCGCTCCAGTGCAGCCCGTAGCGGTTGAGAAGAAAGCGCTTGCCGTCGGGCAGCATCAGGCTGAAGTGGTTGCAGACGCCCTCGTGCAGGTCCAGGCGCACGGCCAGCCGGAACGCGGCGGCGAGGTCGATGCGCGCGGCGCGCTCGACCGCGCCCATCGTCCTCAGCTCCTGCATCGTGCCCATGGAGGCGATTATAGTGCCGGCGTAAGCCTCCGCAGCGGAAATGAAAAGGGCGCCCGCAGGCGCCCCCAAAACATCAGAGAGCCGTTTTAGTCGGCGGGAACGTACTTCTGGACCGCCGCTGCTGCGCGCACCACCTCATCGTTTCCAAGGTTGAGCGCGATAGTGTCGTTCGCGAGCCAGCGTTCGAGGAATTGCGAGTAGTTCGGGTTGCCCAGCACGCCGCTCGTGCCGCCCGGCCAGATATCAGCCGCGCGCATGCCATCACGACCCGCCTCGGCCACTATGCGGTGCGAAGGTATGACCGTGAACATGAAGTCGTCGGGCACCTTGGCACGCGCGTTGTGGCTGGAGTTATCGACCGTCTGGAAGCCGCCGTCCGTCGGAATGCCGCGCACGCCGGGAAGCGGTGGCGGGAACGCGCCACCTGCCGGCGGAATGCTGAACACCGAGCCGAGCGGGTGCGTGAACTCGATCCGATGCAGGCGGCCCCAGCGATAGTCGTTCTGACTGGCCGAGCCGAAGAACGCCGACGACGCTAGCATGTCGAGCCCGGAGCGCAAGCTGCTTAAAATGACGAAGTCGCGCCGGTCGGGTGCGGCCGCGATGCCTGACACGGCGAAGAAGTTGACACCGGAAACGCCGACCCCGCCGTTGGACGCGAAGTTGTCGAGGAGATTGCGAAGCGCCGCCAAGCTGTCGAAGTCGTCGGGTGCCGGCAAGGGTCCGAGCGTGCCGTTGATGACCGTGCTCAGCATGCGGGAACGCCACGCGGCATAGATCGAGGCCGCTACACTCGCCTGCACTTCGCCGGCAGAGGCTGGCTGGAGCGCGCCGGCGACGTCGGCCGCGTCATAGCCCTGCGTGATGCCGGTAGGAGTCGACTCGTCCCACTGGCGCAGGCGCGCCGCTGCTTCGGCGACGCCGGCATCCGCGGCGAGCGCACGCAACTGCGGATCGGCCGACGAATCCGCGAGCGCGCGGTCGAACGCCCTCAGGATATACGGCGTAAACACTTCGGCGTCATGCAGCACCACGTCGGCCTGGATCGCTTGCATCTCCTCGAACGAAACGAGGCGATCGCCACTCTCAAAGAGCTCGCGCAAACGCTTTTCGATGCGCGCGACGCGGAAGCCGGCCTTCCACGAGTAAGCCGTGTAGGAGATCCCGCCGCCTGGCCGCAGCTGGTTGAGCGGATTGTTGTCGCGCGTCACGCCGGCGGGATCGTTGTTGGCGTTGACGAAATAGCCGGCCGGCGGATTGACGATCTGCGGCATCTCGGCGAACGGCAGCACTTCGAATGCGCTCGCCTGATACGGCTGGCGATTCGTTGCCGGCAGCCACTCGTTGCCGCCTTGGCCATTGCGCACGAACCAGGGCGGCACGCCGTTCACCGTTCCGGCCTGCAGATCCTCGCGCACCGGAATCTCGCCGGACGTGAAGTAGGCGATATTGCCGTGCACATCGATATAGACGAAGTTCTGCGCGCCAACGTCGAAGCGCTGCAGCGCACCCTTGAAATCGTCGATATTGCGGGCGCGGTTGAAAAGCAGAAACGCCTCGATCTCCTGCGTTGGCCCATTGCCGACGTATTGAACGCTGAGCGCAGCGCCGGTCGTGGGATTGAGCGAAATGATCGGCCCGAAGTCGCGTCGCGGCATGACCAGCGTCGCCGCCGGAACGCCGGCGGCCGGCGGGATGACGACCAAGGTGCCGCCCATATTGGCGCGGAACGTCTCTAGGATCGGGATCAGCGGCTCCCGCGTACCGCGATAGATGGTCGACAGGCCGCTGGGCGAGGCCGGGTCGGGCACGACCTGCTCGGCGAAAGTATCGGTGACGTCGACCTCGTTGTTGGTCGAGCCCCACGCGATCCAGCGGTTGTAGCCATGGATGATGCCCGGCGCGCCGGCGATGCTGCTGCCGAACACCGGCTTGCCGTCGTTCTCGAGCCCCATCGGATAGAACACCGAAGGCGTCGGCGCCGTGAGGTGCGGATCGTTCGCGAGCAACGGACGACCGTCCTTCGTCAGCGCTCCCGAGACCGCCCAGAGGTTCGAGTTGCCGCGCTGCTCATGGTTGAGGATTCCCTGGAACACCGGGATATCGCGCACGCGGTCGACATAATCGCGCATCAGGCTCACATGGTCATCGCTGTGCAGCCCTTCGTGCGCGCGCTCCATGCCATGCTGTGCGTCGCCCGTGGCTGCGCCGTGCGGAGGCGCGAGCATCGCGTCCGGCACAGTAGCGTTCGGCTCGAAGGCGGCCGAGCGCCAGAGATCTTGTGAGTAAAGCGCCACGCCGCGCGCAGGGCCGAACGCCGCGATATACGACTGCAGCGCCACGGTGCGGTTGATGTCGAGCTCGAACCCATTCGAGAAGGCGACCAGCTTGCCGATGACGATGCTGTCCACCGGCGTCCAGGGTGCGACCTGCGTAAGGTGCAGCGCGCCGTATTCCGGCGGCAGACTGGTCCCCAACGCGCGCAGCCGCGCATTCACGCCTTCGGCGTACGCGTCAAGCGTGGCGCGGAAAAAGGGCGACGCGGCCGCGTACGAACGTTCCGCGCTGCGGCGCAGGCCCAGCGTGCGGAGCTGGACATCGGTCGGCAGCGCGGCAATACCCACAAGCTCGGCAAGCGTGCCGCTCGCCAAGCGCCGGTTATAGTCCATCTGGAAAAGCCGGTCGCGGGCATGCACCCAGCCTTGCATGAAATACAAGTCGTGCTCGTTGTTGGCGCGAACGTGCGAGATGCCTTCATCGTCGATCGTGATTCTTGCCGCGTCCTGCAGGCGCGCAAGGCGTTGCGGCGTTTCAGCCAATACTGCTGCGCTAATACAGAGCAGCAGAGAAAGCGCGAGAGCTCGCAGCATGGTGGTTCCCCCCTTAAAGTTATTGATCCCACGCTAGCACCGAAGCGGCGCTGCGCACATCCCATAGCCATGGGAGCACGGCGCCCTACAGCGCGAGCGGATAAAGCAGGATATGGCGGCCTCCTCCCCAGGAAACAGCCTTCTTACTTGCTTCAACTCACCCTACGCCGCCGCCTGATCGGTGTCAACGTCAGGGCTTCAGCGCACGGTAAAGAAAGGTAAGCGACACGTCCATCCGGTAGTCGATATCGGAGTGATCGTCGTCGAATTCTTCGTAGACGTGATGAATCCCGGCCTGGTGCAGGCGCTGCGAGAGGATGCGCGAGCCGTAGTGGATGTGGAACTGGTCGCGCCAGCCGCAGTCGATGTAGATGCCGCGCAGCGACCTGAGGTTGCGCTTGTAGCGCTCGACGAGCCGCACCGGGTCGTGCCGCTGCCACTGCCGCCAGCGCTCGGGAAGCACTTCGCCCGTCTCGAGGTTGAACGGCAGGCGAAAGCCGTTGGGCGCCGCGGGATCCGGGTCGTAGGTGGCCGCCATGCACAGGTTCATGATGCAGTGCCCCTCGGCCATCGACAGCTTGGGCTTCTTCCACACGGCGGCGAGGAACCGCCTCACGCGCCCGTCGTCCAGGCCGCGACCGGCGGCCTTCGCGGCACGCGGCGCGTCGTAGCGCCCCGGCTTTTGTCGTCGTGCGCGGTACTTCGCCAGCTCGTTCAGGGTGTTCGGCCAGTCGTGCCAGTAGACGAAGTCGAAATACGCGTCACCCGAATGGTCGGCGATCGCGCCCCAGGTCGACGCGTACTTCATGCCGTGAAGCATCGCGCCGTAGCCCCCGGAGGATTTGCCGAAGCAGCCGCGGTGATCGCGCGAAGCGAGCGTGCGGAACTCGCGGTCGACGAACGGCACGAGCTCTCGCGTCAGATAGTCGGCGTAGCTGCCGATCGCGCTCGAGTTCACGTACTGGTTGCCGCCAAGCGCCGTGAAGCAATCGGGAAAAACGAGGATCGCCGGCCCCATCCTGCCCTCGTGGACCAGTCGCGCGGCGCGCTCGGGGACGTTGTCGCTGAAATTCTTCCACGCCACATGCGCCAGGCCCGAGCCCGTGAATCCCACCAGATCGAACAGCACCGGGAAGCGGCGTCCGCGGCCACGCCCGGCACCTGCGTCGTACTGGGGCGGAAGCCAGAGCGCGAGCCTGCGCACGTGCGGATCGCCCAGAGGATTGTCCTTGAGCACGCTCGAGGCGTGCTCGAGCGTCACGACGGTCCCGGGTTTCCATCTCGGCCGCTTAAGCGCCATGTTCGCCTGTTCTTCGAACCGACGGCTAGCGTACCGTCTTGATGCCGGCGTCCTTCAGGATCTCGCGCATGCGATCCGTGAACTCATCGTAGAACCTGGCGAGCTCGGCGGCGTTCTGGTAGCCGTCCTCGAACTGGTTATCGTCGAGGAACTTGCGCCACGAATTGGAGCGCGTCAGCTTCAAGAAAACGTCCTCCCAGTACGCGACGTTCTCTTTCGGAATGCCGGGCGGCGCCACCACGCCGCGCACCTGCGGCACCGCGGGCACATCGAAGCCCGCCTCCTTCAACGTCGGCACGTCGGGAAAGCCGGACAAGCGCCTGTCGCTCACCTGCGCAAGCACCCGGATGTTGCCGGCGCGAATGTGCTCACCGGCTTCGGCAGGCTCGATCACCATCATGTTGACGTGGCCGCCGAGCAGCGCCGCCATGCGCTCGCCGCCGCCCGGGAACGAGATGAATGCCCAGCGCGCGCCGGTGTGCTTCTGCAGCAGCTGCCGCACGACGTTGTCGCGGCTGGTGATCGAGCCGCCCGACTGCTTGAGCTGGCCGGGGTGTTGTCTGGCCGCTGCGACGAAATCGGCGAGCGTCTTGTAGGGCGCGTCGGTCTTCACCGCGATCACCGCCGGCTCGAGCACCAGGCGCACTACCGGAGTGAGATCCTTGAGGGAAACCCTGGCTTCCGCGCTGGTCAGCGGACTGGTCAGCCAGACGCCGGTGAAAAAACCGATCGTGTTCGGGTCACCCTTTTTTTCGGCGAGGTAGGCGGCGGCCACCGCGGCACCGCCCCCGGTCTTGTTGACTACCTGCATGCGCACCGGCAGAAGCTTCTCCTTTTCGACCATCAGGGCGACCGCGCGCGCCAGCAGGTCACTCCCTCCTCCCGGCCCGGTGTGCACCACGACTTCGATCGGCCGCGTCGGCTGGAAGCCTTGGGCGAACGCCACCTCCACGAACGAGCCGGCGAACGCCATGACGGCGAGTGCGGCAATTTCCTTCATGAATCCAGCGCGCGCAGGCGCCATGCATTGACCTTTGTGAACAACGGGATCAGCAGGATCAGCAGCGCCAACGATAGCATCACCGCGGAGATCGGCCTAGCCACCAGGATCGAAAGGCTGCCTTCCGACATCATCAGCGACTGGCGCAGCGCCCGCTCCATGGCTCCGCCCAGCACCAGCCCGAGGATCAGCGGCGCCGCCGGGTAATCGAGCTTGCGCATGACATAACCGAGCAGCCCGAATGCGGCGAGCAGCGCGACATCGAACAGGCTGCCCGAGGCGCTGTAGACGCCGACGATGGAGATGCCGAGGATCACCGGATACAGCACGAACGCCGGCGCGCGCAGCACCTGCGCGAACGCCGGCACCAGCGGCAGGTTCAGGATGAGCAGCATGACGTTGCCGATGTACATGCTCGCCACCAGGCCCCAGAACAGCGCCGGATTTTCAGGGATAAAGAGCGGCCCCGGCTTGAATCCCCACAGGACCAGCGCGGCGAGCAGGACCGCGGTGGTGCCCGAGCCCGGGATGCCGAGGGTCAGCAGCGGCACCAGCGCCCCGCCGGTCTCGGAGTTATTCGCGCCTTCGGGTGCGGCCACGCCTTCTACGACCCCCGTGCCGAACCGCTCGCGGCGGCGTGAAACCGCCTTTTCGAGGCCGTAGGAGATGAACGAGGCGATCGTCGAACCGGCCCCCGGCAGCACGCCGATCAGGAAGCCGACCACCGATCCGTTGGCGAACGCGAACCGGCAATCCTTGAGGTCCTGCACCGTCGGCAGCAGATTGCGCAGGCCCTTGGGGACCGGCAGCAGCCGCGTTTCTTCGCGCGCCTCCATGTTGGCGAGCACCTCCGCGATCGCGAACACGCCGATGGCGACGACGACGAAGTCGACCCCGGAGAGCAGCTCCATGCGCCCGAACGTGAAGCGCGAGGTGGTGCTGAACAGATCCGTGCCGATGCCGGCTATCCACAGGCCCGCCAGCATGGCTAGCAGCGCCTTCACCATCGAGCGGCCGGCGAGCAGCACCACCATCGCCAGCCCGAGCGCCATCAGCGCGAAATACTCCGGCGAGCTGAACGAAAGCGCGACCTTGGCGAGCGGCGGCGCCACCAGCATCAGCCCCAGCACCCCTACCGTGCCGGCAATGAACGAAGCGATCGCGGCGATGCCGAGCGCGGCGCCGGCGCGGCCCTGGCGCGCCATCTGGTAGCCGTCGAGGCAGGTCACTACCGACGCCGACTCCCCCGGAACGTTCAGCAGGATCGAGGTCGTCGAGCCGCCGTACTTGGCGCCGTAGTAGATGCCGGCGAGCATGATCATGGCGCCCGCCGGGTTCATCAGGAACGTGAGCGGCAGCAGCATCGCGATCGTCGCCGGCGGCCCGAGCCCCGGCATGATGCCCACCACGGTGCCCAGAACCACCCCCACCAGGCACCACAGCAGGTTGGCCGGCTGCAAGGCGACCGCAAAGCCCTGCATCAATCCGGCCAGGATCTCCACTGCCTAGAAGCCGAACACCCCGGCGGGTAGCGGAACGCCGAGCGCCAGAGGGAACAGGACGTAGAAGGCCGCGGCGCTTGCCGCGGCGACGGCTGCGGCGAGCGCGAGCGGCCGCCGATACATGACGGCGGCGATGAAAAACGTGAGCGCCGCGAAGCTCGCCACGAAGCCTAGCGGCTTCAACGCCGCGACCGAAACCGCGAGCGCGAACCACACCGCAAGGGCACGGCCGATTTTTTGCCATTCCACGCGTTCAGCGCTCTTCTCGCGCCACGCGCTTGAGAGAACGAGCACGCCGGAGAGCGCTGCCATCGCGATGCCGTACCACAAGGGAAAGAAGCCGGGGCCGGGGCCGTCGGGCCCGAGGTACTCCCACTGCCGCGCCTGGACGATGATGTAGGTGGCGAGCGCGGCGAGCACCAGCCCGGAGTAGAAGTCCGCCGCGCCGAACTTCCTCGCCATTATCTGGCGGGCTTCTTGTAGCGCCCTTTCGGCACGATCTCGCAGACCGTGCCGCCGGGGGCGCGGAACTTGACCGGAATCACGCCCGGATCGCTGATGATCTCGCAGCCGTACGACTTGATCTCGCGCGTGGCGGCTGGGAGATCGTCGACTTCCACCGCGAAATGATGGATGCAGGGGCCTTCGCCCGCCGCCTTCGACTCGGCCGACTGCGTCCCCGCGTCGTATTTGATCAGCGCGACGTCGAGCCGGCCGTCGCTCAGGTGGCGCGACGTATGGTCGCGCACTTTCTCGGTGTTGACTTCGACGAAGCCGAACACCTTGCGGTAGAACTCAGTGGCGCGCTCAAGATCGTCGACCTTCAGCGCGAGGTGCACGATGCGACTCATGGGCTCTCCTCGGTCAAGCGCGCAGCAGCGGACGCAGTGCGCGAACGTCTTTCACCTTTTCCAGCCTCCAGATCAGGTCGCAGAGCCTGCGCGCCCGCGACCTGCCGATCACCGGCGCGATCAGAGCATAGCTCTTGGCGTCGACTTCGGCGCGCGTCATCGGATTCTCCGCGGTGCCGCGCACCGCCCTGGTATGGTGCCTGAATTCGCGTCCGTCGCGCAGCCTGAGCTCGACGATGCCCTGCCGGCTCGGCATGGCCTGCGTCAGCGCATCGTCGCCGCGCAGCTCGATACGGGCACGCAGCGCGAGCACCTCGCGGTCGCGCATGCGCTTTTCATCGTGCGACGACCTGAAGCTCACCGTGCCATCGAGCAGCATCACGGCGCACAGGTGCTGCATGCAGATATCGGGCATGCTGCGGTTGTCGACAGTGTTGGCGCCCTGATGGGCGACCCGCACCACGAGGCTCTCGACGTCGCCGGCCGCGACGCGGTGGCCGCGGATCAGCTCGGCGAGCGAGTCGAGCGGCGCCTGGACCGGCGAGCCGACCGACCAGCGCTTGATGCTGGTGTTCATGATCTCGTGGGTTTCGCCGAGTCCCCGCACCAGCACGGCGGGGTCCGGCGCGCGGCCGTAGGCGACGAAGAAGTTGCGCTCGCCCGCGAACACGTCCTCGACGGCGGTAAAGCCGTGGGCGACCATGGCCGCGGCGGCAACGCCGTTGCGCGCCGGCATGCCGCCGAAGTCGAACGCTTTTTCGATGTGCTCCTCGTCGCGCATCCAGCACGAGATGCCGGAAGCCTGCTGCGCTGTATAGGACAAGACGTAGCGGATCTTAGATTCGTCCAATCCGGCAAGCGCAGCCGCGGCCGCGGCGGCGCCGAACATCGGCCCGAAGCTGTGCGTCGAATGCCCGTCGTCGCGGAACTGGCGGGCATCGAGCGACAGCGTCAGCCGGCAGCCTACGTCGTAGCCGAGCGCAACCGCGCGCAGCAGCGCCGTCCCGTTGCGCCGCTCGCGCTCGGCCATGGCGAGCGCCGCGGGCACAATGCCGCAGCCAGGATGCGTCAACGACGCCGCATGCGAATCGTCGGTCTCGTCGGCATGAGCCAGCATGCCGTTCGCCAGCGCGGCGTTGGCGGCCGTCGTGACGATGCGGCTGCCGGTCACGCAAGCTTCCTTGGCGCCGCCGAGCGAGCGCACGAAGGAAATCGCTTTTTTCCCTGGCAGCAGGCGGGAACCGGACAGCATCGCCGCGATCGTGTCGAGCAGGTGGTGCTTGGTCTTCTCGACGACCGGCGAAGGCAGCGGCTGGTGCAGCGCTTGCGCGATGTAGGCGCTTAACTGCCGCATCACCGGCGATATGGATTGCCGGTTCACGGCATGAAGCCGCCGCCGTTCACATGAATCGACTGGCCGGTGATGTAGCGCGCATCGGGGCCGCACAGCATGCGCACCATCGCCGCGATCTCCTCGGGCGCGCCGCGGCGGCCGACGGGAGGCAGCGAGCGCCGATGCGCCGGGCGCTCCGGCGCGCCGGGCAGGCCGCGCAGCGTGTCGACCGTCCCCGGCACGACGCAGTTGACGGTGATGTGATATGGCGCGAGGTCGAGCGCGAGCGCACGGGTCATGCCGGCGAGCCCCGCTTTGGCGGTGATGACGTGGGCGCGGTGGTCCGCGCCCCGGTGCGCCGTCAACCCGCCGATGTTGACGATGGTCCCGCCGCCGGCGCGAATCAGATGCGGCAGACAGGCCTGGGCGCAGAGAAACGCACCGTCCAGCACGGTCGACAGCACGCGCCGCCATTCCTCGAGGCGGATCTCGGCGAACGGCGTCTCGACGCGCACTGCGGCGTTGTTCACCAGGAAATCGAGCCGCCCGAACTCGCGCACCGCTGCGTCCACCAACGCGGCGACCGCGCGCGCATCGGTCACGTCGGCGATGTGCAGCGCCGCCCTGCCTCCTGCGGACCTGATCGTCGCGAGCGTCTGCTCGGCCTCGACCCGCGAAGTCCTGGCATTGACCATGACCGCAGCGCCGCCCGCCGCCAGCGACCGCGCAATCGCCCGGCCGATGTTTCGGGCGCCGCCGGTCACCAGGGCAACCTTGCCGGCGAGCTCATCTCCCGGTGTCATTCCGGCGCTGCGGGGCACGCGAAAGTCTCCAAAAAAAAGCGCCCGAAGGCGCCCCTGACGGCTCGGAACGCGCCGCGGCGGTTTACTCTATGAGCTGATGCTTCACCGTGTAGTGCACCAGCTCCGCATTGGTGGCCAGACCCAGCTTCTTCAGGATGCGTACCCGATAGGTGCTGATCGTGCTCGGGCTCAGAAACATCTCTTTCGCGATCTGGTTGATCGGCTTGCCCGAAGCGAGCAGCCACATCACCCGATACTCGCGGTCGGAAAGCGTCTCGTGCGGCGGCTTCTGGGCGTCGGGCGCCAGCTCCACCGCCAGCCTCTCGGCCAGCGACGCGCTGACATACTTGCCCCCGCCCACCACCTTGCGGATGGCGGCAGCCAGCTCCTCCCCGGCGCTCTCCTTGTTCATGTAGCCGGCACCGCCCGCCTTCAACACGCGCCGCGCGTGCAGCTCCTCCGGATGCATGCTCAGGATCAGCACCGGGCGCTGCGGGAACTCGCGTTTGATCTCGCCCAGCAGCTGCAGCCCGCTGCGGCCCGGCATCGAGTAATCCAGGATCGCCACGTCCCATTCGAGCTTGCGCGCAAGCTCCATGGCTTCATTGCCGTTCTTCGCCTCGCCGACCACCAGCATGTCGGGCTCGCCGGTCAGCATCTGCTTCAGGCCGTGGCGCACCACCGGGTGATCGTCGGCAATCAGGATCTTCATAGGGAAACCTCGCATTCTACTTCGAGCGCAGCGGAAGCGACACCGTCACCTGTGTGCCCCTGCCACGACTTCCATTGATGTCAAGCTTGCCCGAAAAAAGCAGCACGCGTTCGCGCATTCCCAGAAGCCCCAGCGATTTGGAGCCGCGCATCTCGGCTGCCGTGATGCCTCTGCCGTTGTCCTGGACTTCCAGCGTGAGCGTGTCCGCGTCCTGCCGCATGAAAACGTCGACCCTGGTCGCATTCGCATGGCGCGCCACGTTCGTCAGCACTTCCTGAAAGATCCGGAACACCGCGGTCGAGCGCTCCTGGTCCAGCCCGTCGCTGTCCGGCGGCAGAGTTACATTGCACCTGATCCCGGTGCGCAGCTGAAAGTCTCTGGCCTGCCAGCCGATCGCGGCCGCCAGGCCCACCTCGTCCAAAAGGTCGGGCCGCAGTCCCGAGGCAATCTTGCGCACCGAACGAATCGTCTCGTCGATCAGGCGAAACATCGACTTGATCTTCTTCAGCAGCGGTTTCTCGTCGGCCGGCAGCTTGCCCGACAGCCAGGTCAGATCCATCTTCAAGCCGGTCAGGGCCTGGCCGAGCTCATCGTGGATCTCGCGCGCGATCCTGATCTGCTCGTCCTCGCGCACCGACCGCAGGCGAGCGGTCAGGGCGCGCAGATTCTCCTCCGATTCCCTCAGGCGCGCTCCGGTCTGCTCATGCTCCGCAATCTCCCTGACCAGCGCCGCATTCTTGGCATACAGCTCGATGAACACCGCGACCTTGGATTTCAGAACCTCCGGAACCAGCGGCTTGACGATATAGTCCACGGCTCCCACTTCGTAGCCGCGGAACATCGAGCTAACGTCTTCCGTGGCGGCGGTGACAAAGATGACCGGGGTGTGTCGCGAGCGCTGGCGTTCCCGGATCAGCCGCGCCGTCTCGAAGCCGTCGACGCCCGGCATGCGCACGTCCAGAAGGATCACCGCGAACTCCTGCTTCAGGACGCAGCGCAGCGCCTCTTCGCCGGAATCCGCCAGCACCAGGTTCTGCCCCAGGCCCTGCAGCAGCTCCTGCAGCGCCATGAGATTTCGCCGGTCATCGTCGACGATCAGGATGCTGGCCACCGATGAACCCGACATCGTGTCCTCTCCTGCCGGACTGCCCGTTTGGTCGCGGAACGCGTCTACCGCGCAAAGCATAGCCTGATCCTGATGCGGCCGTTGGCCCCCGGCGAAGCCGACATTGTCGCTCGTCCTCACTGGGTCAGCCAGACCCGCAGCAGCGAGAGCAGCTGTTCGGTGTTGACGGGCTTGGCGAGGTAGTCCGAGGCGCCGGCCTCGAGGCATTTCTCGCGGTCCCCGATCATCGCCTTCGCCGTGATGGCAATGATGGGGAGTTCCCTGAACTTCTCCGGCTTGCGCATGATGCGTATCGTGTCGTAGCCGTCGAGCTCGGGCATCATGATGTCCATCAGAACGACATCGATGTCGGGAGTGTTGGTGAGCAGCTCGATCCCGTCCTTGCCGTTCTCCGCGTTGATCGCGATCATTCCGTGCTGCTCGAGCACGCTGGTCAGGGCAAAGATGTTGCGGATGTCGTCATCGACGATCAGCGCCTTCTTCCCGGACAGCTCCTGCGGCGATTTGCGCCGCTGCGCCAGGAGCTCGCGTGTCTTCCCGGGCAGGCGCTCCACTGCCTGGTGCAGGAACAGCGTAGCTTCCTCGAGCACCGCTTCGGGCGTGCTGACGTTCTTGAGGATGACGACTTCCGCCAGCTTGCGCAGGCTGTCGTGCTCGTTCCGGTTTTGACCGTCGGTGCCGTACATGACGATGGGGATCTTGGCGGCGCGCTGGGTCTTGGCGAAGTTCTTGAGGAAATCTGTCGCGCTCATGTCGCCCAGCGCCCGATCCACGACGATGCAGTCGAACGGGTTGCGCTGCGCGGCCTCGAGCGCCTCCTTCCCGCTTCCCACCCCGGTGATCTTGACACCGTCGGTGCGCAGCGCCTCGCTGATGCCTTCCCGCTGCGCCGTGTCGCCGTAGGCGACGAGCAGCGTCTTGACCTCGCGATCGACGAACTTGCGTGTCCGGGCCAGGGCTTCCTGCAACGCCTCTTTCGCCGCCGGCTTCTGCACGACCCCCAAGGCTCCCATGTGCATGCACCGGTTCGTCTGATCGCTCACCGAGATCACGTTCACCGGGATGTGCCGGGTAACGGGATCGTGCTTCAACAGGTCCAGCATCGCCCAGCCGTCCATGTCCGGCAGCAGCAGATCCAGCGTGATCGCGTCCGGCGCAAGCTCCTTCACGAGCGGCAGGGCCGCGCCGGCATTCGCGGCGACCACCCCCTTGAATCCGCTCTCGCGCGCAACGTCGAGCAGCGCGGACGCGAACTTGAGGTCGTCTTCCACGATCACGACCACATAATCACCCTCCCGGATCCTCTCACGGTCATCGTGCACTGCCGGCTTTGAGGCTGACGGCGGCCCCGTCTTCACCAGCTTGTGGTTCCGCTCCGCATAGGCGGGGGCGGGCTGCGGCGCAGCTGCCGCCTGACGCGTCCTCTCTTCGCCCGCCGGCTTGTAGGTCATCGGCAGGTAAAGCGTGAACATGCTGCCCTTGCCGGGGGTGCTGCTCACCCGGATTTCACCGCCGAGCAGGCGAGTCAGCTCGCGGCTGATGGAAAGCCCCAGGCCGGTGCCTCCGTATTGGCGGCTGGTGGTGCCATCGGCCTGCTGGAACGGCTCAAAGATGCTGTTCTGCTTGTTCGCCGGAATCCCGACGCCGGTGTCGATCACGGAGAACGCCACGACCGCGTCCGCCGTATCGAGCTGAGGATGTCCCGGGCTCCAGCCCGATTTCGCCTGCGCCACCTCCAGCGTTACCTTGCCGCGCTCGGTGAACTTGAACGCGTTGGACAGCAGGTTCTTGAGGATCTGCTGCAGCCGCTTCGCGTCGGTCTGGATGCCTGCGGGCAGCTCCGCGGCGACCCTGACATCGAACTCGAGCCCCTTGGCGTTCGCCACCTGGCGGAACGTGCGCTCGACATAGTCGGGCAGTTCGGAGAAGTGCTCGAACTCGATGTCGAGCGTGACGGTGCCCGACTCGATCTTGGCGAGATCGAGAATGTCGTTGATGAGCGAGAGCAGATCGGTGCCAGCGGCATGGATGGTTTGGGCGTGCTCGATCTGTTTCGCGCTCAGGTTATTGCCGGGGTTATCGGCCAGCAATCTCGCCAGGAGCAGCAGGCTGTTCAACGGGGTGCGCAGCTCGTGGGACATGTTGGCGAGAAACTCGGACTTGTAGCGCGAGCTGAGAGCGAGCTGCTCGGCCTTCTCTTCGAGCGCAGCCTTGGCCTGCTCGACCTCCCGGTTCTTGTACTCGACCTGCGCCATCTGTTCCGAGAGCTGCTTCGCCTTTTCCTGAAGCTGCTCGTTGGTGCGCTGCAGCTCCTCCTGCTGCTTCTTGAGCAGGGTTTCCGAGTTCTGCAGGTTCACGGCCTGCTGTTCCAGCCGGTCGTTGGTCTTCTTCAGCTCTCCCTGCTGGCTTTGCAGCTCCTTGGTCAGGGATTGCGATTGCTGCAGCAGGTCCTCGGTCCTCATGCTGGACTCGATCGTGTTGAACACGATGCCGATGCTCTGCGTGAGCTGGTCGAGGAACGAAAGGTGTATCTCGCTGAACTTCCTGAACGAGGCCAGCTCGATCACCGCCTTGACCTCGTCTTCGAACATCACCGGCAGCATGATGATGCTCAGGGGCGCGGTGGAGCCGAGCACGGAACCCACCCGGAGGTAGTCGCGCGGCACCTCCGTGAGCAGGATTCGCTTCTTCTCGTACGCGCACTGGCCGATGAGGCCTTCGCCGAAGCGCAGGGTTTTCGGCAGGTTCTTGCTCGGCTTGTGCGCATAGCTCGCGATGAGGTCGAGCCGCAGCTCGTCGCCGCGCGTGGGCTGCGCGTAAATCACGCCTTGCTGAGCATCGACCAGCGGCGCCAGCTCGGACAGGATCAGCTTGGACACGGTGACCAGATCGCGGTGGCCCTGCAGCATGCGCGTGAAATTCGTCAGGTTGGTCTTGAGCCAGTCCTGCTCGGTGTTCTCGAGCGTGGTGTCCTTCAGGTTGCGGATCATCTCGTTGATGTTGTCCTTCAGGGCCGCCACTTCTCCCTGCGCCTGGACCATGATCGAGCGCGTCAGGTCGCCCTTGGTCACCGCAGTCGCCACTTCGGCGATCGCCCGCACCTGGGTGGTCAGGTTTGCCGCCAGCTGGTTCACGTTATTGGTGAGGTCGCGCCACAATCCTGCGGCGCCGGGAACCTTGGCCTGGCCCCCAAGCTTGCCGTCGATGCCCACTTCGCGCGCCACGTTGGTGACCTGATCGCCGAAGGTTGCGAGGGTGTCGATCATCCCGTTGATCGTGTCCGCGAGCGCCGCGATCTCGCCTTTTGCTTCAAATACGACCTTGCGCTTCAGGTCGCCGTTCGCAACCGCGGTAACGATCTGCGCAATGCCGCGCACCTGGTTGGTGAGGTTCGCCGCCATCGCGTTCACGTTGTAGGTGAGGTCCTTCCAGGTGCCCGCCACCCCCGGCACCTGCGCCTGGCCGCCGAGCTTGCCCTCGGTGCCCACCTCGCGCGCCACCCGCGACACTTCCGA
>Ga0209155_1000343_pt1 | contig 21748 bp, 24 predicted proteins | sample GraSoiAngelo_122_FD_185879 | JGI IMG/M metagenome (GOLD analysis project Ga0209155, IMG submission 185879) | Grasslands soil microbial communities from the Angelo Coastal Reserve, California, USA - 14_0927_02_20cm (SPAdes) (version 2) | ecosystem: Environmental > Terrestrial > Soil > Grasslands ... | reverse complement strand
AGATTTCGTGCGCCAAATTGGGAGAAAATACTCTGGCTGAGGATATCAAGTGTTCACGACGTCATAGTACAGTCGACGGTTTGTCTTTCCCTTGTTTTCCAGCTTCAAAAGCTCAATCAGTCCTATCTCGTTAAGGTGCGCTACGTGTAGCCCGCCATCAGCCTGCCGGTCTATTCCAGCGATTTCGACAATGCGGAGCTGAGCCTCAACCGGCGGAGCGGCTTCCGCCAGCTTCACCATATCAGGGATCTTCAGAGCCTCGCTTCGATCCAGGAAATAGGATTTGACTGGTGCGTCATTGGCAATGAGCTTGTTCGCCTCTTTCACAAATCCCTCAATCTGGGTCCGGTCGAATACTTCGAGGCTAAAGTCCATCCGAGATTTTTCAACATCAATCTGGTTACCGGTAATCAGGCATTTAGCGCCAGAATAGAAGAGAGCGCTCAACAAGTGGCCTGCAGTGTGCATACGCATCAGGCGGTGCCGCCTGTCCCAGTCTATTTTACCAGTGACCGTTTGTCCGACGGTAAAACCAGCAGAGGACTCCAAGGAGTGGAGAATCTTGTCCCCATCCTTCGAAGTCTCCACAACTTTCGTGCCATCTAAGACGCCGGTATCACAAGAAACGCCTCCGCTCCTCGGGTAGAACAGGGTCTGGTCAAGCTCGACCAGGGTCCCATCGGAACCGACTATCTTCGCAGTGAAGCCTTGTGAGTAGGGCTGTTCCCAGTAGAGCTTCTTCGTCAACCGAAAGTCACCCCGAAGCTAGGAGAACGAGAGGTCTCGCAATTAGCACTCATGCTTTGGGAGAGAGCTTACATGACGGGATTCTTCGTTAAGATGGGCGTTTTCGTTTTCTTGGCTTCCTCGAAAGCTTGCTGAGCTTCCCTGACGCTTGCTCCATTGTGGACTATTTCTCGAATGGAGGTGATCATTGCAACTGGATATTCCGACTGCCAAATATTCCGTCCCATGTCCACACCGATCGCCCCGTCTGCGATTGCGTCGTGGGCGAGTTCGAACGCGTCCAGTTCTGTCTCTAACTTCGGTCCCCCCGCGACGACAAGAGGAACAGGACAGCCCTTGACAACCTTTCCAAAATCTTCACAGAAGTAGGTCTTGACGAAGTGAGCTCCTATCTCGGCAGCAATTCGACAAGCCAGCCCCAGATACCTCGCGTCCCTCTTCTCAAGTTCCTTTCCGACCGCAGTAACTGCGAGAACTGGAATTCCATAGTCCTCTCCGAGGTTCACTAGCTGACCCAGACTCTTTAGGGTCTGATGTTCATGCTGGGTTCCAACAAAGATGGATAGGGCAACTGCGGCTGCATTGAGACGGATCGCATCTCTGAACGAAGTGGTAGTTGCTTCGTTTGTCAGTGTCTCTCCAATGACGCTCGCGCCTGCAGAGACCCTCAACACTATCGGGACGCTGGTCTTTGGGTCCACAGAGGTGCGGAGGACTCCTCGAGTGCACATGATCGCGTCAGCATATGGGAGGAGGGGCTCTATGGTCTTTCGAGGCTCTTCCAGTTTATGTGTCGGACCCATGAAATAGCCATGGTCTACGGCTAACATCACGGCGTGACCACTTGACGGCTTGATGATTCGTGACAGACGATTTTTCATTCCCCAGTCCAAAGTGAAAACCTAATTGCCAATCATAGAGCAACGAAATATTATGGTTTCTTTTGCAGTTACAACACTCCTATATCATTTGAGACTCGGACCCCAATGCACTCATTGTTAGTGTCCGAGGGCGTCTGACCAGATGATAAGGCAGGGGTGGCCGTACTTTGAGGGTTGGCCGTTTCAAGAGCGTTGGCTCCAAATCGACGGTCTCGGAATCCACTATGTAGACGAAGGCTACGGGAGCCGGCCGGTCGTAATGGTCCATGGCAATCCAGCATGGTCCTATATGTGGAGAAGCCTCATACCCGCAATATCTTCCGGTCACCGGGCCATCGCGATGGACCTGATGGGGTTCGGTAAGTCTGACAAGCCTAACCCTCTGCTCCACGACTTTCCCCATCATTCCCGAATGGTCTCTGGTCTAATCCAGTCCTTGGGACTCAGGAATATAGTTCTGGTCGTTCATGATTGGGGGGCTCCCTTCGCATTGCAATATGCAGTGCGCAACCCTCAGAATATCGCTGGGCTGGTCATTCTCAACACATTTCTCACAACGGACTTTCGCATTCCACCTGCTGCTGCTTCAAAAATTACTCCTGCCATAATCAAAGATTCTGCCATGCATCCTGAGAAAATATCCGAGGAGACGATGAAGGCCTACTGGGCACCGTTTCCTGATGACGAGTCAAAACAAGCCTACCAGGCGTTTGCGAGAATGTTTCCCGATTCAAATTATCATCCGAGCTTCAAGCCGCTGAAGGAGGTCGAGCAGGGTCTCACTCATCTGAAGGTTCCAACGACGATAATTTGGGGCACAGGAAAATCAGGGACGACCTATGCTGAACGAATCTCCAAGATGATTCCGGAATCGAAGCTCGAGACAGTGAACGCTGGACATTTCGTTCCTGAGGATTCACCTCAAGAAGTCGAGAAACTCGTTCAGAATTTTCTTGAAAGTCACAATTTGTAGCCGATTATGCAAACTCTGGTTCACGTCCCCTCGCGTGCCTGTTGCTTCCTCGGGGGAATGAATTAATAGCCAGTAGTCCAAGCCAGAAGCTTCGCTGAGACGAGATGAAATCTGAAGTTCTCCCGATCGAAGGCATCGACTACGTAGAGATCTACGTTGGAAACGCCAAGCAGGCGAGCTATTTCTATCAGAACGGCTTTGGATTCACACCTATCGCGTTCGCCGGACCCGAAACAGGGGTCAAGGACAAGACCTCCTACCTGATGCAACAAGGAGACATTCGATTACTCCTAACTACAGGCCTAAACCCTGACCATCCAATCTCAAGGTTCGTTCTAACGCACGGGGATGGCGTCGCCGATATTGCGCTCCGCGTAAAAGACACGGAATGGACATACAACGAGGCAATCAAGAGAGGAGCTAAGGGAATCAGAGCTCCCACTAGCTTGAAGGACGACTATGGGGTCCTCAAGGGCTCGGCTATCTCGGCCTACGGGGACACAGTTCACACGTTTATCGAAAGAGAAGGGTACAAGGGTGTCTTTGCTCCGGGCTTTGTGCCGATCAAGGGCAATGCTGAGCCAGTTGGACTTCAACGCGTCGACCATGTCGTGGCGAATGTCGAAGAGGGAAAGATGGACTATTGGGTGGAATTCTACGGCAAAGTCTTCGGATTCTCACAACTAATCAGTTTTGACGATAAGGACATTAGCACTGAATACTCGGCCCTTCGCTCCAAAGTGATGCGGAATCCGTCCGGAACGGTCAAGTTTCCGATCAACGAGCCCGCCGCTGGAAAGAGAAAGTCGCAGATCCAAGAGTATCTCGATTATTTCAAAGGCGCAGGGGTCCAGCATCTCGCCATATCAACTGACAACCTGATCGCAACAGTGACGCGCCTCCAGCAGAGGGGCATCGAATTCCTGAACACTCCAGACTCATACTATGCAGAACTACCGAAGCGAGTCGGAGGAATCTCCGAGCGCATAGACGATCTCAAGAAACTCCGCATCCTCGTCGACAAGGATGAGAAGGGATACATGCTCCAGATCTTTACCAAACCTCTCCAGGACAGACCCACGCTCTTCTTCGAACTGATACAGAGGAGAGGCAGCGAGTCCTTTGGCAAGGGCAATTTCAAGGCCCTCTTCGAGTCGATAGAACAGGAACAGGCGAAGCGCGGCAATCTCTAGCAACGCATGAAGCTGGTCACCTACAGCGAACACAAGACCCCGCTGAAGACCCGGCCAGCACTACTCTGGGGGAAATGGATTCTTGACGTCCACGAGCTAACTCGAGTATCCGCTCCTCTCGGCATTCGCATCCCACGCACAATACAGACATTGTCCAAAAACGCGTCTTCAACTCTCGACGTACTTGCGAAGGGTCCGAAAGTCCTTGAAGATCTTCAGAAACTATCTTGGCGGATTTTCAACAGAATCGACCCAGAAAAAATCCCACGAACGATGGAGAAGCTGAACGAAGTGAGAATTCGGCCCCCTATCTATCGCCCTCCAATCATCCGGGACTTTTACGCCTTCGAGGATCATGTAAAAGCCGCAAGAGCTCGAAGAGGCCTTCAGATGCCAGAGGAATGGTATGAGTTCCCGGCATTCTACTATTCGAATCCCGCCATGCTATATGGTCAAGACGACCAGGTCCCATACCCTTCGTACACCAAAACGCTCGATTATGAGCTGGAGGTCGCCTGTATCATCGGAAAAAATGGTACGAATATTCGAGAAGAAGAAGCTGAAAGCCACATCGCCGGATATACAATAATGAACGATTGGAGCGCACGGGATATACAACAACCAGAAATGAAGATTGGACTGGGACCGGCAAAGGCGAAAGACTTCGCAACTTCACTTGGACCTTGGCTCGTCACTCCGGATGAATTGCAAGACAAGAAGATTGGGCCCGGAAAATTCGAACTGCAGATGAAGGCAACAATCAACGAGAAGCATCTGTCGGACGGGAACATGAATAAGATGCATTGGACCTTCCCGCAAATGATCGCTCGAGCCTCACAATCGGTCGAGTTGCGAGTCGGAGAGATCTTCGGGTCGGGCACGGTAGGAACGGGTTCTCTGTTGGAGCTTGGGCAGGAAGTTCACCCGTGGCTGAAACCTGGAGACCGCGTGGATCTGGAAGTCGAGCGGTTAGGGGTCTTGAGGAACAGAATTATAGAGACCGCAAAGTCGTAGCGCTAGGCGAACTTGCCAAGTTATCAGCGACTGGGAAAACTTCCTCAGAAGCGACACACTCAATTCAGAAAGCCAGATGGGTCGCTGTACCACGAAGAAATCTTCGGGACAGAGGCCTTCTCTGGAGTCTACTCGACCCTCTATCATGAATACGCCCCGACTCGGGTCTCACACATCAAGAAACTCAGAGACCTGAGCATCTCTGAGTGGCAGCCAAATGAACACCGTCATCATCACATTCGTACGAAGAATATTGAAACCACGAAAGATGTCGTTGAGGGCCGACAGCCGCTCTTCTACAATAGTGACGTGTTCATCTCGTCGGCTCGTCCGACTCAATCAATGGAGTCCTTCTTCCGAAATGCCCAGGGCGACGAGCTATACTTTGTCCATGAAGGAAGAGGAACCCTAGAATCCGTATTCGGACTCCTCCCCTTTCACGAGGGCGACTTCATCGTAGTGCCTAGGGGGACAACTTACCGGATAATGCTGGACTCTAAGGAGAGCAGGTTCCTGGTAGCCGAGTCAGCAGGTCCGATCGAGATACCGCGACGATACCGGAATGATTACGGACAGTTGGTGGAGTTGGCGCCCTATTCGGACCGCGACTTTCGAGAACCAAAAGAATTGGCTATTCACAATGAGAAGGGAGAATTCGAGGTACGCATGAAAGTTGACAACGCCCTGATGTCGTACACGTTCGACTTTCATCCTCTGGATGTAGTAGGTTGGGACGGCTACCTATACCCGTGGATCTTCAACGTCAACGATTTCGAACCCCTCACCGGAAGGGTCCATCAGCCCCCACCCATACATCAAACGTTTGAAGCTCCCGGCTTCGACGTCTTATCCTTCGTCCCGCGAAAACTGGACTATCACCCACTAGCCATACCTGTCCCGTACAATCACAGCAACATAGATAGTGACGAGATACTCTACTATGTCAGCGGCGATTTCGGAAGCCGCAGAGGGATCGAGATAGGCTCTTACACACTGCACCGGAGAGGAATCCATCACGGACCCCAACCGGGGGCGATAGAAGCAAGCCTCGGAAAAGACTCGACGAATGAACTGGCGATAATGATAGAGACAAAAAAGCCGCTAAGAGTCACTAGCAACGCAGAGAGGTTGGACGATCCGAACTACCCGTTCAGCTGGATGGGACCTGTCAAGATAGGCGCAACCGTACCATAACAGAACACTTGTCCACCATTGAGACTGGTGTGGCGTCAGGCGAGTACACCTACCTTCCTATTGAACGAGTATTTTTCGGGCCAGGAATCATTACTAGACTGAGAGACGAACTAGATAGAATAGGTTCGCGCAGACTCTTTCTCGTAACTGGACAAAGCATCGCGCAAAAGACGGATCTAATCGCACGAGTAGAGCATGCCGCGGGAACGAAGCTCGCCGGCGTCTTCTCGGAAATCAAGCAACACGCACCTATGAGTAGAATCCGCCAGGCAGCAACTGCAGTTGGAGAATCCAAGGCGGATACTCTAATCAGCCTAGGCGGAGGCAGCCCGATCGACTCGACCAAGATCATTGTCAAAGAATTGTCCCAAGATTTCCGGCGTCCCACAATTCCACACATTGCCGTTCCCACGACTCTTTCCGCAGCCGAATTCTCCCACATCGCCGGAATGACCGATGAGAAACTGAATCGCAAAACAGGGTTCCGAGACCTGCGCATGGTTCCGCGGTCAGTCTTTCTCGACCCTGAGCTGACCCTTCCCACACCAGGCTGGCTCTGGGCTTCGAGCGGAATCAGAAGTCTAGATCATGCGGTGGAGGCTGTGTACTCGCCAAACCATCAATCATACGTTGACACACTCGCGCTCGAGGCCATCCGCCTTCTTTTTCAAAACCTAAAACTCTCGACCGGAGATCCTGCAGACCTCAAGTCTAGATTGAAATGCCAGCTAGCTGCCTGGATGTCTTTTGCTGGAGTTGTCAGCGTAGGAACTGGACTAAGCCACTCGATAGGACGGGTGATTGGCGCAACTTGGAATATCCCTCACGGTATTACGTCATGCCTTACGCTTTCAGAGGTAATGCGGATGGAAGCAAGGCGAAACCCGGAGAGGCTGGCTCTCATAGCAAGGGCCGAAGGTAAAAACACGGAAGGGTTTCATGTGGACAAAGTAGCGCTGGAAGCTGCCGATGGAGTCGCTGAACTGGTCCGTGGACTGGGCCTGTCGAAGAGACTGAGAGACTATGGGATCACAAAAGATGATTTGCCAAAAATTGCGCGAGACGTTGGTGGTCGTGAATCGGCCGATGCTCTAGAGATTCTGGCGAGAATCTGGTGAGGAAACGTTCGAAGCCTTTATCGATTTGCGATCGAAGAGACCACTTTCAGAACGAGACTGTCTGAGACCCTTCAACGATGACACGAATCACCGAACGACTCTTCTACCGAATCGCCAGGCGCTGGATTGCAGGCTACACTCTGCAAGATGCTATGGATGCGGCCCGCAATGCTAACGAGAGAAAGATCCACGCTATCCTCAACCGTCTAGGAGAGCATACTCCTGATCGGAAGCTGATACAGCAATACGTGGACGAATATCTGAAGCTTCTAGAGACGATCCAGAGCGAGAACCTTCAAGCCACCATATCAGTCAAACCTTCACAGATAGGGCTTGCGGCTGAGATTTCGCTCTACAAAGACAACCTTCTCAATATAATCGCGAGGGCCGAGGAGGAAGGACGCTTCGTCTGGATAGACATGGAAAACTCCCCTTACACGGAGTCGACAGTAGAGATCTACCGCGAACTGCTCGGAACGCACAAGGATCTTGGATTGTGTCTGCAGGCAAACATGAAGCGCACCGAAAGTGATCTGCGAGATCTCTTGCCGCGAGGCGGAAAAATACGGCTCGTGAAAGGTGCGTACCCAGAGAATCGGGAGGTTGCTTTCAAACGTCGAAGCGAGCTTAACGCCAACTATCTACGGCTAATGCATATCTTGTTTGAACAGAATGGATTCTTTGCGATCGGCACACATGATGAGAAAATGATCACTGAAGCCAAGAAGCTTAGCCGTGATCACAAGGCTGATTTCGAGTTCCAACTGTTGAAAGGGATCAGGGATGATCTAAAATCGAGCCTCCTCGCAAACGGATTCAGAGTAAGCGAGTACATTCCTTACGGTCCTGAATGGTACAACTACAGCAAGAGAAGGATGAGAGAGAGGAAGAGGAACATTCTGATCCTCATCAGATCCATAACCGGCTAATCTCACGAAACGTTACAGAAATCTCAGATAGGACTTATCTACAAATTCATCTGGCTCTCTACCAGAATCTCCGAAATGAGTAACGTCGAGAAACCCACTTCAAAGGGTCGTTCCAAGTTGGACCCCACAGACAGGAGGCTACTAACCGATCTCCTCTCGATTCTAGCGATTCTAATCGCCACAGTTCTCCTTTATTGGGATTTAGCGGCACCGGCAGCCCTGATTGGTGGCGGGTTAGCTCTCACCGTCTTTATTGCTGCTGACGTTGTACTGTTTCGCAGAGGGTAGGCTTCCCCTAGTAATTTTCGACTGCGCGCGCCTTCGGCGAAGACGCCTCTCCCTCCTCTTTCTTTTCTCCTGCCGAAGAATCCTGCTCCGTATCCCGGTCATGAGCTTCCTCACCTCGCCGGCATAGCTTCCCTTGGGGCCCTTGATGTGACGTCCCGCGAAGACGGCGAGGAGGAGGCTCGTCCAGGCGACGGCTACTAGGTAGATTGGGCCAGAGCTACTCGATCCTAGTGAGGGTATTGCCAGCAGCAGATCGGCGAAACCAAAAGTTGTTCCGATTCCGACAAATTCTTTTCCAGATCGTAAGTGCTTTTTGTAGCACAGCAAGCCGCCGATGAATATCGAGACTCCTCCGAACTGGACGAGGAACGATATGATTCCCGCTAGCACCGCGAATAGTGTGAGGCCGCCACTGGATAGCTCGGCGAAGAGATTTGCCCAGCCATTTGTCGCTTGGGACGGGTAGAACTGGGGGATCGCCAGTCTTGTTGCCGTAATCATGACGCCGGAGATCATGGCCAATACGGTCGAATATCGATTATCGATGTTGACGATGGCCAAGCCTTAGGGTCCCTCCGAATTTTTCGGGATTCCAGCTAAAAGGATAGGGATACCAGAGTCGACGGCTGATAGAAAAATCGTACTATCAAACGCGACTGATTCGCAGCTTGAAAAGCTGAACCTTTTCAGAGTCTAAGATGCCATTGATATTCCTCTCAAGACTGTCAAAGTCTATCAATTCGCAAGCCTTGACCAAGGACATTTTTGCTCGTGCCCGTTTCATGATGGATAAGCAGATTTCCTCTTCACCCTTCTGATAATGGACGAATGCGGCTGCCGTGAGGATTATGCTCTGGATCGCGTCTCGTTCAACGCCTTTCGCTATGTGCCACGCTTGCTCGAGGGCTTCGTGGGATTCCCAGAACCTTTCCTCGTTGAAGAGTTGAATCCCTTCTTCCAACGCCTCCGCCTTGTCAACGGCCTTCGGAGGCGTATCCAGGAGCCTTACGCTAACTATCCTGAACGAACTCTCAGTGAGGAGCCTCTTCCGCTCCGCCAGCTCCTTCTCGTTATCCGCGAACATGTTGAATTCAACTGCGTCAGTCCCTACCCGGAAGTGGCTAGCGCTCTCCCGGGAGCCGAGAATCTTCCGGATGCTAGCTGAGACCTGTTCAACCTCTCTCGGAGTGTATCCCTCCTTGTTGGCTATTCTGAGAAGGTACCTAGCCGATGCTGTTCGACCTCAGTCTATGCGAATCCTTGCTCTCTCAGAATTCTGATTCTCAGTAGCTCTTCTCCCGTCAGGGGAGGTAGGTCCGATGCTCTGATGTTCTCTTCTGTCTGTTGTGGGGTCTTCGCTCCAGGTATCACGGTTGACACGTCCTTATGATCAAGCGCGAATCTAAGAGAGGCTTGGGCGAGAGTCCTCGTCTTCGATTCGAGAAGTCTGAGCTGTTGGGCTGCTCCTATCAAGCCCGAGAGATAGTTACGGGGAAAATTGCTTCGAATGTCACCTGATGGGAAAGTCGAGTCGATGGTGAACTTCCCACTGAGGAATCCGTTCGAGAGTGGTTCTCGCGCGATGATCCCAACATTTCGTTCTCGGGCTGCCTGGAAAAGCTGGTTCTTAGCCTCCTGGCGCAATAAGTTGAATACGACTTGGATGGCTGCTGGCTCTCCATACTTCATTGATACTAGTCCCTCTTGCGGGTCGTGTATCGAGATCCCGTAGTGTCGGATTCTTCCAGAATCCTTCAGTTTCTCTAGACCATCGAAGATCTTCCCATTCTTGAGCAATTGGATGGGAGGATTGTGAAGTTGGTAGAGGTCGATGTAGTCTGTCTGCAGTCGTTCACAACTCTTCGCTGACGCGAATTCTAGATAGTCCGGGTTGAAGTTCATGCGTGGAGGATCATGGTAGAAGTCCCCTCCTGCTTTTGTGGCGAGGACAACATCTTTCCGGTGCTCTTTCAGAGCGTGACCCAGGATCTCTTCGCTGTGTCCGTGTCCATAGACGTCAGCCGTATCGAAGAAGTTGCATCCAAGCTCAAAGGCTCGTTCAACCGCAGCGAGCGAGACTTTGTCGTCTGTGGGTCCGTAGCTGTTCCCGTAATTGTTTCCTCCTATAGCCCACGCCCCAAATCCCACCTCACTGACTTTGAGACCTGTCTTTCCAAGGGTCCGGTATTTCATAGTGGGACTCTATCCAAACAATATCCGTTTCAAATGATGAACTTGCAGAATCTTAGTCTCGCCTGATTAAACTTAACGTGACAAAAAGAAAGAGGGGGGAGCGGAGAAATGCTCCGCTTCAGATTTTCTATTTGCTCTTCGGAAACCTTTGGACTTGAAGGTGGCGGTGTCTAATCACGAGGACCGCGGCGAGTCCTGCGACTCCCGCGCCTCCGGCGATGATGTAGAGGGTTGGCAGTCCGCCTTGAAGGCCGAAGCTAGGGTCATGAACTAGGGTTGATCCGCTTGGGAAATAGGGATAGACTAGGTATAGTTTCAGGAACGTTTCAGGTCCGTCCTTTTCTGCCTTGTACGCGGCGACTACTTGTACCGATTGGGGAATTCCGCTAGCAGGGGTTACCGTAGCTGTGTTGACGAAGTGGAAGAACCCAACGTTCATGCTTGACGTGACCGGTCCAGAAGCGTATCGGACCTTTTGTTCTGTGTTGGAAGTCTCAGTGTAGGGATGCTCCATCACTGCAGCGCCCTCGTCATTGGTTGCGTCGACAGTTGTCGTACCGGTAGACTGGTCGAGATCGAAGTGGTTGTAGTTGCTGTGCATGTTCACTTGCAAAGCGAGTTTGTCACTGGTTGATGCGAAGGGCCAGTTTTTCAGCACGAAGTCGATCTTGATTTCTGCGGTGTTGATTGTTACTGATTGTCCGTTTACGGTTATGGTCCTAGTGTTGTTGTAGGCCTTCACAACGAGCACTACGTCGCCTGATTTGAGGGATTGAGGCGGTGGGGTCTTTTCAACAATGGTCATCTGGTTGTTGAGGGTGAAGTTGAAACCCATTCCAATCGTTGTGCCGGTGGTTTTGTCCTTGACTGGGTAGAAGTTGCTGGCGGTCCAGGAGGCCGAGTCGAAGTCGGCCACTGCAACCAACCTAGGGCTCTCGTAGGTGCTCACCCCAGAGCTAGTGCTGAATTCTATGAGAGACCTGAAGTTGAGCTGGTAGGTTGTTCGTCCAAGCTCGTTTGTCGCATAGAAAGTAATGTGTGGGACGTTTTCCTCGAAAACTCCCGTCAAAGATCCGCTGTTGAAGATGACCCTGTTTGCCGAGTCGACCGATCCTGTGGGGGCGGCTCCCGCTACGGCGGGAACCGCGAGTACTGAGATTGCGAGTGCAAAGATTCCGAGCAGCATCGTCATGGTTCTTGTCATTGTTCTCTAATCATCTCCGTTTCTTCAAGCTAGACATATGTTTTAGATGCGATTTAGGCGTTTTTCTTCTAAATGAGGCGAAATTATAGTTTCTATACTAGTAGAACCTGTTCCACGGGTCCAAACTGGAATGTTCTGAGGTCCTAGAACAGTCCGAGCGATAGTGCGAAGATGACCGCGGTGATGTTCAGGTACATCACGGCGAGGCTGATCAGAGCCGTCCGCTCCATCTTAAGACCCTTTGAGATTGAGATGGCGCTTGAGAGCAGGCAGACAACCCAGACTTGAACCCCGACCTGCAATAGAATCGTGAATGCTGTCGCGGATTGTATCACTGCCGAAAAAGGTTGGACCAGCAGAATCAGGCCTGGGACTAGGAGAAGTGGCACCATTGCGAAGGCGGTTCCATTGATTAGGCTAAGTTCCCCTCCACTTCTATGATAGAACAAGTTGCACATGACATCCGCGACCGCGAACGTGATGAACCATCCCAAGGGGAACAATAGCAGGAACCAGGTCTTAGTGATTCCTTGAGTCGGATTGAGATAGAAGAGAAGAATCGGCTCGAGGTTTGTCATGAAAGATATCGCTCCCCCGAGAGCTAGGATCATGGCCGCGATTGGGAGGCTCCTCAACGGCTCTTGACTAAGATAATTGAATACAGTTCTGCCAAACAGAAGCTCTCTCGAAAAGAAGCCGATGCGCGATTCCCCAGGAGGAGCCTGGGCAGCGTTCGCGATAATTCTCTCCTCGCCACTGCTGAATGCGTTGATGGCAGCTCTGCCATCATCAGTCAGTACGTATTTCCTGTCGGCTCCCTGAGCGACGAATCCCTCCAAACTATCTAGATGATGGTAGAGAGCGCCTACGCTTATTCTGAGAGTGTCGTGGAGCTCTTTGAAACCGGCTTTGCCTCTCTCCTTCAGAATGTGGACAATCTGACGCCTAGTCGGATTGGCGAGAGCATTGTAGACTCTCGTGAGACTCTCGTCAGACTTGTCCAACATCGATGAAATCCGTCTCTTGGAACGTTAAGGTCCACGATTCTGAAGGGTCCAGCCCGTATAGCCATGCTGAAACTCGCGTGGAGAGTCTGGAGTTGTCTAATTGGAGAAAAAGAAGACCGGGACAGTCTCCGGCCGTACCGATCGGTGATGAGCTCTATCCCCCGAGGCTAAGTCGCACAGTCCTAAATTGCCTCCGGACGATATCAAGGGCGATGCGAAAAGGATACTCCCGATCCCACCCGAAGCCGGGCTCTTCCACGCGACATGCTGCATAGCGTATTCTGACGTCCAGGAAAGGCGAAAAAATACGTTTCCTGAAACAGAAAAAGCATTCTTATCTAGCCCCTCGGGAGTTTGCCAAAATCTCCCGAAAGACAAAGGGGAAAAAAGGGAGAGTGCTGGAATGCCCACGGTATCCACGGGATGTTATGCCTGCCCTATGTTTGGGCACAGTATCGATGGTTCATGCTCTTCACCTGTCAGGTTACAGCGGATTGATAGTTCCGACAAGGGCGTAGTTCTGAGGATAAACGTTGGCAGTAAACGTTGAGAAAAAGCCAACAGCAGCCTTCGCGCTATCAATACTCGCAGGGATATTCACCCTCGTCGGCGCTTTTCTAGCTAGCGCCATCACATCGCTACTCGTCCCAGGCTTTCCCAGCAGTATGCTCCTGATCTGGGGAAGTATCGCAGGCATACTCACCCTCGTCGGAGGCTGGCTGCTGTACAACAACGCGGCCCAGAGAAAACTAGGCAGCACTTTAGTGCTTGTCTTCTCAATACTATCCATGAACTTCATCGGCCTCATCCTAGGCCTCATAGGAGGATTCCTAGGATACACCTACAAGACAGGCGCAACCACCACCACTTCCAGCTCTAGCCGCGGGTATACCCCGCCCTGATAACCAGGGCGGACCCCCTTTCTTTCAGAATCGTTCTCAAAGCGGTTCATTGAACCAGTTAACGCTTAAATCGCCATTTCACCATCCCATCTCAATCCTTCCTTGACTACCACGATTAGCCTCTCAGTCTTGGATGAATTCGGAGGCAGCAAGCTTCTCACCCCAGACAAGATACGATACGTCCAAGCGAATCCACTTCCGAGCAAGCCCGTCGATTTGGCGTTTAGAGAGGCCCTCGCATCTCCTATCGGAGCTCGGCCTTTCGAGATAGAGAAGGGCTGGAGTCCCGCAATAATCCTCACGGACTCCACTCGCAAACAATCGCCCTTCATCAAGCAACTGATCAGTCTGATAGAGCCTAAGACTGATGACATCAAGTTCATTTTCGCATGCGGAACACACGTACCCGCAGATCAGTCATTTATCCGGAAAGTCCTCGGGGACGACATCTACAAGCGCTACGAGAAAAGTATCAAGGTAAGCTCAACCCAGAACCCGGGAAGCAAATACGAGTGGATAGGCCTCACCGGTCGAGGAACACCCATCGAGTTGAACAAGGAACTGTTCGACCGAGACCTACTAGTCTCAACGCTGAACGTTCAGCCCCACTACTTCGCAGGCTACGAAGGAGGAGCCAAGGCTCTCCTCCCTGGATGTTCTGGTCTCAAGACGATCACAACGAACCACGGCTATGTTATCGGAAATCCGAGCTGCCACGAGCTTGTGGTCAAAGGCAACCCGATGCGCGAAGACATGAACGAGGTTCCCAACATTCTCAAGGAATTCATGAAGATCGAGCATCGAATTCTAGACTTCGTACTCAACCAGGACGGCAGCCTTGTCAAAGCGGCCTACGGCGATCCGAATCTGGCTCATCAACAGCTAGCGGAGAACTTTTCGAGGCGAGCCCACTCTGTCCAATCACGTCCGGTACCCTTGGTACTGACGAGGGCTGACGGGCCAACGGGACAGAACCTCTACCAGGCATTGAAAGCAGCCACCTTCGCGGCCGGGCTCGTGCCGTCAGGTCAATCGCCTAAGCCGGTCGTCGTCCTCCTAGCTTCACTGGAGAACGGTATAGGAAGTGACGCGTTCAAGACCGAGATGGAGACCTACGGTAAGATAGGACCCGACAAGGTTGTTGAGGATTTGAAGAGAAGGGCAAAGGCTGGCAAGGTCACGGAGGCCTCCCAAAAGCCGAACCGGCTAGCGCTCGACGATGCAAAAGCAGATTTTGCAGTCGTTTCTCCCAAAGCGTCAAGCGTAGTTGAGGAATTCCTCGGCAAGACCCGGATAAAATTCTACAGGACGATCGATGACGCATTGAGGTCAATGGACTCAAAGTTGTACGAGCGAGACGTAGGCATGATCCCGTACGGGTCGTCCACAGTTCCCGTCGCCACCTGAGCATCAACAGAGTTTCAGGAAAGATATCTTAAACCGTCCAATACTCGGGTGCGAAACACGCTTTACAAGAAGCTCGGCTCGGGCTTTGTACTCCGCCTGGAACAAGGCGACGACATACTCAAGACGCTGCGAGAATTCGCCAATGCGCAAAGACTCCACGCAAGTTTCTTTGAAGGCATAGGCTCGCTGTACAAAGCAGTGCTAGGCCACTACGACTTCAAAGACACGAAGACCTACAAGTATGAGACGTTCGATGAGGACTTGGAGATTCTTACATTATCCGGAAACGTCTCAACGATGAACCGTCAGGCCTTGCCTCATGCCCACGTCACACTTGGACGCCGAGACTTCTCGGTTATCGGAGGACATCTGGAGGAAGACTCCCTCGCAAACATGGTCGAAGTCAACGTTACCAGACTACCCGGGAGACTTCTGAAAGACAGGGACAAGAACGTCGGGCTGAACCTTCTCCAGCTACCTCGCAAATTCTAGCTGTTTCCAGGGCCGGTGAAGATGGACCAAGGAGTCCGTTCCCCTCCCAAACCTCTCACTGGACCATCTAGCCTATTACAAGAAGGGACCGCCATGCCAAGTTGTCCCCCCGGATGCTGCCATGGCTAAGAAGATCGGCGCGCGGATGATTCTATACCTCTACCTGGCAGTGTTCCTTACTCGCATAGGATTCGGCTCGGTGACTATACTATTTCCATTATACTTGCCCGCTGGAGCTTTTCAGGTTGGTCTAATTTTGGCGCTCTACCCTATCGCTGAGGCTGTTTCTGCCATGCCTGTTGGTCGACTAGCAGATCGAATGAGCAGGAAGAAGCTTCACCTAACGGGTATGACACTCATCACAATTCTGACCGCAGCAATAGGTTTCACAAGGAACTTCTTGAACGTCTCCGTACTCCACGCTCTAATGGGTGTTTCCGCCGCAATGGCAGCAGTAACATCTCTCACACTACTCGGTGACGCGACTAAACAAACCAACCGGGGGAAGAAGATGGGAGGCTTCGACTTGGCCAACTTGGGTGGATATGGGCTTGGTTTCGGAGTTGGGTCTGTTCTCGTCACGGCATTCGCATCGAGACTATCAGAAGCTTTTTGGATAACTTCGGGAATATTCCTCTTCACGTCTATTCTCGCGACAAAGTTTCTGGTAGAACCCGTCAGGAGCGATGAGCTGAATCAGCCTGGGATTCGTCGGCGTCGGATCGGATCAAAGATTCGACCTGTCTTGCCTGTATGGCTTGGTCAGACGATTATTCTTGGAATGTATTTTCTCTTGCCAAAGGCGTTCAAGGATGCGAATATTACCCTCACTGGTCAGATGTTGATCTTTCTCGGAGCGATCGGAGGCTTGTTCGCCCTCGGCGCGATAGTTTTTGGCCACATATCCGACAAGGTCGGACGGACAAAGATAATGGTGCTCGGCGCTATCGGAGAGTTCGGCTTTCTAGTCCTGTTCGGCTGGTCCTTCCCGTACTTTCTGACATACGCCTTAATCCTTGCACCACTATTCTTCTTGGCATCCGCAATCGCTCCCGCGATTCTCAGCTACGTCAGTGATATTTCCGGCAAAGCGAGAAGGGGATCGGCAAATGGACTCTACAGTGTAGTGCTGAGCATCGGGATGGCCATCGGGAATATTCTAGGCGGCTTTGTATCGGAGTTCGGCGTACAGTGGATCTTCTTCGCCGGTGCGGGGATCCTGTTCCCCTCAATAATAGTCTCATCCTCCCTGTTGAGGAAGAAGTAGATCAGGATCTCTTCAGATTTCGAAAAAAGTACGAGTTTTGGATAGGCTGCGCGACTAGGCGACTAGGGATTTCTTCAGAGCCTCGCACACCCGGACCACTTCGTCTTGGGCGAGGGTCGGGTACATTGGTAAGCTCAAGACCTCGTTTGAGAGCGACTCGCTCAGCGGGAAAGCTCCTTCCGCATACCCGTACTTCTCTCGGTAGGGTGCTTGTAGGTGGATCGGTCTGGGATAGTGTATGCCGGTCTCTATTCCATTGTCGGCAAGGCGTTTTTTCACTTGGTCCCGGAATTTCGTCCTGATGACGAACAAGTGGTAGACGGCCTTTTCGAAACTTGCCTCTAAAGGTGGAAGAATGATGTCTCGCACATTTTCGAGCTCCTTTCTGTATTGTTCGGATATGCGTCTTCTTGCCTCGTTCCAAGCCTCCAGTCTCTTCAGCTGGATTCTTCCGATGGCAGCGTTGACTGTGTTGAGCCTTGATGTGAAGCCTATTCGCCCGTGATAGTATTTGCTATTCTTGTCCCGGCCACAGTCTCTTATGCTCCGTGCCACATCGGCCAGTTCCTCATCATTCGTTGTTATGATGCCCCCGTCACCGCCTACGGTCATGTTCTTCGCGGGATAGAACGAGAAGCATCCGGCATCACCGATAGAACCAACCTTTCGTCCTCTGAATTCGGCACCGTGAGCCTGGCAAGCATCTTCAATCAGGCTTAGGCCTGACTCAGCCGCAAGATCATGGAATTCATCAATTCGAGATGGGTGTCCGTACAGGTGCACCGGCATCAGTGCACGAGTCTTGGACCCGATCTTTGCTCGGGTCTTGCGAGGGCTCAAGTTCATTCCAGAGTCTTCAACGTCAGCGAAAATGGGATCCGCTCCTGCATGAACAATTGAGTTTGCTGTTGCGATGAAGGAGAAGGGGGTCGTGATGACTTCGTTGCCATGCCCGATATTCAGGGCTTGAAACGTAATTGAGAGAGCTGCGGTTCCGGAGGCAGTAGAGACTGCATACTTCGTGCCACAGTACTTAGCGAACTCTTCCTCAAATTTGAAGACACTCTCGCCCATGACCATCATCTCGTTCTCAAGGGCGGCGACGGCTGCTGCCTTCATCTCAGCGTCGATGATTGGTGATGCGAGATGTATCTTCTTACGTTGCTCGGCGCGAGCTTGACTCTCTGATTCGACTAATGCCGAAGCAGGCAATGGAGCGTTTTCTGTCACTATCTTGTTCAGCGTCCTAGTTGTGAAATGACTTCACATGGTCCGACTGATTAATCCTTTCCCCTGGAAAGGGCATTCTTAGATATTACGCAAGATAACGATATCTAGAGATTGACGGTGCGCGCTCGCACTCTCTCCCCCAAGCGTCGAGGGGTGACCCGTTGGACTTTCAACTCTACCTATAGCTTAATTCCCGCTTTCCCAACGATCGGCAAGACCGTAATAAAACTATGACGCTCGTATACGCTTGTATCGCTCCTCATGGCGCAGAAATTATTCCAGAACTAGCTTCGAAAGCGATGTTGCCTAAGTTCGAGGAAACACGCGTAGCGATGCGGATTCTCGCGAAGAGAATCTCGGAAGCCCATCCACAGACAGTTGTAATTGCTAGTCCCCACAATCTCAGGCTGGTATCGAGAATCGCCGTCGTGGTTTCTGAATATTCCTCGGGAACTTTGAAGGGCGTTCCAAATGGGTCTGTATCCCTTCGCGCCCGATGCGACACAGACTTTGGGAGAATCCTGGTTCGACAATCTGAGAAAGAGGGCCTGCCGGTGGTAGGAGCAAATTACGGGACTGCAACCGGATCCTCCTCGGACATTCAAATGGATTGGGGGACACTCATCCCGTTATGGTTTGTTTTGAAGGAACAGAAGTTGAAGCCAAAGATCTTGATAGTTACGCCGTCTCGCGAGATCCCTCTTCGAAAGAACTTTGCCTTCGGCCAACTACTCGGTCGGCTCATGAATAAGGACCGGAAAAGGAAGTTTGTCTTCATTGCCAGCGCGGACCAAGGTCACTCTCACTCTCGGACAGGACCATATGGCTTCAGCCCAGCCGCCGCCAAGTATGATGACTTTGTGCTAGGGGCGATACGAGATAATGGCTTGAAACGAATCATGAGATTGAACCCCAGATTCGTCGAAAAGGCTAAGCCGGATAGCCTCTGGCAGATTGCCATTTTAGCTGGAATAAACGAAGTAGTTCCACTACGATCTCAACTATTATCGTACCAGGTCCCCAGCTACTATGGAATGGCCTGTGCTGGATTCGAGCCAAACTAACGCGCGCTCGCACATCCATGAAGGAGTGTCGTCCTGTCTTTCTCTCGCGAGCCTAGAGCCGGATAACGAGAATTCTCGCGCTCGTATGGTTCGATCGACTATTCCGAATGATTTTGGTCCTAGGTTACCCTTCACCAAATAGCTCTGGAGTCCGTCGATCTTCAAGAGTTTCCCGATTGCAAGACCAGTCACAAATTTTCTATGAAACCACTGCTGCAGGTAGTGTTTCTGAACTAGCAGTCCTACAGTCTTTCCCGCTAATCAATCGTCATTTGCTTGTATTCGAAGCTCGTGAAGTTCACCGTCTGACTTCATAACGGTGACTACAACGAGTTTGCGCTCGACATCTACCTTCAAGATCCTCCCACATTGTAAGATGTGTCTTGCGGCCCTAGGAATTTTCGTCTCGTGTTTTAGATTCGGCTTTGACTGCTTGTCGAGTATCTTTCTGATACCATCGTAAAGGCTGATCACGGCCTCGTTGTCAGTGTCAAGTTCCTTTGGCTCTTCCCAGGCCGTCAATTCGGCTCCCCTTCGCTCAGACTGTTCCCCGATAGATCGTCGAGAACAAACTTCTGAGAAATTGCCCCTTCCTCCCTCTGGACCCTATATTCTCGAGACGGGTAAGCAAATTGTCGGTCGTTACCAGCGACTCTTTCGCAAAGTGACTCATAATCGGGCTATGAGAAGGTTCGAACCCAATCTTGGATACTTCTGATTGATCTTCGCTACAGGATTGACTCAACGGTATCGACTATGGTTACAAATGACAAGTAACATACGCATTCGCAGATCGGTTCTATCATTTGTCGTGCATGCTGTGTTTTTGCGTTGAGCGTGACTTCTTTGAAACGGTGTTCGATAAAAGGGGGATGAGTTCTTGACCTTAGTCGACCTTCTGATCTCTCTAGGAAGTGCGGGACTGGCCGTTTTCAGCGTACCAACGGTGCTGAACAGGGCTTCTCAAGTTCCAAGGAGAACCGCGAGTATTCCGACGGCTGCTATCCTAACCTATTTCGTTCCGCTTTTCGCGATCAGCGGGCTTGTCCTTACTTCTGTAACGATTGCGGGTCAGGCGGTCGTTTGGTGGCTGATCGTTGCATTCAGGCCCGTGAAGCAATCGGAGTAAAGCGTGGGTAGAAGGGGGATCGAACGCTGGATTTGCTATTTGCGATCTATGACCTATGGCGAGCCGCGGGTCCAATTTTGGTCCGGGGTTGATGAAGACTTGCTTTGCTTCGATCTCCGCTGTGGCGCTTTGAGAATCATGAACGCCACCGCTGCGATTCCAGCAGCTATTCCAGCTGCGACGAGGATGTAGGTCAAGGTGCTGATAGATGTCAGCGAGGTTGGAGCGGACACAGTATAGGCAAAGTAGCCTCCACTGTTATCGTTTAAGTTACTGTTGCCTGTATTGTCAAACGCGATGATGTAATACTCAACATGAGCGCCTGCAGCAAAGGCCGGTATTCGGCCGGTGGCAGTTGTCGTGGTCGCATTGTAAGTAGCGACGATTGTAGTGTTTGTGGCCTTCCAGTTGTCGGTGGTGTAGGTAATGGTCACATTCTTGATGGTCGAACGCGCGCTTGTCACATTCACTGAGACAGTAACAGCGTCGCCGAATGCTGGAGATGTCGGGTTAATGATAGGTGTACCTATCACCGGTGGTTGTGACGGAGGAGGAGCGTGTGCAAGGGCGACAGAGCCAACAACCAAAGCTAGGGTCAAGAAAAATATAGGTAGACTTCGTTTGGTCGTCATGTTCATCACCATAATAACCGGGGGAGGGCTTGATTTCGATGCTGTTACCATCAGGCTTTGGAACGTGTTAGTCTTCGCTCACGGAATGAACCGCTCCACCATAGGGGCCGCGCCGAGAAATAGCTCAAAACGCGGCTAGATTCAAGCGCGCTCCTAATTGGAGCCTCGGGCGTGGGTGCAAATGCAAGTTCAAACCCCTTTTCTCGAACTCTCAGACTTGTTCTCGGAAATCAAATCTCAATCCCTTTGTGCATGATTGAGGCTTCAGAGGTACCGGTCTGGAAGCTCCACGCAACCGAGAGAGACGTTTTCTATCCCTCTCCCTTTTCTTTGACCGTGCTTATTGACGGCTCAAACCCTGGTTACATTATCCTATTCTGCACTACAAGCCAAGTATACTCGCTTGAGTGTATGCACAATGGACTCACCCATCATACCGTTTCAGAAGAAGAAAAAGAGGACCCACGACGTGGCCATTCTCCTCATACTTCTGGCAGTCCTCCTCGGAACATTCCTCTTCGTATCAGTCGCGGTCAACTTGCTCTTGCGAAGCATTCCCATCCCATAGAGCTTCTTCGGTTTTTGAGAAAAAACGCCAGAACAAGCCCCGATTACGAATCTAGATCGGCATATCAGAAATCAAACGTCTCCCACGCTTGAACTCGTGAAAATCCCAGGCGAATCTCATGGTTTTCGTGATGCCCTTTAAGCCCGTTCTGCTCCCTGAACCAGGACACAAGAATAGAAAGCAGATTACCCCTGGAGTCTCTCAAAAAAGGGGTACACACCTTAGTATCTCGCGTCATGAGAGCCGCCTTTCCTAGAAAGATTTGTTTCGGAAGAGTCGCCCAGAAAAAGCCCTATGGCAAGTCCCTGCATGCAGT
>Ga0209155_1000340_pt1 | contig 21799 bp, 21 predicted proteins | sample GraSoiAngelo_122_FD_185879 | JGI IMG/M metagenome (GOLD analysis project Ga0209155, IMG submission 185879) | Grasslands soil microbial communities from the Angelo Coastal Reserve, California, USA - 14_0927_02_20cm (SPAdes) (version 2) | ecosystem: Environmental > Terrestrial > Soil > Grasslands ... | reverse complement strand
GAAATTTTGCACACGACAGAAGAGACGGCGAAGAACACCTTATTTCGCGCCACCCAGAAATTACGCGGCGCACTGGCGGATATGCGATGAAAAATAAATGCCCCAAATTGGGGGTGCAATTATGAAATGCGAGTGGGTTCAAGAAAACATTCTGCTGTATGTGTACAACGAGCTTCCCGACGACGCTCGGTACGAGTTGGAACAACACGTTACACGCTGCACTGATTGTGCTGCCGAGCTGAAGGCTACGAGGCAGTTCCACGCGACGCTTTCAAAGCATGCGGTTGAGGAGCCCTCGCCTAATGTGCTTACGTCCTCGCGAATGCGCCTGCAAGAAGCGCTGGAGACCGCTGAGCAGGGTGGCTGGTGGCAACGATTCATTTTCGAACCGGCAGCCTGGTTGAGACAGATTCAGTTCTCTCCCGCTTTGGCAGCGGTGATCTTCATCATTGGTTTTGCCGGAGGCATCGGAGCCACATACAAAATAATCAAAGGTACCCAGCCCGAAATCGCTCGTGAAGTCCCCACGCCAGCCACCGAATCGTCCGTTACCGGTATTCAGTCCATCTCGCAAGAGCCGGGATCCAATCAGATCAACATCAAGTACAACACCGTTTCCACCCAGGAAGCGCAGGGATCATTGAACGATCAGCGCATTCAGCAGTTGCTGCTGTTCGCGGCGCGCAATAACTACAACTCCGGCGTGCGGATGGATTCAGTCGACCTCCTGACGCAGAAGCCAAATGATGTGCATGTTCGCGAAGCGCTGTTGTACGCGCTGCGTTACGACTCCAATCCCGGAGTGCGCCTGAAGGCAATAGAGGGTCTGGGGCCTTACGTGAAGGATGACGTCCGCGTACGTGATGCCGTACTTGAAGCTCTTGTGAACGATGCCAATCCTGGCTTGCGAACTCAGGCGCTGCACTTGCTGGATCCTTGCCGTGCGGACAGCAGCGTACGCGTTGTTTTGCAGAAGCTGGCCGCAAACGATCAGAACCAGTACATCCGGCTGCAGGCACGCAACATGCTGGCCCAGGTTTCGGGGGTCGATTAGGAGAGTCGTTGAAAAAGGTATTCCAACTCGGTGCCAGTTTGTTGCTGCTTCTGTCGTTGGCCGACGCGCAGCAGACCCGGGTTTACCGCGAAGGCGGGAATTGGGCGCAGGAGATCACCGGGAATTTAGCCGCGGCAAAGAATCTGCACGTAAAGGTGGATGTCGGAACAGTTCGCGTGCAGGGTGGCTCGCAATCGACCATCAACTACGTTATTCATAATCGTTCCTACAGCGGCTCGGAAGACAAGGCCCGGAGAGAATTCGACTCCTACAAGATTAGTACTTACGTGCGCGGCGACACGGCATGGATCGTGGGCGATTGGCAGGGTGGCCGCTCACATCGCTTCTCTAGTGATTTCTCCATCGACGTGCCGCGAAATATGGATTGGGTGAAGGTGGAAACTGATGGTGGCAGCGTCACGACGACGGGTATCTCGGGCCGCGTTGACGCTACCAGCGGCGGAGGTACGATTCGGGTCGACGACATTGGCGGCAACGTGAATGCGGAAACTGGCGGCGGCAGCATCGACGCGGGCGCGATCGGCGGCGATCTCAGCCTGCATACTGGCGGAGGAAGCATCAAGGTGGGTTCGGCCAAGGGTAAGATCAGCGCCGAGAGTGGTGGCGGCAGCTTGGTCGTTGTCTCCGGAATGCAGGAAGCTGTACTCGAGACTGGCGGCGGCAGCATTCAAGTAGAACGCTGCGCCGGGCGAGTGAAAGCCAGCACCGGCGGAGGAAGTATCGACCTGGGAGATATCGGCGGAGCGGCGGAGATCGAAACCGGCGGCGGCAGCATTCGTTTGGCTTCTGCAAAAGGTCCGGTGCGGGCCGAAACTGGCGGCGGCTCGATCGAGCTAAACGGCGTACCCTCTGCGCGGGCAGAAACAGGCGCTGGAGGCATCGTTGCCAAATTCATTTCCAGCGGCGATCGTAGCGACTCGACATTAGAAACTTCGGCTGGCGATATAACCGTCTATCTCGCGCCGAATCTTAATATCAGCATTCGCGCATCCATCGAAGTCGCCAACAGCCACAGCATTCACACGGATTTTTCGGAAATTCGCGTCAGCAGCGAGGGCGGCGACTACGGACCAAGGACGGTTACCGCAGAAGGCAATCTCAACGGCGGCGGCCCGGTGCTGAAAGTGCGCACGACCACCGGAGACATAAGCATACGCCGCGCAAGCCGGTAGGATCTTTCATCAGGAGGAACGACAATGCGTAAATCGATCCTCAAAGCAATGCTTAGCGTCGCAATTCTTACCATTGGAGCATATGCCGCTCAGGCGTTCTCATCGCAGCCCTACGGCGAATCCTATGGATTTTCAAGCGAAGATTTGGGCGGAGGTTCGTACCTCGGCGTAGATACGCGCGATATCAGAACTGATCGTCTGAGCGCTCTCAAGCTCAAGGAAGAGCATGGCGTAGAAGTTACGCTGGTAGATCAGGACGCTCCTGCTGGTAAGGCCGGGATCAGAGAGCACGACGTTATTCTGACTCTCAACGGAACTCAGGTCGAAAGCGTGGAGCAGTTGCGCCGCATGATCCGCGAGATTCCGCCTGGAAGGGTGGTCACGCTGGGAATTAGTCGTGACGGTCAGCCGATGACGATCAAAGCGCAACTTGCAGATCGCAAGAATACTTTTGCCATGGGGCCTCAGGGTAAGCCTTTCAAGTTTGTGGCGCCTATGATCCCGCCGATTCCTACAATTCCAGACATTGACGTCCCGGTCTCGATTGTGGTGTTGCATTCTTCCACGCGCAGCGGGTTGATGGTTGAGAACCTGACTCCCCAGTTGGCTGACTTCTTTGGAGCAAAGAATGGGCAAGGCGTGCTGGTGCGCTCAGTGGATAAAGGCAGCCGCGCTGACAAGGCAGGTTTTCGCGCCGGCGATGTAATCGTCAAAATAAACGGCGATCCGATTCATGACTCTGGAGACTTCACTCACGCCATCCACGGGCGTAAGACCGATTCCGTCAATGTCGGCATTATTCGCGACAAGAAAGAACAGACGCTCACTCTTACTTTGCCCGAACGCAAGCAGTCGGAGTTCTTCGGCGAAAGCTTCGATATTCCGGATGTAAACGCGGAGATGGATATTGATCTCAGCCAGGTTCGCGAGGAAATGACTCGCATCAAGCCCGAACTGGAGCGAGCCGCGCGGGAAGTCCGAATGGAGACTGCCGATATCGAACGCCTGAAGCCCGAATTGGAGAAAGCGGCCAATGAGCTATGCAGGCACAAGGAAGAATTCCAAAAGGAGATGCGGGAACTTCAGGAAGAGCTGCGACGTGAGTTCCCGCAGGGTTCGGCAGAATTTTAAAAGAGCTTTTAGATGAGTTCTAACCGCCCGCAATCGAGGGCACCAGCAGAACTTCATCTCCATCGCGAAAAGCGTAAGCATTCCCGCCGAGGAAGCGGATATCTTCTTCGTTGACGTATACGTTCAGAAAACGCCGCATCTGGCCGGCTTCGTCGCGGAGATGAGGCTTGAGATCGGGGAATTGCTGATCGAGGGCTGAGAAGAGTTCGTCAAGATTCGCTGCCGCGCAGGTGACGCGAGCGCTGCCCGACGTCAATCGGCGCAATGGTGTCGGAATTTGTACTGTGATGGTCATCTTTATCTCTCCAATCAGGCCTCCACGGCTTCGGGGACATCGATGTCCAAGATTCGTTCGAGGTATTTGTCGAATTCAGCGATCTTGGGCGGAATCGGCTCTTCGGCTTCGTACTTGCCGGTGAGCACGTCCGTCGTCTTAAGCCCATTACCGGTGATGCAGAGGACAGTTGTTTCGTCGGGCAGGATACGATCTTGCCGATAGAGTTTGCGGGCGCAGCCGACGGTCACGCCGCCGGCCGTTTCCGTGAAAATACCTTCGGTTTCCGCCAGCAATTGGATAGATTCGACGATTTCGGGATCGGAGATGTCTTCTGCCCAACCGCCATTGGCTTTGATGGTTTTAATCGCGTAGTGGCCGTCGGCAGGGTTGCCGATCGCCAGCGAACGCGCGATGGTTGCCGGTTTTTGCGGATCGATTTCTGCGTTGCCCGCCTTTACTGCCGTCGAAATCGGCGAGCAGCCCGTCGCCTGAGCTCCGAAAAAGCGTACAGGCTTCGCATCCACCAGGCCAAGCGTGATCAGCTCGTCAAATGCTTTCTTGATCTTAGTAATTAATGAACCGCCAGCCATCGGGACCACCACGTTATCGGGCAGTCTCCAGCCAAGCTGCTCGGCAATTTCGAAGCCGACCGTCTTCGAACCTTCCGCGTAGTACGGGCGAAGATTCACGTTCACGAATCCCCACTGATGTTCGTCGGCAATTTGCGAGCAGAGGCGGTTTACCTGGTCGTAGCTCCCAGAAATGCGCACCAGCTTCGCGCCGAATACCTGCGTGCCGATGATTTTGGCGGGTTCGAGATCGGCGGGGATGAAAATCCAGGAGCGGAACCCGTTGCGGGCCGCTTGCGCTGCGACGGAGTTCGCCAAATTTCCTGTCGAAGAGCAGGAGACAACCTCGAATCCGAACTCGCGCGCCTGTGCCAGAGCGACCGCGACTACGCGATCTTTAAAGCTCAAAGTTGGCAGGCAGACGGCATCGTTCTTGATGTAGAGATTCTTCGCTCCGAGCTGCTCGGCTAGACGTGGGGCGCGAAAGAGCGGCGTGAATCCGGTGGGAAGGGAGGGCTGAAAATTCTCCGGCAAGGGCAGCAGGCCGGAGTAACGCCACATGCTGGGAGGGCCCTGCGCGATTTGCTCGCGCGTAACTTGCGAGCGGAGAGCATCGTAATCGTAGCTGACTTCGAGTGGAGAGAAACAATCGTCACAGATGGAGCGGGGCTGGTTTCCCCAGCTCTTCCCGCATTCGCGACATCGCAATTCGTACTGGGGCATGGGCTACTCTTTCTTTCGAGGAGCCGGAGACGAGCAAATCAGCCCTAAAAGCGAAATCCTCTTTTCCCGGAGTGGAAAAAGAGGAACGAGATGCAGAAAATGCTGCGCACCCCGAATCTCATGTTCCCCGTTTCCAGGAGAGAGTTGGCACCTGGCGGTCAGGATAGATGATCCCGATCCGGTTGCCGTGGCGTCTTAGGGCTCGTCCCTCAGCCACTCTGCATGAAATCCAAGGCCCGCTCCGAAGAGCGGACTTGAAATAAATCATACGAAGCGAGGCGGGGTTCGTCAAGGGCAAGCTTTTAGCGGTTAGCTTTTAGCTCCTGGCAACCACGCAAACCTCTCACCGCCAAGAACGCAGAGCCGAGAAGGGCTGTAGATTGTGGATTGGAGATTTCCTCACGCTTCTCTTTTTTTCGATGGGGCCGTCAAGACTTTTGCTCTGGCGTATTGGTAGCTAGAAGCGAGGCAGGGTGTTATTTCAGAGCTGCCAGCTCGCGCTTTGCTTCCTGCAAGGGAATGAAGTCGGAATCCGCGTTCTTCCAAATATCGAGCAGTTGTTGATAGCTGCGGTTGGCGGCGGCCTTATCGAAATGTGACTGAGCGCGGGCAGTGCCTAACAGGCAAAGAGCGTAATCGGGCGCCTGAGCGGTGCCAACGGGCCCTTCCTGCAGAGCCAGGCCGCGGTAGCGAACTCCCGGCTGGAGATCGGTGACGGCCTGCTGCCACTGGCCCATGTCCAGCGACGCGCGACCCAGAAGCTGAGGTGCTTTCGATACCGGCATGTAAGAACCAGCAGAAGCCAGTAGTCCGGACACGCGCTCCGGCCGATGCTCCATCATGGCGATCGCGGCCCTGACTTGTGGCATATAGACATCGTTGACCAGGGTGTTCGTCGGAACCGCTGATGCCAGATGTTCGGCTTCCTGCAAAGCCGGACCGGCTTCGCCGCAGAGTGCCAGTGCGAGAGCGGCATCGGGAACGGTAGCTGCAGATCGGTCAAGAGCCAGGCCGCGGTGAGCGGCAGTGCGCGCCGCAGCGCAATCGGACACCAGCGCATCGTGCACCGCCTTGAGTGCATAAAAAGTGCCGGCTGCATCTGGAAGGTGTTGTTGTTCGGCCCGTTGCGCGGCATGTTCCCATTGCTGGTCGGCAGCGTGAATCTTACCGGCGAAGAAGTTGACGTTCCCAGCCAGGATCTCCACCATAAAACCGGCGGGCCGCGTGGCGGCCCACTGCGTTTCCTTTTCCCAGTCAGGGTGGCCGGCTTGGAAATCATGCAGGAGGATGTTGCCGTGATAGTTGGTATCGTCGCCTCCGCCCTGCTCCAACGCTTCTTTCAAATACCGTTCGGCTTCCGGTATGCGATCGATTACGAGCAGAATCCAAGCGACATTGTTCGCAGCTACGTTGTCCCACTTGGCAATCTCCCAGGTTTTCTGGAAGCCGGCCAGCGCCTGTTCAAAATCGCCGACGTAGGCGTAGGTTTGGGCCAAATTGTTCAGTGCCTGCGCATCGCGCGGGTAGGTGGTCACGTAGAGTTTGTAGGATTCCAGGGCTTTGGGTAAATCGAACTGTTGCAGGACATACTGCGACTCGATATACATCCGCTCCCGCTCCGTGACGCGCTCACGCAGGTCGTATGCCCTTTTCATGTTGGGTAAGGCCTTGGCGACCGCGCCTTGGTTGCCATAGGCGACGGCCAGGCGTGCGTAAGCCATGGCGAAATTGGGATCCAGTCGAATGGCCTGTTCGTAGAACGATGCGGCTTGAGGAAAGTCGCGGCCCATGCGGTGCTCGTCTTCTCCCAACGAAAACGCATGGAACGCCTGCAGGGATGCAGTGGTCACATTGGTGTACGGGGAGGACAGCTTCTGGATCGAAGCTAAAGACTCGCCCAGGCGAGCCCGCATTGACGTGGCCGCACGGGAGACCGCGGCCAGCACTCCCGCTTTGTCGGGAGCGGTGATCTGCTCGCGTCCGAAGACCTCGCCGGTCGCGCAGTTCACCGCGTTGAGCGAAATAACGTACGACGTACCCAGTGGAGCGATGGTTCCCGAGAGGTAAGCCTTAACTCCAAGGCGCTGGCCGATCTGCTGCGCCAGCTCCGGCGTGATCCTTTGGTCCTTGGGCTGTCCCAAGTATTGCAGATTGTTGTGCAGTTCGGCATCGCTGACAAGTTGAATGAGCGGCGACTGCTCAAGTTGGATGGCCAGCGCCTCCTTCAAAGTCGCATCGAATACTGGGTCGCCGGTTTGGTTGGTGAAGTCGGCGAGAATTAGCTGGTCTTTATCGGTAAGCTGCGGGGCGCGCGGGCTGCGGAAGTAGAGGAAACCTGCGATGGCGAGTCCAAGGAGAACGACGCCTGCGGGGACGAGAACCTGCCAGCGGGTCAAAAGCGGCCTGGGCAGAATTACGCTACCTGATGGATAGGCAGCAGACGAAGGGCGTGCCTCAGCGGCTAAAGCCGAGTCTGCGGCGGGCGTATCCGGCACGACTGAAGTCGTGCCCTCCCGGGTCGTGGCCTCCCGGGCCGCGGCCTTGCCGGACGAGCCCCTGCCGGATGTGCCTGATTCCGACGCCCGGCCCTGCGCGGGTGTCGCACCTGGGAGCTCCGAGTGCTCCCGCCCGGAGGCGGACGAGGACGCCCGCCGCTCGATATTCAGAGCAGAATCAGTTCGCGACGATTCTTCCCCCGCGCTCCTTTTCCCACTCTCCAAATCCCGCTTGAGACGCAGCAGCTCCGACTTGATGTCCGAAGCATGCTGGTACCGCAAATCCCGCTCTTTCTCCAGCGCGCGATTGATGATGTCTTCGAGTTTGGGCGGCAGGTCGGGATTCAAACGCACCGGCGCAAGCGGGGCCCGATTCATGATGCCATCGAAAATTACGCCAGAGGTGTCTCCACGGAACGGCAACGCGCCAGTGGCCATTTCGTAAAGCACAACTCCGAACGAAAACAGGTCGGTGCGGGTGTCGAGAGGCTTGCCTCGCACTTGCTCGGGAGACATGTAAGCCACTGTGCCCAGAGCCGATCCCTGGCTGGTGAGGTGCTCTTCGCTGACTCCGGCGGTCGCGTCAGTCGCTCCCACGCGGGACGAAGCTTTGCTCACATGCCCTACCTTGGCCAGGCCAAAATCAAGAATTTTGGCGTGCCCGCGGTCAGTTACGAAGATGTTCGCGGGCTTGATGTCGCGATGCACAATGCCCTTGGAATGGGCGGCGTCGAGCGCATCGGCGACATCAACGGCAAGCGTCATCAGCAGGTCGAGATCGAGTGGGCGATTACCGATTAGGTGCTTCAGCGTTTCGCCTTCGAGGTACTCCATGGCGATGAACGCACGGCCGTCGTCCTCGCCGATGTCGTAAATGGTGCAGATGTTCGGATGATTCAGGCTGGAAGCGGCCTGCGCCTCGCGGCGGAAGCGGCTTAGCAGATGCTCATCGGCGGTGACGTCGTCGGGAAGAAATTTGAGAGCAACGAAACGGCCGAGACGGGTGTCCTCGGCCTTATAAACCACTCCCATTCCGCCGCCACCGAGCTTTTCGATCACCCTGTAATGAGAGATGGTTTGGCCAATCATGCGCGAGTAGGGAATCCTTGGCGGCAATCTTAGGGAGGAAAGGGGAGGAAGTCAACGCGGAGACTACAAGCTGTAGCGCGCGTCGGGACTGTCGAGTTGGCTTAAGGGAGATCAAGGACCGGCGGCCCTATTCTGTTACCCTGTTTGCTCGTTTGATGAATCGATTTCGTCCGAACCTTTTGCCAGCTTTGGTTGGGACCATGCTGCTCGCTGCTTGCGGGACGCCTGGTCCGCCCCTGCCGCCGTCGCTCGAACTTCCTAAGCCGGTGACTGACCTCCGCGCTGCGCGGAAGGGCGATAAGGTCTACTTGGCGTGGAGCCCGCCAGCCCAAACAACGGAACGCCAGACAATACGGCATTTGGGTCCCACACGCGTCTGCCGTAGCTTGCAAGCACAAATGAAAGATTGCGTGAGTGTGGTGGGACAATTGCCACCGGCGCGGTTGCCGCGTGCTGCTTCTCAAACAACCCCAAAAGCTCAGGCTGAATACATTGATTCGTTGCCGCGGGAGATTCAGCAGGAGAATCCCACTGCGCAGGTCACCTATGCGGTTTTGGTGGTGAATGAAAGTGGGCGCAGTGCAGGGCTCTCGAACCAAGTGCAAGTGCCAGCGGCTCCGACGCTGCCAGTGCCGGCAAATTTCAATGCGCAGGTCACAGCACAAGGAATATTGCTGACGTGGTCGTGCGGCCCGGCGCCAGCCAGGGCGCCGCCATACATTCAATACCGAGTGCGCGTCTATCGCCGAGGAGAAAACGCTAAGGCCGATACGAATGCCGGAGAGGTGGAAATTCAGGATTGCTCCAAAACGGAGCTATTGGATCAATCATTCGAATGGGAGCAAACGTACTCGTATCGCGCGACGGTGGTCACAGTCGTTTCCGTACCAGGAAAACCGGAGATGCAGGTTGAAGGCGATGATTCCGCTCCGGTGAAGGTTTTCCCGCATGACGTGTACCCGCCAGCGGTCCCCACTGGGCTGCAGGCAGTCTTCTCCGGAGTGGGACAAGCACCGTTCATTGATCTGGTGTGGGCTCCGGTTACGGACGCGGACCTCGCCGGGTACAACGTTTATCGGCATGAAGAAGGCGGGCAGGCGGTAAAGACTAACTCCGAGATGGTAAAAACGCCGGCGTTCCGCGACAGCAATGTGGCCGCTGGAAAGAAGTATTTCTATTCAGTTTCTGCTGTCGATCTGCGTGGGAACGAGAGTGCCCGCTCGGAGGAGGCGTCGGAAAGTGTTCCGTAGCGATTTCCGTAGATTAGCCCGAAACGCGGTAGTCGCAGGCCTCGCGGCAGGGCGGACAATAATAAAGCCCGTCCTGGCAGAGGCGGATGTCAATCTGACTTTGGCACAAGCAGCAATACTTTTCGCATTGGCACTTCTCCTCGGTCAGCTCGCACTGCATGCAGCGGTATTTGGTTTTGGTGGTAGTGGAGGCCATGAGCAAAATGTAGACCTGCGGCTTGCGTGTGCAAAGTGCCGAAGGTAATTAGTGTCGCAGCTGGCCAAGACCCGCAAAAGTGGAAATCCCCGCCTTCTGTGACCCAATCCTGAAGCAGAGGGAAGGGTCGCCCAGGTTAGCACCCCAAAAAACCGGGGCGCGAACCTGGGGCACCAGGCACTCCTACGATACAGGTGGACGCTGGACGACTGAATGAGCAAGCAACAAGAAAGCCCGAAGCGAACAACGAACGCTAAGCTGATCCCGCACATCCCGCTCCGTTCAAGGAAGTGATGGCGGATGTGCTCAAGCCACCGGAGAAGGAACCAAAGAGGAAAGCTAGCGGGAGCGAAATGCGGGGCGGGAGGAAGCGCCGATGATGAGAATAGAGGGCCGAATAGGTATCGGCCCTCTCAATTTCTTTGGACTACTGCCTTCTGCCCTCTCCATTGTTAAGGCCATCCTCATCTGGAGTCGATGGGGTAACGTTCATGATGAAGTACCCCTTGCCCTGATCCACGATTGCTGAGACATGAACGTTACCGCCTCCCCAGTCGTCGGTCATGATGCAATCGGGGCCTACCGAATAAGTTCCTGCAATTTCGAGAGGCCCAATATTCGTGCCTGGTACTCTTACGAAAAGTTTTCCGGCGAGACCACCATTGCCGTCAAAGACGAAACGACCGATCGCAACGAACCCTTTTCCGGTAGCGTGGAAACCATAGCTTCCGTGCATAGTTGCATTTGAGCAATGCTGATTGTCTTGTGCCTGAATCCCGCAAGCGAGACTCAATACAACCAGCGCTAGCTGCAAAAGTCGATTTCTGAGGGACATGTTGTCGCGCTCCTTTTTTGATGGATTGGAAATCGCGAGGGCAGACACCAGGCTCGGACAAATTTCGGCGATGAGGAGGAGTCAGCGCACGCTGACTGCGACTTCTGGCTGAAGTCCGCCGCTGGAAGCCTGAACCCGAGCGGGATGCATTGTTGCCGTTAAAACCGCCTCTGTCAAGCTGGTGGGTTTGTCAAAGGTATAATTCCGCAAATAATATCAACGCAGTGGCGAAATTGGGACAGTTTCGGGTTTTGCCGCAATGTGCAGGCTAAAGCACCAATGCCCTGCGGGCTGTCTCCTTGACACCCCTCCGCGCCCTCTTTATTCTTAAGTTTGCTCCCTGGAGACTTACGCCTCTGAGCGTGCTTCCGCGTCCTTCGCGGCATATAGGTGGGGGCGCGGAGGTGGCCATGTTCATCGAACTGCATGAGTTGAAGCTCCATCCGATTGATTTTGAGGAAGAGTTTCGCCCGGGTGCGATCGACTTTGGGCCGGACCTGCGGCAGGTGGAAAGTTTGCGTTCCGAGGGCCGGGCGCAACTGGTCGAGGAGCATCACGGAAAGCACCAGATAATAAAAGACATCCGGCTTAATGGCCGGCTGGCGACCACGGTGGAGTTGGCCTGCGCACGCTGCCTGGAACCTGTAGGGCAGGATGTAAAGCGCGAGTTCGATTTGCTTTATCGCCCGCTGGGCGCAGACGCGGGTGAGCCGGAGCGGCCGGTCAGCGCGACTGAGGCTGAGATCAGCTACTATCAGGGGCAAGGTCTACTTTTGGAAGATGTGCTGCGCGAGCAGGTGCTGCTGGCGGTGCCCGTGAAGGCAATCTGTCGTGAAGATTGCAAGGGGTTGTGCCCGCATTGTGGTAGGAATTTGAACCTGGAACAGTGCTCGTGCGCGGAGCCGGTTGAGGATCCGCGATGGGCAGCGCTGAAAGATATTCGCAGCAAACTACAACAGAATTAGAGGAAACGATGCCAAATCCAAAACGGCGGCACTCCAAGCAGCGCACCAGCACCCGGCGCGCCCACGATGCCCTGAAGAGCCGCTCGCTCTCCGAGTGTCCTAACTGCCACGAGCGCAAACTTCCGCACCGTGTCTGCCCAAAATGCGGTTACTATAAAGGACGCGAAGTTCTCGAAGTCAAAGAAGCTGGCTAGCCTCATCTCTCCATGCCAAGCGTGATAGCCCTGGACGCGATGGGTTCCGACCGCGCCCCTAAGCCTGAAATTGAGGGCGCGATTCACGCGGCGCGGCATTACGGAGTTCACGTCGTGCTCGTGGGGCGCGAGCCTTTGATTCGCGCTGAGTTGGGGCGCGTCCCTGCCGCGGCTTCCCTGCCGATCCAAGTGATCCACGCCAGCGAAGTTATAGCAATGGAGGACAAGGCGGTCCAGGCCGTCCGGGCCAAGCGGGATTCGTCGCTGCGTGTAGGACTTCGGCTGGTGCGCGAACGCAAGGCAGCGGGATTTGTGACGGCAGGCAATACCGGCGCAGCAATGGCCACCGCCAAAATGGTGCTGGGAGGGTTGCCGGGGGTGGATCGTCCCGCGCTGGCGGCAGTGATTCCTACGGCCGTGGGAACGGTGGCAATTCTCCTCGATGTCGGAGCCAATGTTGATTGCAAGCCACAGAACCTTGAGCAGTTCGCGGTGATGGGGGAAATCTATTTCCGGAGCATGTTCGGCACGCGGCGGCCACGCGTCGGGCTGCTTTCCATTGGACAGGAAGAAGGCAAGGGCAATGATTTGACCCGCGAGGCGTTTCCGCTGTTGAAGCAGCTTCCATTGAATTTCATCGGGAATGTGGAAGGGCGGGATCTGTATAACGGGAAGGTTGATGTGATCGTCGCCGACGGCTTTGTGGGCAATGTGGCGCTGAAGACTTCTGAAGGAGTGGCGAATCTGGTCCGCGCTACTTTAAAGGAGAGTTTGAAGGCGACGATTACGCGGCAGGTGGGATATTTGCTTTCACGCAGCGCTTTCGCGGATTTCAAAAAACGGCTGGACCACACCGAATACGGCGGCGCGCCTTTGTTGGGAGTTAAAGGCGTATGTTTCATCACCCACGGTTCGTCAAATGCGAACGCGATCAAGAATGCAATTCGAGTGGCTGCGGAATTTGCCGAATTGCGAATCAACGACAAGATTGAGAAGGAACTGGCGCAGATACCGGCAGCGGTAACGTAGCCGCGAGGCCCTTGCTCAAAAATCATGAGGAATCATCAACTCGCATTTCTCTTTCCTGGCCAAGGATCGCAGATCGTCGGTATGGGAAAAGAGCTCGCGGAGAAGTTTCCTGTTGCTCGGCAGACATTCAAAGAGGCGGACGATGCGCTCGGTTACGAGCTATCAAAGCTCTGCTTTGAAGGACCAGAAGATCAACTTCGCCTGACAGAAATTACACAGCCTGCCATTCTCACCGCCTCGATTGCCGCTTGGCGGGTGCTCGATGAAAAAGGGATGAAGGCTGCGTTCGTTGCGGGCCACAGCCTGGGGGAATATTCGGCGCACGTTGCGGCGGGAACGATCACTTTTGCCGACGCAGTTCGCATAGTCCGAAACCGCGGGAAATATATGCAGGAGGCGGTTCCTGTCGGTTTGGGCGCGATGGCAGCGATTTTGGGAATGGATTTGGAGAAAGTCAGAGCGATTTGCAGTGAGGCGGCACAGGGCGAGATCTGCGAACCGGCGAATATCAATTCTGCGGAGCAGATCGTGATATCGGGACATAAGAATGCTGTGGAACGCGCGACGAAACTAGCCAGCGCTCGCGGCGCAAAGCGGGCGGTGATGTTGCCCGTCAGCGCGCCTTTTCATTGTTCGCTGATGAAACCGGCGCAGGATCGGCTGGCAGGGGATTTGCGTGCGTTGAAGTTGCAAAATCCTGCGGTGCCGGTGGTGAGCAATGTTGACGCTGCATTAGTAAACAATGCGGAGAGCAGTCGCGATGCACTGATCCGGCAAGTGACCGGAGCGGTGAAGTGGGAACAGTCCATGCGATTGCTGATTGCGAGCGGTGTACAGACCTTTGTCGAAGTGGGACCAGGCAAAGTGCTGTGCGGGCTTATGCGGCAGATTGACCGGTCGAAGACTTGTTTAAACGTGGCGGATGAGACAAGTTTGTCGAAAGCGGTTGAGCGGCTGATCGAAAAAACGACTGCGTCCTGATCTGCTGGGATGAATTGTCTTCCAGCATGGGGCTTACAACAAGAACGGATTTCGAATTCAAACCCCAGTTGTCAGTTGCTAGTTGTCAGTTCTCAGAATGGAGAGAACGTCACGGTCTTGTCTGATTTCTGCACCCACAAGCGGGCGTGTTCGGCCCGGTCGTTTACTACCACCTCTACAATCACTCCGCTGCCACCGCCTCTCGGACTGGTCGAGCCATAGACTTTATAGGATTTTATAATTCCCCACTCGCCTCCGGGCCCCCAGTCGCGATAGAAATCGTTAAATGGATATTGCGAATACTTGTCAGGGTGCTGCTTCCAGTTCGGGTCATGCATCCAGATGCCGTAAGCTTTTTCGAAATCGCTCTTTTGCAGCGCTGCGAAGAACTGGTCTATTACGTGTTCTTCCGGCCAATTGCGATACATCCAGCCGAGCCAGATCAGTACGAGAACCGCGACAACAACGGATGCAATGATGTTCTTACGAAGGCGGCCCGCGGTCGGATCGTACTGCTTGGCATCCAGAAGGGTCATGGCTTACTAAGCATAATGGATTCCGGGAGAGTATCAAAAGTTCCTGGCAGGCATTGGCGTGCTCCGCGGTGAATGCCTTTACAGTGTCCTTTTGAACAGCGGTGTCGCCAAACTCAATGTGATGACCGCAAACACCGTGAGATACACCATATCTGGAACGATTGCGGACAAGCCCGTTTCCTTCAGCAGCAGAGACTTGAAACCGTGCACCGCATAGGTGAATGGATCAGCTTTCGCAATGGCGCGCAGCCACCACGGGAATGCCTGCACCGGATAAATCGAGCCACTGGGGAAAAACAGCAGCGTATTCAAAATGCCGAACATGGCGCGCGGCACCAGCGGGTCCTCAACTCGCACCATGAGCAGGAACATCATGGTGTTGAACGCCAGCGAGGTCAGCAGAATCATGATTATCAAGCCCAGCGCGGTGCCGGGATTGAACAAAGTCCCTACTCCCGCCAACATGGAACCGATTACGGTGATGATCACTCCAGTCAGCACAGCTTTGATTGCGCCGGCAGCGTTGAGGCCGAAGACCAACTCTGATTTCGTAATTGGAGTGACCAGGTATCCCTCGTGTACGCCGCGAGCTTTGTCGTCGATGTAAAGCATTCCCCCGCCAATCATGACGGAGACAAACATCGCCAGCGCAATGGATCCCGGCAGCAGGTACTTCATGTATTCGATATACGGGTAAAGCTCAACAATTTGCAAAACAGTCTGCTGTAACATGCGCGGCTCGACGGTGGGATTGTTCAAAGCATTCGTGATCTGTGTGAGCTCATCTTCCAGCGTTGAGCTCATGAAGTTGTCGGAGTTGTCGACGATCAGCGCGATTCGAGGCTGACTCTGCTCATACACCCGGCGGGAATACTGCGGCGGAATAACTACGGCGCCTTGAATCTTGCCGTTACGCACGTCCTCCATGGCCTGTTTATCGTTGTTGTAATAGACCGGCTCGAAAGTGCGCATGTTGGCGCGGACTGAATCGAAAGCCTCGCGAATTTTGAGCGCCTGGGTACCGCCGTCCTGATCGACCAGTCCGACCCTCGCGTCTTTAATTTTTCCGCCAAATGCGTTGCCCAGCACGATCAACTGCACCAGCGGGAAGATCATGGAAACCATCATCAGGGCGGGCGAGCGGAAGAACTTGCGCATTTCACGTTCGATAATCGCGAGCATTCGATTCATGGCTGCATTCCTGGTCTGGGCGGCATGACGAAGCTGTAGGCTTTCTGCAGCTCGTCGCGCAACTGCCGCCCGGTGTAGTGGACGAACACGTCGTCCAGCGTTGTGTTTTGCACAGAGAGCGATTTCACATCGACCCCGGCTTGTACCGCCATTTCGACTAATTGAGTCGTGGTACGCGAGCCGTTTCCGGTCAGAACGCGGTACATCCCGGCTCCTTCGTGTTTCACCGAAGTCACGCCATCAAGGCTTTGAAGCCGCCGCTCCCAATCACCAGGAGCATTCAGAAATTGGGCTTCGATCACATTTGATCCGGGCACGCTGGCCTTCAGCGCTGCCGGTGTATCGAGCGCTACAAGCTTTCCGTGATCCACGATGGCGATGCGGTCGCAGAGCCGGTCGGCTTCGTCCATGTAGTGAGTAGTGATCAGGATTGTGAGCTGGCGGTGAGATTTAATGTTGGTCAGCATTTCCCACACGGCGACGCGGGACACTGGATCGAGCCCGGTAGTCGGCTCATCGAGAAAGAAAATTCGCGGGCTGTGGACCAGGCCGCGGGCGATCTCCAGACGCCGCCGCATGCCGCCGGATAAGGTTTTGGTCTGCGCGTGGCGCCACTTAGTTAAATCGACGACTTCCAACAATTCGTCAATCGCAGCTTTGCGCTTTTTTGCAGGAACGTCGTACAGCTTGGCATAAATGTTGAGATTCTCCTCAACTGTGAGGTCAAGGTCGCTGGTGAGAGCCTGTGGAATCACGCCGATGGCTCGTCGTGCTGCATCGGCTTCTTTCTGCACATCGTGTCCGGCGACGCGGGCGGTGCCGGCGGTGATGGGGATGAGAGTGGTCATCATGCGGATCAGGGTTGACTTGCCTGCGCCGTTTGGGCCGAGCAGACCGAAGATCTCTTCTTCCTTGACGCTGAAGGACACGTCATCTACCGCAGTAAAGTCGCCGTACTTCTTAACAATGTGCTTCACTTCGATGGCATTAGGCACAGCAGGGGCACCGCTCTCGAGTGCGCCGTTCGTTCCGCCGTTAGATTTGAAATCCGTAATCATTGATTCTTTCCAGCGGCTTCGGCGGTGCTCCTGGCCGGCTTGCCGTTCACTTGCTCGGGAGAAACCAGCACCTCGGCGGTCATTCCTGGAACATAAGCGCCCTTTGGATTATCCAAACGGATTTTTAGCACGATAGTCTTGATATCCCGTTTGCGGCGGTTCACGTCGCGCTGCGTAGCGAAATCTGCCTCGGCCGATTTGAAGAACACTTTGCCCGAGGTCACTGTCCCGCCGGGGAGACGGATGCGCAGCGTATCTCCGAGGCCAATGTGATCTGCCTGGGTTTCTGGAATGGCAGCACGCACCCAGGTGTCGCCGAGATCAACGATGGTAACGATTGGCTGACCGGCATTCAAAACTTCACCTTCGCGCGCTGCGCGCACCGAAACTGTTCCATTCACCGGCGCATAAATCTTGGTGTAGCCCAGCCGGACTTCGGCTTCCTTCAACTGCGCTTCGGCGTTGGCGAGCTGGCCCCGCGTAGAAGCGACGGTGCTTTCGGCGGCGTGCGCCTGATGCGTGTTAGCGATGGCCGTGCTCAAATCAGCTTGTGCGGCCTCTACTTGCTTTTGCAATGACGCCACCAGCGCCTGCTGTGCTTTCAGATTGCTCTCTGCCTGTACTTTCTCTTGCTCGGAAGCGACGCCTTGATTCGCCAGCTCGATGGTGCGCCGGCTGTCGCTTTCAGTGCGTTGCAACGTAGCCTCGGCCTGCACCAGTTGTGCGCGAGCAGATTCCAATCTCGCTTGCGCGTTTGCAACGTTGCTTGAAGTCGAACCTTGCGTCGCTTGCTGGGTGGCCTGAGTTGCCGCCACTTGCGAGCGCAGGCTGTCAATCATGGCGGCAGCAGCGCGGGCCTGCGCTTCTAGTTCTGAAGGATCGAGCACTGCGATCAGGTCTCCTTGCTTTACCTGTGTTCCTTCATCGACGAGCAGTTTTGCGAGCCGGCCTTGCATCTGCGGGCTGACGATGACCTGATTCGAATCGACGGTACCGATCAGCACCAGGTCTTTCGAACTGGGCGTGGACAAGAAGTAATAAGCCAGTGCCGCGGCGCAGATGACGGCGAGAAGGATGAAAATGCGGTTACGGCTGTTCATTTTCTGCTCCTCTCGTCTGGTTGCTGGAACAAGGCGGCGGAAATGAAGTCGAGCACCGCAGCCCGGCGCTGCGCCAAAAATTCGGGCGAGAACGGATCCCGACCGGTCACCATGCGCATGACCGGCGCATTTGTAAAATAGAACACAATCATTGCGATCATTGATGGGATGAAATGCATTGGATCGACGCCGCGGAATTCCCCTTTGCCCTGCCCATCACGGAGAACGGCGGCAAGCCCTCCAAACACTGGACGAAAATATTGTTTGGCGATGCGCTCAAGATGTGGGGCGCGTCCGCGACTGCCGCTCATCATTTCGGCTTGCACGATCCGAGGGTAAAGAGGGTGATTGGCGATGTAATCGAAATGGGTGCTCGCATAGGTCAGGATTTTTTCTTTCGGCGGCAAATCGCGCGAAAGGACTTCTCCAATTGCTGCGACAAGGCCGCCAAAGACCTGATCGAGTACGGCGTTGTAGAGTGCTTCCTTGTCTTTGAAGTAGTAATAGAGCAGGGCCTTATTGACGCGGGCGGCGCGGGCGATGGCATCGGTGCGTGCGCCGGCCGCGCCCTCGCGGGAGAACTCACGCACGGCCGCATCGAGGATGGCGGCACGGCTTTCCTCGGGTCGTCCTCGGGAACCCATCCGCGGTTTGGAAGGTGCGAGCTTCATTTCCGTCATTAAGTAACCAGTTAGTTAGATAATACCGAAATGCGACTGCACGTGCAAGTGTGCTTCCAAAGAATTGGAAGGTTGCGGGATCGGGCTGCTGTGATTACAATGTAATCACACGCAAATAGGACTTTAAGCCATGAAAACTGAATTGGTTCGTATCGGGAACTCCCGCGGCATTCGCATTCCGAAGCCCCTCATCGAGCAATGCGGGCTGGGCAACAACGTGGAGTTACGCGTTGAGAATGACTCTCTCGTGATTTCTCCGGAACGCCGGCCCCGGCAGGGCTGGGAGGAAGCATTCCGCGCGGCTGGCTCTGGAATAAATGACGAACGCCTGCTGGAGACGGTGGCCCCGAATGAGTTCGATCGCAAGGAATGGAAGTGGTGAACCGACCGCCGCAGCGGGATGAGGTCTGGCTCGTAAGCCTTGATCCGACGCACGGCGCTGAGATCCAGAAGACCCGTCCGTGCCTGATCATCTCGCCGGATGAAATGAACCGTTATCTGCAAACCGTCATCGTTGCGCCGATGACAACAGCCGTGCGGTTTTATCCCACTAGAGTGCCAGTGCGCTTTCAGAGAAAATCCGGGCAGGTCGTCCTGGATCAGCTCCGCGCCATTGATAGGCAACGTCTGCTGCGGAAGCTTGGAACGGTTTCGGCGAGCACCGCCCGCGAGGTCTCCACTACTCTCCTCGAAATGTTCAGTCGATCGTGAACGGCTATCCGTCGCCACTACGAACTTCGCCGATGGCACGGGCGGGAACGCCCGCGCCTACATCGCGTGTTTGTTGGAAGATCACGGCTTTGTTTTCTCCACCTGCTTTTCTGGCCGGATGTCGTATTCGGGATGGGGAACGCCCATCAGCCACTTGTCGAACCAACCCATAATGTGATCGAGCCGCTCGATGCGGTGCCACGGCTCGCCGGACCGCGAGAGCTCGTGCGTCTCACGCGGAAAGATAACCATCGCGGTGGGCCGTTTGAGAAACTTCAGCGCACGGAACAGTTGTTCGCCGCCCGAGTCCGGAGGCGTGCGGTAATCGGCTTCGCCGAGAACGAACATCACCGGCGTGTGAATGTTTTGCACGAATGTGATCGCTGAACGATTGTTGTAGTCCTGCGTATCTTGGAATGGCGGGGCTTTGAACCAATTGGGCTGGAAGAGAGTGAAATCGGCGGTGTACCACCAGGACGTCCAGTTTGATATATCGCGCTGCGAAACAGCCGCGGCAAAGCGATCAGTATGCGTGACGGTCCAATTGGTGAGGACGCCGCCGCCGCTGCCGCCGGTGACGCCAAGTTTTTTTGGATCGATGTAGCCGCGCTTGAGCAATTCGTCGACTCCGATCATCAGATCGCGGTAATCATCGCCTGGGTAGTGGTACTGAATAATGTTGCCGAATTCCTGGCCGTAGCTGGTTGAGCCGCGTGGATTGGGATAGAGCACAACATAGCCTTTGGCGGCCATCCACTGAAATTCGTGATCAAAGACCCAGCCGTACGCTGCGTGCGGGCCACCGTGGATGTCTAGGATCAAAGGGTATTTTTTGTGCGGATCGAAATCGGGCGGCTTTTGAATCCATGCTTGAATCTTTTTTCCATCGAAGCTGGTGTAATTGAACTCTTCAGGCGGCGTTAGGGTGAGCTGCGACCAGAGCGACTGGTTAAGATCGGTGATGTGTCGTTGCGTGCCATCTTCGACGATGGTGAAAAGATCGCCGATCGTGACGGGAGTTGAAACCAGCGCAACAAGCGCTCGAGCATCAGGCGTGACGGAAAAATCGAGCACCGCCTGGTCACCGTGTGTAATTTCGGTAACCGCTCCGGATTGCGCATCTACGCGGACGAGCGGCGTGCGCCCTTGCTTCGCGACTGTGTCGAAGAGCCAGCGGCCGTCCAGTGACCAGTGCAGTGTGCGTCCGTTACCGCCACGAGGAGCGGCATTGTCGCCGGATACAGAGTCGCCCATGTCGAAGTCGTAGTTGGCTGTGAGATTTCGGGTTTGGGCGTTGGGCGTAACGTCCATGACCCAAACATCGGGTTGCGAATAGGAACGGACTGGCTGCGTAACTGCGCCGTGAAATGCGAGGCGGCGGCCATCAGGGCTGAGAGCGAGATCACCAATGCCCATGGGGACTGTGGCGAGCTTTTGCAGATCGCCTCCGGCAGATGGCACAGAGTAAATGTCGGTTGTCGGCAGTTCGTAATATGGCTCGTCGATACGCCTGGTGATGAAGTAAATGCGCGAGCCGTCATGGCTCCAGAAAGGCTCGGCTTCGTCGAACTCTCCGGTGGTGAGCTGTTTGGGCTTTGTGAGCTCGTCGGATGTGGTAGGCACATCGAGCACCCAAATGTGATTGTGGCGTTTAGGATCAAGATAGCCTTCGTCGTTGTCGCGGTAGACCGCGCGGTTGATAACGTGTACGTCGGATTCGTGTTCGCTTTCCGGCTCCGGCGATTTTGGCTCTGCGGTGTTCTTGGTGGCTTCGGATTCCTTTGATTTGTTCTCGCCCTCGAGTTTCTTCTTTTTGCGCTCTTCCTTCGCGATGTCTTCCGGCGTGGTCGTACTGAGAAATACGATGGTCTTGCTGTCGGGAGACCAGACTGGGTTGCTGGCGCCTTTGGGCAGATCGGTGATGGTCCAGGCTTCACCGCCCGCGAGCGGCAGAATCGCAATCTGCGCCGGGCGCGGCTTGCCGGTCTCGTCTTTTTCTCCGCCGCGCACAAATGCGATGTAACGGCCATCCTGCGACCAGCGATGATTCGTGTCGTGCTTGCCGTTGGTCATGCGAACGGGAGCTTCATTTCCCGCGGTCGCTACCGTCCAGATGGAGGTTTCATAGCCGGTACGCTTTTCGTCGACGACTACACGCGTGAATGCAACGCGGGTGCCGTCAGGCGAAAGCTGCGGGTTGGCGATCCAGGTGAATTTGAAAAGATCTTTTTCCGTGATTGGACGTTTGCCGGAGCTACTTGGACCTGCCGCGTTCTGCTGGGCTTTGGGCGTCAGCGTGAGCAGAGAGAAGGCGATTAGTATGACAGGCTGAAGCAAAGCACACCGGCGCAAGCGCATGCGTATCCTCGTGCGTGGAATGTGATGAACGGCGAACGGGCATTCTGCTACTCAGCGCTGTGCCTGTCAATCGGTGTCACGGGATCTGTTGGTAGCACATGATATGTCCGCTTGAAATAGCAAGTGATCTGTCCGCTTTGCGGGCGGCGAGAGTAGCAGACCATGGGAAGCATGGTTGGTTACT
>Ga0209155_1000337_pt1 | contig 21918 bp, 22 predicted proteins | sample GraSoiAngelo_122_FD_185879 | JGI IMG/M metagenome (GOLD analysis project Ga0209155, IMG submission 185879) | Grasslands soil microbial communities from the Angelo Coastal Reserve, California, USA - 14_0927_02_20cm (SPAdes) (version 2) | ecosystem: Environmental > Terrestrial > Soil > Grasslands ... | reverse complement strand
GACTCGCGGCGGTTGGTCACGATGAGCGAGTCGAAGCGGTAGCGGTGCGCCACCCGCTCGAGGAGCTCGCTCGACGCCACGTACGCGGTGTTGACCGCCATGATGAGAATGACGCTGCCGAAGAGGCCCACCACGACGCCGAACGGGACGTTGCCCACGACCGTCGCCCAGTAGGTGATGAGGTCGCCCTCGTGCTGCTGGAAGTCGATCGGCGCGGACAGCGCGAGCGCCGAGACCACGGGCGTGACGATGCCGACGGTGAGGGCGAGGAACCAGTAGGCCTTGGCGATGTCCCGCCAGCTCTGGACGAGCCCGGCGGTCTGGATGACCGACTCGATGCCGGAGTAGGCGAGCACGCAGCTGGCGACGCCGATCGTGATCACCGAGACGGCGTGGGCGGCGGTGTGATGGTGCAGCGCCCGATACACCTCGACGCCGCTCTGCCACATGGTCCCCGGCGACGACGGCTCCAGGTTCAGGATGCCGAGCGTGATGAGATTCAGGAACACGAAGGCGGCGGCCACGAAGATCCCGAACGTCACCCGGGCGTTCTCGCGGATGCCGATGATGTTGAGCCCCGCGACGGCCCAGATGATGCCGAGGACGAGGAGGCGCTCGGCGCCGGCCCCGAGCGCGACGAACGCGGTCCCGTTGATGACCGCGCTCACCGTCGAGATGCATGCGGTGAGGATGTAGTCGACCATGATCGACGCGACGGCGACGAAGGACGCGACGGGGCCGAGGACGAAGTAGGAGAACGAGTACACGCCGCCGCCCCGGAGGCCGTGCAGCTCGAGGATCTCCGAGATCTCGACCATGCGGGTGGAGAGCACCCGCATGATGAGCGACGTGAACGCGATGAAGAAGATCGCCTGCATCCCGATGAAGCGGTGCGCTTCGGCCGGCGCGTAGAAGACCGACGTCAGCTCGTCCATCAAGGTGATGACGCCGATCGAGAGCCAGGTGAGGTACCACTTGCCTCCCTTGGCGAAGCCGAGGAGCTGCGGCCGCATGAGGATGATCGCGAAGACGCCGACCAGGAGGACGTTCAGCCAGAAGAGGACGATGAACGTCATCGGAGCTCCAGCACGTCGAACAGCTGGTCGAGCGACGTGACGCCCTCGGCCGTGACGCCGGCCGGCGCGTCGATCCCGCGGGTGTTCCCCGCCGGGAGGACGCAGCGCCGGAACCCCTGGCGCGCCGCCTCGCGGAGGCGTGCGTCCGCGCGGCCGACCGCGCGGACCTCGCCCGTGAGGCCCACCTCGCCCCACACGGCGACGTCCTCGCCGAGCGCGCGCCCGCGCGCGCTCGACGCCACCGCCGCGACGACCGCGAGGTCAGCCGCCGGCTCGTCCACCTGGAGGCCACCCGCCACGTTGAGAAAGACGTCCTGGTCGTGGAGCGGCATGCCGAGGCGTTTCTCGAGGACGGCGAGGAGGAGCGCGACCCGCCCGACGTCGAGCCCGATGGCCGCGCGTCGCGGCAGCGCCAGCGCGGAGCGGGAGACGAGCGCCTGGATCTCGACGAGGAGCGGCCGGCTGCCCTCGAGCGTCGCCAGCACCGTGGACCCGGGCGCACCGGCCGGCCGCTCGGCGAGGAACGTCGCCGACGGGTTCGGCACCTCGGCGAGCCCGCGCTCACCCATCTCGAAGACGGCCACCTCGTTCGTCGATCCGAAGCGGTTCTTCACCGCGCGCAGCACGCGGAGCGCGTGGCCCGAGTCGCCCTCGAAGTAGAGCACGGTGTCGACCAGGTGCTCGAGCACGCGCGGGCCGGCCAGCGCGCCTTCCTTGGTCACGTGGCCGATCAGGAAGCACGCCACGCCGCTCGCCTTGGCATGCGCGACGAGCAGCGCCGCCGACTCGCGCACCTGGCCGACGCTGCCGGGAGCGGACGCGAGGGCGCCGGTGTGGAGCGTCTGGATGGAATCGACGACGACCGCCGCCGGACGCATCCGCTCGAGCTGCTCGATGACCGCCTCCGTGGCAGTCTCGGGCAGGACGTGGACGTCGCCGACGCCGGCCTCCGCCATGCCGAGCCGCTCGGCCCGCAGCCGCACCTGCTCGGGAGACTCCTCGCCGGCGACGTAGAGAACGGGCAATCCCTGGCGGGCGAGCGCGCCGCACGCCTGGAGCGCGAGCGTCGACTTGCCGATGCCGGGGTCACCGCCGACGAGCACGACCGAACCCTGGACGAGGCCACCGCCGAGAACGCGATCGAGCTCGCCGAGGCCGGTCGAGCGCCGCACGGTGTCACCCGCCGTGACGGCGACGAGCGGGCGCGGTGTCGCCGCCGAAGCGCCGGTGCGCGTTTCCCGAGCCCGCGTCTCGCGCACGGCCTCCTCGACGAGCGCGTTCCACGCGCCGCAGCCCGGGCACTGTCCGAGCCAGCGTGACGCCGCCCGGCCGCACTGCTGGCAGACGAAGGCCGTGCGTGCTGTCTTGTCAACCATTCGAGGCGCGTCGGTTGACAAGCGGCGGGCGGGGCGCGATGAGGGCGGCCGCGTGCCCCCGCCCCCCGCCGCGCTCGACGCGCACCTCGCCGAGGAGCTCGAGCTGCTCGACGCCGCCGCGCTCCGCCGCCGGCTCTTCCCCATCCAGTCGGGCGCCGGACCCGAGGTGCTGATCGACGGTCGTCGCTACCTCCTCCTCTCCTCCAACAACTACCTCGGCCTCGCCACGCATCCGGCGCTGCGCGCCGCCGCCTGCCGCGCGATCGAGCAGTACGGCTGCGGAACGGGCGCGTCGCGGCTCATCGCCGGACATCTCGACCTGCACGCGGCGGTCGAGGCGAAGCTCGCCGCGTTCAATCATCGCGACGAGTTCTTCAACTGACGCTTCAGCTTTTGCCATTATCAGAAGGTCCCGGAACCGCGTGCGATCGCGACCGTGCCGGTGCGCGACACCTCGACAAGCCCAAGCGGTACCATGAGCGAAATAAACGCGTTCAGCTTTTCGCCCGAGCCGGTCATCTCGAAGACAAAGCTCTCGGTCGTCGAGTCGACGACGCGCGCCCGGAAGATGTCGGCGAGCCGCAGAGACTCGATACGCGCCTCGCCTTTGCCCGCGACCTTGATCAGCGCCATCTCGCGCTCGACCGAGGGGCCTTCATCGGTCAAATCGTGCACCTTGTGCACCGGCACGAGACGCGACAATTGCGCCTTGATCTGCTCGATGATCATCGGCGTGCCGCTCGTCACGATCGTGATGCGCGACAGGCTGTTGCTGCGGTCGACCTCGGCGACGGTCAGGCTCTCGATATTGTAGCCGCGCCCGGAGAAGAGGCCGATGACGCGCGCCAAGACGCCCGGCTCGTTGTCGACGAGAACGGCGACTGTGTGGCGCTCGATCGTATCGCTGTCGGGCAAGTGCCGCGCCTCACACGAGAACCATGCCCTCTTCGGATACCGGCTGTTGCGCCTTGTCGGCCGGGCCGAGCAGCATCTCGTTATGCGCGGCGCCCGCGGGGATCATCGGGAAGCAGTTCTCCGTCTGGTCGACGACGACATCGAGGATGACGGCGCGCGGCTCTTCGATCATCTGCAGGATCGCGTCATCGAGTTCGTCCGGCCGCTCGACCCGCCGTCCCGCCGCGCCGAACGCGTCGGCCAGCTTGACGAAATCAGGCAATGCCGCGGTGTAGCTTTCGGAATAGCGCCCGCCATGCAGCAATTCCTGCCACTGGCGCACCATCCCCATATACTGGTTGTTCAGGATGAACGCCTTCACCGGCAGCCGGTACTGCGCGATCGTCGACATCTCCTGGATGTTCATCAGGATCGAGGCTTCGCCCGCGATGTCGATGACAAGCGAGTCCGGATGCGCGACCTGCACCCCGACCGCCGCCGGCAAGCCATAGCCCATCGTGCCGAGCCCGCCCGAGGTCATCCAGTGATAGGGCTTGTCGAATTTGAAGAACTGCGCCGCCCACATCTGGTGCTGGCCGACTTCGGTCGTGATAAACGGGTCGCGCTCGCGGGTCAGCGCATAGAGGCGTTCGAGCGCGTATTGCGGCTTGATCAGATCCCGGCGCGAGCCGTCGTAGCGTAGGCAGTTGCGCGCTCGCCACGCATCGATCTTGCGCCACCAGGCGTGCCGCGCCTTTGTGTCGGAATGCGGCGCAGCCTTTTTCCACGCCTGCAACAGCGCGCCCATCACTTCGTTGCAGTCGCCGAGCAACGGCAGGTCGACCCGCACATTCTTGTTGATCGATGACGGATCGATGTCGATGTGGATTTTCTTGGAGCCGGGCGAGAACGCGCTGAGCCGCCCGGTCACGCGGTCGTCAAAGCGCGAGCCGACCGCGATCATCAGATCGCAATCGTGCATCGCCATGTTCGACTCATACATGCCGTGCATGCCGACCATGCCGAGGAAATGCGGGTCGCTCGCCGGCAGCGCGCCGAGCCCCATCAGGGTCAGCGTGCAGGGCGCATCGACGAGGCGCACGAATTCGGTAAAGCGGGCGCAGGCTTCGAGCCCGGAATTGACCAGCCCGCCACCGCCATAAAACAGCGGCCGCTTCGCCGCCGCGATCATCTCGATCGCCTCGGCGACCCGCGCCGGATCGGGCTTTGTTTGCGGCCGGTAGCTCTTATGCGCGACCTGCTGGGGCCCGACATAATTGCCCAACGCGAACAGGACGTCCTTTGGCAGATCGACAACGACCGGCCCCGGCCGTCCGCTTTTCGCCACGTAAAACGCCTCGTGCAGAACGCGCGCGAGGTCGTTGACGTCCTTCACCAGATAATTGTGCTTGGTGCAGGGCCGGGTGATGCCGGTCGTGTCGGCTTCCTGAAAGGCGTCATTGCCGATCAGATGCGTCGGCACCTGGCCCGTGAGACACACGACCGGCACCGAGTCCATCAGCGCGTCGGTGAGGCCGGTCACGGCGTTTGTCGCGCCGGGCCCGCTCGTCACCAGGACGACCCCGACCTTCCCGGTCGAGCGGGCATAGCCTTCCGCAGCATGCACCGCGCCCCCCTCCTGGCGCACCAGGATGTGGCGCAGCGCGTTCTGCTTGAACAAGGAGTCGTAGATCGGCAGGACCGCGCCCCCGGGATAGCCGAATACGACATCGACACCCTGATCGACGAGCGCCTTGATGACGATATCCGCTCCACAGATCGGCTCGGCCGACATGACCGTCTCCTGGTTAAAGTATTGGCAAAGCGTCCCGTTCGGTCCAGCCTGGCCCGGCACGGGGGCTGGCACCGTAGAGAGCTAGGCTGGATGGGTCAACAGGAACTGGTCAATTAAGTCATTGGCCTGCCGCAACATACTTGGCGACAACTGCCGATCGAAGACGAGATCGGCGATTATTTGGTGGCGAAACCAGGTCATCTGCCGCTTGGCATAGCGGCGGGTGGCGCGCTGCGCTGCCGCGACCGCCTCCTCAAGCGTGATTTCGCCGCGCAAATGCCGCATCAGTTCGGGGACACCGACACCCTTCATCGCCGGCAGGCCGGGCGGTAAACCGCGGTCCATGAGAACTCTTGCCTCCTCGATCCCGCCGGCCGCGATCATCGCCTCGAAACGGCGGTCGCAGGCGGCGTACAGCGCCTCGCGCGGCGGCATGATCAGGATTGTCGCAAACCGAAATGCCTCCGGCTTCCCGCCGCGCCGCTGCCATTCGCCGAGCGGCTTTCCGGTGGCGCGCACGACTTCCCAGGCCCGCAACAGCCGTTGCCGGTCGCCGGGCGGGAGCCGGCCTGCCGCGGCCGGATCGAGTTCGGCCAGCCGCTCGCGGAACGCGGCCCCGCCGATCTCGGCATAGAGCGCGGCGGCTTCGTCGCGGATCGATGCCGCGATCCCCGGCACCGATGCCAGCCCGCGCTGCAAGGCGCGCAGATAGAGCCCGGTGCCGCCGACCAGAAAAGGCAGGCTCCCCGCCTGATGCGCCGCCGCGATCTCGGCCAGGGCCCGCTCGCGCCACAGCGCCACCGAGCCGCGTTCGGCCGCATCGAGAAACCCGTAGAGGCGGTGCGGCACGCGGCGCATCGACGCCGCGTCGGGCCGGGCGCTCAGGATGCTGAGGTCGCGATAGATCTGCTGGCTGTCGGCATTGATGATCGTGCCGCCGCGTGCCGCGGCCAGCTCGAGCGCCAGGGCCGACTTGCCGCTCGCCGTCGGCCCGGCAACGATAACGACGGGCGATTGGGGTTCTGTGTCTCGTCGCACCGAGATCGCTTTGCTTTGCTCGCGATGACGAACAAATAGGTTGTGATTGCGAGGAGCGCAGCGACGAAGCAATCTCGATGCCTGATAGACCAGCGGCGCCGCGTTCCGATGAGCCTGGTTCTGACATTGATCGCCGGTCCCGGGGCCGAAGCGCGGTTACCTGGCCGGGCCGCGGCGATCGGGGCGACTTTATCTAACCGTGAGCCGGACTGGCTGGCGCCCGGCCGGGCTTGCGATTTTGTCCTCAGGGACGGCGATGCGGTCAACGCCGAAGCATTCGCCCGGCAGGCGATCGGCAATGCCGCGATCGATGTGCTCGTCCAGCCGGCCGAGGGCCGGCGCAAGCGAGTGTTTGTCGCCGATCTCGAATCGACAATCATCGAGAACGAGATGCTCGACGAGCTCGCCGATTTTGTCGGCCTGCGCGCGCATGTCGCCGAGATCACCCGGCGCGCGATGAATGGCGAGCTCGATTTCGCCGCCGCGCTCAAAGAGCGGGTCGCGCTGCTGAAAGGTCTCCCGGCGACGGTGCTCGACGACGCGGCGGCCCGCATCCGCCTCATGCCGGGCGCGCGCACCTTGCTCGCGACCTTGCGCGCCGCCGGGGTGCGGACCGCGCTCGTTTCGGGCGGGTTTACCGTGTTCGTCGAGCGGATCGCCGCCGAGCTCGGCTTTGACCGGGTCTCGGCAAACCGAATCGACATTGCCGATGGGCATATCGCCGGCACGGTCGCATCGCCGATCCTGACCCGCGAGACAAAGCGCGACACGTTGCTGCAAATGGCCGCGGAACTGGGCGTCCCGTTATCCGCGACAGTGGCGGTCGGCGACGGCGCCAACGATTTGCCGATGCTCGAAGCGGCCGGGCTCGGCATCGCGTTTCATGCCAAGCCCGCAGTCGCCGCTGCCGCGCGCTGGCGGCTCGATCATGCCGATCTGACTGGCATCCTCTACGCCCAGGGTTATCGGCAGGAGGAGATCGTCGAACCCTAGGGCGGAAAAGCGATGGCCCTAGCTCTGGTCGAGGCGCACCGCGACAAAGCGCAGATCGCCCTGGCGCTCGACCAACAGCAGGATCGATTTACGGCCCGCCTTCTTCGCGTCATCGATCTTGCCGACGACTTGGCCGGCGCTCTTGATCTCTTCCTGCGCCGCCTCGACGATGACGTCGCCCGCCTTTAGCCCTTTTTCGGCCGCCGGGCTGTCCTTCGCCACATCGACGACAACAACCCCCTTCGAATCATCCGCGAGCGAGAATTTCTCCTTCATCTCGGGGCTGATATTCGCGAGCGTCAGCCCGAGCGCGCTGACGGTCGGGGCGTCGTCCTTGGCGGGCGCCTTTTTGGGCGCCTCCTTTGCCGAGACCTGCTCGGTCTCGTCGAGCTTTCCGACCTTGACGTGCAGCGGCGTCTCTTTCCGCTTGCGCCACACCGTCACCGGCACGCTCTTGTCGACCGGCGTCTCGGCGACGAGCCGCGGCAGATGGCGCATATCGGTCACCGGCTTCCCGTCGAAGGTCAGGATGACATCGCCGGGCTGGATGCCGCCATTCTGCGCCGGACCATTGTCGTTGACGCTCGCGACGAGCGCGCCTTTCGGCTTGTCGAGGCCGAGGCTCTCCGCGATCTCATCGGTCACCGCCTGGATGCGCACGCCGAGCCAGCCGCGGTGCACGGTGTGATCGGGCTCGCGCACCAATTCGGCGGCCACCTGCTTGGCGAGGTTCGACGGGATCGCGAAGCCGATGCCGATCGAGCCGCCCGAGGGCGAATAGATCGCCGTGTTGATGCCGATGACCTCGCCATCCATGTTGAACATCGGCCCGCCCGAATTGCCGCGATTGATCGCCGCGTCGGTCTGCAGGAAATCGTCATAGGGGCCGGATTGGATGTCGCGCTGCCGCGCCGACAGAATGCCGGCGGTGACGCTGCCGCCGAGCCCGAACGGGTTGCCGATCGCCAATACCCAATCGCCGACCCGTGATTTGTCGCTGTCGCCCCAGCGCGTGGCTACCAGCGGTTTTGTCGTTTTGACCTTGAGCACCGCGACATCGGTCTTGGTGTCGCGGCCCACCACTTCGGCCTTCAGCTCGGTATTGTCCGCGAGCTTGACGGTGATCTCGTCGGCATCGGCAATAACGTGATTGTTCGTGACGATGTAGCCCCCTGCGTCCACGACAAAGCCGGAGCCGAGCGAGGTCGCCTTGCGCGGCTTCGCCTCCGGGCGGCCGCTTTGCGGGGTGTCGTGATCCTTGAAGAAGTCCTTGAAGAACTCTTCGAAGGGCGAGCCCGGTGGGAATTTCGGGCGGCCCGGCGTGCTTTCCTTCTGTTTGTCGGTCTTCAAGGTCTGTGTCGTTGAGATGTTAACGACCGATGGCAAGAGCTTGTCGGCGAGATCGGCGAAGCTGTCGGGCGCCGGCCGCGCTGCGACCGGCGGAGCTCCGGCCGGCAGGACGAGCAGCAGCGCGGCAACCGCGGCCAGTGCAGAGCGCCGCAAGCTCAGCGAAAACAGAAGCACTTCAATCAACTCCTCGGATCGAATGGCCGCCGGCGCCGGACATCTAACGGGGCGCGCCGGGTAGGGCGCCGGACCAGGGCGCGGAGATTACGGGAGAAGCGGCCGGCAAGCCAGATGCCTCGCATACCTCAGCGTCGCAGTAACCATACCAGGACGACCCCGAGGAGGGCAGCGACCAGCCCAGCGATGCGCAGACTCTGCGGCGGCACCAGCATCGCCCGAGCGGCGATCCGCTTCATCCCGTCCGGAAACAGGGCATAGAGGACCCCTTCGATGACCAGCACGAGGGCAAGCGCCGTCCCGAGGTCCCGCATCAATCGCGGCGGATGCGGTCATGCCGCGCCGCCGTATAGAGCCCGCCGCAATAACGGTCGGCCACGCCTGGGTTCACCGCGGCGGGTTGCCGGCGCCGGCGCCGCCGGTCGCCGGGTTCGCAGCTCGCGGCGGCGTACCATGCGGCGCTCCGGCCGTGGCGGCCTCGCCCGTCCAGCCGCCAAAGAAGCGGAAGAAATTGCCTTCCGGCGACAAGATGAACGAGGTGTCCTTGCCGTTCAGCGCATCGCGATAGGCCTGCAGCGAGCGATAGAAGGCAAAGAATTCTTTGTCTTGCCCAAACGCATCGGCATAGATCTTGATCGATTGACCGTCGCCGTCGCCGCGCACCCGCTGCGCATCGCGCTGCGCCTCGGCTAGAATGACGGTGCGCTCGCGCTCGGCATTGGCGCGTACATTCTGGGCTGCTTCAGCGCCCTCGCCGCGATATTGCCGCGCCTGCTGCTCGCGCTCGGACTGCATGCGGGCATAGATCGCCTGGCTGTTCTCTTCCGGCAGATCGGCCCGCCGCAGCCGCACATCGACAACGTCGATTCCGAAATCCTTGGCTTGCACCGCGACGTCGTCGCGGATCTGCACCATGATCGCGGCCCGCTTGTTCGACAGGACGTCGTTCAGCGTGACACTGCCGAGCACGCGGCGCAGGCTGCCGCTGACGAGCGCCGAGAGGCGGGCGCGCACCCCGGCTTCCGAGCCGACCGTCTGATAGAACTGGAGCGGGTTGACGATCCGATACCGGGTGTAGGTGTCGGCTACGAGCCGCTTCTGGTCCGAGACGATGACCTCTTCGTGCGGCGGCTCGAAATCGAGGACGCGGGTGTCGTAGAGGATGACGTTCTCGACAAACGGCCGCTTGACCCATAGCCCCGGCTCGCGGATGACGCGCCGCGGCTGGCCGAATTGCAGTACCAGCGCCTGCTCGGTCTGGTCGACGGTGAAGAACGAGCTCATCGCCAGGATGCCGGCGACCACCAGCACGACGCCGATGACCGCGAGAAGCCGCCGGTTCATTGCCGCCGTCCTATCGAGGGTTGCGCCGTGCCGCGGCCCGGCGGCGTCCCACCGGATGTCGATGAGGAGGATGTCGAGGACTGGGCCGCCCCCGTTTCCGGCGCCGAGCCGCCCGGGGGTGTTGTGCCGAGCAGGCTTGGCAGTGGCAGATAAGGCAACACGCCGCTCTGGCCCTGCGCCGCCTTGTCGATGATGATCTTGTTGCTGTTCTTCAGGATCTCTTCCATCGTTTCGATGTAGAGGCGCTGCAACGTCACATCCTGCGCCACCTTGAAGGCGCGGTAGACCGAGGTGAAGCGGTCGGCGTCGCCCTGCGAGCGGGCGATGATCTCGGCACGGTAGGCTTCCGCCTCCTGCTTGATGCGCACCGCGTCGCCGCGCGCCCGCGGAATGATGTCGTTGCGGTAGGCCTCGGCCTCATTGCGCAGCCGCTCTTTATCGGCGAGGGCACGCTGCACGTCGCGGAAAGATTCGATCACCGGGGCGGGCGGATCGACCTTGGCCATCTGCACCTGGGTGATGACGATGCCGGCGCCGTAGGAATCGAGGATCCGCTGCAACAGGTGCGTCGTGTCGGTCTCGATCTTGCCGCGGCCTTCGGCGAGCGCCTGCGCGATCGGCGTCTCGCCGACGATCTCGCGGATCGCGCTTTCGGCCGCCGACTTGACCGTCGCTTCGGGATTGCGAATGTGAAATAGGTAGTCCTGCGCGTTCTTGATGACCCAGAACACCGTGAAGTTGATGTCGATGATATTCTCGTCACCAGTCAGCATCAGCGCTTCTTCCGGCCGCGCGCCGCCGCTGGTGCGGCTCTCGCCGGAGCGGTAGCCGATCTCGGTGCGGTTGACGCGGGTGACGCTCGGGGTCAGCACGCTCTCGATCGGCGTCGGCAGGTGGTAATTGAGCCCCGGTTGCGTCGTGCGGTTGTAGGCGCCAAAGCGTAATACGACACCGACTTCGTCCGGCAATACCCGGTAGAAGCCGCTCGCCGCCCACAGCACGACGATCGCGGCGATGACGATCGCGACGCCGGTGCCGGTGCCGAAACCGCCCGGCAACACGCGGCGAAAGCGATCCTGGCTACGCCGCAACAGCTCTTCGAAATTGGGCGGCACCGGGCCGCGGGGTCCGCCGCCACCGCCGCGGCCGCTGCCCCAAGGCCCGCCGCCACCGCCGCCGCCGTGACCTCCGCCACCCCCGCCGCCGCGCGGCCCCGTGCCCCAGGGTCCGCCGCCGTCACTGTGCCAGATCATGCCTCGAACCCTTCCGCGGCAGCGCGCGCCCCCCAGCGAATGGCTGCCGAACCGTGCGCCGATAGAGGGCGCGCGTCCGGGGTGTTGTCAAGTGGGGGCCGGCCGCTTAAATGCGCACAACCCCCCAGGCTTGGTGCGGTGAATCCGAAATTCGCCGTGTCTCGGGGCCAGGCTTTGAGCGAATTTCGGATTCAAAGCCGCACGGGCAATTTAAAAGGGTCTGGTGTGGTTTCGGATTTGAAGTTCCCCAACGCGACCGCCACCCCTAATGGGAACTTCAAATCCACCACACCAGGAGCCGGGAATGCCCGTTACTGAAAACATGATCCTCGACGCGCTCCGGGCGGTGCGCGACCCCGAACGCGATGGCGACATCGTCTCGCTCGGCATGGTCACGGGGGTCGTGATCCGGGACGGCAATGTCGGGTTCGCGATCGAGGTCGAGCCGGAGCGCGGGGCACGTCTCGAACCGTTGCGAAAGGCGGCCGAACGCGCCGTCGAGGCGTTGCCGGATGTCATGTCGGTGACGGCGGTGTTGACCGCCGAAGCAAAACCGCCCGGCGGCGCGCGGAGTGCTGCGCCGGCTGCCGCAGCGGCACAAGCAGCACCGGCGGCTGGCAAGAGCGCGATCGCGCCGGGTGTCCGTGCCATCGTCGCGGTCGCTTCCGGCAAGGGCGGTGTCGGCAAATCGACGGTGGCCGCCAATCTGGCGCTTGGGCTGAAGGCCAACGGGCTGCGTGTCGGTGTGCTCGACGCCGACATTTACGGGCCCTCGATGCCTCGCATGCTCGGCATCACCGGTAAGCCTCAGATGGCCGACGCCAAGATCCTTCGGCCCATGGAGAATTACGGCCTGAAATGCATGTCGATCGGGTTTCTCGTGCCCGAGGACACGCCGATGATCTGGCGCGGCCCGATGGTCATGAGCGCCTTGCAGCAGATGCTGCGCGATGTCGCCTGGGGCGAGCTCGACATCATGGTCGTCGACATGCCGCCCGGCACCGGTGACGCCCAGTTGACGATGGCGCAGCAGGTGTCGCTCGCCGGCGCGGTCATCGTCTCGACGCCGCAGGACATCGCCCTGATCGACGCCCGCAAAGGGCTCAACATGTTCACGAAGGTCAATGTGCCGGTGCTCGGCATCATCGAGAACATGAGCTACTTCCTGTGCCCGCATTGCGGCGAGCGCAGCGATATCTTCTCGCATGGCGGTGCCCGCCGCGAGGCGGAGCGGCTTGGTGTCGATTTCTTGGGCGAGGTGCCGCTCGATCTCGCGATCCGCGAAACTTCCGACGAGGGCCGCCCGATCACCGTGTCGCAGCCGGATTCGCCCTACGCGCAGACCTTCCGCGACATCGCCGCCAAGGTCTGGGAAAAAGTCTCGGGCGAATCCACCGCCCGCCGCGCGCCGCCCCGCATCGTCGTCGAGTAGCTCGCGCGGCGACAACCATCGTCTCTCCGGCGGGAGCGGCACCCACTCGCTTGGGGTGGACGGTCGGGACAAAGAGGGGCCGAGCCGCCAGAATGGCGGGATGGATTTGCCGCGACCGCTGCCCGCCCGGGTCGTGCCGCCGCCGCTGCCGCGGCTCATCGCGGCGCGGTTGCCGGTGTTTTACGGCTGGGTCGTGCTCGCGTGCTTGTGCTGTGCCGGGTTTGCGCGGCAGGGGCCGGCCGTTGCGACCTTGTCGATCTTTGTCGAGCCGTTGACCCGCGAATTCGGCTGGTCGCGCACGGCGCTCTCCGGCGCGGTATCCTTAGGCGGCGTGTTGGCGGCGATCTCGGCGCCGCTGATCGGGCCCTTGCTCGACCGGCGCGGCTCGCGGCTGGTGCTGTGCGCCGCGGTACTCGTCAACGGCATCGCGCTGTTGCTGCTGTCCGCGACCGGGTCGCTGTTGCACTTTTATCTGCTGTTCTGCTTGGCCCGGATGAACTGGGCCGGGCCGTTCGATCTCGGCATCTACGGCGCATTATCGAACTGGTTTGTGCGGCGGCGCACCTTCGCGACATCGATCGCGACATTGGCACAGCAAGCCGGGCTCGTCGCGATGCCGCTTCTGGCGCAATTCGCGATCTTGCAACAGGGCTGGCGCGCGGGATGGCTCGCGATCGGCGCGGCGACATTGCTGATCGGCTTTGTGCCGGCCTGGCTGTTGCTGGTGCGCCGGCCCGAGGATCTCGGTTTGTCGCCGGATGGGAGGCAAGAGGCAGGCGACCGGAGTGCGGCGGATGAACGTCTGCTTGCCGCCGAGCCGGCCTTCTCGCGCCGCGAGGCATTGCATACCCCGGCTTTCTGGCTCGTCTTGCTCTACACGGCGCTGGTGTTTCCGGTGCAGGCCGGAGTCAGCCTGCACCAGGCGCCGTATCTGATAGAGCGCGGGCTGTCACCGACCATCGCCGCGACAGTCGTCAGCATGTTTTCACTGATGTCGGCGGTGGGGAGCATCGCCTGCGGGATGATGCCGCGCCGCTTTCCGATCCGCTACGGGCTGGCGCTGGCCGGGGCGAGTATAGCGCTCGGCACCGGCGCGATGCTCGGCATCCACTCGGCGGTGCTGGCTTACCTCGCCGGCGGGCTGTTCGGGTTTGGCATCGGCGCTGTGCTAACGCTGGTGCCGATCGCCTGGGCCGATTATTTCGGCCGCGCCCATTTCGGCGCGATCCGTGGCATTGCCTTGTCAGCACAGGTATTTGCGCAGGCGGCCGGGCCGCTCCTATCGGGTGTGTTGCGCGATTGGACCGGCAGCTACGCTCTGTCGCTCGAATGCTTTTTTGTGCTGGCGCTGGCGAGCATCGCGGCGGCGCTCATGGCGCGGCAGCCGCGTCTCGCCGGAACGTTGGCCTGAGCTTCCCGTTGAAAAAGCAGGGCGATTTCGAGGTGCCGGGATGCGCTGGAAACTGTTGGATCGAGGGCCGCCGGCGACTTACGCCATCGTGCTCCCGACGGGCGACGAGGCAATGCGCTCGCTGCAGGAATTCGTGCGCGAGCAGAAGATTGATGCCGCGGGGCTGACCGCGATCGGCGCGTTCGAGCGTGCCGTCATCGGCTATTTCGATTGGGACAAGAAGGACTATAAGCGCATCCCGGTCGATGAGCAGGTCGAGGTGTTGTCGCTGATCGGCGATGTCGCGGAAGCGGACGGCAAACCGGCTTTGCACATCCACGCCGTGCTCGGGAAGTCCGACGGCAGCGTCGTCGGCGGTCATCTCCTCGAAGGCCATGTGCGCCCGACCCTCGAAGTCATCCTGACGCAGCCCCCAGCGCATCTGCGCAAGAAGAAGGACCCCGAGACCGGGCTCGCGCTGATCGCGCTCGACCGCTCGTAGAATTTCGGTCTTGTCCGTGTATCCGACACATGTGCGCGCGCCTTGCGCTCCCCTAGCACACGCCCCCAATTGGTCATTCCGGGGTGCCGCGAAAGCGGCGAGCCCGGAATCCATATTCCAGAGCCGGTATTCATGGATTCCGGGCTCTCGGCGTCGCCAAGCCGCGGAATGATAGAAGGGTGACGACGCGTGTTGACATCAGCTTTCGCGGATAGTATTTAGCTAGTGAGTTAATTAACCGATCAGATAAATACCGCCTATGCCCGATCGACTGAGCGAAACCTTTTCGGCATTGGCCGACCCGACGCGGCGAGCGATCCTGGCGCGGCTTGCCACGGGCGAGGCGACCGTCGGCGAATTGGCCGAGCCGTTCGCGATGAGCTTGCCCGCGGTGTCGAAGCATCTGAAGGTGCTGGAGCGCGCCCGGCTCATTTCGCGCGGCCGCGAAGCGCAATGGCGACCCTGCCGGCTCGACGCGGCGCCGCTCAGGGGCGCCGCCGATTGGATCGAAGATTACCGGCAGTTCTGGGAAGAGAGCTTCGACCGCTTGGACGACTATCTGGCCGGGATCAAGTCGAAGCGGCCAAGGAGGAACAAGAATGCGCGCAAGCGACAGCGCAGTTAGCGACGCAGGGCAGCGCGGGCTAACGATCACGCGGACGTTCGATGCGCCGCGCGAGGTTGTGTTCGCGGCCTGGACCGATGCGAAGCAGGCGGCGCAATGGTGGGGGCCGCAGGGCTTCACGACGATTTCCTGCGAGATGGATGTGTGCGTGGGCGGCGCCTATCGCGCCTGCATGCGCTCGCCGGAGGGCACGCGACATTGCCGACGCGGCACCTATCGCGAGATCGTGCCGCCGGAGCGCCTCGTCTTCACCTTTGCCTGGGAAGACGCCGCCGGCGATCTCGGCCACGAGACGCTCGTGACGGTGACGTTCGCCGATGCCGGGCGCGGCAAGACGCGGTTGACGCTCCATCAGGCGCTGTTCGAGACGGAAAGCGCGCGCGACGCGCATCAGGGCGGCTGGGCCAGCTGCATGGAGCGCTTCGCCGCGTATCTCGCCGGCGCGGCTGCCGATCATTGAGAGGAGCAAACATGTCCAAGATCACCCCCTGTTTATGGTTCGACGGCGAAGCCGAGGAGGCCGCGAAACTCTATGTGTCGCTGCTGCCCGACTCGCGCATCGAGCACGTGCAGCGGAATATGACCGACAGCCCGGCCGGCAAGGCCGGCAGCGTGCTCGTCGTCAAGTTCACGCTCGCCGGGCAAAGCTTTCTCGCGCTGAACGGCGGGACGCGCTTCGAATACACGCATGCGATCTCGTTCATGATCGATTGCGAAGACCAGGCCGAGGTCGATCGGCTGTGGAATACGCTGTTGGACGGCGGCGCGGCCGAGCGGTGCGGCTGGCTCAAGGACCGCTACGGCGTCTCGTGGCAGATCGTGCCGCGCGCGTTGCCGCAATTGCTTGGCGACCCCGATCCGGCCAAAGCGCAACGCGTCATGCAGGCGATGCTCGGCATGGTGAAGCTCGACATCGCCGGGCTCAAGGCGGCGCATGCCGGCATACCGCGCGCCTGATGCAAAGCATGGAGGATACAGACATGACATCGCATCGAATCGTCAGCCGGGAGCAATGGCTCGTCGAGCGCAAGGCGCTGTTGGCGAAGGAAAAGGAATTCACGCGCACGCGCGACCGGCTCGGCGCCGAGCGGCGCGCCTTGCCGTGGATCAAGATCGAGAAGCCGTATGAATTCGAGGGGCCAGGAGGCAGGGAAACGCTGGCCGATCTGTTCGGCGGCAAGAGCCAGCTGATCGTCAAGCATTTCATGCTGGGGCCGGGCTGGAGCGAGGGTTGCGTCGGCTGCTCCTTCGAGATGGATCATGTCGACGGCATCCTCGCGCATCTTGGCGCACGCGACATCAGCTATGTCGCGGTCTCGCGCGCGCCTTGGCCGGAGATCCAAGCGTTCCGGAAGCGCATGGGATGGCAGATCAAATGGGTGTCGTCCTACGGCAACGACTTTAATTACGACTTCCATGTGTCGTTTACGCCGGACGAGATGCAGCGCGGCGCGGGCAATTACAATTACGAAACACGGCCGATCCCGATCGAGGAACTGTCGGGGCGCAGCGTTTTCTACAAAGATGAGAGCGGCGCCATCTTTCACACTTATTCGTCGTTCGGCCGTGGCGGCGAGGATGTGCTCGGCACCTACCGCCTGTTGGACATCGTGCCGAAGGGGCGCGACGAGACCGGGCCGCGCGGCAATCTGAGCGACTGGGTGCGCCACCACGACCGCTACGGCGCGGCCGGCACGGTGGCATCTACCGGACGTTGGCAGCCCGAAGCTGCAACGCCGTGCTGCGAACCAGCGGAGCCGCGCTGAACGCGGCGCCGATGACGACACCGAGCGCGAGGATGCCGGCGGCGATCGCAAACTGACGGTCGAGGCCGCGCGGCGGCGGAGGCGGCGGCAGCACGCCGAGCGCGTCGGCCTTACGCTCGGGATACGCCACGAACTCCGCCGCTTCGCGGTCGCTCGTCGCGGCCTTGCGGCGCGTGCGGGGAGCGGCGGCGGGTCGGTGGAGTGTCTCGGTGACGGTCATGGACTTTCCCTCACAGGCCCCTCACCCGCCTCGCTGCCCTCGGCACCCTCTCCCCCAGGCGGGGCGAGGGATTTGCAGCGGCGCCGTCGGGACTCCCTCTCCCCGCTTGCGGGGAGAGGGTCGGGGTGAGGGGCAGGTCCCTACACCAGCTCGCGAACCGTGTCGGAGGCGACGGTCAGCGCGATCTTGCCGCGATGCGGCGTGCCGCGCGCCAGCGACTCGGCGAAGTGCAATGCCTGCTCGGCGCGGATCTTCGGCGGCATCGGCGGCTCGTGCGGATCGACGACCGCCTCGACGAGCACTGGCCCCGGTGTCGCGAGCGCCTGCTCGATAACGCGGCCGCATTCCTCCGGCCGTTCGACCGAGAGGCCGGTGGCACCGCAGGCGCGCGCAACCATCGCGAAATCGATCGGCTGGAGGTCGCAGACATATTCGGGGTTCCCCAGGAACACCATCTGCTCCCATTTGATCTGGCCGAGCGTGTTGTTCTTGATGACGACGATTTTGATCGGGAGCTTGTATTTGACGGCGGTCGCCAGCTCGGCCATCAGCATCGACAGGCCGCCATCGCCGACAAAGGCGACGACCTGGCGGTCGGGATAAGCGACCTGCGCGCCGATCGCATAGGGCAGCCCGCAGGCCATCGTCGCAAGATTGCCGGACAGCGAGAACATCTGCTCGCCGCGGATATTGATGTGGCGCGCCGCCCAGGTCGTGATCGTACCGGAATCGGTGGCGATGATCGCGTCGTCGCGCAACCGCTTGCCGAGCTCGTGCGCGACGACCTGCGGCTTCATCGGCATGTCCTGCCTAGTGCCGCGCTCCTCCATCAACTTCTGCCACTCGGCCTTGCCTTGCTGCGCCTGTTGGAGCCAGGAGCGGTCGGGATTGCGGTCGAGATGCGGGATGAGGCGGCGCAAGACGCGCAACGAGTCGCCGACAAGCCCGACTTCGACCGGGTAACGCAGCCCGATGCGCAACGGATCGATTTCGATCTGCACGCAGCGCGCCTGGCCCGGTTTCGGATAGAACTCGATGTAAGGAAAGCTGCTGCCGACGATCAGCAAGGTGTCGCAGCCTTCGAGCGCGTCCTGCGACGGCCGCGTGCCGAGGAGGCCGACACCGCCCGTCGTGTAGGGGCTGTCGTCCGGCACGCAGGCCTTGCCGAGGATCGGCTTGACGATCGGCGCGCCGAGGATCTCGGCGATCTCCTCGAGTTCCTTGCGGGCGCCGACCGCGCCGCGTCCGGCGATGATGACCGGCTTTTTGCGTTGGTTCAGCAGTTCGGCCGCCTTGCGGATCGCCGCATCGGTCGGGATATGCGCGCTCTCGGCCCAGATGTCGGAGACATGATGCGGCCGGTTTCGCTTCGAGCGCATCTCGTCGACCGGCATTTCCTGCATGTCGACCGGCATCGTCACATGCGCGACGCCGCGATAGGCGAGCGCGGCGCGGCAGGCGAGCTCGACGACGTTCTCGGTGTGCGCCGGACCCATGATGCGGTTGTTGTATTTGCAGACATCGATGAAGAGCTTGTCGAGCTCGACATCCTGCTGCGTCTCGGTGTTCAGCAGGTCGTGGAACTGGAGCCCGGTGATCGCCAATACCGGGACGCCGTCGAGTTTGGCGTCGTAGAGCCCGTTCAGCAGGTGGATGCCGCCGGGCCCCGAGGTCGCGACGCAGACGCCGAGCCGGCCGGTGAATTTGGCGTAACCGCAGGCGGCGAAGGCGGCCGCCTCCTCGTGCCGCACCTGGATAAAGCGAATGCGGTCCTGGCGTTTCCGGAACGCCTCGATAATGCCGTTGATGCCGTCGCCGGGGATGCCGAACACGGTGTCGACGCCCCATGCCAACAGGGTCTCGACCAAAACGTCGCTGGCGGTCGTTTTCATGAATTTGCCTTCAAATCAGAGGGATGCGGACGTGCCGTCCGATGTCTTGTTTCTCTTAACGCGAACCTATTGCCGCCGTTCCGATGCGCGACGCTGCTTCGGGTGGTGCATGATTCGGGTGGTGCATGACACCGGAAGTTCAACTCAATGTGCCGGCGGGAAACCGGTGCGGGTTGCGTAATCGGTAAAGCTCAGGCCAAACATGATGATCAGCCAGAACAGGCCGGCCCCGGCAAAGATCAGCTTCAGTGAATGGCCGCGCGCGAGCTCCATAAAGACGAGCAGGACGATAATGGCTTTCGCCGCCGCAACGGCCAACGCGACGGCAATATTAGCCCTCCCGAGCGGGACAAAGGCCATCCCGAGCGTCAAGGCGAGCAGCAGGACCAGGCCGATCCAGGACCACACGAGGGAGCGCGGCGGCTTCGGCATCATCCGCCGCTCCGGCCGTTGAGGTAGATCAGCGGATAGAGAAAAATCCACACGAGATCGACAAAATGCCAATAGAGCCCGGTGACCTCGACCGGGGTGTGATAGGTGGGGCCGAACGCGCCGTGCGAAGCCCGCCAAGCCATGATGCCGACGATGACGATCCCGATCGACAGATGCAGCGCGTGGATGCCGGTCAGCGCGAAATACAGAAAATAGAACAGCTCGATGGCGTGGGCATGCGGGCTATCCGATGAAAAGTTCAACCCGGGGACGAGGTGCTCAGCATATTCCTGTGAGTATTCGAGCCCCTTCAGCCCGACAAACACCAGGCCGAGCGCGGCGGTCGCGATCAACAGAATTGTCAGGAGCTTGCGGTGTCCGGCCTTGGCGGCGTGCACGGCCCAGGCCATCGTCGCGCTGCTGGTCAGCAATACCGCGGTGTTGACCGAGCCAATGACGATCTTGGTCTCACGCCCGGCTTCGGCAAAGCCCTCGGGGTAGGCATGGCGCAGCACGGTGTAGGCCAGCAGCATGCCGCTGAAGAACAGCACCTCCGTCGCGAGGAATACCCAAATGCCCAGCGTCGCCGCCTCGGCCTGCTGCCGCATCGTCGCAAATTGCGGCTCCGGCTGTGCGGTGGGGACCGATGCTTCAGGCATAGACCGTGCCGTTCTGCGCGACGCTGCGGCCGGTCTCGGGGTCGTAATTGTAAGGGCCGGTGGTGACGGTCGGGGTCCGCGCGAAGTTGTGTATCGGCGGCGGCGAGCTCGTCTGCCATTCGAGCCCGGTCGCGGGCCACGGGTTCGGCAGGGCGCGTGGGCCGCGCCGCAGTGACCAGGTCAAGTAGAACAGCGGCATCAGGTAGGCGAAAGCGAGGATCGAGGCGCCGGCCGAGGACAGGACGTTCCACACCTGCAAATCCGGCGCATAGGCGTAATAGCGCCGCGGCATGCCGAGATAGCCGAGGATGAATTGCGGGAAGAAGGTCAGGTTGAAGCCGAGAAACATCAGGATCGCGGCACCGCGCGCCCAGATCTCGGGGTAGAGCCGGCCGGTAATCTTGGGCCACCAGTAATGCAGCCCGCCGAAATAGGCGCTGACCGCGCCGCCAACCATGATGTAGTGGAAATGGGCGATGACGAAATAGGTGTCGGTCAGGTGCACATCGAGCGCCAGCGTCGCGACGACGAGGCCGGTCAGACCGCCCATCGTAAAGAGGCCGATAAAGCCGAGCGCATAGAGCATCGGCGCATCGAACGCGATCGAGCCCTTGTGCAGGGTGGCGGTCCAGTTGAACACCTTGATCGCCGACGGCACCGCGACGAGGAAGCTCATTAGCGAGAACACGATGCCGGAATAAAGCGAGATCCCGGCGGTGAACATGTGGTGGCCCCAGACCAGAAAACCGAACACCGCGATCGCCAGTAGCGCATAGGTCATGCCGGTGTAGCCGAAGATCGGCTTGCGCGCGAAACAGGTGACAAGCTCGCTGACGATGCCCATCGCCGGCAGGATCATGATGTAGACCGCCGGATGCGAGTAGAACCAGAACAGGTGCTGAAACAAGAGAGGGTCGCCGCCCACGCTCGGATCGAAAATCCCGACACCGGCAAGCCGTTCGAGCGCGATCAGGAATAAGCTAATCGCCAGCACCGGCGTCGCGAGCAGCATGACAACGCTCGTCGCGTAGATCGCCCAGATGAACAAGGGCAAGCGGCTCCAATACATGCCCGGAGCGCGCAGCCGATGGATCGTCACGGCAAAATTTAGCGCCGTCATGATTGTCGAGAAGCCGTTGATGAACACTGCCACCGCGGTCGCCGTGACATAACTGTTGGCGTAGGCGGTCGAGAACGGCGTGTAGAACGTCCAGCCGGTATCGACCCCGCCCATCAGCAGCAAATAGAGAAGGACGACGCCCGACAGGTTGAAGACATGCCAGCTGGCGATATTGAGGCGCGGAAAGGCGAGATCGTGCGCGCCGATCATCAATGGCACAAAGAAGTTGCCCATCGTCGTCGGGATCGATGGGATCAAAAAGAACCACACCATGACGATGCCGTGCATCGTGAACATGCGGTTGTAGATGTCGGGCTGCAGCAGATTGCCCTCGGGATTGACGAGGTGAAGCCGGATCAAGGTCGCGGCGGCGCCGCCGATGAAGAAGAAGAACGTGATCGAGGCGAAGAACAGCAGCGCAACGCGCTTATGGTCGGTCGTGAAGACCCAGGAGATAACCGTCTGCTTCTCCGTTAGATAGCTTCTGGGCAGATCGATCGCGACGGCGGTCATCGCGCGCGCTCCTGGTTGGCGCCGGTTTGGCTCAGCGACTGGATGTAGGCGATCAGCTTCATGATCTCGTCCTC